>Ga0137363_10002746_pt1 | contig 10566 bp, 10 predicted proteins | sample MadtaG_FD_104800 | JGI IMG/M metagenome (GOLD analysis project Ga0137363, IMG submission 104800) | Vadose zone soil microbial communities from Angelo Coast Range Reserve, California, USA - Mad1_115_16 metaG | ecosystem: Environmental > Terrestrial > Soil > Vadose zone | place: USA: California...
ATGCCACTGCACCTCGCCAGTTTCAGGGTCGCGTGATTCCAAATATCCGGGATTATCCAGCGAATCGCCGCCTACGCCGGTGATGATGTGGTTGCCCACCACCAAGGGCGACATCGTGCAGAAATACTCGAGCTTTACGTCTCCGATCTGCTTTCGCCAGCGCTCCTTGCCATCTTTGGCGTTCAACGAAACGAGATTGCAGTCCGGTGTTTCGGTGTAAATTGAACTACCCAGCATGGCCACACCACGCTGGCCGATGTGCAGGCCCTCGTTAGGTGGATACTTGTAATGCCAAATTTCCCGCCCGTTGCGCGCATCGATGGCCCACACGTTATCCGGCATGGTGAAGTAAAGCATGCCATTCACTTCAATCGGTGTCGACTTGATGACCGAACCGAACCCGGCCGCCCCGTAATTGCTGGCACGATACATCCAAGCCAACGACAAAGAAGCCACATTCGAGCCGTTGATCTGATCCAACGGACTGTGACGCTGCCCCGAATATTCGCCGTTATATGTAGGCCAACTATCAATCCCCGGCTTCACAAGCGCCTCTGGAGTTAATTCCTGCCCACAAAGCACGACCGGGGCTAGCGACAGCACGAGGGTGGAGGCCCAGACTCTCATTTCAAAGTTTCCAGATACGCCAAAACATCATGCATTTCTTGATCGGTGTACTTCGGCAGTAGCCCTTCATGCGCCGCCCGAGGATCCTGTAAATCCATAGTCACGCTCTCACGCGGGAAGGAGCGGTACCAGCCGGCCGAATCGTGCAGTGACACGGTAAATTCATCCGCATGATCAAGCGTCCCCGAAACCCGCTCACCGGAAACTAGCTGAACAGTAACCTTGGTGGGCGCAGGAGGCGTCACTGCTCGTCCCAGAAACACATCAATTAGGTTCGGCGCGGGATACAACATCCTCCGCTGCAACTCGACAGGTTCATACTTGGTTGCCACATGCGCGAGATCACCGCTCGCAGAGTGACAGCTCCCACAATGTCCGTCACCATTGAAGAACGACGCGCCTTTCTGCGCGTCACCCGTGATCAGATCGCCGATCTTGTAAGCAAACCGGTTCGAAACGTCAGCCGCTTGCGAATGCAAAAAGACCGAGATATCGGCAATCTGCTCCGCAGAAAGCGCCGAGAAAGCCGGCATCCCGCGCTCCGGCCGCCCATTTTGGATGACAGGACCGATGACATCACCCTTGTCGTCGTGCAGTACCGAGGCCGACCGCACAAGATCAGGACCGCTCTTTCCATGGGCATCATTGCCGTGACAGAACCCGCACGCAGGCACAAAAATTTTCCGCCCGCGTTCCGCCGCTTCTTTGTTGATATGCGCGCCGCCCGTCAACGCGGCAATCGCATTCCCGGCGTCCTCCTTCTGCGGAGCGTCTTTCTGTTGCCGGTTCGTCTTCTGCGTCTCCGCATTGGCCGACTGGTCGGCCTGCCCCGAACCGATCGACCCAAACAGAAGCAAGGCCGCGACAGCAACGAAGTAATAACTGGACATTCTGTCTCTCCCGGGCCTCATGACTTCAGATTCTTCATGTATTCGTAAGCCACTTTGATCGCCTCCAGAGTCGGCATCTCGGTGAAAGGCGGCTCCTATTCGACAAATAGCTCACGAATCGGCGCCTGCTGAGCCGCAGCGAAAATTCGGCCATACTCGATCGCGCCCCGCCCCAATTCGGTCGGTACCGGCGTCCCAGGATCTTTCTCCATCAATGTCGTCCGCGGCGTAAATCGCTTTCGGAAATCTTTAATGTGCAGCAAACTGTAGCGCTCCGGATATTTTGTCAAGAAGGCAACCGGATCCTGGCCCGCAACAGTTGCCCAACCGCAGTCTAACTCTAGTTTGACCAACCGCGAATCGGTCAACCGAAGAAATTCATCGCAGCCCAGCTTTCTTAATCTGCTCCCCTACTTTATTGAACTGCTCAGCATTCCACTTCCAGTCGTCGAGCGTAAGCCCATTGATGATTGCAATAAAAACTCCGATCTGCCCCAACTGCGGATCGGGCTTGAAGCGCGACGGATCGGCAACCCAAGGAACGGTGACAACCATTGTAGTGCCCTGAAGGGTTTTCAGGCACGCGTCGTCGAGCATTTTCTTCAGATCTTTCGCCGATGTCGTAGTAAGTGGAGAAAGTTCCACTTGTCTGTACCCGGCGGTCGCCACGGCCTTCAACGTTCCAGCCGGATCGGTATCCCGTGTAAAGCTGCAGTCCGATCGGCAGATTCAAAGGACTGGCATTCATAGATGGGATCTCCAGAAAGGAAGCAGCGAGACCAGAAGCTGCTGCTTTCACAAATGTTCTACGGGAAGTAGTCTTGATCATAGGTCGCACCGCGCGTGTCCCATTCCGCCCTGTCGGGCTCTGAGTCTATGCCAACTATCCTTCACATGCTGCGGGTGGCGTTTTTGTACCAACGCAAAGAAATAATTGGAAATTCATCGCTATCAAAGTCTACGGCCGCAAATCCATGGCGATCACGCACTTCCTTCCCCTGCTTCACGGCAAGCCTGCGGCGAACAAAACGAGGAACAAGTTGAACAGAAATTTCATGGAGGGGATGAGTATACGGCTAAAAAAGCCCCAGGCTAACGGGATCGCTATCCAATGCACCGTGCGCGCCATCCTCCGCGCTCCAAGGCTCCTCCAAGGAGAAGGCGTCGCGATCTATAATGGCGGTATAGCTAAGAATGTGATCCACATCTCGGAAGCAGAAGCGGCGAGAGACTTCGCCTTACGGATGGCCCGCGTTCGTAGGCGTGCGGAAGTGGTCATCGAGAATGATGCGCCGCCCGTTGCCGTGGTAAGCCCAGCCGAGCCTTCTTTCCGGTTACTGTCAGAAGAAGCGCAATCCCAAGAAAGCCTGGATCGTGCCTGCAATCCCAAAATAGTGGAGACGCATTCAACAACACCAGAAAGGCGCAATTTAAATGCGGCGTAGCCACGGAGTTCCTGCCCAGTTCGCCGCGACTTGATACCGGGACATGTGGTTTTCACTCGGGCAGCGTTGATTGCCCGAAAACATTTATTGTGGGACAGCTGCCCGACGAAATTGTGGGCAAGAGAAAAGCACGGGTTTATGACCTCAATTTCGTCGGGGTTTTTGGGCAGGCTTAGCAGCGGAAGGATTTAGGGCAAGTTGCGACTGTATGCCTTCGATTCCCTCCGCCCAGGACGCTGCCGTTTCCGCTAATTCCCGCAACACCTCCGCGTCGCTCCTTCCTGACCTCTTCAACCCATGAAATGAATGATCTGCCGTTTCAATGATGTGCAACGTCGCTCGCGAACCTAGCTTCGCACAAAGGGGACGCAACAACTTGAGATCGGCAAGCGTATCTCGCGTTCCCTGCAGGAACAGCATCGGCATCGTAACCCTCGCCAGGTGGTCAGCTCGTTTCGTTCCCGGTCGGTTGGGCGGGTGCAGTGGGAAACCAAAGAACACCAATCCTCGCACTCCATCCAGTGGATGCTCTGCCGCAGCTTGCGAAGTCATTCGTCCTCCCATTGACTTGCCTCCCGCCAACAACGGCAAGCCAGGAGCCGCCTCGGCAGCCGCTCGTACCGCAGCCACAACGGCTGCCGTCAGCACGGCTGGCGAGTCAGGAATCCGCCGCCGTTCCTCCATGTACGGAAACTGGTATCGAAACGTCGCTACGCCCACGCTAGCCAACTCGCCCGCCAGCATCTCCATAAATGGGTGATGCATTCCCGCCCCCGCTCCATGCGCCAGCACTAGCAGCCGCCGCGCCTTCGCCGGCATCGACAGCAGCGCCGATACCTCAACTCCGCCGTCCACGCCAAATCGTAACTGCTCGCCTGTTTCCATTTCGCCGCGATTCTAGCAGAACCCGCCGTTATGCTCTTCCCCTCTGTGAAACAGTTGGCAAAAAGGATCAATGTGGCGATGTGGAACACTGCGGCTTAAGATAGCTGATTATGCGGAGCCTTCTCGTTGGGTTTGTCTGCTTTTTCACTGTTCCCGCTGCACGCTGCGCAACGTGACAACCTTTCAGTCTGGTTCGTAGATTCGCTGGTGAAGGTCTTTCCTGACAGCCCGGCAGTAACATCAAGTTTCGAACTTGCTTTGGTGACCGCGCGCAATGGCCACAGTATTCTGCAGGTCGCGCTGCGATCCGAATCACACCGACTGGTACGGGTACGCGTCATTGCCCCGCGCTTGGGGAACGCGGCACTTAAGGTCCAGAATTACCGAGTAGGAACTGTGAAGGTGAACTCGCATCCTACCGACACGCCCTTGGACGAAGTGGTGCGTTCGGCAGTAGGTCCATATCCCGATCCCTTGTTTCCGCCGGAGAAAGAAATTGCCTTGGAGGCAACCCGCACCGAGGCATTATGGGTTTCCTTATTCGCGCCGAAGGAGACGCGGGCAGGGGACGTACCGGGGCATGGTCGAGGTCGATGAAGGGAAGCAGAAGTTAAGGCTGTCCTTTCAGGCAGAGGTCTTCGCTGCAACCGTGCCGAAAGAACAACAACTCTGGGTCACGAACTGGTTCTGGTTCGAGCACGAACTGACTGGCGACGGAGGCGCACAGGGAATGATGGGGTAACAGATACTCCTGCCCGGACTATTTGACGGGACAGACACCAGAATCCTCGCTCAGATCAAGACGGTTGGTCTCTGCTGTTCATCTCTGCCGAGCAGCCTCACTCAGTCAACCAGCTCAGCAGAAGCCTTCTTGCGACCAATGGTGGCATTGTTGATCATCGGTCGTGCCCAAAAGCCAACGCTGAGGACAAACCCAAAAGTGACATAGAGAAATGCCAATCCGCTCCGCAGTCCCGCGTAGTCTCCGATACGCCCAATGATCACCGGCACCACTGCTCCGCCTATGATTCCGGTACCTAAAATGCCGGAGAAAGAACCGTGGAATTCCGCGACGGAATTGAGAGCAAGCGACACCACGATAGGCCACATCACCGAAGCAAACAGACCGACGGCAGGAAAAGCAATTACGGAAACCATCGCAGGTCCAAACAAGGCTGCAGACAGTGAGAACAGAGCCCCCAGGCACGCACCGATAAGCACCTTGCGGCTGTCGAATATCTTCAGCAATAGCATCCCGACCAGACAACCAGCCGTGAGCAAGCCCCAGAACCAGGAAACCGCTGCCGCACCTGTGCTGTGGGGATCCAAACCATGATACTGACGCAAAAAACTCGACATCCAGTCGGCGGTTCCTTGTTCGCATCCGACATAAGCAAACATCGCCGCAAAGTAAAGCCACACAACCCGTTGCCGCGCCAAGGTTCGGTACATGTCCAGCGAGCCCACACGCTCTTCGGCGGTGTGCTGAACCTTAGGAAATTTGGAAAAGAACAAAACCACCACCATCACCAACGCGGAAACGGCGAAAATCCAGTAGATCGAGACCCACGGCAACTCTACTGGCGTCAGCCTTCGCACAATGCGCAAAACGATATTTTGATCGGGCGAAGGATCCTTGAGGTTTAGCACCAGATAAGAGTAAATGCGCGGACTAATAAATGATGCGCTGCCGAACACCAATTGGGCCAAAGTCGAATTGAACGCATAGTGTTCTTCCCCGCCGGCAACACGCAATAAGGGATTGATGGCCACCTGCAGAACGGCCATCCCTGCGCCGATAGTGAAGTAGGAAACGATTGCCACGCGGTATCCGGGGAATAGAGCGAAACTCAGCGAGCCCAGCGTGCCAGCCAAGAAGGCCAGCGCCATCACGGGTTTTTCGGTGAATCGTTCCACCAAAAAACCGGCGGGGATGGACAGCACTCCGTAAGCGATGAAGAAAGCAAAAGCCAGAAATCCCGCAGCAGTCAAACTCACCTGAAAGCTGCTGATGATGTCCGGAACGATGGGACCAAGAATATTGGTTAGCAAGGAGATCACGAAAAAAGTAAGGAAGACCAAGCTGACCGTATAGCGGCTTCTGGCCATGACCTGCCTTTTCACCTCCCTGCTTCGTGGAGGTGCGTTCCAACTTCGTGACGCTCGCGCAACTAATTGCAGGGTGTCCCTGCAACGCCGGGGATTGACTGGATCGGTCTCGCCCAGGGCCGCACGCGGACGTAAGTCACGAACTCCGGCCGACTCCCTGCCTGAATCGATGGTGCCAGACCCGCGCTGCACCTATGAGATTAGCGTCCTCTCCCAGCGACGCCAGTGCCAGTTCCGTCTTTTCAAACGGAACGAATCGGCAACCTTGGCTAATCACTTTGCGGATGCCGTCAAGGAAAAGGGCCGCACTCTTCATCACGCTGCCGCCTAAGACGATCACGTCCGGCACAAAAAGATTGACCAGATTGGCCAGACCGAGACCCAGGTAGTAGGCTTGGCGCTCAACCGCCCGGCAAGCCAGCTCATCCCCCTGTTGCGCATGCAGGCAGATTTGTTTGGCCGTGAGATCCGCGGGATAGCGGTAGTCCGCTGGTGCATTCATCTTGAGCCATGCAACTAGGGCTGGACCGGTCGCCAGCGATTCCCAACATCCCCGGAAACCGCAGGAGCAAAGCGGTCCGGATGGGTCGATAACGTGGTGACCAATTTCGGGATGGGCCATGTCTGCCCCGCGGTAAAGCTGTCCATCTATTATGATCCCGCCCCCGATGCCTGTGCCCACCGTCACATAGACAATTCGCGACTTACCTTTTCCAGCGCCCCAACCGGCCTCCCCGAGGGCGGAGGCATCCGCGTCGTTTTCCAGGGCCGTGGTCACGCTGAACTCCCGCGCCAGATCTTCCACGGGGTTGTTCCCTTGCCAGCCGGGGAGAAAGTCAACGTCGCCAAAGGCGCCGCTAAATGGGTAGACGATACCGGTGGATCCAATGCCGATGCCGCCGATTTCGACGCCGGCTTCACGTGCCGTTTCTCGCAGCATGCCGATAATTCGCTCGAGTCCGTTTGCGTAACCACCGCGGGCATTCGTCGCGGACTCCAACTTGGACAACACTTTCCCGGCGTCATCCACTATGCCGACCGCTATCTTTGTTCCACCGATGTCAATGGCGCCAATCACGATCTTCCCTTACGAGCCTGATTTCGATTTGTTCAGTAATCTCCGAGCGCACGGCACTATTTCTGATCTTTGGGTGCGCCAGCTTCTTCGCCTAGCAAGCCGTACTCGTCTTCGACAATGAAGGAACAAAAACGAAAGGAATCGCAATCGACACCGGAGAGACGCGCCAACTGTTCGGCTGCGAGTTGCGCGGGGATGGACTCGATCAGAAATTGCCAGTCGGGTGGCACGGCCGGAAGCTGGAAAACAAGGTCCCCGGCGTCTTTTGGCAGGTCTCGGCCAATGAGCATGACAGAAGCTCCTAGTCGCCTCAGATCCCGAGCAACGGCAAGATCCTGCCCACGCATGCGCTCGCCGTCAATCCACATGCCGAAACGCGCACCCTTGGCAACCATTTCCTGCGGGCCATGCCTGAAGCTGGCAGTGCCCATAGCGGTGGCTGGCGATTTCACGCCTTCCTCCCAAAGGAGCCTGGCCTCTTGGCAACTCCCCAGACCGGAACCACGAGCCAGGAAATAATAGACGGCACCGAGTGCCAGCCAGGGCGTGCCTGCAATCTGTACTTGCCAGTCCGCAATGGCGGCTCCGGTCATTTCCAAGGCACGTGATAGTGAAGTTGCGAGACTGACACTCCAAGAGCGAACCACGAGACTCGCCAGAATCCCGGCGGTGGCCGCCAAAGTGGAGTAGGTATTGACGGAAATCGCGTAATCCATCTCGATCGGCACCACTATGGAAATCTGCGCCTCTCTTGCGAGTGGCCCGTCCTCGGAATTGGTGATGCCGATAACGGTCACACCGCTGTTGCGAACTTTGAGGAGAAAATTGACAATTTCCACGCTCCGGCCGCTACGCGAAATTACGATAACCACCGAATCCGGCGGAAGAGTGGCGAATTGGAGCAACTCGGCTGTTTCCTGCACATAAACCGGGCGAGCACCAAAGTAGAAAAGTGGCGCGGCGCCCAATGCCGCGTGCCAACTACTGCCGATTCCCGTCAAGTAGACGTGGCGAGCACCACGGATGACCTCCGCCGCCGCATTCAAACTGGGACGGCCCACGCCCATGAGAAAATCGATGGTCCGCCGTAACTCCGTCGGCTGGCGAAGAATGTCGCGCAAGAAGTGAGTCATTGGTCGCCCCGTGCGTCTTGCTCTTGCTACTGCTTCGCAGGCGTGATGATGATGCTGCGATAGGCTACGAGCCCTTTTTCACTTCCCTGAAGATAGATGGGGCCCGGCAGTTCTTCGTGGCTGTCCAGGGCACCACCCGTAATGCCTGGGATCTCCTGTTTATCGATGATGGTCTGGCCGTTTTGGACGACGGTGATCCATCTCCCGACCAACGTGATATCGAAGCTCTGCCATTCTCCCGGCTTGCGGGGAAGTTCCGGCGAAGCGGCTAGGAAACCGTAGACGCCACCCATGTGATGGCTGGGTGGTTCCTCGAGGGAGTCTGTTTCGACCTGGACTTCGTAGCGGCCGCGCAAATAGATCCCACTATTGGAATTCGCCCCGCAATTGAATTCGACATGCAACTTGAAATCTTCAAACTTGGCATCCTGGATCAGTTCAGGACCGTTTCCAGGACTTAGCAAGTTTCCGTTTTCAACCTTCCAAACCGTCGTGCCCGGTCCTTTCATTCTCCAACCAGCCAGATCTTTTCCGTTGAACAAGGAAATCGGCTTCCCCCACTTCGGGGCACTTTCTCGATTCAGAGCTGGTGCTCTCTGACCGGTCCACTGCCAGGGGGTTCCGTCTGGTCCCTTCGTGGTCCCCGACAGCGTCTTCCCAATCAGCGTTCCTTCGAAGACCATATCATCGGGCCGTTCTTCTTCCTCTTTGGGAGAAACGAAAGTGAGGCGGCCGTTCGAGAGGTCAACTTGGGGAAGCGCCCGTGCGTTTCCCCAACGGCTCACCATCCGAGCCTTCAATTGTCCACTCTCCTGGCGAAGTTCCAACCATGAGGGATACTCCCGGTCTGGCGCCTGTAGCGTCAAATCCCAGCGTCCCAGAAAAGCGTTGACGGATTCGGGGGTGTTTTTCTCGGATTTTTCGGTTTGGGGATACGCCCCGGCAGACAACGTCAACATGGTCATCACTAGCACGAATGCGATCCTCTGAGGCTTCATAGAACTATGAATCCCTTCTGTCCTGAGCTAAACAGCGGTTTGGCGACCATCATGCTTCCATCTCGATTCGCCATTCGAGCCGCGCCAATCAACCGCGTTAGGACTTTATAGTCTGCGAAACAGCATCCCAATACACCGGGCTCTTCCGGTAGTAAGACTCGTTCGCCATGTGACAGCCGAGCGCTGCGTTGTGACCGAACACAACGTCCTGCACGACCGGCTTCCGCGACCTGACGGACTGAAAGAAATTCCAAAGATGCGGCCGCAGATCGTCATAGTCGTTTCCCCGATAGCTTAGGCTTTGCGGAGCCGGTTCATCTCCCGGTTTGGGATCGTGCTCGTCGTGCCACCGTTTGAAGTAGGCATTTTTCAGACGACTCGGAAGGCCATAGCAGTAATAGCTAGGGGCCAAATCAATCCCCGCCTGGGGGTTGTAGCTCAGACCAAACTCCGTAAGCTCGATGATGCCCTTGGAGCCCATAAAGCGGGTGACTTCGGACGTTTCCGTCCCCAGCGTCAAGCGCATGTACACCGGGACATTTGCGTATTCAAAGAGAACGGGATGCACATCGGGCGTGTTGCGCCCATCTTTCCAGCGGTAAATGCCGCCAAAAGCCGATGCTCGTTTGGGAGCTTCATTGATTCCGAGAACAAATTGCATGCCGCTAATCAAGTGAACAAGCAAATCGCCCGCTAGACCCGTTCCATATTCCTTCCAGCAACGCCAGCGCGCGAATAGATAGGGGTCAAAGGGTTTCTTGGGCGCGGTGCCGAGCCAGGTATCCCAATCCAGATTCTCAGGAGACAAGTCCGCGGGGGGCGGATATTCCCAAGCTCCGGTGGGATCGTTGCGGCCCAGGCTCCCTTCGACCAGGCTTAGTTCACCGATGGCTCCGCTGGCGTAAAGCTCTTTCGCTTTGGCGCACAAAACAGAACTGGTCCGCTGTGCACCGATCTGGACGATGCGATCCGTCTTCTTCGCGGCTGCGACCATCGCCACGCCGTCCGCCGGGCTGTGCGACATGGGCTTCTCGCAGTACACATCCTTACCTGCGCTCACGGCGTCCACAACGACCTGTTTATGCCAGTGGTCGGGAACTGCAATGATGATGGCGTCTATCTCTTTGTCGTCGAGCAACTCTTTGTATCGTCGCGTCGTGCGGATCGGTTTTCCGACAATTTCCCGCGCCAGCTCGTGACGCCCATCGTAAAGATCGCAGGCGGCCGCGCACTCCACTCCGGGGAGCTGAACGGCAGTGGTCAGCAGTCCTGTTCCCTCCATGCCGACCCCCACAATTCCAAAGCGAACCTTGTCACTGGGGGCATGCAATCGCGGCAAAGCGACCAAAGGTTCGGGCTCAAGTAGAATGGAGCCGCCGATAAGGGAAGCACCCGTTATTC
>Ga0137363_10002748_pt1 | contig 10563 bp, 9 predicted proteins | sample MadtaG_FD_104800 | JGI IMG/M metagenome (GOLD analysis project Ga0137363, IMG submission 104800) | Vadose zone soil microbial communities from Angelo Coast Range Reserve, California, USA - Mad1_115_16 metaG | ecosystem: Environmental > Terrestrial > Soil > Vadose zone | place: USA: California...
GCGAAACTTTGTTTGAATTTGATAGAAGTTCAGCGGCATCTGTCGATAGGAACGGACTTCCCGCCTGAACAGGTCGGTGATCACTTCCTCATGGGTCGGTCCCAAGCAGAACTCGCGGTCGTGGCGATCCTTAAAGCGCAGCAGCTCTTTGCCGTAAAAATTCCATCGGTTGGTTTCTCGCCACAATTCTGCGGGGGAGGCAATGGGCATGAGGAGTTCTTGGGCGCCGGCTCGGTTCATCTCCTCTCGAATGATCTGCTCGACTTTGCGGATGACCCGGAGGCCGAGCGGGAGGTACGTGTAGATGCCGGCCGCCACTTTGCGAATCAGACCGGCTCGGAGCATGAGCTTATGGCTTACGGTTTCCGCTTCGCCAGGGTCTTCTCGCAATGTAGGGATTAAGACTTGAGAGGTCCGCATGGGCTATATATGCCGCAATCTAACGGAGGAGAGTCTCTTAGGATGCTCAAACCAGTCATCGAACGAGGCCGCAGGCGAGAGAAATCTGGAGGTGTAATAGTCCTCACCCGCCCTCCCCGAGCTGCCGGGGTAGCTCTTCCCCGGAGGGGTACCTTGAGGATATTGATGAGCCGAGAATGAAGCGTGGGAAACGGCGCGGCTTGGCGCGCCAGGGGTGGGCGGATGGGAAAGTGAGCTTGTTCAGCATCCTGCTAACGAGAGAAGATCCGTTCAAGGTCATTCCAAAACGCAAAGATCATAACGCCCACTAATAACACGAGGCCGGCCTGTTGCGCGATTTCTCTCTGGCGTTCGCCGAGGGGTTTCCGGAGGATGCCCTCAATCAGGAAAAACAACAGATGGCCGCCGTCGAGAATGGGAATGGGGAGCAAGTTGAGGACGCCCAGATTGATGCTCAGAATGGCGATGAGAAAGACCACACTTGAGGCCCCCTGCGCAGCGGCTTCTCCGGAAATATTGGCGATCGTCAGCGGGCCACCGATGTTTTTACTGGAGATGTCCCCCACGACCATCTTGTAGAGGCCGATTGCGGTCAGCTCGGTCCAGCCCCACGTGGCTCCCAAGCCGTCATAGAGCGACAGCAGTGGGGTGCTGGAGCGCATGATCGAACGGCCTGGTCCGGAAATGCCGATCTTGCCGACTTCGACCGACTGGCCGTTGACCATCGCCTTTTCAGCAGATGGCGTCACGGTTAGCGAAACTCGATGCCCTTCCCGCAAGACCTCTACCTGTAACTGGCGGTTGGGGTTTTCTTTCACGATACCGGTCATCTGGGACCATGTATGGATCGTATGGCCTTCGATGTTGACCACATGATCCCCTGCTTGAAGCCCGGCTTTCGCCGCTGGAGAACTTTGCATGACTGAAGTGACGAGGGGCGGTGTTTCTTCGACGCCCAGGTAGTATCCGGGCTCTTGTGCAGAGGCCTGTGGTCCGGGGACGGTTGTGGGCGTGACCGTCAGCGTTTTGACCTGTTCGCCTCGTTTGATCTCGAGGGTCAGCGCCTGCCCGTTACTCTTTGCCACGGCATCGAACAGTTCTGTTCTGGTCGAAATGTCGCGCCCGTTGACTCGGCTGACACGATCTCCGATTTGGATGCCTGCGGTATCGGCCGGAGAGCCGGGGACCATCGCTTCGATATCGGGGGTGAGATCCTGGAACGTTGGGACAAAAAGCGGAGCTCCGGTCGCGAGCCATCCGGCAAAAATGAAATACGCCAGAATGAAGTTAAACCCAGGGCCCGCGGCGACGATCAGGACTTTGCCCCACAATCCTTGGTGCGCAAACGACCGCGTACGATCCTCCTGTGTGGTCGCCTCGGTCTCATCTTCGCCGAACAGTTTCACGTAGCCACCGAGCGGAATGGCCGAGAGCAGATATTCTGTTTCGCCAATTTTCCGGCCGAAGAGCTTCGGTCCGAATCCAAGAGAAAACTTGAGGACCTTGACGCCGACCCAGCGAGCGGCCAAGAAATGCCCGAGTTCATGGAACGCGACTAACACGCCCAGAACAACCAGGAACCACCACGCCTTCTGCAATAATAACCAGACGGTATCGGGGGACCAGGTAAATGCCGTGAACACGATATATGCTCCTTCGTGTAGACTTAGCGTGCCAACGCCACAACCACCGACTCGGCTTTCTCTCGGGCCCAGCGATCCGCCTCAAGCGCGTCTTCCAACGTCTCGATGTCTTTGGTGGTGTGGACGTCCATCGTGTTGCGAATGATCTCCGCAATGTCGGTGAACCGGATACCCCCGTTCAAGAATGCCTCAACCGCGATTTCATTTGCGGCATTCATCGTGGCCGGCATCGTACCGCCGATCCGCAGGGATTCATAGCCAAGACTCAAGCAGGGGAACCGGTCGTGATCCGGCTTGCAGAACGTCAACTTCGCGATCTCCGTCAGATCCAACGAAGGCAGATCCAGCTGCATGCGTCTTGGATATCTCATCGCATAGGAAATAGGTGTTCGCATATCCGGCAATCCCAATTGCGCGATCATTGAACGATCCTCATATTCTACTAGAGAATGAATGATGCTTTCCCGATGGATCATGACCTCGATCTGGGATTCAGGGATGTCGAAGAGCCACCGGGCTTCGACGACTTCGAGACCTTTGTTCATGAGGGTGGCAGAATCGATCGTGATTTTGGCGCCCATCTTCCAGTTGGGATGTTGGAGTGCCCGTTCGGGTGTAACGTCCTGCAGCTCCTCCCGGCTCAGGGTCCAGAGGGCTCCTCCGGACGCCGTCAAGATCAGACGGCGGACATCCTCTTTGCGATGGCCTTCTAACGACTGGAAGATCGCACTATGTTCGCTGTCGACCGGGAAGATACGAACGCCATGCCGTCGCGCCTCGTCCTGCATCAGTTTCCCAGCCATGACCATCGGCTCTTTATTGGCCAAGGCGATTTGCTTTCGGCTTCGGATTGCCGCAAGGGTGGGCACGAGACCGGCTCCACCGACGATGGCGGAGATGACGAGTTCAGCTTCGGGCGCGGAGGCAACCTGAATCAAGCCTTCTTGCCCAGCCAGAATTTCGACAGGCAGTCCCGCACAGCGTTGCCGGAGCCTGGCGGCAGCGGAGGCATCCGATAGAGCCACCACGCGGGGCTTGAACCGACGGATCTGGTCCTCGAGTTTTTCATCATTGCTGCCGGCAGTCAGTCCAGCCACGCGGAATTCTTCTGGGAACCAGTCCACGATATCTAAGGTGCTGGTACCGATCGACCCAGTCGATCCGAGGATGACGATCGTTTTCATAGGGGTCCCTTCACTCAATGACTCGTAGCCGGCTCGCCAACGTAACATAGTAGTAGAAGACAGGGGCGGTGAACAAGAGACTATCCAGGCGATCGAGCATGCCCCCGTGGCCCGGCAGTATCCGGCCGGAATCCTTCATGCCGACGCTGCGTTTCATGGCCGATTCGGTCAGGTCACCCCAGAGACCTGTGATTGTCAGCAGTGTAGCCAAGATCAGACAATCGAGACCGGACAACTCAGGGAGAAACCACCAACGAGCTGCGTACCCAACGATTATGGCACCAATTAAGCCACCCACCAAGCCCTCGACAGTTTTTTTTGGACTGATCGTGGGAGCCAAGCGATGTCGCCCGTACAGTGTGCCGACAAGGTAGGCGCCGGTATCGGATGCCCAGGTCACCAATAGAAGAAAGAAGATCAGCCATTCACCCAGAGGCAGGAGCCTCGTCATCGAGAGAGTGCTGAGTGTGAGGCCCAGGTAGAGCACGCCGAGCAAGGTCATGGCACCATCCCTCAGACTCTGTTCAAGGGGCGAGCGACTGAGGAGCGGGACCGAAATAATACAGACCAGTGTGGCCAAGAGGGTTAGAACGATCATGTCCGGCCGGTGTGTTCCGAGAATCAGGGCGGCGAATCCTGTCAGGCCGATCCCTATCAGCCAGGGGTGGCTGCGGTCGCTGAAGCATAATCGGTAGAACTCGAAGAGGGCGAGCCCCCCCGCCAGCACCACGACGCCAGAAAATGCGAGGGGCGGGAGGTAGCGAATGAGGGCATACAAGAGTGGAGCGAGGACCAGAATGGTATAGATCCGACGGGGATCAAATCGGGACGCCGTAACCGGCGTTGGTTCAGCCTGCTGCTGGCCGGCGGTTTTGTATTCCTGCATGTGGAGGTTTAGATCGACCACTATGAAGAAATGGTGCTGAGGACGCGACCGAATCGCCGCTCGCGGCGCTGGTATTCCAGCAAGGCCAACAAGAGTTCGCGGCGACGGAAGTCGGGCCACAGGGTCGGAGTGAAATAAAGCTCGGTGTAGGCGAGCTGCCAGAGGAGAAAGTTACTGATTCGCGTTTCGCCGCTGGTACGAATCAACAGATCTGGATCGGGCAGTTCATGGGTGTAAAGATATTGCTGGATACGCGATTCATCCACATCGTCCGGTTGCAGCTTTCCGTCTTGTGCCTCATGAAGGAGTTCACGCACTGCGTCCACGATCTCAGTGCGGCCACCATAGCTGAGGGCGACCGTGAGATGCAGTCTATCGAGATGGGAGGTTTCCTGTTCGGCGGCCCGGACCCATTGGAGGGCGGAGGCCGGGAGGGAGTCGAGTCGGCCGATCGTGCGCAACCGGACACCCTGCTCAATAAGTTTTGTTCGTTCCGTCGAAAGGTAGTATTCGAGCAAGCCCATGAGCGAGGAGATTTCCTGAACGGGACGGTTCCAATTCTCCTGTGAAAACGCGTAAATTGTCAGGGCGTGGATGCCCAGTTCCAAGCAGACCGTGATCATTTCCCGAACGGACTTGATCCCTTCCCGATGACCGGCAATGCGAGGGAGGCTTCGCAGTTCTGCCCAGCGGCCGTTGCCATCCATGATGATGGCGACGTGCTTGGGTAAGAGGTCGGGTTCGAGTTTTGCGGCAAGCTCTTCTTCGGATAGCTGGTCCACGGCCGACGAGTCTTTCGTGTCCATAAGAGTGCCGTTGGTAAAGATCCCTTCTCACAAGGATTGTGCGGTAGGCGAGCAAAGTCTACTGGTGAGGGGGAAGAATGTCAAACGAATTTTCGTAAAAGTCCTGTAAAAGCGACGAGTTGGGTGAATTCTCGTTGCGCCTGTGGAAAGCGATCAGCTATAATTGCCCGTCTATCCGCATGCCAACCGTCGTGAGGACTTGCAAACCATGGGTGAACTTGTTCAGTTGACGTCCTTTGGTCTGACCGAAGGCGAGGTGCTCGGGGCGCTCGGGCGGGTTAAAGTTCGCGATGTCGACTATGCCGATCTCTACTTTGAATCCTGTGTGTCCGAATCCGTCTCGATGGAGGAATCTCTCGTCAAGCGCGCGGCGAAGAGTGTGTCGCAGGGCGTTGGGGTGCGAGCGACGGCAGGGGAAAAAACTGGTTTTGCCTATTCCGACGAGCTGACGAAGAAGGATCTCGAACTAGCGGCCGATACGGCCCGCTACATTGCCAATTCGCCGAGTGGAACCCACGCGGTTCCTGTTCCCGTTCATCATCGCCCCACCAGGGATCTCTACCCGATCGAACGGGCACAGGCCGAAGTCGCCACGGCGGATCGCGTGTCCTTGTTGAATGCGATCGATGCCGAAGCGCGCCGGTACGACCCACGCATCAAGAATGTCATGGCCTCGTTTAATACGGAATATAAGGTGGTGATGGTCGCTACCTCTGACGGCACGCTGATCGGGGATGTGCAGCCGCTTTCGAGGCTGCAAGTCACCTGTATCGCCGAAGAGAACGGTCAGCGCCAAGCCGGCTCGTTCGGCGGGGGCGGCCGTGTCGGGTTTGAGTTCTATCACGAGGGTAACAGGTATTTGCGGTATGCACGTGAGGCGGCACGTGAAGCGATTCTCAACCTGTCCGCCGTCGAAGCGCCGGCCGGTGTCATGCCGGTTGTGCTGGGCGGAGGCTGGCCGGGGATTTTGTTGCATGAAGCCATTGGCCATGGCCTGGAAGCGGACTTTAATCGAAAAAAAACCTCAGCATTCTCTCACCTCCTCGGCAAACGGGTGGCGTCCGATGTTTGTACGATCGTTGATGATGGAACCTTGCCGGGCCGGCGGGGCTCGCTCAACATGGATGATGAAGGAACCCCGACCGGTCGTACGGTGCTCATCGAGCAAGGGATTCTGCGCGGCTACATCACTGACAAATTGAACGCCCGTCTGATGGGCATTCCCGTGACCGGCAACGGGCGGCGAGAAAGTTACCAAAGTGTGGTGTTGCCGCGAATGACCAATACGTTTATGTTAGCCGGAACATCGGATCCAGAGGAGATCATCCGCTCGGTCGACCGTGGACTGTATGCCGTGTCATTCGGTGGTGGGCAGGTGGATATCACCAACGGTAAATTCGTATTTTCCGCCAGCGAAGCCTACTTGATCGAGGGAGGGAAGGTCACGAGGCCGGTCAAGGGCGCGACATTGATCGGCAGTGGGCCGGAGATCCTCACCAAGGTCTCGATGGTCGGGCACGACCTCAAGCTCGACGAGGGCATTGGGACCTGCGGCAAGGAAGGGCAGTCTGTTCCAGTGGGCGTCGGCCTGCCGACCATTCGAATCGACGAAATCACAGTGGGCGGGACACAGCGATGAGTCAGCAGCTACAACAGCGCGATGGGTACAGCCAGCTCGCCATGGATCTCTTGGCCAAGGCGAAGCGGGGTGGGGCGACGGAAGCGGACATCATTATTGCCGATGGCGAAACCTTTGCGGTGCAAGTCCGGTTGGGTGCTGTCGATCGCCTCACAAAAGCGCGGGAGAAGCATCTCGGCTTGCGCGTGTTTGTCGGAAAACGCTCAGCCAGCACCTCCACCTCCGATTTCACAGCGGACTCCTTGAATCAACTCGTCGCCGAGACCTGTATCTTGGCGAAGGCTGTGGTGGAAGATCAGGTGTCCGGCTTGCCGGCGGCGGATCAGCTGGCGGGAGCGAAGCCGGATTTAGATCTCTACGATCCGACTAGACTGAATACGGAGCAGCAGATTGAGCTTGCCAAACGGGTCGAGGCTGCCGCCATGTCTACGGATGAGCGTGTGACGAATTCTGAAGGAGGCGACTTCGATTCCTCCTCGGGGCGCGTGGTGCTGGGTAACAGTCACGGATTCCTGGGGGAGTACCAGAGTTCCAGTTTCTCAATGTCGGTGTCGCCCGTGGCTACCGATCCGGAGACTGGGGCCATGCAACGCGATTCCTGGTATGCTGTGCAACGGAAATTCGCTAAGCTGGATTCCCCGGAGGCGGTGGGATTAGAAGCGGCGCGGCGGACGGTCCGAAAGCTCGGAGCGAAGAAAGTGGCAACCCAACGAGTTCCTGTCGTCTTCGATTCAGAAACGGCCGGAAGTCTCATGGGGAATCTTTGCAGTGCGGTGTCAGGGTACTCGCTCTATAAAGGGGCTTCGTTCCTAGCAGGCCAATTAGACAAATCGCTCGCTCCGGAGTATGTCACGGTTTACGACGATGGGCGAGTGGTTGGAGGCCTGGGCTCTCGACCGTTCGATGGCGAAGGTTTGCCCACCAGGAAGACGACAGTAGTGGAGCGAGGGATATTGAAGAGCTATCTGCTCGATACCTATTCAGGAAGGAAGCTCGGTTTGGCCTCGACCGGCAATGCCTCGCGTAGCGTCGGCGAGAATCCATCGGTCGCTCCCACGAATTTCTATCTCGCGCCAGGGACAAAGACGGCGCAAGACATTATCAAGACGGTGAAACAGGGCCTCTATGTCACGGACCTCATCGGTTTCGGCATCAACATGGTCACCGGTGATTACTCACGGGGGGCCGCCGGATTTTGGATCGAAGGGGGCGAGTTGGCCTATCCCGTGGAAGAGATTACGATTGCGGGCAACCTGAGAGATATGTTTGCGGGGATTGAAATGATCGGGAGCGATCTCGTGTTTCGCGGGCGCATTGCCAGTCCGACCGTGAAGATTGCAGAGATGATGTTGGCGGGAAGCTAGGAGCCTGTCCGACATTGCCTTCGTGACGAGGCGAAGGAGGTGCGGCCAGATACGAGGTCGCAGGCCTGGAAAAACCGGAGGTGTATTCGCTGGGATACGAATACATTGAGGATTTTTTCTGGCCGAGCACGAAGCAGATGGTTGCGGATCGTTCGTCGCAGTAGAAAGGTCAATGTCGAACAGGCTCCTGGGAACGAATGGCATATAGCGTATAGCTGATGACCAAGACGGCGTGGAAACGGTTGGCGTTATTCCAGCCATTCGCCATGAGTTCTTAATCCCAGCGAGGTAAACCATGGCCGAGTCAATCAGAGAAACGCTGGTCCAGTATCCCAGCGACAAGGTGACGATGCGGGCCTACGTGGCAGCCCCGCAAACCAAGGAACGACGCCCCACGATTATCGTGATTCAGGAATGGTGGGGACTCACCGAACACATCAAAGACGTGGGACGGCGCTTTGCCGCTGAGGGTTATGTAGCAATTGCTCCGGATCTGTACTCTCGGTTGGGGTACGCCCTCACGACCGATCCCGGTGAGGCAGGCACGCTTATGAATACGCTGCAGCAGGAGGATGGACTCAAGGACCTCAACGCCACCGTGGTCTATCTGAAGTCCGTTCCCGAAGTCGACGCCACCAGAATAGGGGTGACCGGATTCTGCATGGGCGGGTCCTATGCGCTTATGTTGCCTTGCGTGAACAAAGACATCAAGGCAGCCGTGCCGTTCTATGGTCAGGTGCCGAATCCGGATGTTCCGCTGCAACAGTTGTCGGCTCCTGTTTTGTATTTCTATGGGGAGGATGATGGCTGGATTACCAAGGCGGATGTCCAGCGGCTCGCGGCAGGCTTCAAGAAGTATAATAAGTCCGGCGAGATCAAAACGTATCCCGGCGCGCCTCATGCCTTTTTCCGGGATACGGATAAGACCGTGTATCGGCCGGAGGCGGCCAAAGACGCTTGGGTGCGTGCCACAGCATTTTTCAAACAGCATCTTAACCCGCATTATTCATGAAGTCTCTGCTGCAAGTGCGGATACGCGGCTGTGACGGGCCTTCGGCCTGCGGGCTTGCCCCTCGGCCCTCACCGTTCTGCACGAGTACGCATCGGGTCCTCAGGGCTCCGCGCGCTGGTCTCACGACGCGGCTCAGCGATTTCGCGACGAACCGTCATGAATAATGCGGGTTAGATTGTAAGAGGAGTCACGAGTACCATGCCGCTGGATGCCGAACTTGGAGAGACCATGCTCCAGTTGATTACGTCGCGATATGACGACCGGCATTGGCGCAAGAAGATTGAAAAGACCTTGAGCCTGCCGCAATCTGGTGTCGGGGATCCTGCGCAACAGCAGATTTTCATGTATCTCAAGATCGGGCTCAAGGCCTACAAATCCCGTCGCGCCGATCCGGATTCCTGGATTGTCGGAGGGTATGCCACGAAAGAAATCATCGAACGAGCCAAGTTCCAGCCCCAGCTAGTCGGTCCCGACATCACGAAGGACGATGTCGCGTTTCTCGGCAGCGATCCGGGGATAGAGATTGATGAAGCCTGGTGGGACGAGATGCTTGTGTCCTGGTTCGATGTCCCGGAGGGAGAAAAATCGGCAGAATCAGAAGGGGAGTCAGCGACGGACTCCAAGTCAGCTTCTCCTGCGGAGGCCGAAAAGGCGTAGCCTCGTTCCGAGAAGACCGGTTCGAGGCGCAGGGTTCTGGTCCTTCCCCGAGTCTATCCGAAAAGTTCCATCTGCGCTGGTTGAGGCGGGTCGATCTGCAGTGTGGGAGCTTCTGGTGTGGTTGTGGCTTCCGTGGGTTTGACCGGTTTCGCCTGGCGGTCAAGAAACTCTCTCAGCTTCTTGAAGTCCCCACGAAGCGGTTCGAGCATGCTGTCTTGGTGCAATGCTGCGGCTGGATGGAGTAGGGGGAAGAGGACAAAGTCTTTCAAATAGAACGCCTGGCCTCGAACCTTTGTAATCCCCACCTTCCGTTCCAGCAACGTTTGCGTCGCCCAATTTCCTAACGTGCAGACCAGTTTCGGACGGATCATCGCGATCTGTTGCATCAGAAACGGTTTGCACGTCTCGACTTCATCCGGTTCCGGGTCCCGGTTGTTCGGCGGTCGGCACTTGATCACGTTCGCGATGTAAATGTCACTGCGCGACAATCCCGCCGATTGCAGGAGATCGTTCAAGAGTTTTCCCGCAGCCCCGACAAACGGCTCCCCTTGCCGGTCTTCATGGAAACCAGGCGCTTCCCCCACGAACATCACGCTCGCGTGCGGATTTCCCACACCAAATACCACTTGGGTTCGGCCCATCTTCGCGAGCTTGCACCGTTGGCAGTCATGCAGCGACTTGCTGAGTTCGAGGAGGGTCATGATGATGAAAGGAAGCAGTTGAAAAGTTGAAAGGATTTTAGGCGGGCCAACTTTTCTTGTCAATGGAAGAGAAACACGGGAAAAATGGTTGCAGACACTGCTATGTCTGGGTGGAGTCTCGCAAGATGTTGAAAAAGTCTGCCAACAGCGTTCTCGCATCGCTCAGACCCTCAAAGTACCAAATGAAACTCTCGGAGGTCGAAATCGCTGTAGGGGCTTTTCCGTTCGCCAAGATCCATTCTAGGGGCGAA
>Ga0137363_10002749_pt1 | contig 10561 bp, 6 predicted proteins | sample MadtaG_FD_104800 | JGI IMG/M metagenome (GOLD analysis project Ga0137363, IMG submission 104800) | Vadose zone soil microbial communities from Angelo Coast Range Reserve, California, USA - Mad1_115_16 metaG | ecosystem: Environmental > Terrestrial > Soil > Vadose zone | place: USA: California...
AAGTGGTTGGTATTGCAGACGCTTACCCAGCCGGAGCCGGCTTTTTCGGCCATGTCCATGGTGATGCGATTCGCTTGCGGACCGACAACGAGACCGAGGCCGTTGTCTCCGTCGATAGTCGCGGTGCTCAATGTGGATCGAAGTGTTGCGATTTTTGGCTTGGGATTGATGAGCCCCTCGTTGAGCAAACCAAAATAACTGTAGAGGCGGGCTACTCCGTGGGAATCGATGCCCCGGAGGTCCGCGGAGGCGAGAACGTCGGCGGCTTGCGTAGCGTCGTCTTGGGGGACACCGAAGTGGAGGAAGATGCGAGTGCTGAATTCACGAAGGGCATCGATGTGAAAGATTTTGGCCTCGACGGCGGGCATGTGGGACCTTTCTTGGTGTTAACGATTATCTGCAAAAACGTCGTTTCGTGGACTCAAAGCTCCGACAGAGTTTGCCATTTAGATTTTAGATGCGCGGAAAACCATAGGCCAGGCCCTCGCCGGCGTCAAGCCGAGATGCAATTTTCCAAAATGCCTTTTTCTCGTAGGATGGCGAGGGAAGGTGAGCCGCGAAGCCAGAAGCTTGCCGACGGTGGAAGGGTGGCGTAGGATTCCGAAACTGCGCTTCTAAAACTAGAGCATCCTGGTGACCCTATGGGAATGCATTTCAACAGCCGCGTTTACCGTTTTGTGATGAAGAACCGTTATACTCGCGCGATGGAAAACCACATTCGTTGCAGCCGAATACTCACATTTCTTTTGGTCCTGTTTCTTTCTACATTAGCGCCGGGTCTCTTGGCGCAGGACGCGTCTCGGCCTGTGCAGTTGCCGAACGGCAAAATGCTTGGGGATGTTCCGGGCAGGCCGCGGCCAATCAATAATCTTCCGACGGCCGTAACGATTTCTCCCGACGGACGGTTCGCCGTGCTGCTGCACAGTGGGTATGGTGCATACACTTCGGGAGAGAAGCAGTCTCTCTCCGTGCTAAATCTTGAAACGGATGAGCTTACTGATTTTCCGGACGACCGGCTTGGGAGCAAAGCAAGGCAGACGTATTTTCTCGGGCTGGCGTTCAGCCTGGACGGCAAGCACGTTTTTGCGAGCATGGCCTCACTCACTGACCCACTTGCCAAGAAGAAGGGGAGTACGGGCAACGGCATTGCAGTCTATAGCTTTGAAAACGGTCGTATCTCGGCGGAGAGATTTATGCCTTTGCCGCCGCGCGCGACAATCCCTGAGGGGAAGCTTCGGCGCGATGAGTTCAAGGATGTTACGTATCCGGCGGGGCTGAGCGTTGGGCAGAGCGGGGGCGAACAGAGACTGTTGGTCGCCAGCAACAACTCGGACGAAGCTGTTCTTCTTAATTCGAGCAACGGGAAAGTCATCCACAGGTTCGATCTTTCCACGATGAAGCGCATCCCGGCTTCGCTGCCGTATACGACGGTGATGACCAAAGACGGGAAACGAGGTTTCGTTTCGCTGTGGAATGCTTCGTCGCTCGCGGAGCTCGACTTGCTGAACGGGCGCGTCGTCCGGATCATTCCGCTGCGCAAACCGGAGTCACCGCTCGCGGGAGGATCGCACCCTACGGCGCTACTGCTCAATCGTGACAACTCACGCCTATATGTGGCGCTGACCAACCGCGACGAAATCGCGGTGCTGGAAGCGAGCTCAGGAAAAGTTTTGTCTTATCTTTCAACGAAACTTCCCGGGCAAAAATACGGTGGAAGCGATCCGGAATATCTGGCGCTTTCGCCGGACGAAAAGACGCTTTTTTCCGCAGACGCAATTTCGGATTCAGTGGCGGTGTTTGATCTGACGAAAGGGAGTGCGGGCGAGCGTGCCGAAGCTGCAGGGTTCATTCCGACGGAGTGGTATCCGACGGTTGTGGCCGCAACGGGGAAGGATTTGCTTATTGCGAGCGCTAAGGGAAAGGGTTCCGGACCGAATCCAAAACTGATCGGCAAGACGCCTGACGGCCGACCACGCTACCAATACGGGCCGGCGCTCATTCATGGCTCGCTGGCGCGCATTCCGCTTGCGGATTTGAATGCAAATCTTTCGGCATACACAAAGCAGGTTGTGGACACGAATGCTCTGCGCGGCAATGGCGACCGGGTGTCTTTCGCTGGCGGCGAAAACAAAATTTATCACGTAATTTACATCATTAAGGAAAACCGGACGTACGATCAGGTCTTCGGCGATATTGCGGGTGCGAATGGCGATTCATCGTTGACGATGTACGGCGAGGACATTACGCCCAATCAGCACAAGCTCGCGCGGCAATTCGGAATTCTGGATAATTTCTACGACAGCGGAGAGGTTTCAGGAGACGGGCACGTGTGGTCGAATTCGGCTTCGATCTCGGACTACATCGCGAAGACGTGGCCCATCGGCTATCGCGGCGGCGAGCACACGTACGATTCGGAAGGTGCTTTGCTGAGCGGCGTGTCGCTAGAGGATGAGGTGCCGGATGCGGGAGAGCCGACCGGCGGTTATCTTTGGAAGGATTTTGCCAGCCACGGAGTTTCCTACCGGCACTACGGGGAGTACATCGTCAGCCGCTGGTGCAACCAAAAACGTGACCAGGGAGAACCGGCCATGGGACCGCCGAAGGCAGCGGGCGAGAATTGCGCGCGTGCGGTGATTAATAAAGGCGAGCCGCTTGAAAAAAATGTTGGCGATCCGCGAGGCGGGGCGAGCCCGTACCCATGGGCGATCCCGGTTCTGGCAAAGAATGTGGCGAGCGAGGCGGAATTGCTGGGGCACTTCGATCCTTTGTTTCCAGATTTTGAAGTGGCGTATCCGGATCAGTTGCGCGCGGATGAGTTTTTGAATGAGTTCAATGGATTTGTGAACGCGCGCAACGCGGGGAAGGACACGATGCCGCAATTTATTCTCTTGCGTCTGCCGAACGACCACACGGCGGGGGGTACGAAGGGCAAACCGCGCCCCGCCGCGTCTGTTGCCGACAATGATTTAGCTATCGGGCGGGTAGTTGACGCGGTATCGCACAGTCCGTATTGGGAAGATACGGCATTCCTGATTCTGGAGGACGACGCCCAGAATGGACCGGATCACGTGGATTCTCACCGGAGCACCTCCCTGGTGATCAGCAAGTACGCGCCGCTGCCCACGGGAGATGGGAATGACGCGAAGCCGTTTGTAGACCATTCGTTCTACACGACGATCAATGTGGTGCGGACGATTGAAGCGTTGCTGGGCGTGCCGCCGATGAACGCGAACGATTCGCGCGCGGCAGTGATGGCGCCGCTTTTCAGCGGGACGGGGCAACAGCCGGCGTTTACTGCGGATTTTCGCAACCGCGACAACGGATTGATCTATGAGATGAACACGAAGGAATGGAAAGAGGGGAAAAATCTGGATTTCAGCCGCGCCGATGCCGTGGATACGGCGCTGCTGAACAAATACCTTTGGAAGGATCGCATGGGCGATGCGCCGATGCCAGCTCCGCAACACAATATTTTTCCAGCGACAGCGGCGAACAAGAGTTCCCAAAAAGACCTGGACTGATTGTGGCGAATTTTTATCCGAGGGCGGGACAGAAGATTGCGCCGCGGCGATCCGTGGCGTTGTTCGCTTTGCTGGCGATCACCATGGTGGTCGTTTCTTATTTGGTGATCGTGTTGCTGGCGATTGCCTGCGTTTACCTGCCTTATCTTGCATTCACGAGCGCGGAACATCCGCCTGCGCAGCTGGGGCTTTTGGTGCTCGGCGGCATCATCGTTGGCGCGACGATTCTGTGGTCGCTGGTGCCGCGGCGGGAAAAGTTTGAGGTACCCGGACTTTTGTTGGAAGCTTCGGCGCATCCGAGGCTTTTCGCGGAGCTGCAGGCGATCGCGGCGGCGTTGAACGAGCCGCTTCCGCGCGAAGTGTATCTGGTGGGGCAAGTCAATGCGTTCGTGGCAGACCGCGGAGGAATCATGGGGTTTGGCAGCCGAAGGGTGATGGGTATCGGGCTGCCCTTGCTCTCCATCCTGACCGTTTCCGAGATGCGAGCCGTGCTGGCGCATGAATTCGCGCATTACTATAGCGGCGACACGAGGATGGGACCTTGGGTGTACAAGACGCAAAGCGCGATGATTCGCGCGTTTCGGAACATTGGTTCCCTGGGGGAACTTGGCCGAATCGCTGCGCTTCAGTTTATGAACTTGGTGGCTACGTTCATTTTGAAGTGGTACTTCATTTTCTTTTTGCGGGTGATCAATTTTGTGTCTCGCCGAAAGGAATATCGCGCCGATGAACTTGCATGTCTGGTGGCGGGCGCTGAGCCGCTCGTCGAAGGTCTGCGAAAGATTCATGGTGCGTCGATGGCGTGGGGCCCCTACTGGAATTCGGAAGTTGTACCTGTGCTGAATCAGGGTTGCAAGCCTGCGATCGCGGACGGCTTTTCGCGGTTTCTGGCGGCGCCGCAAATCGAGGTGCAGGTGGCAAAGGGAATTGAAAAAGAAATCGCGGAAGGCAAGACCGAACCGTACGACACGCATCCTCCGCTGCGGGACCGTATTGCGGCGATCGAGAAACTTAAAGCGGAACCGGGTGAAAAGGACAAGGAGATGGCCGTTTCGCTGCTGGACGAACCAGAGTCCACGGAATTGCAGTTTCTCGAGTTGGTGAACCCAAATCTGGCGAAGAATTCGTTGCGGCAGGTGGGTTGGGACGAAATCGGGCGCACGTTGACAATTCCTTCCTGGAAAGCCGCAGTGGGCGAATATGCTCCGATGATGGAGGGGATTACAGCGGGCGCGCTTCCAGAGGTCGTCAAAAGGCTGCCCCAGATGGGATCGAAAATACGCGATCCGCGCGGGATGTTGCTGACGCCGCAACAGCGTACACAAAGAGCAGGGCAGCTACTTGGGATGGCGCTGGGGCTGGCGCTGCTCGAAAAAGGCTGGGAATTGGAAGCGCAGCCGGGGAGTTTCTTCCTGGGCAAAGGCGCGGACAGAATAAATACGTTTGCGTTCATGGACGAGATGATTGAAGGGAAAATTTCCGCAGAAGGATGGGTGGAGATCTGCAAGGAGTTTGGAATTGCGGAGTCGGAGTTGATCTTCGTGGCGGGAAGCACAACGGGGGCCGGGGCGAACGCGCAAGAGGATTCAAATAGCCGGCGCGGGCTACTTGCCGAGGACCACACCGATTCCTGAGAGCACCAATTTTCTCTAAGATGCGACGGGCAGCGGCGGACAGGAAGGCGTCTTTCATATCGCCGATCTCATCACATGCGGCGTTCATGGCCTCGGTAACTTTGTCCGGGGAATGGCGCGCCAAGCATTCCTTTAATGCATCACTAAATAGACGGCTTCGCGACCTTTTGGTGCGGCGCGCAAGGCGCTCCGCCCCTTCTTCGGAAGGCAGGCAATAGAACGGTTTCGACTAGCGACCTGACGAAGGGGTGGCGGCGAGTTGCGAGGATTGAGCCAAAGCGCGCAAAGATTCGGCGTATGGAGCGCGGGCTACGCCGCGCTCGGTGAAGATGGCAGCAATATAGCGGGCAGGGGTGACGTCGAAGGCGGGGTGCGCGGCGTGCACGTCGGGCGCAATGCGAACGCCTTGAAGGTGGGTGACTTCGGCGGCGGAGCGTTCTTCGATGGGAATATGATCGCCATCGGGGATGGAGAGATCGAAAGTCGAGACGGGCGCGGCGATGTAGAAGGGGACCTTGTTTTCTTTGGCTAGGACGGCGATTTGGTAGGTGCCGATCTTGTTGGCAGTGTCACCGTTGGCGGCGATGCGGTCGGCTCCGGTGACGATGGCGCCAACTTTTCCGGTTTTTAGAAAATGGCCGACCATGTTGTCGGTGATGAGCGTGAGGGGGATGCCACCTTTGTGGAGTTCCCAGGCGGTTAGGCGCGCGCCTTGCAGATAGGGGCGGGTTTCGGGGACGAGGACGTGGAGTTTTTTGCCTTGTTGGAATGCCAGGCGAATCACGCCTAGCGCTGTGCCGATTCCGCCGGTGGCTAGAGCGCCGGCGTTGCATTGCGTCATGACCTGGCCATCGGCTGGCATGAATTCGGCACCGAAGCGCCCGATGGCTTCGTCGGTGGCTTTCTTTTCGAGATGAACTTGTTGGGCTTCCTCGACCATTCCTTGGCGGATTTTGGCAAGGTCAGAGGATTCGACGATGAGCTCTTCGAAGCGGCGTTTCATGCGCTCGATGGCCCAGAAGAGATCGACGGCGGTGGGGCGGGTTTTTGCTAGCACGTCGCAGATTTCCGCAAATTCTGCGCGCAAGCCTTCGACGGATTTTGCTGAGGAGTGAAGAACGCCTAGCGCGGTTCCCATGGCAGCTGCAACACCGATGGCCGGGGCGCCGCGAATGACCATATCGCGGATGGCTTTGGCGACTTCGCGGTAGTTCGTGTACGTGTAGCTGACCTCCTCGGCGGGGAGGAGACGCTGGTCTAGCATGACCACGCCGCGGTCGGTCCATTCGATGGGTTGCGCTACGTACATTCCTTGGGCATCCTATACAAGTCTGATTCGAGCGTTAGATTTCGCGCAGGAAAAAATCACAATTCGCGATTTATCCGAGCGATCATGCCAAGCCGGGGCGCCATGGATCGCGCCCCTACAAGTATTCTAGCGAAGGGAAGGACGGAAAACGAATCGGTCAATGGGTGGAAGGCATCTTTGTGAAGCCTTCGGTGCCGAGGATGGTGACCAGGGCGATCATGGAGTTGTAGCCCAAGTGGAGCAGAAAACTCGCGAAGACGGAGCCGGTGCGGGCGCGAACAAACGTGAAGATGACGCCGACCACGATGAGCACGGAAACGAGGCCCCAGGTCCAACCAAGCTGGGCGCCGTGCATCAAGCCGAAGAGGACTCCGGTGACGAGGATGCTTGTGCCTACGCCGAAGTATTTTGCAAAGAGAGGGTAGAGGTAGCCGCGAAAGACGGTTTCTTCAACGAGCGGTGCTACCAAAACGGCCATAGCCATAAAGAGAATCGCCGTGTTTTTGTAGCGGAAAAGTTCTTCGATGGGCACATCCTCTGGCGGCTGCATTTTGGCGGTCACGATGAAAACTAGGATGGAGAGAATGCAGCCCCCGAAGAAAAAGAGCCATGGACTGCGCGGCTGGCCGTTGGGGCGCTTGATCTTTCTCCATCCAAGAGTTCGCCAGAAGGGAAAACCACGAAGGACCGACAGGGTGACGTAGAGAAAGAGGAAAATCAGGGCGTACCAAAGAACCATGCTGCCGATGGCGAATTGGGGCTTGGAGAGGACGAACCGCTCGAAGTCCTTTTCGCTAGAAAAATGGCGCGTGGGGGCGTAGTAGAGCAAGAAGCCAGCCTGAACAATGAATAAGCTGGCGAAGCCAAAAAAGAGAAAGAGGACGAGATGCACCCAGGACCAGGAGATGCGCAAGTCCTCGGGCAGGGCGGGCTTAGAGGGAGCAAACGCGGAGGGAAAAGTGGCTGCGAGGGTGATGGGATCGCCGGCGAGCGGGAGTGCGGCGGGAGGCGAGGCCGGCTGAGGCGCACCAGTACCCCGGTCGGACTCCACAAGAGACTGTGCGGGCGGTTCCTGATCAGGCGGGAAAGACGAGTTTTCGTCGAAGAGGGTCATCGGCTGCCTTGGCGCGAAGTCTTCGGCCAGCCGGCGGCCAGCGCGGCGGCGACTAAGGGCATGAGCAGTTCGTGATGGCCCGTGATGGCGTAGCCGCGCGACTCCGGTTTGCGGCCTCTGCGTTCGGATACGGTCGGACGCTTGACTACATTTTGCAACGGACGGTAGTGCTGGATAAAGTCGAAGTTGGCCGTGGTGATTGGCTGCAAAGGCACACCGAGATTGCGCACGACGCTCACGGCTTTCAGGAAAACCTCGGGAAGAAGCACAGCGGAGCCCCAATTTAAGTAGATGCCACCGGGATGCATTTGTTTCACAAGAGCACAGAAAAGACGGAAATCGAGAAACGTGGCGGCCCCCAGGCAAGGGCCATCAGCGGCGGGATGCATGTGGGGGATGTCCGTGCCGATGGCGAGATGAATGGTGACGGGGATTCGGTGTTTGTAAGCGGCGACGAGGACACTGGAGGCGGCGTATTTTGCGTTCAGGATGCCGCTGGTGAGGAACTGGCCGGCGGCTTCGCCGTAGCCCATGTGGAGGCGTGAGGCGAGTTTCGAGAATTCGTTGATGTATTCGCCGGTTTCGCCGGCCATGCCGAATTGGCCGGCGCCGAGGCCGGCTTCGACGTCTTCAGCAGTATTGCCGGCGAGAGCGATTTCGAAGTCGTGGATGAGCGCGGCACCGTTCATGGCAATGCCGGAGATGAAGCCGCTTTTCATCAGATCGATGAGGACAGGGCCGAGGCCGACTTTGATGACGTGGCCGCCGATGCCCCAGAGGATGGGGGCGCGTTGTTTGCGAGCGCGATGGATGGCGGTTAGGAGATGACGCAGATCATTCGCAGCGAGAATGTTTGGGAGCGAATCCAGAAATTTTGTCAGGGAGAGGTTTGCAGCGGGAGGTTTGGCAAATTCGCGGACGCTTACTTTGCTCTTGCGAGAAGAGAGCGGATAGGTATGGACTGCACCAAAGGTGAGAGGCGGCGTGGAGTAGATGCTCATGGAGAAGGAAACACTTTACCGGGAAACAGCGAAACGGAGCAAGGAAAGCAGGGTGCGCTCAGCACAGAAAGCGGCCTGTCGGGATAGGGCCGTTGAACGCCTCGATGAACGGAATGTCTGCGACGCAAGAGATAACGATTCCGCCGAGCCGCCAAAGGCGGTCGCGATTGGTGTTGCCAATGAACCAATGCGGCGTGCCAAGCAAGCCGGGAGTGAGCAGAGCCGCCATGATAGTCCATTCGATCCAGCGAACGGGAACATAGGCGCAGAGATAAGTAAGCACGTTCTCCGGCAGGCCGCTTCCAAACGTGTGGTTCCAAAAAGCAGCGAGAGTGAAAATAACGAGGCCGAAAACGAAACCGAGAAAGAGCCGAAGAATTCCGAACCGCAACCCTCCGCTAAGAAACCGAGTTTCCTGAGGGCGGAAAAGCCGCAGTCCGAGGTAGCACCAAAAGCAGTAAGCGATGAGTTTGATGAGCAGGTAAAGGCCTGGATTCATCGAAGCGACTCCCTTCGCGCAAAGTCAGTCGCCAGTGCCTGAGCTGTTTCCGTTTGTACCATTTGCGCCCACAACCGAGAGGACGCGGGCAAGAGCCTGGCCAGTATAGGACTTTTTGGTGCGGGCGACCTGTTCGGGCGGGCCTTGGGCGACGATGCGGCCGCCGCCTTCTCCGCCTTCGGGGCCGAGGTCGATGATCCAGTCGGCTTGTTTGATGACGTCGAGGTGATGCTCGATGATGAGGACGGTGTTGCCAAGAGCGACGAGGCGCTGGAGGACGTCGAGGAGTTTGCGGACGTCGTCGAAATGCAGGCCCGTTGTGGGTTCGTCGAGGATGTAAAGAGTGCGGCCCGTTTGGCGCTTGGAGAGCTCGCGGGCCAGTTTGATGCGCTGGGCTTCGCCGCCTGAAAGCGTGGTGGCGGATTGGCCTAGCGTGACGTAGCCGAGGCCAACTTCGACTAGCGTAGAGAGTTTTTGCTGAATTTGCGGGATGTTTTCGAGGAGCTTTAGCGCGTCGGAAGAAGGAAGGTTTAGGACGTCGCTGATGGTGTGGCCTTTGTAGCGGACGGCCAGCGTTTCCGAATTGTAGCGCTTGCCGCGGCAGACTTCGCACATGACGTAGACGTCGGGGAGGAAATTCATTTCGATGCGGCGAAGGCCGTCACCCTGGCAGGCTTCGCAGCGGCCCCCTTTGACGTTGAAGCTGAAACGGCCGGGACGATAGCCGCGCTCGCGCGATTCCGGAAGCATGGCAAACAGCTCGCGGATGGGCGCAAAGACGCCGGTGTAGGTGGCGGGATTCGAGCGTGGAGTGCGGCCGATGGGGGCTTGATCGATCTCGATAACTTTGTCGATTTGATCGGCACCGAGCAGTTCGCGGTGCGCGCCGGGCGGCTCCATCGAACGATAGAGTTTCTGCGCTAGTGCGCGGTACAGGATGTCGTTCACGAGCGTGGATTTGCCCGAGCCGGAGACGCCGGTGACCACCGTGAGCACACCGAGCGGAAGTGTCACGTCGACATCTTTCAAATTGTTTGCGCTGGCACCAAGGATCTGGATGGCTTTGCCATTGGGACTGCGGCGTTTTTCCGGAACGGCGATTTTTAGGGCGCCGCTGAGATAGCGGCCCGTGAGCGATTCGGCGCTCGCGGCGATCTGCTCGGGCTTGCCTTGCGCGACGAGGTAGCCACCGGCGTTGCCCGCGCCGGGGCCGAGGTCGACGACAAAATCCGCACGGCGAATGGTGTCTTCGTCGTGCTCGACGACCAGCACGGTGTTGCCGAGATTGCGGAGCTGCTCGAGAGATCCGAGCAGTCGGTCGTTATCGCGAGCATGCAGGCCGATGGACGGCTCATCAAGAACATAGAGAACGCCGCGCAGACGTGAGCCGATTTGCGTGGCGAGACGGATACGCTGGGCTTCCCCGCCAGAGAGGGTTGCGGCGGAGCGGTCCAGGCTGAGATAGCCGAGACCTACGGCAAGC
>Ga0137363_10002754_pt1 | contig 10557 bp, 10 predicted proteins | sample MadtaG_FD_104800 | JGI IMG/M metagenome (GOLD analysis project Ga0137363, IMG submission 104800) | Vadose zone soil microbial communities from Angelo Coast Range Reserve, California, USA - Mad1_115_16 metaG | ecosystem: Environmental > Terrestrial > Soil > Vadose zone | place: USA: California...
ACTGCTTTGTGAACGTCACCCTACCTATTTCCGCGACCGGGCCCGCACACAGCACTTCGCCGGCGCCGCCTGCGAATTCGTCGCTGGCCGATTTCCTATTCGCAGACTCGTCTGCGGGTTCCCCTTCAGACTTCAGAACGATTGCGGCAACATTGTTTGACGTCGAGGGTTTAAGCGCAACCTCGGCTCGATCGTCGGCAAAGAGCGTGGTGGCGGAAAAAAAAGCCGCGGCGGATCCCCTTGAAGACAAGGTCGGCACTCGCAAAGAAACCACTGACCCGGCTTCTTCAGGATTACATCCCGAGTCGATCGTATCGCCGCAGAATGTTCCCACACCGTTGATCCAGGTTCCAAACCAGGTAGAATCGACCGACGGCACTCTGGCCGCGCAAGGCCGCAGCTCCGTAAGGGATGACCTGGCTCATTCGCGCCTCACGGCGTTAGGTGAAAAAGCGCGAATCGGGGGCGACGAACCCGACATACAAGTGGTTCCACTGGACGAGTGCGTTTCGCCATCCAGCGTCCGCGAGAACAGCGTTCCTTTACTTCAACCGCACGCCACCGTGAATGATCCGAATCTCGAAAATCACCCGAAAGAACAGAAGGAGCCCGCGGCCTCAACTACTTCCCTGCAGGCAAACGGGTCGACTCGGAAGAAGGATGTGGAATCCGCCAGGCCTGTCGCCGATCGGTTTCAACCGCCAGTCGACCCCCGACTCGCGAATCAGTCGGCACCCGCTACAACCTACACCAACCAGACAACCCGGACGACTGTTCCGTCTGTCGGCATCAGCACCGAAAAGCCCTTGGGATCTGCTCCGACCGACGATACACCTCAAAGTCAGCCGGTCGAACCGACTTCCGATGCGGCGGCCACACAAGTTCTCGACAATGTCGCCGCTACAAAAGCCGGGCTGCAACCCGAATTGGCAAAACCCGGCGCGGTAACCGAATCCAGGAGCGCATCGAGGCGCAATGCTCTTGGCACTTCGGCCAAGACCAAAAGCCGGGACATTAAAGATTCACGCCTAACGTCAGCTCAGAGCGGGAAGCCCGGATTTATTCAGACGAACCAAATCCTGAGTGGATCGCCGAACGCCACCGGCAGTGGAAAGGATTCCCCCGGTTTGCCCTCGCCAGGTCATCCCGGCGCTCACGCCAAACCGGCGGCTCTGAAGCCCTCCGCCGACGCACCATCTTCTCCAAGCCTGACCGACGCCGACGGACCAGACGAAACTCTCCCAACATCCGCGTCGTCGCCGGTAACAGCCAGACTCGTTCAGGGCATGAGTCAGTCAGAATTTCGGGTGGGGATGCAGAGCCAGGAGTTCGGCACTATCGACATTCGAACTTCGATCGCGCGCCACATGTTCAGTGCCCAGATTTCCGTAGAGCACACCGACGTGGCCAAATCTCTGACCGCCCAGTTACCCGGCCTCTACCACCGGCTGGCCGACCAGCAGGTCGCGGTCGGAAACATCGTCATTCATGGGCAAAGCCTGGAAACGTCGTCAGGCCTGGCCCACGATGCACAGCGCCAAGGCTGGCAGCCACAGGGCCACAGCGGCGCGAAATCGAATGCAGAACCGCTTCTCTCGGTAATAACAGAAGGCATCGACTCTGCCGGCAGATTGGACATTCGTATTTAGCGGTAAACAATCGCAACAGAAAGAGTGTTAAGGGGACACAACGATGATGATCAACCACATTGCGATGCCATTCGACCAACAGTCGGGCACTTCGCAAACCGGTTCAACCGGCTCCACCAGTTCGACCTCAGATTCGCTGGCCAACAGCTCGAGTGATTTGTTTCTCCAGCTGCTGGTCGCACAACTCAAGACCCAGGATCCGACCTCACCCATGGATCCCACTCAGATGGTAGGACAGATGTTGTCCATGAATCAGCTCAACGAGCTGATCCAAATCCGCCAACTGATGCAGGGCAGCAACGCCACCACAACGCCCTCACAGCCCACGACGACACCGACAGGAGCCTAGCACCATGCCTAATTTTTCCATTCCACTTTCCGGACTGACAGCCGCATCACAAGCCCTGTCCGTCATTTCGAATAATCTGGCCAACCTTAACACCGTAGGATTCAAAGAAAGCCGGGCCTCGTTCCGCGACCTCTTCTACCAGGCGTTCGGCACCAACGGAGCCAACGACCCGATTCAGGTCGGCGAAGGCGTGGCCCTCGGCTCGGTGACGCCTACATTCACCGGTGGCAATCTCGAGGGCACCGGAGTACCTACCGATGCAGCGATCACCGGCAATGGCCTTTTTGTGACCGAACAAAATGGCGTGATGGCGTTCACTCGCGCGGGCAATTTCACGGTTGATTCGCAAGGGCAGCTCACCACGCAGGATGGCCAGTTGGTAATGGGATATCCCGCCGTCAATGGCGTCGTAAGCCCATCCCAGAGCCTGGCGCCGCTCGTAATCAACCAGGGTCAGCTCATCCCGGGCAACCCGACCACCACAATCCAGACCCAAACCAATCTGGATGCGAGCGCGGCTGTAGGCTCAAGCTTTTCCACCCCCATAACCGTTTTCGATTCGCTGGGAACATCTCACGTACTGACCTATCAGTTCACCAAGACTGCGTCCAATGCCTGGAGTTACAACATTACTCTGCCTGCAGCCGATACCGGCGGCACCGGAGCGGCCACAGTGATCAGCACCGGGAACGTGACCTTCAATCCGGACGGCACGCTGGCCACGCCCGCTGCGCCCGTGACAGGCATCGCGATCGCCGGCTTGGCCGACGGCGCTGCTGACATAAACATGACCTGGAATTTGCAAGACGCGACCGGAAATTCCTTACTCACACAATCGTCAGCTCCGAGCGCAACTGCCAATACCTTCCAGAATGGATACGGCAGTGGAACTCTCTCCGACTTCAGCATCACGTCGGACGGGACCATTGAAGGCTCGTTCACCAACAATCAGACCCTTGCCCTGGGTCAGATTGTGCTAGCGAACTTTGCCAATCCACAAGGACTGCTGCGGCTTGGCGAAAACAGCTTTCAGACCACGCTGTCTTCCGGAGCTCCGGCAATCGGAACCGCCGGCAGCGGCGGCCGTGGCACCATCACGGGTGGGTCGCTGGAGCAGTCGAACGTGGACATTGCGACCGAGTTTTCGAACATGATCATCACCCAGCGCGGCTATCAGGCGAATGCGCGAGTGGTGACAACATTCGATCAGCTCACGCAAGACACCATCAACATGAGGCAATTGTAAATTGGCAGGTTGACAGCTGAAAGTTAGCTGACGATTAGAGCAGATCCGGCGCGGTTCACCGCCGCGCCGGAAAACCTCTGCTTCTACTCCTGCTCTAACCAAACACGCACCCTCCGACGGTGCCTGCGCGCGGGCCTTGATCTGCATTAAGACCTTAGTTTTCTTTCGCTTCTGCGACAAACGAGAACTTACTTTCACCTTTCCTCCCCGCCCTTACCACTGGCAGAGCGATTGCACTTTCATCTTCACGGAGTTCCGACTTCGTGTTGCTCCAATTGACAGGGACGAAACCACCAGATGGCTACAGCTCAAGTTGCACCGGTACGACAGGACACTCCGCAAGTGCGGGAAAGCACGACGAGTCCGATCCAGGCTTACCACTGGCTCCGGTGCAAGACCACGGCGGAAGTTGCTGTACCCAAGTTCACGGTGGGTGATTTACTCAGCCTTCGCAAAGGAAGTGTGGTTCTGACTGCGACACCGGTCGCCAACGATATTCCGCTGCGGGTCAACAAGATCCTGCTGGGCTGGGGACGGTTCGAAGTGGTGAATGACCGTTTGGCAGTTCGCGTCACGGAGCTGGCATGAGCACTGCTCCTCAAGTCGAACAATTGCAACCGGTCGCAGATCGGACACGCTATCTCCCGAGCGCCGGGGATTGGACGCAAGCCTTCCTGAACAAAGCATGGGATGCGATCAAGTGGATCACGCAACGCGTCAGGATACAGCGAGCGCGCAAGAATCTGAGGGTCTGCGAAAGCGTTTCGCTGGGCGAAAAGCGCTTTGTCGCGGTGCTCCAGGTAGATGACGAAAGATTCCTGATCGCAGGATCGTCGGGCTCGGTCTCGCTTTTAACCCGCTTGCAGGAAGCGCAGACCTTTGCCGCCGTTCTGGACCGGGAGGCGGAAAAGATTTCATGACCGCCCGGCCCTGGTCCCTTCGGCTCTGTTTGTTGGTCCTTGCATTGGGCCCCGTTTCCGCGCCCGCTGCAACCAGGGCGACTTCCGCGGCCAAAGCGACCCCGCAGCCTAACGAAATCCGACTAACCATTCCAGGCGCGGCAGGATCGGCCTCTTCTTCGTGGACGATCGTAGCTCTGTTGACCTTTCTTACCCTGATTCCTTCTCTGCTGCTGTGCATGACGCCATTTGCGCGCCTGCTGATTGTCTTCCATTTTCTGCGGCAAGCGCTCGGGCTGCAATCTACCCCGAGCAATCAGACTTTGATCGGCCTGGCTCTCGTACTGACATTTTTCCTGATGCAACCGGTGGGTGCTTCCATTTACGACCAAGCGGTTCAGCCGCTGCAGGAGGGACAGATCAATGCGATGGAGGCTGTGCAACGCGGCACTGGTCCGATCCACCATTTCATGGTGCACTACGTGCGGGAAAAGGACGTTGCGCTCTTTGTCGACCTGGCCAAACAGCAACGCCCTCACGATTCGAATGATCTCTCGATGCGCGTGCTGGCGCCCGCCTACATCTTGTCCGAACTGAAAGCCGGGTTTCAGATTGGAGCCATCCTTTTTCTTCCCTTCATGGTGATCGACATGGTGGTGGCCTCTATCACCACCTCCGTAGGCATGCTGCAGTTGCCCCCGGTTGTGATTTCGACTCCACTCAAACTGCTGCTATTCGTGATGGTGGACGGCTGGGGTCTGTTGATTGGGTCGTTGGTGAGGAGTTTTAGCTGATGCCGGATGCGCAAGTTGTAGATATTTGCCGCCACACGTTGCTCGAAGTTCTGTTGTTGGCAGCGCCAATTCTGGCGATCGCAGTAGCGGTCAGTTTGATAGTGAACGTTGTTCAGGTGCTGACTTCGCTGCAGGAGGCCACGCTTTCGTCGGTGCCGCGGCTCTCGGCGGTCGCGGTGGCGGTGTTTTTCATGATGCCCTGGATGTGGCGACAGATCAGCCAATACACCGTGAAACTGCTTTCCGACTTTCATCCGTACGTGAATTAGACGAATCCATGGAACTCTCGCTCACTGAATTGTTGACTGGGCCGCTGGTGATAGGCGTCCGAATCTCGGGGTTGATGTTGTTTGCCCCGTTCTTCGGGAACACCGCGATTCCGCCGCGCGTCAAGGCCATCCTGGTCATTCTGATCACAGCGGTTCTGTACCCGGTGTACTCAGCGCAGGTGGGCATCGTCACGCTAACCCAGTGGCCGGGAGTGATAGTGCGGGAGTTGGTGTTGGGAATAGCCATCGGTCTGGCCACTAATTTTGTGTTTGAAGCAGCCCAGATGGCGGGAGCGATCCTGGGTGTGCAGATGGGATATTCGCTGGTCAATATTCTCGATCCACAAACCCAGGTAGACACGACCGTAGTCGCACTGTTCCATCAGTCCGTGGCCTTCCTTCTCTTTCTGCAACTGGACGTGCACCACTGGATTCTTCGCGGTATCGCTCACAGTTTCGAATACCTGGCACCTGGAGCGATCCATCTGAATCACGGCCTGACGACCGAATTGCTGCAGGGAGCAGCAGGCGTGCTGGCGACCGGACTACAGATTGCCGCTCCGGTACTGGCTGCCACCCTGGTAGCGGACGTGATTCTGGGATTCCTTGGGAAAGCCTCCCCGCAAATGCCTTTGATGTTGTTAGGCCCGGCCCTCAAAAGTATGTTGGGCGTGGGCCTGCTAATTACCGTCATCCACTATTGGCCGGCACTTTTTCAGCGCTACTTTACGGAATCGGTGGGATTGTCTGAGCGACTTCTGCATCTGGCGGCACGGTCATGAGCGAGAACAAGACAGAGAAACCTACACCGCGGCGACGGCAAAAGGCCAGGGAACAAGGCCAGGTCGCCCGCTCGCGAGACCTGTCCGGCATTCTGGCTTTATCGGGCGCGTTCGGCGTCATCGCGTGGCAGGGCTATTCGGGAATCGAGGCCTGGCGAAGTCTATTGCGGCAAGCCTTCGAGTTTTCCGGCGCGGATTCTCTCTCTCCCAGCGCTCCTTTATTCATATGGACTGGTTGGACGCTGGCGAAATGTCTCGTGCCGGTGATGGCAACCGCGTGGACCATGTCTTTACTTGGAGGCCTGGCACAAGGCGGAGTTGTATTTGCGCCCGAGGCCCTGATTCCAAAAGTTGAACGTCTCAGTCCCGGGACGAAATTGAAGCAGATGTTTTCCCTGACCGGATTGAGCGGACTTCTGAAGTCCCTCCTGCCGTTCGCAGCCATCGGCTACGTTGGCTTCGCCACCATCCGCGACCACTGGATCGCGATCGTGATCGCCTCCAACACCAGCCTGTGGACTTTTGGACACTTTCTCCTCACCGTCCTCTTCGAAGTGACCTGGGAGTCCGCGCTGGTCCTGCTGGTTTGGGCACTCGTGGATTACTTCCTCACCTGGCGAAAGTCGGAGAGTGATTTGCGGATGTCGCGTGAAGAGATGCGGCAAGAGACCAAGGATTCAGACGGGAACCCGCAGGTCAAGATGCGCATTCGGCGCCTGCAACGGCAGATGCGTAAGCAATTGATGTTACGTGAAACTGAAAAAGCGACCGTTGTGGTCACCAACCCGACCCACTTCGCCGTCGCGATCCTTTATTCAATGGACATGGGCGCTCCCGTCGTAATCGCCAAGGGCAGAAATCTGCTGGCCCAAAAGATGAAGCAGATTGCGCGTTGGAAAGACATTCCAGTGCTGGAGAACCCTCCGCTGGCGCAGGCGCTTTACAAGACCGTCGACGTCGGACAAAGCATTCCAGCCAAGCTCTACACCGCCGTCGCTGAAGTCTTGGCGTTTGTTTACCGGGCGCAGGCGCAGGTCAGGCGACAGGGCGAGGTTGAAACCCGTTGATGGCCACCATCACAAAACCGAAGCTGCCAGCACAATCCAAGATTGATTGGATCGTGCCCGCTGCGGCCGTCAGCATGGTCTTTGTAATGCTGGTCCCGATGCCGAGCTTTCTGCTCGACATTATGCTGGCCTTCAGCATGACGGCATCTGTACTCGTACTGCTGACCGCCGTCCAGATTCTCCGTCCAGCACAATTTTCTGTCTTCCCCAGCCTGCTCCTGCTGATGACCTTGTTCCGCCTCTCACTCAACCTGGCCAGCAGCCGGCGAATCCTGCTACACGGTGCCGAAGGCGCTTCGGCAGCAGGACGCGTGATTGAAGCTTTCGGCCAATTCGTAGTGGGCGGCAACTACGTTGTCGGCTTTGTCTTGTTTCTGGCTCTGATCGCCATTCAGTACATCGTGGTCAGTCACGGAGCGGTGCGAACTGCGGAAGTCACTGCACGGTTCACTCTCGATGCCATGCCTGGCAAACAGATGGCAATCGACGCCGACCTCAACGCCGGCTTGATTGATGAAGTGCAGGCCCGGGCCCGGCGCGAGCAGATCGCTCACGAGGCGGAATTTTATGGCGCGATGGACGGCGCCGCCCGCTTCAATCAACGCGACGCCCTCGCGACAATTCTCATCACTGCCATCAACATCATCGCCGGCTTCCTGATTGGTGTCCTCCAGCAGGGAGTTCCATTCATGGAGGCGCTGAAGACCTACACCGTGCTGACCGTCGGGGACGGCCTGGTCACGATGATTCCCTCGCTTCTGGTTTCAGTTGCCGGGGGTATGGTGGTCACGCGCGCATCTTCCGACAGCACGCTCTCGACCGACCTGGGCAAACAGCTATTCAGTGCTAGCCGACCGTTATGGATTGCCGCCGCGGTGATGACTGGCCTTGCTCTGATCCCCGGACTGCCGAAACTCTCTTTCATTCTCATGGCCGTCATCATGGCGGCACTCGCTCGGCGCGCGAAAGCAGAACCGGACGAAGATAAACCGGCAGCCAGCACCGTCGTTGGCAAATCACAGGGTACCGCAGCTGCGACGCTTGACCCACTGGACGCGGCACTAAAATTGGATGACTTGATGCTCGAAGTCGGTGTGGGTCTTGTTCCGCTGGTAGACGCCGGCAAGGGCGGTCAGTTGCTGACTAAGGTCCGAGCTCTCCGCAAACATCTCGCGACACAACTTGGCTTCCTCGTTCCCTCGATTCACATCACCGACAATCTCACCATCAAGGATCTGGAGTATGTCGTGTACCTCCGCGGCGTGGAAATTACACGTTGGGAAATGCGCCGCGATTGCCTCCTGGCGATCAGCTCGCAGCCGAATCCACCTGCCTTGCCTGGTGTGGACACTCGTGATCCCGCGTTCGGCGCACCCGCGAAGTGGATCACGAAAGATCAGCAGGCCCAGGCACTGGCTGCGGGTTACGCGGTCGTAGACCAGACCGCGGCACTGGCCACTCACCTGGGCGAGATCATCCGTCAGAATGCGCACGAGCTGCTCACTCGCCAGGAAACCAAGCGCCTGATCGACCGGTTAAGCGAGTCCCATCCCAAGTTGGTGGAAGAACTCGTACCCAAGCTCATGACCTTGGGCGAAGTGCAGAGAGTTCTGCAGCAGCTGTTGCGCGAACAGGTGTCGATTCGCGATCTTGGAACAATTCTGGAAACCATGATCGAAACCGCGGGAGTAAACAAAAACCCGGTTCTGCTCAACGAAGCCATCCGTCATTCTCTTGGGCGAGCGCTGGTGCGGCCGCTGCTGGACGAGCACGGCGACCTCAAGGTCGTGACCCTCGATCGGTCGATCGAGGAAGAGTGCAATCGCGCTGTGACGGCGCAGTCAGGCAACGCCGCCAGCACGGCTTTGCAGCCTTCAACCGCCCGCAGGGTCCTCGAAGGGCTGCGCACCCTGTTTGGAGAGCAGGCGCTGAACGCTCCTCCAGTTTTGCTCTGCGCATCGCCCGGACGTTTTTACTTACGCAGGTTGCTGGAGCCGTTTTTACCCAAGATCGTCGTACTGGCGCCGACCGAGATTCCGCCGCTGGTGCCTGTGCAGTCGGTTGGTTCGTTGCGGTAACCACGTGAACTGAGGATACGATGACATTTTCACAAGCCGGATACACCGAGGTCCTGTCAGAAACTGAATCGCGCAACGAGCTCATTTTGTCCGAGCTGTCACAGGTGTACTACCTGGCGCGACGAATTCACGAGCGTTTACCGCAACACGTTCCGCTTGAAGACCTGGTACACGCTGGCGTACTCGGGCTGATCGAAGCCGTCCGCAAATACAACCCTAACAAGAATGCTTCCCTGAAATCGTTCGCGTCCTTCCGTATTCGCGGAGCCATCCTCGACAGTCTTCGCGCGCTCGATTGGGGGTCTCGGCCCTTACGCAAAAAAGGCCGCAACATCGCCGAGAGCATCGCTAAGCTGGCCAACAAACTGGGCCGTCAGCCCACGGAAGATGAAGTGGCGGTGGACCTCGATCTGGAGGTTTCAGAGCTTCACGTGCTGCTGCGAAAACTGGATGGTCTACATATCGTCGGCCAGATGGTCGGATCGCGCTTCGATGATTCCGAATCCCAGGATCTTATCGAAAACGCCCCAGCGGATGAGAGCGAAAGTCCTTTCGAACTTTGCTTGCGTTCCGAAAGAAGCGATTACCTGACCCATGCGGTCAAAACGCTTTCAGAAAAAGAGCAGATGGTCATTTCGCTCTACTACCGCGAAGAACTGACGATGCGCGAGGTCGCCGCGGTCATGGATCTGGCGGAATCGCGGGTTTCACAGATTCACTCGCTCGCCATCACGAAACTTCGTGCAGCGATCGAGAAGATGCAGCTCGAAGAGGACACCTTCCGGTAACCCACATGGAAACCCTTACTCAATCACCTTCTGCGCAGCCACAACGCGCGGTTTTGACCGCCGGCAATTTCGCGCCTGAACAAGTGCTGGCCTGTGATTTCCGCACGGTGGGCGGCATTGACAAAGCGCGGCTCGCCCCACTGGTATCCGCCATCGAGGGATTTGCACGTCCGTTCGCCGAAGAGCTCGGCAATCGGTTTGGCCTGACGTCTGAAACCACGATGCGATCCTCGGAGCAGATGCTCTGTCGAACTTTTCTCGAGAAGGCCGGCAGCTCATATCTGGTTTCGCTGAAGATCGGAAACCATGGCGACATCGCGCTATTGCAGATTGATTCGATGCTGCTGTTTCCGGTAGTCGATCGTTTGCTGGGAGGTAGCGGAGGTCCCAGCGAGCTGTCGCGCGACCCTACCGAGATCGAAGATCAGATCGCGAAAGAATTCGTGCGATTGATTTGTCAGCAGCTACAGATTGCATGGCAAACCTTCGGCGTTCCAGTTTCCCTGGGAGCCAGGCAATCGTCCGCTCAACGGCTGAGATTGTTTTCCCCAACGGACCGTGGGATGGTGTTCCGCTTCTCGGTCAATATGCAGACGTCCGGCGGAGAGTTCCAATTGATATTGCCAATGACCAGCT
>Ga0137363_10002755_pt1 | contig 10555 bp, 6 predicted proteins | sample MadtaG_FD_104800 | JGI IMG/M metagenome (GOLD analysis project Ga0137363, IMG submission 104800) | Vadose zone soil microbial communities from Angelo Coast Range Reserve, California, USA - Mad1_115_16 metaG | ecosystem: Environmental > Terrestrial > Soil > Vadose zone | place: USA: California...
GGCCCGTTTACTCATCTGCTTCATCCGGCTTGTCAGAAGCACCGAACCTATAGCCGACGCCGCGTATGGTACGGATCAACTTCACCCTGGCGCCTTCATCGATTTTCTTGCGCAGATAATTTACATACACGTCTACGACATTGGTCATAGTATCAGGCGCCAGCTTCCATACATGCTCGATAATCATGTTGCGCGTGATACGCTTACCCGGATTGCGCATGAAATATTCCAGAAGAGCAAACTCTTTGGGAGTCAGATCAATAAGCCGCCCCTCACGATGAACTGTGCGCTGCATATAATCCAGTTCAAGGTCGCTCACTTTCATCATGGCCTGTCCAGGGCTGTTCTTGCGCCGGAGAACAGCGCGAATGCGCGCGGAAAGCTCAGAAAATGAAAACGGCTTGGTAAGGTAATCGTCTGCACCGGCATCCAGACACGCTACGCGTTCAGCAATCTCATTTGTCGCGGTCAGAATAAGGATGGGGATCTGCGAATCTCTACTGCGCACCTTGGCCAATACCTCAGCTCCAGCGACCAGCGGAAGATTGAGGTCCAGAATAAGTAAGTCATAAGCCCCGGTCTTTGTGCGTTGCAGAGCTTCATCGCCATTCGCCGCAATTTCAGTAATGTGGTCTTCCGACGTAAATGCCTTAGCGATGAAAGTGGCGAGTGGCGCGTCATCTTCAGCTATCAGAATTCGCATCCAAAATCCTTCTCTGTCGCATATAGGATTGTAATTTCCTATATTTACAAAACCATTCTAACAGCACATTAACAAATTAAAGGCACAAGTCGCCTTGCTTTATATGTAAGAAATATCTTATTAGATATCAAGAACATGTTATTCAAGGTAGAAATCATGCTATTCATTATCTTTCCTAGAGATGGTGCATTATTAAATGCTCTCTCCCGTGCAGTGTTCATTTTTTAGGTACGAAAGTTTTAACGACGAACCATGCCCTCTGCGAAGATTCGCCGGTCATAAACGTGGGCTCAGTTTTAGGCTGTTTGACGGAAACGTCTTCCTCAATTATTCCGTCTTGCGGACCTTGCTCTCACGGAAGACTACATCACAGGTGTGGCGTGCGATCACGAGGTCCTCATCGGTTTCGACAACGCGAACCATGCACTTGCTCCCTTTGCTACTAATGACTGCTGCATGGCTAGCGTTGGCCGCAAGATTGATCTCAATACCCAGGTGTTGCAGGCCGCAACAGATTTCCTCTCGCAGCCTGCTGGCCCGCTCACCAATACCGCCGGTAAAAACCAGGGTATCCAGCCCTCCTAATACGGCCGCGTAGGCCCCAACAAATTTGCGCACCTGATAACAGAACATTTCCACCGCCAGCGCGGCGTCAGGGTTGGTTTTACGCTGCTCAAGCAGGACTTTCATTTCACTGCTTTCACCGGAAACTCCAATCAGCCCTGACTGGTGGTTAATAAGCTTTTCCAGAGTCTCCGCTGAATATCCTTTCGCCATCAGGAAAAGGACCACTCCGGGATCAAGGTCGCCAGCGCGCGTTCCCATCATGAAACCGCCAGCCGGAGTAAGCCCCATGCTAGTATCAAGCGACGTGCCGTTCTTCAGCGCAACCATGCTGGCGCCATTCCCCAGGTGCGCGATAATTGCGCGTTCGCCCAGCTCTTTCCCAAGTTTGCCCACAATGTATTCATAGGAAAGGCCATGAAACCCGTATCGTCTGATTCCCTGCTCCCACAGCTCGCGCGGGAGCGCGAATCTTTGCGCAACTGCGGGCATGCCGCTGTGAAACGCAGTATCAAAACAGGCCACCTGTGGCAGCTCGCCATAGTGGGCCGAAACAGCCTCAATTATGGCGAGTTGGCTGGGAAGATGAAGAGGCGCGAAGGCAATGAGAGATTGCAGTGCAGACTTCAGCTTGGAATCTATCAGCTGCGGTGACTGGTAATGAGGACCGCCATGCACCAGGCGATGCCCGGCAGCGTCTAAGTTTAACGCTCCCTGCTGGCGCAAAGCGGCAAACATGCTGGCCATGGCCTCCGCATGGCTGGGGAATGGGCCGCTTTGTTCAAATACAACCCGCTCGCCGGCCCGCAGCCACGCTTTCCCCCCGGCGACACCAATGGCTTCCACCGCTCCTGAAAATATTCGCTCTTCGGATTGCCCGGAGAGCCGGTAAATGACAAATTTCAGTGACGAAGATCCACCATTGAGGCAGAGAATGGTCTGCTCCATTTACCATACCTGCTGCTTGCGCGCACACATCTCAGGCCAGGCTCCAGCGCCAGTTGGCAATCTCCGGCATGTCTTCTCCGTGGAGTGAGACATACTCTTTGTGCTCGGCAAGCTTCCCCTCAAAGAATTGAACGGCTGATTCAGCTTTGATATGCGGCAGGCGATGGAGTGTGTCTATCGCCAACTGGAAGCGGTCCATATTGTTGCGCACCACCATATCAAAGGGCGTGGTGGTTGTTCCTTCTTCTTTATAGCCACGGACATGCAGATTGTCGTGGTTATGGCGACGATAACACAGCCGGTGTATGAGCCATGGATAGCCGTGGTAGGCGAAAATAACAGGCTTGTCCGTGGTGAAAAGCGCATCAAAACGCTCATCACTAAGACCGTGAGGATGCTCACCGGCCGGCTGCAGCGTCATCAGGTCCATTACATTGACAACCCTGATTTTGATTCCCGGCACGTGCTCGCGCAAAAGCGAGGTGGCCGCCAGAATTTCCAGCGTGGGAACGTCTCCGGCACAAGCGAGCACTACATCCGGATCACCGCTACCCTCATTGCTCGCCCACTTCCAGACGCCGATACCGCTGGCGCAGTGCTCAATGGCTGACGGCATGTCGAGCCACTGTAGCTCGGGCTGTTTGCCGGCAACAATGATGTTCACGTAATTCCTGCTGCGTAGACAGTGGTCCGCAACTGATAGCAGACAATTTGCATCCGGGGGGAAATAGGCGCGCACGACCGCCGCTTTCTTGTTGACCGCATTGTCGAGGAACCCCGGGTCCTGATGGCTGAAGCCGTTGTGGTCCTGACGCCACACATGCGAAGTGAGCAGATAATTGAGCGATGCAATGGGGCTGCGCCACGGTATATGACGCACCGCCTCAAGCCACTTAGCATGCTGGTTAAACATGGATGTAACGATGTGGATGAAGGCCTCATAGCATGAGAAAAAACCGTGCCGCCCGGTAAGCAGATAGCCTTCCAGCCAGCCCTGGCAACAGTGCTCGCTGAGGATTTCCATCACTCGGCCATCGTGGCTGATATGGCTGTCCGTGGGCAGGATCTTCGCAACCGAGACCCGGTCGGTGACTTCAAACACAGAGGAAAGACGGTTGGAATCAGTTTCATCCGGCCCCATGATGCGGAAATTGCTGCTGCCTGCGTTGAGCTTCAGTATGTCACGCAAAAATCGTCCAAGTACCTTGGTTGACTCTTCCAATGAATTGCCGGGTTTCTCCACTTGGACCGCGTAGGTCCTGAAGTCGGGCATTTTCAGATTTTCGAGCAGCAGGCCGCCGTTGGCATGCGCGTTCGCTCCCATGCGACGTTTGCCTTGGGGCGCAAGAGTGGACAACTCGGGACGAAGCCGGCCGTCGTCATCGAACAGGTCTTCCGGCTTGTAGCTGAGCATCCACTGCTCCAGGATTTGCAGATGTCCGGGTTTTTCCAGATCGGCAACAGGGACCTGATGTGAACGAAAGCTTCCTTCCACTTGCAGGCCATCAACGGTCTGGGGACCTGTCCAGCCTTTTGGCGTGCGCAAAATGATCATCGGCCACAGGGGGCGCTGCCATGAAGGATTTGATCGCGCATCCCTCTGGATGCTGCCGATATCAGCAACAATTTTATCCATGGTAGCCGCCATCAATTGATGCATGGGTAAAGGATGGTCGCCTTCAACAAAGTAAGGCTTATACCCATAGCCTTTGAAAAGGTCCGCAAGCTCGTCTTTCGGTATCCGGGCCAGCACGGTGGGACCGGCAATCTTGTAGCCGTTCAGATGAAGAATCGGCAGGACCGCACCATCACGCAATGGGTTCAGGAATTTGTTCGAGTGCCAACTGGTGGCAAGTGGGCCCGTCTCAGCCTCGCCATCACCTACAACACAACACACCAGCAGATCAGGATTATCAAATGCGGCCCCGTAAGCGTGCAGCAGCGAATAGCCCAGTTCACCACCTTCATTGATGGACCCGGGAGTATCGGGCGAGGCATGGCTGGGAATGCCTCCGGGCCAGGAAAATTGCTGGAACAGCCGTTGCATGCCTGCCGCATCCTGCGTGATGGCGGGATAAAACTCAGTATATGTACCTTCAAGATATGTGTTGGCGACGATGCCAGGTCCGCCGTGTCCGGGGCCAGTAACGTAAATGGCATTAAGATCATTTTTCCGGATCACGCGATTCATGTGCGCGTAGATGAAGTTCAGCCCCGGCGTGGTGCCAAAATGCCCGAGCAAGCGTGGCTTGGTATGCGCAAGCTGAAGCGGCTCACGCAATAAAGGATTGTCGCGAAGGTAGATTTGTCCAACTGAGACGTAATTGGCCGCGCGCCAGTAACGTTCTATATTGTCAAGTTCTGTTTGAGAAAGCGGCGCTTTGGAAAGGACATTCGAGGTATCTTCCGGGACAAGAGTCTTGGGCATCGGATAAGAACTCCTGACCGCCGAGGGCGATCCTATCTTCATAATTGTACGCTCAGGTTTTCATTGTGCTTGATGACTGCTGGATTATTACTGGATTAAAAAAGTTACGTGCTGCAGCACTTTTGAAGGCAACTTTTATTTCGTCCTGGCATCCACGAACGCGGCAATTTCCGCCAGCGCCGCGTCAGCCTCCGGGACCAGGCCGGGAAAGATCTGCCACACATGCGCCAGACCGGGATAGACATGTAATTTACTTTCAACCCCGCTCTTGATGGCTTTTTCATGCAGGCGCGTTGCATCATCAAACAGCATCTCCGTGCTGCTCACCTGAATCAGCAGCGGTGGAAATGAGCGCAGGTCGCCGAAGAGAGGAGAGGCTTCCGGCGTCAGTGCTGATGCACCGTTCAGATACACGGCAGCAAACTCCGCACCATCTTCTGGCCGGAACATGGCGCATGAATCCGTATTGCTGGCGGTAAAGGTCCCTGTAAGGTCCACCCAGGGAGAAAGGCAAACTGCGCAGGCGGGCAAAGGCTGGTGCTGCGACTTGAGGCGCAGCATGGCGGCAAGCAACAGGCCTCCACCGGCCGAGTCGCCGGCCAAGGCGATGTTCTGCGGCTTGGGGCCGAGTTCCAAAAGCCATGTGTACGCACGCGTGGCATCATCCACGGCGGCAGGAAAAGGAAATTCAGGCGCCAGACGATAGTCAGGCGCAAAGACACGACGGCGCAGCCTCCGCGCCAATGCCGCTGTGATCGGGCGGTGCGTTTGCGGTGAACAACTCACATAACCGCCGCCATGCAGGTAGAGCAAAACTCTGTCTTCAAACTGATTGGCGTCCGGGAGCACCCATTCGCCGCACAAATCGGCGCTCCGCACTTCTTCATAGGTCACGCCATGAGAAACAAGCGCGGTCATCCAATTTGGACGACCAAATACGCGGCGTGCACGCCGCACGAGCGCCGGGCGATCACCTCGAGGCCACCTCTTGACCACCAACTTCACGACGGCGCTGACAATCCGGCCACGCAGGCTGAGGCCGGCTTGCGTGCTGTTGACTTCAGATGCTCCAGTTGATTGCGCTGCGTTACCGTTGCTCATGTTGTCCTAGGTTATTGCGGCACTCCGTCAGGAAACAGTTTCTGCAGGAATTCTGTATCGGCAGACATGGCCTTGAATTCGTCCGATTTGACTTCGTCTTTCCATCCCGCCGGGAAATGCGCAGGATCAAGTTCTCTGGCCTTGGAAAATTCCTGCAATGCCGCAGCCTTGTCCCCGGTGGCGTATTGCAGAAAGCCCAGTTGCAGATGGAAATTGAATCCTTTAGGCGCGTATTCCACGGCTTTCTGCGCGGCTGTTTTGGCTTTGGCTAAATCGTGCGCGGCAAACGCCGTGTACATCTGATTGCCATAGTTGTAAGCCAGATTGAGGTTCAGAAGCCGGCGAAGTTCAGAAAAGGGATCGGGATTGTCATCGACGTTGATATAAATGTAACGATCATTGTTGATGTTGCGTCCACCCTGTTTTTTCACAATGAGCATGGAAGCCGACTGGCGTCCGCGCGAATCACCTCCCACGGCGTCACCCGCTTTCAGTGCGGCAAAAAGCTTTTCTGCAAACTCGCCGGACGTGGCATCAAAAGCTTTCCCCATGGCCTCCGGCACCTGAGGCCCGACAAGAATGTTTCCCTGCGCTGACCATGTTTTGCCCTGGCGATCGCCGGCCCAGGTGGGAGCTTTCGGCCCGGTGTAAGCGGCGATGTTACCTTTCGCGTCCACAATGGCCACCTGGCGTCCGTCTTTCCCTTCAAATTTGTCCTCGGCCAGAATTTTCTTCAGGACTTCCGGAGCAGTGAGCCCCTGGCGTAGCAAATCGAGTGCTTGCTGGCCATACCCGACATTGACGTTGGCCTGCGTCGCTACCGCTCCAACATCCGCCATGGCCCAGGGCACTACTGACCCGACAGAAAAATAACGCGAGGCCACCGCCACACCCATCTCACCCGTTTGCGGATCAATGGCAACAATAGAGAAGGTGGAAACCGTAGGCATGGAACGCGGCACAGCAGAGCTTGTGACCAACGCAAGCAGGGCCAGGAGCAATAGAGTTTTCTTCATCTTCCCTCCGGGATTGAATCCAACAAATGCAAAAGGGCAAATCTTGAACGCACAAGACTAACAAAAATCAGGAGAGGAAGATTCACAAAAAGCGAAGCGCCCAGAACCGAAAAACAACTAACGTAGCATCAGCGCGTTCAGGCTTGAATTCCCAGAACGTACGCCGATCAGCACCAACACCATCAGGGCCATGAATGTCATTGGATCATGTATTATGTTCCCGCTCGACTCATAGAGGAGCTGCCGTCCACATGATTTCCCGGATTCACAGTTTTCCCGTCGTTCTCGTCTGCTTTTTGGCTACTTCGTTGGCCCAATCGCCTGCAAAAAAATCTCAGGGCTCTGAAGACAAGCAAACGAAAACGCCCTCGTCCGGCCCCAGGAAGGCTGCCGCCACGCCTTCCACCGCAACTCAGACGCCGCCCGCATCAGGCCGGATTGACGAAAAGCTTTTCAACGCGATGCGCTGGCGACAGGTAGGTCCTTTTCGCGGTGGACGCGTTCTGGCCGTCACCGGTGTTCCCGGCAGTTCCAATGTCTTTTATTTTGGAGGAGCTTCCGGCGGCGTTTGGAAAACCACGGATGCCGGCGCGAACTGGCAGCCGATCTTCGATAAGGAATCTATAGCTTCCATTGGGGCCATTGCCGTGGCCGCGTCTGACCACAACATTATTTATGCCGGCTCCGGCGAAGCCTGCATTCGCGGCAATATCACGTTCGGCAACGGGGTGTACAAATCCGTGGATGGCGGCAAGACCTGGAAGAATGTGGGGCTCAAAGACACGCGGCACATTGGCGCGCTGGTGATCGACCCCAGAAACCCCAACATTGTCTTTGTTGCCGCGCTTGGTCACGCCTACGGACCGAACGAAGAGCGCGGCGTCTTTCGCACCACGGACGGCGGAGCAACCTGGCAAAAGGTCCTTTACCGGGACAACAAAACCGGTGCGATTTCCGTCGTCTTTGATCCCAACAATCCCAGTACGCTCTTCGCTTCGTTGTGGGAGGTGTACCGTACGCCCTGGAGCCTTAACAGTGGCGGCGCGGGGAGCGGTCTTTATAAGTCCACAGATGGTGGAACGACCTGGACACATCTGGAAGGCCATGGCCTGCCCTCAGGAATCATGGGGCGAATCGGTATAGTAGTTAATCACGCCGCCTCCACCGAGATCTACACCATGGTTGAATCCAAGGAAGGCGGTCTCTTTCGGTCGGATGACGGCGGCGAGAGCTGGATTCGCATGAACGAAGATGGCAGGCTGCGCCAGCGTGCCTGGTACTTCAGCCACATCTTCGCTGATCCACGGTCGCCCGACACAGTTTACGTGCTCAACACGGGCATGTTCCGCTCCACCGATGGGGGCAGAAGCTTCAACCTGCTCCCAGCGCCGCATGGCGACCATCATGGCCTGTGGATTGATCCTGAAAATCCCGACCATATGATCAACGGCAATGATGGCGGCGCAACTGTTTCGCTGGACGGCGGGCACACATGGTCCACGCAGTATAACCAGCCCACGGCACAGTTCTATCATGTGATTACCGACAATCGCTGGCCTTACTATATTTATGGAGCACAGCAGGACAACTCAACCATTGCCATCAAGAGCTATGACGATGATGGCGTAATCGGCCGCCAGGATTGGTATGCCGTGGGCGGTGGTGAAAGCGGTTACATTGCGCCTTATCCTCCTGAGCCCAGCATTACTTTTGCCAATGCTGAGGCCTCTACCTCGCGGTTTGACAAGCGCACCGAACAACTGGTGGATATTTCCGTCTGGCCGCTCGATGTTTCCGGCAACGGCGCGGAAAACCTGAAACATCGCTTTAACTGGACATCGCCTCTCTTGGTCTCACCGCACGATCCCAACACGCTCTATACCGCATTTGAAATGCTCTTTAAGTCCACCAATGCCGGCCAGAGCTGGACGCCGATCAGCGGCGACCTTACGCGGAATGACAAATCAAAGCAGAAGCCCTCAGGTGGTCCCATCACATTGGACATCACCAGTGTTGAATACTATGACACGGTGTTTGCCGTAGCCGAGTCGCCGATTAAGAAAGACATGATCTGGGCCGGCACCGATGACGGGTTGGTCCATCTGACAACGGATGGCGGCCAGCACTGGGCCAATGTCACGCCCAAAGATTTGCCTGAATGGAGCATGATCAGCATCATTGAAGCGTCGCATCACGATGCCGGCACGGCATACGCCGCCGTGGACCGCCACAAACTTGACGATTTTCGCCCGCTCATCTTCCGCACCCGTGATGAAGGCAAAAACTGGATCCTGATTGCCAACGGTATTCCTGAAGGTTCCTATGTTCGCTCCGTACGTGAAGACCCCAGGCGCAAAGGCCTGCTCTTTGCCGGAACTGAGACCGGCGTTTATTTTTCCGTGGACGATGGCGGCCATTGGCAGCCGCTCAAGCTGAATCTGCCTACCGTGCCGGTTCATGATCTGGAGATCCACGGCGACGATCTTATTGCCGCCACGCATGGCCGCGCTTTCTGGGTGCTGGATGACATGACTCCTCTACGCCAGCTCGATGCCGGCCCTACCAACGCTGACATGCTTCTTTACAAGCCTCAGACTGCTCTGCGTCTGCATTTGCCAACTGACATTGACCGGCGCGGCGCCGTGGGTGACAATCCTCCGCCCGGCGCCATCTTTGACTATTATTTCAAGACTGCGCCCAAGGATGAAGTAAAGCTTGAGATTATTGACTCCATCGGCAGAGTAGTGCGTACGCTCTCCAGCAAAGAGAAAAAAGGCGACGACCAGCCGCCCGAGTGGCCCGATCAAGTCAGGGAAATAACCACCATCCCTGCTGCCGCCGGCATGAATCGCTACGCCTGGAACCTTCGTTGGGAACCGCCGGTCAAAATTCCCGGAGCATTTTACAGCGGGATCGGCCCGCAAGGCCCTCTTGCTCAGCCTGGCCAGTATACGGTCAAATTAACGGTTGGAACGCAGTCACAGACGCAGTCACTGGAAATTGTGCCCGATCCCCGCGCAAAAAATATCAACGGAGACGATCTGCGCAAGCAGTTTGATCTGGCCATGCAGGTCCGGGATGCCAACACGGACCTCCATCGCGCGGTGAATCAAATCCTCATGATGCGGGCAGAGCTTAAAGCAATCCAGCAGCGGTTTGATAATGATCCAAGCATGAAAGCCCTGGTCGAACACGCCACCGCACTCGATAAGAAGATGGTCCCGGTCGAAGAGCAGTTGATCCAGGTCAACATGAAGGGCTCGGAGGGAAATCTGGCATTCCCCAACATGCTCAATGAACAATTGGATGGCTTCAGCGGCATTGTACAGTCCGGAGATGGCGCTCCATCTGAGCAACAATACGAAGTGTTTAAGCTTCTTCGGGGCCAGCTTGATCAACAGCTCACCTCCTGGAAGCAGATCATGTCGTCCGATGTGGCGGCGTTCAACGAATTCATGAAGAGCAGCAGTATCCCGGTGCTTTATTTGCCGCCGGACAGCAAATAAGTCTTTGCTGTCTGGCGGTTGCACGGTTTTAAGTTCCATGGACCCGGTAAAAATACTGGCTCCGCGGGCATCCTTTCATGCCTATGATGAAACCAAGAACCTGTGCCGCTTGATGCTGGGCGGCAGGTGTCCCTTTTTCCCTGCGGGTCCGGTCTTTAGGAGGCAGATTGATGCGCGCGATTCTCTTTGTTGATGACCACGAAGTGCTGGCAAGATTGAGTTGCGAGATTCTGGAGATGCAGGGCTACCGCGCCGTAAGCGCCTATAACGGCGCTGATGCTCTTAAAAA
>Ga0137363_10002758_pt1 | contig 10552 bp, 7 predicted proteins | sample MadtaG_FD_104800 | JGI IMG/M metagenome (GOLD analysis project Ga0137363, IMG submission 104800) | Vadose zone soil microbial communities from Angelo Coast Range Reserve, California, USA - Mad1_115_16 metaG | ecosystem: Environmental > Terrestrial > Soil > Vadose zone | place: USA: California...
CCCTAAAGAAAACGTCAACCACGTCGGGTGACTACCATTTGGAAGGGAAATACGGAAGCGGCCGCGGTCCAAAGATCACGCTGAAAACAAGCTACGGCTCCATTGCCATCCGCAAAACCAGCTAACGGTTGTCTGGATCCGATCGCTTCGCGCACGGCTCATTCGCAGGCGGAAACACTCTTTATGGAGTATTTCCGCCTGGTCAATTAGCAGAGAGTTTTTTCGCCGCTGCCTTGATGCGCCCTCGTTCCGAGCACGTCAATTCATTGTGAATCCGAGTGCTGCAGCCTGATTGCCGAGTACTTGCCATTCGGCAGGAGGCGCTGTTGACGAACCGGTACTCAGAAGGCCGCCACCGAGATTTGCAAGGCAAGGCGCGGCAATGAGAGGGGCTTGCGGCTGCGGCAAGTTCGGAACTGAGCCGTCGGGCTCTTTGAAATTCAACGCGTAAGCAAGGTTGGCCACGTCGCTGCTCGCGTCGCGTGCGGTCAATGGCGCAAGCCCCCAGCGCCACTCGATCAACTTCAGAACTGAAGTGTGATCGAATACCATCGCACTGACTCGCGGGTCAAACGAATTCCCGCGGCTGAAAGGGGACGCGACGACCGTAGGCACGCGACATCCGAGCAGCGCTTTGCCCTTCACGAGATCGAGGTCCACCTGATTGGGAGCAGTGGCTCGTGGCGGAGCGACATGCTCGAAAAAGCCGCCCCATTCGTCAAAGTTTACGATGAACACGGTATTTGCCCACTTTGGTCCCTTGGCCACGGCTTCGAAAGTCTGATACAGGAACAGGTCTCCTTTGCGAATGTCGGCGTGGGGATGATCGTCATTTCCAGTGCCGTCATCGAGAATTGTGTATCTCGGATCGACGAAGGAAACCGCGGGCAGCGTACCGTTGGCAGCGGCCACGAGAAATTCCCCGTACAGACGCGAAATGCCAAGATATTTCGCGCCCCACAGGGCAACGAACGGCACATTTGAATAGAAATAATTCGCGCTCACTCCAGCGCTGGCGAGCCGGTCCCAAATCGTCGGCAGCGAAGTGAAGTTGGTGCTATTGGTCAAGCGGTCGGTTTGCGCGGCGTGTAGAAACAACCGGTTCGGGAATGTCGGGCCAAGGATCGAAGCGAAGTATCGGTCGCAAGCGGTATAGTTCCGGGCCAGAGCCGCGTAAAAGGGAATGTCCTGTTCGCCATAATAGCCAATGGAATAGACGTCGTTGCTGCCCGCCCGCAGAAAGCCGTCCATCGAACCATTGTCGTATTCGACGCGGGCGCCATCGTAGGAATGGTCCGGATCGGGATGCGGGCATCCCGTGTAATCACCGGAGAGCGAATGAGTCGCGTGACTCGCGCCGGCCCTGTCCACATACGTCAATCCGGCTTGCTTGCCATCCGCATTCGGCAGCCATCCGAGAAAATGGTCGAAACTTCGGTTCTCCATCGTCACCACGACGATGTGTTCGATACCCGAATTCGCCGGGCTCGGCAGACTAGGCAAATTCGGAAGAACATCTTGTGCAAACAATTTCTTGCTCGAGAGCCACGACGCGCCAACCAACGCGGCTCCCGAAACGAATGCGGCGTTCTTCAACAACTCACGGCGATTTGCCTTCATGATGTCACTCCCTGATTGAGATGTTTTGCAATTCGGACTCTTCCAGCTACAGCCGGAGTCCGCGAGCAGGCTGGGAATTGCGAGGTCTATGATCGGCCAAGGCTAGCGCCACGCGTGTAAACGGTAAATAAAAATGCTGGAAAAAAATACCTGAATTCAGTATCAGGTCTTTACCCTAACGCTCCGCCATGCGGTTCAATGCCTGAAAAAATGCGGGGAAGGAAACGGCGGCGCAATCAGCGTCGCGAATGACGGTGTTGCCCTCGGCGGCGAGGCCGGCGACGGCGAACGCCATCGCGATGCGGTGATCCCCGCGCGGTTCGATTTCCGCTCCGCGCAACTTTCCGGCGCGACGGCCTTCCACCTTCAATCCGTCCGGCCGCTCTTCTAAGGATGCGCCCATGCGGCGCAAATTCTCAGTAAGCGCCGCGATCCGGTCGCTCTCTTTCACTCGCAGCTCCGCAGCATCGCGAATTTCAATTCCCTCTTCCGTGTAAGGGCCCAGCGCAGCTAGCATCGGCAATTCGTCAATCACCAGCGGAATTTGGTCGCCCGCGATCACGCCACCTTTTAGTGATGCTCCCTTCACTGCCAGGTCGCCGACGATTTCTCCATGGGCGCTCTTGAGCGCGAGGATTTGAATTGCAGCACCCATCGAAGCAAATAAGTCCAGAATGGCCGTCCTCGTCGGATTCAACCCCACATTGTGAATCAGCACGTTCGAATCGGGGAACAGGGACGCCGCAGCGATAAAAAATACCGCCGAAGACAAATCACCGGGCACATCGAGCGATTTGGCGAGCAGCTTGCCGCTGCCATTTGCGCCGGCGAGTGCGTGAATTCGAATCGTTCGCCCGTCTTTCTCGATAGCCGCGCCAAATTCTTCCAGGGCCAACTCGGTGTGATCCCGGGTTCGCGCCGGCTCCGTGACGCTCGTCACGCCATCCGCAAACAATCCCGCCAGCAGCACCGCGGACTTCACCTGCGCGCTGGCCATGGGCATCTTGTAATCGATGGCCTTGAGCTGCGCTTCGCGAATTTCCAGCGGCGCAAAATTATCGTCGCGCGCGCGTATGTCCGCGCCCATTTCCCGCAACGGGCCGATGACCCGCTTCATGGGCCGCTTCTGCAGCGAGCCGTCTCCCGTCAGCTTCGACGAGAATCCCTGCCCCGCCAAAATTCCCGCCAGCAGCCGCATGGTCGTTCCGGAATTCCCGGCATCCAGCACGCGCCAACTGCTCTTCAAGCCGCGCAGCCCGCGGCCGGTCACGCGAACCGTATCCTTGTCGGTTTTGACTTCCGCGCCCAGGGCGATCATGCACGCCAGCGTGCTGTGGCAATCCGCGGCTGCGGAAAAATGGCGCAGTTCGCTGGTGCCTTCGGCCAGCGCCGCGAGCATCGCGTATCGATGGGAAACGGATTTGTCGCCGGGCAAGTCCAGCCCGCCGGTCAAATGCTTCGCGGGTTGAATGGTTTCTTTTTTCACGCAAAGATTTTAGCACGCTGCCTATCTTCGTTTCGCGCTCCGCCAATTCACGCCAAATCTACCGCGTTTTCCTTTACTTCCTTTACTTCCTTCACCTCCCTTAGGTCCTGTACTACCGGACAGTTTTTCGCGAGGCACTCCCTGTACCACGCGCCGAAATCTAGCGGCTTCGTGATGCGTATTATTAGGTGAGGAGAATTGTCATGTCAGCCCGCAGCACTTTTATTCATCTCGCCGCCAGAGCCGCCATCTTGTTCGGCGCACTCTTTCTCGTAAGCGTCCTTCTCGCCGCCATTCCCGGCCATCGCGCGCCCGCCGTGCCTTTGCAGGATGCCCCGCAATCGTCCGGCTCGCCGTCTCAGGAATCACAGCCGATGGACCACAGCAAAATGTCCGGCATGGACATGGACGATGCCAAGGCCAACGAAGCTCACGCCGTTCACGATATGACGCCTGGGCACATGGGCATGGGCGCGCACAATCTGCACATGCGCATGACGGCGATGCGTCCGCAAACTCCAGGAGACGCTGCGCGCGCCAGCGAGATCGTCTCGCAGCTTCGCTCCGGCATCGAGAAATACAAGGACTACCACGTTGCCCTGAACGACGGTTACAAAATCTTTCTGCCGAACCTGGCGCAGCCCGAATATCACTTCACGAATTACTGGAACGGGTTCCTAGAGGCCTTCGCTTTCGATCCCGCGCGCCCAACTTCCCTGCTCTACAGAAAAACTTCCGACGGGTACGAGCTTGTTGGCGCCATGTACACCATGCCCAAGCGCGCCACTGAAGACCAGCTCAATGCCCGCGTCCCTCTCAGCGTTGCCACGTGGCATTTGCACACCAACCTATGCATGCCGCAGAAGGGGCAATTCCGGAGCACGAGTTGGACTAAGTTTGGATTAAAGGGATCGATCGCCACACAAGAGGCCTGCGACGCGGCCGGCGGCCGCTTCCAGCCCGTCATCTTCGGCTGGATGGTCCACCTCTACCCTTACGAGGACTCGCTCGACAAAATCTTCGCCATGCATCACCACATGGAGTAATTCAATGCACGTGCGCGTCAATCATTCCTCTCTGCAGTCACGCGAAGTACGCCATTCCGAAGGACCAGTTTCGCTCGCACGCAGAGCAGGACTAGAACCTGTTGCTTTATGGTCCCAGCCCGCTGACTCCACGCGTTCGATTGCTTCCCGTTACCTCACCGCGTATCATTATGGGTTCATGCTTACGTCCCGGAGTCATCTGTCGAAATCTCGTAGATTTGTCCACGTAGCTCTTCTTGCGATCACAACTGCCCTGTGTCTGGGGCCTCGTCTCGTCCACGCGCAGCAATCCACCGAAATCCTTCCCCTCAGCCAGGTGCGGGCGGGCATGGAGGGGTACGCATACACGATCTTCGCAGGCGATCAGGTGGAAAAGTTTGACCTCGAAGTGATCGGTGTCCTGGACAATTTTCTCGGCCCCAAGCAGTCCATCATCCTCGTGCAGTTGAAAGGGCCGAAAGTCGAACACACCGGTGTGGTCGCGGGTATGAGCGGCAGCCCCGTCTATCTGGATGGCAAACTCGCTGGCGCGCTGTCGCTGAAACTAGGCGTCTTTACGAAGGAGCCCATCGCCGGGGTCACGCCGATTCAAGACGTGCTGAACCCGCCCTCCCAGCCTGCCAACACGCAGGCCGCCGTACAGCAACTTGGACTCCCCAGTGAAGCTTCTACCCGGACTGGTCTGCCTTCGGGCTCCGCACTTGAGCCGATCGAAACGCCCCTCGTTTTCTCCGGCTTCCAGCCGGCCGCGCTCCAGCAATTCGCGAGTCAGTTACAAGGTTACGGTTTCGTCGCGGCGCAAGGCGGCACAGCGCCGCCGCGCCCCGATGACGGGCGTCTCGCAGCCGGAGACATGGCTGGCATGGTCCTTGTTCAGGGCGATGCCTCCATCAACTCCGCGTGCACGGTCACCGCGGTGCAAGCCGACCGTGTCTATCTCTGTGGCCATCCGTTTCTGAGTTTCGGTGACATTCAGATTCCCATGGCGCGCAGCCGCGTCGTCACCACGCTCTCTTCCAATCTCGCTTCCACCAAAATCGTCAACGTCGGCGGCTCCATCGGCACCATTACCGGCGATCATCTCACCGCGGTCACTGGCAAGCTCGGTCCGCCGCCCGCGATGATCCCCGTGGATCTGACCCTGCTGGTCTCCGGCGGCGAACCTGCGAAGCAAAAGACGCTCCATTTCGAACTCGTCAATCACCCGAAGCTCACGCCACTCCTTGTCGCGCTCGTCACTTTCAGCGGTCTAACGCAAAATTCTCTGTACGGTGAAGGCACCACGCTCCATCTCTCCGGAGAGATTCGGCTGCAGGGTCATGCACCGGTTCAAATCGAAAACACTTTCGCTCCGGGCGATTCTTTCTCCCCCGATGGCCTCCCCATCGCCGCCACGATGCAAAGTGTTTTTACGCGCCTTTTCGTGAATACTTTCGAACCCACCAAGGTGGACCGCATCACCCTCCGAGTCGAAAGCGTTCCGGGCAGAAAATCGTTCATCGTTGAAAGCGCTTGGCTCGAAAAAGGCGAAGCCGCTCCCGGCGAGACTGTTCGCGTCCGCGTGATGCTGCGTCCGTATCGCGGCGCTGCCCGGATGGAAGAAACCACCGTCCGCGTACCGGAACAGGTTGCGCGTGGCACCACCCTGCGCGTCCTGGTCAGCGACGCCGATTTGCTGAACCGCGCCTCCCGCGGCTTCGCAGTTGCCGGTGCCGGAAGCGGCCCCGCTGGCCTCGATCAACTCATTGCCCTTTTGAATCGCGAGCGCAGGAACGACCGCCTTTACGTCGGTCTCTTCGTTCCCGCCCCCACGCTTCTCTGGGACGACAAAGTACTGCCGAACATTCCGCTCTCGCAAATCAGCGTCGTCGACGGCCGCCCCACTCCGGGCACCGTCCAGGTGCTGCGCGAATCGTTGGCCAGTGAAGCTTCCATCCCGCTCGGAGGACCCGTCTCCGGCGTCATTTCTCTCAATCTGCAAATCCGGTGAACATCTCAATGACTCATTCGCGCAAGCGCTTGCTCAAACTCATGCTCGGTGGCCTGCTGCGGCGCCGCGCGCTCTTCTTCTCCCTGCTTCTTTGCTTCCTTATTTCGTTACCTGTTCTTGCCGAGCACACCCGCCGCTGGCGCCAGTCCGCTTACGATGAATTCCTCAAAGGCACCGCGCATGGCGTCGCGGTGCGCAGCGACGGCCGCCTCGAACTCGCTCCCAAATTCACCTTGCTCGCCGACGCGGATGCTTCCTATCTTTGGTCCGTCCGCCTCGATCCCAAGGGCACGCTCTACGCTGCAGGCGGGTCGCCCGCGAAAGTATTTCGCTTCGATTCGACCGGCAAGCCCGCCGTCGTCTTCGATTCCACCGACCTCTCCGCACAAGCCATCGCCTTTGACTCCAAAGGCGCTCTTTATGTCGGCACTTCTCCCGACGGCAAGGTTTACCGGGTCTCTGCTTCGGGAGAGAAGTCCGTTTTCTTCGATCCCAAAACAAAATATATTTGGGATCTCGCGTTCGCTCCCGACGGCACTCTCTACGTCGCCACCGGTGACAAAGGACAAGTCTTTGCGGTCGCGTCCGACGGCAAGGGTGAACTCTTCTACTCCAGCGACGAAGCTCACATTCGCGTTCTGGCCTTCGACGCAAAAGGAAGTCTCGTCGCCGGCACCGAACCCAGCGGCCGCATACTGCGCATCTCTCGGAGTTCCTCGAAGACATCCGCCAAGGACTCCAAAGATTCTGCTGCGGCGAAAGCCGAAGGTTTCGTTCTCTACGAAACTTCCAAACGTGAGGTCACTTCTCTCGCTGTCGCCCCCGACGGCACCATCTACGTCTCCGCGATTGGCGAGAAGCCGCGTGCCGGGCAAGCTCCCAGCGCCATCATCTCCACGCCGCAAGGCACGACAACCATAACTGCGGGCGGCGTAGCGGGTTCCGGCCAGGCTCCTCCGCAGCAGCCTTTCGTCCCCTTTCCTGCGGTTATCTCCAGCAGCATCTACCGCATCAGCGCCGAGGGCGCGCCGGAAGAGCTTTGGTCTTCGCGCGAAGATGTCGTCTACGCCCTCGGACTCGCTTCCGATGGCCGCCTCCTGGCCGGTACCGGCAACAGCGGCACGCTCCTCGCCGTCGATGGGCACGGCATCTTCGCCCATCTCGCCAAGTCCGGCTCGGTGCAAATCACGGGCATCGTCCGCAATTCCGCAGGCAAAACTTTTCTGTGCACTGCGAATCCCGGAAAAGTTTATTCAGTCGGCCCGGAGTACGAAGCCGAGGGCACGTTCGAATCGCGTTCCTACGATGCGCAACTTTTTTCGCAGTGGGGCCGCCTCGAGTGGTGGAACCGCTCGCCGGCTGCCGCGGCAAAATCTTCTGCCCAGTCGAATGACCCGAGTCTGGAATTTTTTGTGCGATCGGGAAACACGGAAGACCCCGGCCGCGAGTGGTCCCGCTGGTATGGTCCCTATACGAAATCGGGCAGCGCGACGGAAGCGCCATCGGCACGGTTTGTTCAATGGAAGGCCGTCATCCGTGACGGACGCCCGGGAGACGGCATCGATTGGGTGAGCCTGGCGTATCTGCCGCGCAATGTCGCGCCGGTCATCGACGGAATCGCCCTGCAGGATCCCGGGGTGCGGGCGCAGAGCACGGCCGGCATGTCGTCGGGCCAACCGACGACCGTAATGCTCAAGACGCCGCCGTCGCCAAATGTTTCCGGCATGGTGATCACGCAGAGCAGCACCCCTCCGCGATTTGAACAGCCGCCGCAAGGCACGCTGCAGAAGGGTTATCAATCCGTGCTGTGGACCGCGCATGACGAAAACGACGACGAAATGCGCTACACGGTTTACTTTCGCGGCGAAAACGAACACGAGTGGAAATTATTGAAGGAAAACCTCGATCAGAAATTCTATTCGTGGGATACAACCGCGCTGCCCGATGGAGCTTATTACCTAAAGATTGTTGCAACCGATGCGCCGTCGAATCCCCCCGCCCTCGCGCTCAAGACCGATCGGGAAAGCGAGCACTTCGAGGTGGACAATTCTGCGCCAGTAGTGAAAATCATGGGGACTATTTCGGATTCCCCAATGCCGAACGGCAAGCTCACGATAGTCCAGTTCACCGCGCAGGATACGGGGAGCAGCATCGAGCGCGCGCAATACAGCGTCGACGGTGGTGATTGGATCCTGGTTGCCCCGACCAGCCGCATTAGCGATGCGCCCGAAGAACGCTACGAGATCTCCCTCAGCGGACTTGGCCCGGGCGAACACACGATTTCCCTGCGAGCCTACGACCGGTTCGAAAATGTCGGTAGCGCGAAAACCATCGTTACCGTTCGGGCCGCAAGACCCTAGTCTCGGCCCTACGCAAGTCTCTGTCATCCTGAGCGAAGCGAAGAATCTCAGCTGACACACGCCCACGCTTTCAATTGGGGGCTGCCTCAGTTAGAGCAAGCCCAGCCCCGGCCACGCTCGAAGCCATCTCTGTCCGTGTTTTAACTGATTACTTAGAACTGAAAACTGTCAACCGCCCTTCAGCTCACCCAGCGGTCTTGGGCGGGGATGGTTTGGAATTTTTCGATTTCGGCGCCGAAGCCGATGCGGCCGTCTCCGTAAGGCTCGTTGCGCACATGCACGACACGCGCGGTACAGCGCATCTCCTGGGCGGAATTTCCGGTCACTTCTGCGGGCATGCGGAGGGTAGCTTCGATAGGCATGCCCACCTGCAGCGGAGCCGATGAGGCGAAAAAGAAGCCGCCACGTGAGACGTTCAGAGCTTCCGTAAAATGTTCGGTCTTATCCGCGGCTACGCCCAGGGCGCGGAAGCGCAGGGGCGTCCGAAGATTGAGGCGTGTCAATTGACGGCGTTCTGATACTTTCATTTTTGTCCTCCCCCGCGCGAGGAAGAGTCTGGCGCGGACTCTCGCGAATTTGGTGGAGGGGACTTCCAGCGTAGCAGAGTCCGCCGGGCGGTCAAGCATCAAACCTGGCATGGCCAAGAAGTACCGGTACCAGCCAGAAGTGGGCGCAGTCTTAAATCATCCGCGCGGACGAAGCCGCGACCAGCATGCCATAATGCCTCTTTAACAGCGACGCAAAACGCGCTACAGGTAAAGACTCGGCAAGCGTTTCCGAGCCCAGAGTGAACCTCATGAGCACAGCCCCATCCATAGAAACGGCCAACTACCAGCCACCCAGTTGGGAGGCCATCCTCGCGGCGCACGAGCGCATCACCCGGAGGATCCACCGTACCCCCGTTCTGACGTCCGCATCCTTGAATGCCATGACCGGGGCGCAGCTCTTCTTCAAGTGCGAAAACCTGCAAAAAACCGGCTCGTTCAAGATTCGCGGGGCGTCAAATGCGATCCTCTCCCTGACAGAGAAAGAGGCGGCCCGGGGGATCGTCACGCAATCGAGCGGAAATCATGGCGCTGCGGTGGCTTGCGCGGCTGCGCGGCGGGGAGTTCCTGCGTGGATCGTCATGCCGAGGAATGCGTCCGCCGTGAAAGCCAAGGCCATCGAAAGCTACGGTGGAGAAGTTGTTTTTTGCGAGCCTACGGTGACTGCGCGAAAGGCCACCTGCGACCGCGTCCAGGCGGAGACGGGCGCGCACCTGGTGCATCCCTTCGACGATGACCGCATCATCGCCGGACAGGCCACCGCGGCGAAGGAGCTACTGGAAGAAATAGGCGACCTGGATGCCGTGTTTGCGCCGGTCAGCGGCGGCGGATTGCTCAGCGGGACCTGCCTCGGAGCCAAGGGGATTCGCGCCGATGTGCGCGTGTTTGGCTGCGAGCCGGAGCGCGCGGATGACGCCTACCGTTCGCTGACCAGCGGTACGTTGCAATCGCTGGATTCGAGCGACACGATCGCGGACGGTTTGCGCGCATCGCTGGCGCCGCGGACTTTCGCGATCCTGCGGCGTCAGTTGGAACGCATCCTCCTGGTCAGCGAGGAGGAGATGATTTCGGTCGCGCGGCTGATCTGGGAGCGCATGAAAATCATCATTGAGCCATCAAGCGCCGTGGCGATTGCGCCGTTGCTGAAGTCCGGAGTCGTAGCGTCCTTGAATCTGCCAAACCGCGCCGCTGGAGGCCCCCCAAAGCTCAGCGTGATCTTCTCCGGCGGGAACGTGGACCTTTCTTCCCTTCCGTGGAGGTGACGCGACGCGAGCCGACCGCCCACCCGCCTCCTCCCCCCGGTAACATGGTGAGCTGTGCCAAATCCGTGCACTTTTTGTGTAAGGAAATAGGCTCATTGAACAACCACGGCCTGTCGTGACGGACGCTTCCCACAGAAATCACAGCACTTAACTTTCTGAAAGTTTGGACAATCGCATGCTCCCATCAACCACGGAGGGAATGGGTTCACGAATGGGAGTAAATGTTCAAGAACAAGTCGGGGA
>Ga0137363_10002768_pt1 | contig 10541 bp, 9 predicted proteins | sample MadtaG_FD_104800 | JGI IMG/M metagenome (GOLD analysis project Ga0137363, IMG submission 104800) | Vadose zone soil microbial communities from Angelo Coast Range Reserve, California, USA - Mad1_115_16 metaG | ecosystem: Environmental > Terrestrial > Soil > Vadose zone | place: USA: California...
CAGGAACTTAATTTCATTCAAGGAGGACAATTACACATGGCAACCAAGAAAAAAGCTGCAAAGAAAAAAAAGAAAAAGTAAGTATGCGCGGAGCCAAGTCTCCGCATTTTCAAAGGGAAAATAGTTATGACGGGTGTTCACCACGAACACCCTTTTTTTATGCCCCGAGTGCGGCCTTCCATTCACATTTGCTTCTCCTGATCGCGTGCGGGCGGTAAGCTCACTCGCTGGCAGTTACATAAAATCTCCGCGCATCAATACGCGCACAACGTCCAATACAGTTGTTGCGGATGAGAATGGTGGGCGAATGCCATGGACAAGTTTGCCCACCGACCGGCCCATCCAGAGGAGGCCAGAAAGCTGGGATAGGCCCGGAAGGAAGTGGCCAACCCTGGAAAATGTATGAAACTTGGGCAAGCATGGGCCCGGCGGGTAAGGGATAATAAACCAAAGAGTTTGCTGATGGATGGAAAGCCGCGCAGAGCAGCGTGTATTCTGTGTCCGCGTTCATGGGTGGACCAGGGAGGAAAAGCGTGAAAACCGTCTTCGTGATTGGCGCCGGCCCGGCAGGAATGTTTGCGGCACAGAAAATCGCTCAGAGCGGGCATGAGGTCATCATCCTGAACCGTGACATCAAGCCTGGCGGATTGGCCGAGTACGGCATCTATCCCACCAAGGACAAGATGAAGGTTGGCCTGCGCAAGCAGTTTGCCAAGGTCCTCAGCCTGCCCAACGTCCACTACTTTGGCCACGTTGCCGTGAACGAGCAAGCGCCGGTTTCGATCGCGGACCTGCATCAGCTCTCGCCTTCCGCCATGGTCTTTGCCATTGGCGCGCAAGGGACAAAAAAACTGGGTCTGGCGGGCGAAACGGCCCGGGGCGTGTATGCCGCCAAGGATTTTGTCTACAGCTACAATCTGCTGCCTCCTTTTACCTCGCACGATTTTTCCACTGGCAAACGCGTGGCCATTGTCGGCATGGGCAATGTGATGGTGGATATTGCGCGCTGGCTGATGATTGATGCGCCGCATAAAACCGCGGAAGAGGTGGTTGTGGTGGCGCGGCGCGGGCCCTTTGAAGCGAAATTCGACAAAAAAGAATTTGACTACATTGAAGAGTTTTTGGACCGCAAAGCTTTTGATGAGGAACTGCGCCGGATCCAGCCGCAGTTGGCCGCCGTGGGGCAGGACATCAGCAAACTGGCGGAGGAAACTTTTCCTGTACTGGCCACTCCGGCGGCGGCGCATCCGCGGGGCAAACCGCGTCTGCGCTTCCGCTTTTTGTGCTCGCCGCAGGCCATTCACGCCAATGCGGACGGACGCATTGAACGCCTGTCCGTTACGGAAAACGTTCTTTCCGAGCGCGAGGGCAGCATCGCCTGCAAGGCCACGGACAAGACAGCGGAAGTCGAGGTCGACACCATGATCTTTGCCATCGGCGACGTGGCTGACCCCACGGTTGGCTTGCCCTACAGCCGTGACAGCTACGTTACCAACCCCGACCAGAGCGATCCCAAGCGCGCAGCTTATGAGCTGTTTGATCCGCAAAACAGCCAGGCGCTTGACGGCATGTATGCCGTGGGGTGGGCGCGCAAAGCCAGTGATGGATTGGTGGGAATCGCACGGCATGACGCCGAGGTAGGCGCCGCACACATTCTCAAGTATCTGGAGACTGCGCGTGACAGCCAGACTACCGCATCGCACGTGCAGGAATTCTTGGAGCACAAAGGGCTGCAAGTGGTCACCAAGGCCGACCTTGAGGCCCTGGGACGCGCCGAGGAAAAAGAAGCGCAGAAACGCGGCCAGCTGTGGTTCAAATTTGCGGAAGATCAGGCCATGCTCGCAGCCATTGAGTCTGAGAAGGCAAAGGCGGTTACGGCTTAACAGGTTGCTGAAAAGTTTTCCTGGAACAATACAAGTGTCAGGGCACAAGTTTACTTGTGCCGCAAGTACTCCAAATAAAATTGGGCTTCAGCCCCTGAAAAGTAAAATGTCGGCTGGATCTGTGATCATTCCTTTCTGAGCGATGTCTGGCTCAGGTGGGTGATGCAGAAACGCCGAAGCAATCACGCAAGCCGCCCTTGATTCTTCCCGTACCTCTCGATTAAAGTCTTGAGCAGATGCCCGCCTGGGACCCCAATCTATATCTGAAGTATGCCAATGAGCGCGCGCGTCCGGCTGCGGACTTGATTGCCCAAATTCGCCTGCAGACTCCCATGAGCATTGTCGATTTGGGTTGTGGTCCGGGCAATAGCACGGAGCAGTTGCGCGCCCGCTGGCCGGAAGCCCAGATTACCGGTGTAGATAACTCGCCGGAAATGTTGGCGCAGGCCAAGGCCACGCATCCTGATTGGCAATGGGTGTTAGGCGATATCGAGGGATGGAAGCCGGAGCCAGCGGTTGATCTCATCTTTTCCAATGCCGCATTTCATTGGGTGCCTGGGCACGCCACGCTATTTCGCAGCCTGATTGCGGCTGTGTCGCGCGGCGGCGCGCTGGCGGCGCAGATGCCCAATAACTTTCACTCGCCTGCTCACACCGTGATGCAAGAGGTGGCGCTGAGCGGCGATCCACGATGGGGCCAGGCTTTGGCGGCTGCTCCCGGCACGTTCACCGTACAGAGGCCGGCATTCTACTATGATGTGCTTCGCAAGCATGCCGCGCGCATTGACATATGGGAGACTGAATACCAGCACGTGATGGACGGCCCGAAAGCGATCTTCGATTGGATCCGCAGTACCGGCATGCGGCCTTATCTTGACCGCTTGCCTGACGATGAACAGCGGAAACTCTTTGAGGCGCTTTGCCTGGAAGGTATTCAAGAAGCCTACCGGCCGGACGACCAGGGAAAAGTGCTATTCCCATACCGCAGGATGTTCATTGTGGCGTACCGATAAGGAAATGTTCTGGCGAACCAGGCCACACCTTCCGGGCTGGGCGTCCTTTGGTTATACGTTTTACCAGTCGTAACCCACTTACAATAAGATCCATGACTGAACCTTCAACGCAACTTGTTCTGCGTTTGCGCCACATGGGTCTGATATCCGGTTTGCTCATGGGTATTGTCATCGCGCTGTTGTTGGCTGTGATGATGGCTCGCCTGCAAACTGGGCCGCTGGCCTCAGTATGGTCTGTATTAAGCGGACGAAATACGCGGATCAGCGGCGAAAGCAGCGTGATCGAACGAATCCAGAGGCTGCACCGTCTGGAGACCGTGGTCTATAACATGGACAAGATCGTTACCGGCGAAAAAGGGAATCCGATCCTGCCGGATTTTATTGCCGGTGACCGTTTGCTGATGATCGTCCACGGACAGGTGGTGGCGGGAATTGATTTTACCCGCCTGAAAGCTGGTGATATCAAGATTCAAGGCCATGACGTGCATGTGCATCTGCCTGCGCCGCAGGTACTGATTACGCGGCTGGATAATGCCCGCACTAAAGTTTATTCGCGGAGCACCGGCATCATGGCGCCCGTAGACCCCAATCTTGAGAGTGAAGTGCGCCAGCAGGCGGAAGGTGAACTGTTGCAGGAAGCGGTGCTGGGCGGCATCATGAACAACGCGCGTGAGAATGCCCGTACCACGGTAACCAGCTTGCTTCTGGGGCTGGGATTTGAAAAAGTAGAAGTCGATTAGCGTAGTCGTTCAAGTGCTTGCCCAAAGTGCCGGCAAAGAGTGCTGCCACAACCCCGTACCAGTCCAAATCCCCGCGGCACATTACCGTATTTTGAAAAAATCAGTGCAAATAACCAAAAGGAAGAACGAATGGAATATACGAATCTTGGCTCAACCGACGTTAAGGTGTCCCGTATATGTCTGGGTTGTATGACCTATGGCAGCAGGAAATGGCGCCCGTGGGTGCTGGAAGAAGAAGAGGGCCGCCCATTTATTCAAGAGGCGCTGGAGGCTGGCATCAATTTCTTTGACACGGCTGATATGTACTCGCTGGGCGTAAGTGAAGAGATTCTGGGCCGGGCGCTAAAAGATTTCGGACCTTCGCGCGACAAGGTGGTCATCGCAACCAAGGTCTTCTTTCCTTTAGGCAATGATCCCAATCAGAAAGGTCTCTCGCGCAAGCACATTCTGCACGCCATAGATGACAGCTTGCGCCGCCTGGGCACAGACTATGTTGATCTGTACCAGATTCATCGCTTCGACTACGAAACTCCCATAGAAGAGACACTGGAGGCCCTGCATGACGTGGTGAAGTCCGGGAAGGCGCGTTACATTGGGGCGTCTTCCATGTTCGCCTGGCAGTTCGCTCAGATGCTGAATACGGCTGACCGGCGTGGGTTGACGCGCTTTGTGACCATGCAGAACCATTACAACCTGGTGTATCGCGAAGAAGAACGGGAGATGAACCCGCTATGCCGGGCAGAGAAAGTTGGGCTGCTGCCCTGGAGTCCGCTGGCGCGGGGCGTGCTGGCGGGAAATCGCAAGGCGCAGACATTGCGCTCGCAGGAAGATGATTACACCAAGAAGCTTTACACCCAGGAAGCGGATGATCGCGTGGTGGATTGCGTGGAGCAAGTGGCCAGGAAGCGTGGCGTGCCGGCGGCCCAGGTGGCACTGGCCTGGCTGTTGAGCAAAACGGAGGTAACGGCTCCTATCATTGGCGCTTCCAAGCCGCATCATCTCCGGGACGCCGTGGCCGCGATCAAGGTAAAGCTTACGCAGGAAGAGATTACCCAGTTGGAGTCGGTATACGTCCCGCACCCGGTGCTGGGACATCACTAAGCGGCAAGCAGACCGGTTTTGCGTGTATTCATGCAGGTCTCAAGGTCTTGATGCTGTTCGCCAAAATGCAGTCTTGTTGGAGAACCCATTGAGAGGTGAGAAGGTCAGCGGGCACAATTCCAGCGATCTATGATCCAGCACAGGATCTTCGTCCGTTGTTGATCAAGTCTTTTGAACGGCTTTTTTAGGATCGGCTCCTTCTTCCCAGTAGCAATCCGGTGAGAATGCCTACTGCGAATGCGCCGGCAGCTACAGTGGCCATGGACGTAAGCGGGCGCTCCTTGATCTGGTTGCGGGTATCATCCAACCGGTTTTCTGCGGCAGCTTTGGCGCGCTTTACGGTACGTCCCAGGTCGTTATAGGTCTCATCAAGACGCTCCCTTACTTTGCTGGAGATGTCCTTCGCTTTCTCGGCGATTTCGGCAACGTTTTCCATCATATGGGAGCCTGTGCGCGTAAAATTCTCGGCTTTCATAAACTACCTCCTGACTTGATCTTGCGCCAGCGGATTGGGCCCACTGGGTGATGCTGATCACATTCCATGGTGACCGCGAGCACAGACCGTGTTTACACATCACGGAATACTCGCCACTAAAACTATTATGACAGAGAAAATCGCGGCGCACGACGCGGCCTTCCGGCAACTCGCATTGCAGCAGGCGCCTAATCAAACTGCAGACCAGAGAACGAACCATGAGAAGCGCCATACGCCGCAGCGCCAGAGCGCATAATTATTGGATTGCGCACATTGGAATTTTTAAATCTCTTTACTTTGGTCCATGCCACTGATGGTGCTGCATAATACAAAGCATGGCAGCTTTATCTGCGAATTCTGACTGGAACAGCTTTGGCCGTGTGAACGCCAGCGTGAGGTGGCGCGGACAGTCTGCGGCCATGGGCGGAGAAATGACACGCGTGATTGTGGAGACCGCTGGGGTCTCACCCGGAGATCGCGTGCTGGATATCGCCTGCGGAGCGGGCGAACCGGCCATTTCAATTGCAGAGAAACTTGCGGGCACAGGCGAGCTCGTAGGCATTGATCTTTCACCAGCCTCGGTGGAGATCGCAAGAGAGCGCGCCGCGCAGCGCAAGTTGACCAACGTGGTATTTCAGCAGTGCGATGCCCATGCGCTTCCTTTTGCCACGGACAGCTTTGATCTCATTACGTCACGCCTGGGCGTAATGTTCTTTTCCGATCTGCCGCGGGCCCTGGGTGAGATGCGGCGCGTCCTCAAGCCAGGAGGCCGGGCAACGCTTGTGGCATGGGGGCCGCTGGAGCAGCAGCCTTATTTTGAAACCACAATAGGGACGGTGCTTAGGCTATTTCCTGATATTGCCCTGCCAGAGTCCGGACGGATGATATTTACCTTTGGACGCAAAGGCGTGCTCGCACGGGCTTTGCGGGACGCAGGTTTTTCCCAGGCGGAAGAGCAATTCAGTATCGTCCCATGGACCTGGCCCGGATCGCCGGAAGAAGTCTGGGAATATTTTCAGCAGGTCGCCGTGCCGTTTGCGGGATTGTTCCAGTCCATTCCGGAAGCCGGGCGGCCTCAGGTCGACAGGGAAGTTCTCGGAGCCATTCGAAAATACTATGATGGCTCCGAGATAAAATTTACGGCGGCAATCAACCTTACCGTCGCCGTGAAATAACCGTATTACTGCTGTTTGCCGAAAATCTCACGCAGCAGTGCGGTGGTGCGGGCAGCGGGATCGGTCCGGATCTTCTTTTCTTCCTGGCCCATTACGTAAAACAGCCCGTCCATGGTTTTACCAACCACATACTTATCCAGATTGAAGTCTTTGCTCTCCGCCAGGCGGGCGGCCATGGGATTCTGCATTATCTGGTTGTATTGCCGGACCACGCCAACATTTTCCATGGACTGATGCACAATGGGCGCAAACGCGGCGGTCAACCCATCCGTGCTTGCGGACTTAAAGTATTCCGTGGCCGCAGTATCGCCGCCGGTAAGGATCTTGCGCGCATCGGCGATGGTCATTTTGGTAACAGCATTAATAAAGATCTGCCGTGCGGCCGGAGCAGCCTGCTCGGCGGCGCGATTCATGCCGACTTCCAGGCCGTCCACCTGCTGGCCCATGCCAACCATGCGCAAGCCCCGGCCCACGCTGCGCAGCTTTTCCGGAAGCAGGATTTTGATGGCTTCATTTTTGAGAAAGCCATCCACTCGCCCGGTAGAGGCCACGGCTTTGCGTGTGCTTACGGTAAGAGCTTCTTTCAAGCCCGCGGCAATCCGTTCCTCGCCGGGGCCGCGTTTCCCCAGCGCCTCTTCGGCGCGTTTGCGCAGATCATCCAGCGGAGACTGGTCCGTGGCGGCTGAAAGCAGAAGCGGAAACGTCAACAACAGGCTAATAATAAGTTTTCTCATGATAGGTCCATTCATCAGGCAGGGGAAAATCGGGATCTGACGCTTACGCCAGGACTCAGCCTTCGTCTAAACCATCATAATGCCCGGCCTTTCATTTTGTCCTATACGAAAGTGTCGAGTGCGTTGAAAATAAGTTATCTGGAGCCTGATCCATGTCAAGACGAGCGCTTCGCTGGGCATTGAGTTTCTCATTTCTTATGGTTGGACTGGTTACTTCCGCAGCTGCACAAACTGCTCAAGTACACCCGGAGATGATTGTTTCAGCACAGTGGCTGGCAGAGCACTTAAACGACCCCAAAGTTGTGGTGCTGCATGTTGGCGAGAAGAGCACGGAGTATACGTCCGGCCACATTCCAGGCGCGCGTTTTCTGGTGCTGGAAGACTTCATTACCGGCGAAGATGCGGAGCTGCCAACAGCTGATAAGCTGAAAGACTCTTTTGAAAAATTAGGCGTCAATGACGATTCAAGAGTTGTGATTTACACCACCAACTGGTATCCGATGGCCGGCCGCGCCTACTACACACTGGACTACCTTGGACACGGCGGCCATACCTCATTGCTGGACGGAGGCATTGACGAGTGGCGCGCGGAAAAACGGCCGCTGAGCAGAAAGCCGCCAAAGATCGTGCGGGGAAATCTTACAGTGCAAGTCCACCCTGAAGTGCGTTCTCTGCTGGATGAGGTGAAGAGAATTTCAGTAGATGCGCCGAAGGCCACTTTGCTGGTGGATGCACGGCCAGAGAAGCGTTATACCGATGGGCATATCGCCGGAGCGGTACACCTGTACTGGCAGGATACGCTGGTTGATGCCAGGCACAATCCAGTATTTCTGCCGCCGGAAAAGCTCAAAGAGATTTTTGCCGCGCGGGGAATCGCGCCGGGGGACAAGGTGGTCACCTATTGTGAAGTTGGACTTCAGGCTTCTCACATGTACTTTATTGCCAGGTACCTGGGCTATGACGCAGCCATGTTTGACGGTTCCATCCACGAATGGAGCCACATGAAGATGTTGCCACTGGTGGAAGGGACGGCGTTACGTTGAGAGTTTCCCTGATCAGGCGGTTGAGCGGGGTGCTGATTGTGTTTGCCCTGAGCGTAAGCACGCTTGTGGCGCAGAGCGGCGAGCCGAAACTGCGTCCGGAAATGCTGGTCACCACGGACTGGCTGGCCGGCCATTTGCATGATCCGGATTTGGTGTTGCTTTCGGTAAGCTCGTCAGCCGAATTCTATAAAAATGGCCATATTCCCGGGGCGCGACACATTGCACTCGGAACAATCGCTGTCACGCGGGATGGAATTCCTAACGAATTGCCCACGGCAGAGGCATTACAGCAGATCTTTGCCGCAGCCGGCGTGAACGATACTTCCCGCGTGGTGCTCTACGGGGAACGTTACAACCTGATGGCAGCGCGGGCTTTTTTCACCCTGGATTATCTGGGCGTGAAAGCGCGCGTGGCGCTGCTGGATGGCGGACTGGATAAGTGGGTCGCGGAACACAGGCCGCTCTCACAAGAAGCGCAGGTTATAAAGCCCGGACATCTCACGATCACGCCCCGGCCCGAGCTTTTGGCGGACACCGCCGACATGCGTAAACTCATTGAGCGCAAAGCCGGTGAGGCGACGATTGTGGATGCGCGTCCGGCAAAAGAATTTACCGGGGAGCAGCTTTCAGAAGACGTGAATACCGCCGGGCACATTCCCGGCGCCCGTGGGCTTTACTGGATGGACATGCTGGTAAGCCGGGAAAATCCGGTGCTGCGTCCCGTGGCTGAACTCAGGCGCATGTACACGGCACTGGATGCGCAAGCGGACCGGCCACTGGTGACATACTGCCGGACGGGAATGCAGTCATCCTTCGATTACTTTGTTGCCAGGTATCTGGGATATGAGCCGAGCATGTATGACGGGTCCTTTTACGAGTGGAGTCAGCAGGGCCTGCCCGCGGAGATTTCTACAAAGAAGTAATCGCCGGCAATAAAAATGCCCTGGCTGGCAGACCAGGGCATTTGGGCGTTTGTTACTTGTTTCTAGAACAGGTTCCACAGGAACTGGTTGTAAACGTCGTGGTGGTATTGGACTTCAGGCGCTTTTACAAACGTTCCCAGCAGGCGTGAGCAGCGGTCCGCCGACGCCTGCTTCAGGTCGGCATAGCGGCCTTTCACATCCGCGCCCAGGAGCTTGGTGGTCCATTCCGCGTCGCGGAAATTTTCCAGTGCGGTATAGATATTGTCCGGCAGGTAACGCTCCGCCTGGCGCAGGTTTTCGATTTTGGACGTGTCGCCCTGAATTCCGGTGCGGAAGACCGAGTACATGACCATGTAAGGATTTGCGTCCGGAGCCACGGAGCGGACTTCAACGCGCATGCTCTTTTCATTTCCAATGGGAATGCGCACCATGGAGCCGCGGTCCGTGGGCGATGCCTTGATCTGGTTCGGCGCTTCAAAGTGGGGATCCAGGCGGCGATAAGCGTTGACGCTGGCGTTGAGCAGCAGGCAGATATCATTGCCGTGGGTGAGAATGCGGTCAACAAACTCCCAGCCCAGCTTGCTTAACTTTTCTTCGCCCTTGGGGTCCCAGAAGAGGTTCTTGCCGCCCTTGCTGATGGAAACGTTGGTGTGCATGCCGTTGCCGTTCACGCCGACCACCGGCTTGGGCATGAAGCAGGCCGTGAATCCCATGCGCGTAGCCACCTGGCGGCAGATCAATTTATACAGCTGGATCTGGTCAGCGGCGGCAACAACTTCACCATAGCTGTAATTGATCTCAAACTGCGAGGGCGCCACTTCCGGATGGTCTTTCTCATTCTGGAAGCCCATGGCGCGCTGGACTTCGGCCGTTGTATCAATGAACGTGCGCAATGGATCGCCGGGCAGGGAATGGTAATAGCCGCCAGTATTTACATATTCGAATTTGTTGGTTTCGTGATAGCGCCGTTCGGCGTCAGCTCCCTGGAAAAGGAACCCTTCAATCTCATTGGCGGCATTGAGCGTGTAGCCTTCTTTCTTGAACATCTCATCGGCAAAAACTTTAAGGTTGCCGCGGATGTCGGCGCTATAGGGTGCGCCGCCTTTGTCGATGACATCGCCGAACACTAGCACTTTGCCGGAGCAGAAGACATCCGATGGGGCCCAATACAAGGAGCTCCAATCCAGGCGAAGGCGAACATTGCTCTCTCGCTGGGCCGTAAAGCCGCGGATGCAGCAACAATCAAAGGTGAGATTGTCCCAGCTGTTGATCAGGAACTTCTTGTCATAGTCCAGCATGTGCAGACGGCCTTCCAGATCGCTGAACAAAAGGGTGACGGCCTTGATTCTGGTTTCGTCGGCCAGATACTTTATCCGCTCTTCCTGGATCTTGTGCATGGGAACGCGATTTTTGCGCTGCTCTTTCGCCTCCAGGTTCAGTGCTTCCAATTCGTC
>Ga0137363_10002770_pt1 | contig 10539 bp, 7 predicted proteins | sample MadtaG_FD_104800 | JGI IMG/M metagenome (GOLD analysis project Ga0137363, IMG submission 104800) | Vadose zone soil microbial communities from Angelo Coast Range Reserve, California, USA - Mad1_115_16 metaG | ecosystem: Environmental > Terrestrial > Soil > Vadose zone | place: USA: California...
AATAAGCCCAGAAACCGGAGCCCCAAGGATGCTGGCCACGGGCAAGCCCGTCAGGAACAGGGCAATCGCGTGTGCCTGTTCCTTCTGGCGAAACCAGTAGGTCAGATACAAAACGATTCCAGGGTAATACCCTGCCTCCGCCAGCCCCAGTAGGAAACGCACGACGTACAGCTGATGCACGTTGTGGGCAAAGCCGGTCAGCATGGCCACGATTCCCCAAGTAATCAGAATGCATGCAATCCAGATGCGGGCGCCGACTTTGTGCAGCAGCAGGTTGCTAGGAACTCCAAAGAGCAAGTAGCCGAAAAAGAAGATCCCGGCGAGCAGACCGAACTGCTGGCTGGTGATCGCCAGTTCCTTGTTCATCGTCAACGCCGCAAACCCAATGTTGATCCGGTCGAGAAAGCAGATGATGTACACCAAGAAAAGAAAGGGGAGAATCCGGATTCGTACTTTCTGAATCGTTCCAGCCTCAATGGCCTCCGTGCGGGTGTCTATTTCGCTGCGCATCATCAGCCCAGTGTGAGTCTGTCCTCAACTTTGAGAGGTACGACGCGGCCCGTGAGAGCGAACCATTTATTTTCAACGCCGGTGCGCTCCGATTGTTGAGTCAAGTGTATGTCCGGCCCCGGCCAACAGTAGATGTCGCTAGGTGTGACGGCTTGAATCGCGTTTGCATCCGTAGGTGGGAGTGACGGATCATTCTTCATTGATACTCGTGCCTTGCCATGATTGTCGTGACAAGAACATGGCGATTCAAACGTGACTGGCGGCGATGTTGCCGCAGTGCAAAGAAGCGCAATCGCGGCAATGGCGAATGTTGTCGCCCGCGTCATTGCGCCCCTTCATATCATTTTGTGATTGCTGTGTGGAGACTAAAAGCGGCACAATTCGATCAACGTGAAGTTCTGGGAAGTCATCGCTGACAATCTCAGCAAAGCCGGTTGGAGTTGGGGCTGCATCCTGACGGTTGATTCCAACGGACAAACGATCTTCGTTGCTGATGCACACCGCAACAACGGAAAGAGATTCATCGTCACCGCCAACAAAAAACTGACAGCGTTTCTCGAACTTCAACGAGTCACGCGCGAATCATTCCGCTTCCCAAATGCCGAATGATTCGGCAGGATTCCTCGCCATGCAGCCTTTTGCGCGCTTCTGCCGTTAGGTCGTACGCGCCACTATGAGCATTATCACGCTACAACAGTTTGAAATGCTATTGCCTTTTGCCTGCGCTTGGGCTGAGGAGCAAGAGCGCGCGATCGTTCAGTCAGGCGTTGCGCTCAGCGAGTGGCAACTTGCAGACGCGAGGCGAGTCGGAGTCGCACCGCCAGAGCGTGTACGGTTACTGCGAGTCGTGCAGATTCCTGGACCGACAGACCCAGCATTGGCAGCAGCGACCGGCGCAACGAATCTTATCACACCTCTCAGTCGGGGTCTGACGCTCCGTTATGGCATTTTTGTTCGAGCGGATTGTTGGGAGCAACGCCCTCTTGTTGTGCATGAGCTTGTTCACACCTCACAATATGAGCGGCTTGGTGGGTTCGAGGGTTTCCTACGTCCATATCTGTTGGAGTGTATTACCCACCGGGTTATCCGTACGGGCCGATGGAGCAGGAGGCTGCTACCACGGCAGCGAGATTGTGCGCCTAACAAAGCGCTGCAGCGAACCGGCGCTATGCGTTGAGTTTATGAGTCATTGGTTTTACAACATCGGCAGCTTCGACGGACACCCGCTGCTCGCGCTAGTCGCTGAGCTTGGACGTTAGATGCTAAAGCGTTCGTTGACTCGATTGCGATTGCTCCGCGGCGCTGGCATACTGCTGGTGACGCTTGGTGTTGTTCATCTGGTAGCGACGCCGCACATTGCTAGTTTGGTTCGACACTCAGCTTCTCCCGCCTCTGCGCGGTGGCTCACGCCGCCAATGCTTCTTAATCACATCTTAGTGGGAGTGCTCCTGATTCCTTTAGGCTATCTTACGGCGTACGCTGCTCCGCACGCGGTGAGCGGTGCATCTTGGGCGCGGGTTGTCGTGCGGACTACTGCACTCTCGGTCGCGACCTTGCCAGTCGCTCTATTCGCGCTGATGGGAAGACGCTACTATTTCGGCGCGCCACTATTTGTCTTGGGCGCAGCTTTGACCGTTGTTGTCGCCGTTACATTGTTGGTTGTTGCGTTCGACCGATGAGCCTCGCACATGGAGCATCTAACCACGCGATGCTGCGAACCGCTGGTCGCTCTGATGCGCAGATTTGATATGATTGCAATGTCGCCGATGAAATTTACGCTCGCTCTCGCCAACGGTGGCTTATCTCTTTCTCGTTAGGCTTATGCGCTTAGTTCGCAACGTATTCTTAATCGCAGCATTGTTGGGTTTTGGGTGCTCATCGCATGCAACCCTCCCGCAGGTAAAGCTGAAGTACAGTCCTGCTGAGGACATGGCTTGCTCCTTACCCCCTGAGAGTCCGATCAAGGAAGAATGGAAAGCAGAGTTACTCGCGCGCGAGCATGGATCGCCATGATCCGCCTCACGGCGTCTCCACACCGCTCAGAAACCCGCCGAGATGCCCGGTGAGCGTAATAATCGCCACCGCCAGCAAGGTTAGCGCGAAATAGGCAAGCCCCGGCGAGCTTCCCTTCGCGCGGAGGCGCGAGCGCATCCAACAAAGCAAGAAAATCATGGACGCGGACGTGAGCGCACCGATCAGATGCAGCCGCAAGTTGCCCTTAAGCGCCGCGCCCTCGAGATGCCATCGCCACGCTCCAAGACCGGTCGCAATCGCCAGCGGGACGCTGACCGCGGCGCCCACAAGATTGTAATAGGCGACCGAAGCAAGAACCGGCTTTTTGCGCCAGACCGCCAGCAGATCGAAGACCGCGCTGGTAATGAACAGCGCAATCGGAAAATGAATGATGACGGGATGCTGCGCATGATCGGCCGAAAGCGCCGCCTTGAGATCGAAGGGATTCATGCGCCTCCTAACAAGTGATAACAAAATCGTGCAATGTGGCGTAGGCGCGATGCCCTGCTACTGCCAAATCACGCGTCAGGGTTTCTCGACGATAATCTTGCCCGTCATCTTCGGATGCACGGAACAGAAATAATTGTACGTGCCGGGGCGCGCCTGCGGTGATCGCAAATTTTTGATCGGTATCTAGGGGTGGAGATTTCTCGAACTTCTTATCGGAGCTCGTGACGACATGCGCGTCGTCGTCGCGATTGATCCAGGTCACTTTCGCGCCAGACTTCACGGTCAAGGTCTGCGGCGTAAAGTGGAAGCCTTTGATCTCGATCTGATTCTTCTCTTCGTTTTTCTCTTGGGCCAAAGTACGGCGACGCCGCTACGCTCTCGGCTGGTCGCAATCGGTTCTTGCCGCGAAACTGCAGATCGCTGGTTTCGACATTAGCCGCAGCGGTGTGTCTAAAATCGAAGCGCGCCTTTCGTATGTGGATGACAAGACGCTTCTCTATTTAGCGGAAGTGCTAAAGGTACAGGTGCAGGAACTCTTTCCGACCCGACCGCCTGGCAATCGAATCTACGATTTCATCGAGAAACTGGAGACGACGCGATTCTGATACGCATGTTTGCGTATTGCCCATGCAACGGCGCGCAAGCGCTGCTCTATTGTTCACGTCGATCCCCAAAAATGCTACAGTGCGCTCGGCCACTCTTCGGTGATTCGTCGCAAGTCCCTCGCGTAGCAGCGATTTTGAGCAAGCATTCCCGTTCGCTTGGAAAGGAGCTCTCGAATTCCAACGGAGTCGCGGCAATAAGGCGCTCGTGGAACGCCGAACATCGCCGGCTAAACGCGCTCAGGAAAGCGGTACGCATTTGCCTGACGCGCGCGCGGCGCCGGGCCAATTGCATGGCTTTGCGGTGCTGACGCTCCAAGAGCATTGCGAGCAGTCCGCTTTGCGTGAGAGTGGGAGTCGTTCTACTCATGGTAATGTGTTTCCTTTCGGTTGATTGCAGCAAACCTGTGACGAATGGGTCGGCAGGATTATTCCCTTCGAGCTGTCGCGAAATATTCAAGACGACGACAAATCGGATGACGCCGCGCGATCATGTCGGGCAAGTTGAATCCGGTTGCACGAGTCGAAAGAAATGATTTTCGTTTGGGAATATTTATACGTGGCTACGCTTCTAACAGAGATTAAAAGCATCTTACTCAGGCTAGCCTCGATTGATTCGCGGGACTCTCTGGCTTGGGTAACGAAACCAAAACAGAAAGAAAAACATGACATCGAAAGCAATCCTCGCCGGCGCCGCAGTGGCCGGCTTAATGAGCGGTTCGTTTGCCGTGCAGGCGCATGCCACCAATGTGTCCGGCAAAGCTGGCGTCTCGCTCAGTCAGATGGGCAAGAAGGATGTTCACGCCTGTAAAGGCCAGAACTCCTGTAAAGGCAAGGGCGGCTGCAAGACTAGCGACAACGGCTGCAAAGGAAAGAATTCTTGCAAAGGCAAGGGCGGCTGCGCGACCGACGGCAGCAAGCCGGCTCCGAGCCCGTCATAGTAGGTTATGGTACTATCACGCACGTTTATGCGCGAGTGACATCGCTGGAGAGTCGGAGTTCCATCCTCCGACTCTTGCAGCCAAACGTTTTTCACTGTGCCTGCAAATCGGTTTAACAATTTCACCGAATACGGCATCGGCATCGGCCTGCGCGTGCCGCATTACCGGCACATCCTGGCGAAGAAACCAGTGGTCAATTGGTTCGAAATTATCTCCGAAAATTTCATGGTGGACGGCGGCCGTCCGCTCGAAGTGCTCGACCAGATTCTGGAGCAATACCGCGTCGTGCAGCATGGCGTGGCCATGTATTTCGGCTCGGCCGACCGGCTCAATCGCGAGCATTTGAAAAAATTAAAACGGCTGGTCAAACGCACCAACACTCCGTGGCTTAGTGATCATCTTTGCTGGGGCAGCGTGGATGGACGTTACACCCACGATCTTTTGCCGATGCCTTACACTTTTGCCGCCGCGCGCGCCACGGCGGAGAACATTCGCGAGGCGCGCGATTTTCTCGAAGTGCCGATCTGCGCGGAAAACGTCAGCAGTTACGCGGAATTTCATGCCTCCGAAATGACGGAGTGGGAATTTCTCTCCGAAGTGGTCGAACTGGCCGATTGCGGAATCTTGCTCGACGTGAACAACATTTATGTCTCCTCCAAGAACCACAGCTTCGATCCCTACGAGTATTTAAACAACGTCCCGCATCATCGCGTCGGTCAGATTCACATCGCCGGGCACTCGAAGTTTGAGAAATACATTCTCGATACGCACGATCATCCCGTGCTCGATCCGGTCTGGAAGATGTATGCGCACGCCATCAAGGTCGTCGGCAAAACCGCCACGCTTCTCGAATGGGACGACCGCATTCCGACGTTCAACGAGGTCCATCATGAAGCGCTCAAGGCCAACAAATTTGTCGAAAAACAATTTGAAACCGCTGCGGCCTAAGACGATGCCGGTCAGGTCCCGTCCGCAGCTCAAAGAGCTGCAAACGTTGATGGCGTCCGCGCTTTTCCGTCCGCTCACGGCCGAGGATCGAATGCAACCGCGATGGACCGACGGCAGCAGCATGGCGAAGGTGGCTGATCGCTTCATCAAGCCTAATGACAGGTTGAGCGCGTTCGAGCGGCTCGAGATTTATAACCGCGTTTACTGGTTTCGCGTTCTCGATTGTCTCTACGACGATTACCCGGGTCTGCGCGCGATCGTCGGCGAAAAGAAGTTCATGGAACTCGCCACGGCTTATCTGGCGAAATATCCGTCAGTTTCATTCACTCTGCGCAACCTCGGGCAGCGGCTCGAGAAATTTCTGCGCGAAGAACCGCAGTGGATCGCTCCGCATAAAGAGCTGGCGCTTGACATGACTCGTTTCGAATGGGCGCAGGTGGTAGCCTTTGACGACGCAGCCCTACCGACAATTACGACCGACGACATTCTGGACACGCCTCGTTCCAAATTGCGCCTGGGTTTGCAGCCTTACCTTTCGCTCCTCGAGTTGAGGTATGCGGTCGATCATTTCCTGATTGCAGTGAAGAAACGTGAGGCCGACGTCCTGCGCGGTGAAGCGAGCAATACGCCCGACGCAATGCCGCAGGGCGCGAAGCGAAAACGGCGCCCCCGATTGCCAAAACGGGAGCGAGTTCATCTCGTCGTTCACCGTTACGATAACACGCTTTACTATAAGCGGGTCGAACCGGAGGCATTCGCCATCCTGCTCGGAATCGGCCAAGGGAAAACCGTGGAGAAAGCCTGCGCGGCAGCGCTCGCGAAATCCAAACGTCCGGGGGTGGATTGGGCGGCGCAAATCCGGGAGTGGTTTCACGACTGGTCGGCGCTCGGTTGGTTTTGTCGGAGCAAAAGATAAAAACGACGATTGAGAAATGTTACTGTTGGCTCACTACGATCGGGAACGCACTGCGTTCGCCGCTCCTTCTCGTCATTCGCCTTTACTGGGGCTGGGAATTTTTCCTCACCGGCAAAGGCAAGCTGATGGATCTCTCGAAGCCGGCGCAATACTTCGAGAGCCTCGGCATTCCGCTCCCGCACTTCTCCGCGCTTTTCGCCGGCTGCACCGAGCTTATTGGCGGTCTGCTTTTACTCGTGGGTCTGGCGAGTCGACTCATTTCAATCCCACTCATGATCCTGCTCGTCACCGCTTATTTCACCGCGGACAGCGACGCGGTCCGGGCCATCTTCAGCGACCCCGACAAGTTCCTGAGTGCGGCTGAGTTTCAATTTCTCTTCGCCGTCGTAATCATCTTCGTCTTCGGCCCGGGAAAATTCTCTATCGATTGGCTGATCAAGCGCAAGGTTGCTTCGCCCTCTTCGGGCAGCGTAGTCCAGTTGAAAAAGTTTCGCGCGGCCGCGCTGCTCATCGCGCTCTCGGCCAAAGCAATTTCGTGAAGCCGACCCTGGGCCAGGTTTTTGGACTGAGTTTGCTCGGGCTGGCAGCGGTTCTCACCCTGCTATTTTACACGGTCTTCCAGCTCTCCCGCGAGACCATCATTGAAAGTTCCGAGCGAATTCGCGACGGAGCGAGCCGCGAGATCGGCGAGCGTGTCACGAGTTTTTTGGCGAAAGCGCCGGCGACTGTTGAGCAGTTCCAACAAGAGGTCGATCGCGGACTGGTGGACGCGCGCGATCCGCTGGCAGTGGAGCCAGCGCTGTTTGCGCTGCTTTTGTCCACCCGCGACGTCGCCGAGATGACGTTCACCTATGGCAACAAAATTGGTTTTGACGAGCACGGAGCGCTCCAACTTGCGGCGACTCCGCGTGGGCAGGTAAGCGTGGTGCGAGCCTTGAGCGCGAACGAGGAGGATCGATTTTGGAGCCGGCATATCCATCAGGAGAATGGCGCATTTGTGGCGGATCGGCGCGAACTTGAGCCCGCGTCACGTTTCTCCACGCTGCCATTACACCGCGAATCAAGCGCGGCGACTTCCGATCCAACATCGCATGCAACCTTTGTCACGCCTGCGCGGGAGGATTTTTCCGGTCAACTCTTGTGGAGCGATTTGCATTGGTCGCAACTCGATGCCGAACTCCCAGAATCGCAACGCCGCGTCGAAGTCAGCGTGCAGCAAGTGGTCACGGATGTGGCGGGCGAATTCGTGGGCGTCCTGCGCGTTGGATTGCTCACGCAGCAACTGGATCGCGCAGTGCAGCTCAAGCTCGCGCCGGCCGGCCAAGCCGATCCGCATCGCATTTTCATTTGCGACGCCGCGGGCCATTTGATTACCCGCCTCTCGCCATCCGATCAGTTGCAGGAAGCCGATGGGGATTTGCGCATCGCGCCCGCCAATCTGCCGCCGGAAATCGTCGGCGCGCTTGCCGATCCGAAACTCCGCTCGGTGGACGAAAAAAGGCCGAGCAGTTCGGGGAATTTCCATTTCAATAGCCAGGAATTTCTCACCACTTTCCGCGCCCTGCCCGAGACCCAGGGCTGGATTGTCGGGATCGTCGTCCCGCGTGCTTATTACCTCGGCAGGCTCAGCGCGATTCGCGACCACCTGCTCGCCGTTTCGCTCGGCATCATGGCAGTGCTTATCGCCGCGGGCGGCTTCATCCTGCGCGGCGTCAAACGCGCGCTGGCGCAGATTGTAAAAGAAAGCCTGAGGATGAACGCGTTCGAATTTTCGCCCGCGCCGACCGCCTCGTCATTCCGCGATGTGAGCGACGTCCTCGAAAGTCTCGAGAAAGCAAAGACCGCGATGCGGGCGATGAGCAAATACGTTCCCATCGATCTCGTTCGCCGGCTTTACCGGAGCAAGACGGAGCCGGTCCTGGGCGGCGAGCTGATCGAGATTTCGATCATGTTCACGGATATCAAAGATTTCACGGCCCACTCCGAACAGCTTGCGCCTAACGAGCTGGCCGCTGCGCTCGGACGTTACCTCGACGTGATGGCAAAGATCATTCAGCAAGAGACTGGCGGCACGATCGATAAATTTATCGGTGACGCAATCATGACATTCTGGAACGCGCCGGAGCCGGTGACCGAACATGCTCGCATGGCGTGCCTCGCCGCGCTGCGTTGTCGTGAGGCGGGTCGCGTTCTCTCGCAGTCGCCCGACTGGCGCGGCCTGCCGCCGTTTGAAACGCGGTTTGGATTGCACCAGGAGAAAGCGCTGGTCGGCCACTTCGGCGCGCCAGATCGGATGAATTACACAGCGATGGGCGACGCTGTGAACGTTGCCTCACGGCTGGAAGGATTAAACAAGCAATACGGCACCAGCATCATTGCGAGCGATCGGATCTTTGAAGACGCGCGCGCGCACTTCGACTTTCGACTATTAGACTGGGTGGCGGTGAAAGGAAAAGCTGACGCGATCAAGATTTACGAACTGCTCGGCACAAAAGGCGAAGGGCACGAGATGCATGAAACCGTCGCGGCATATGAAACGGCTTTCGAGGCTTATGCCGCGCGCGATTTCGACAGGGCGGTCACCATTTTGGAACAGAACGCCGGTGATGCGCCGAGTAACATCTTGATCAAGCGCTGTCGAGCGTTTCAGCAGACGCCGCCGCCGGAGGATTGGCGGGGTGTCTACGTCTCGATGTCTAAGTAAATGATGCAAGACGGAAACCTACGATGCGCCAGTTGATCATGCTCTCGTTTTGCTTTGCCGTGTTGCGGTTAGACCCGGCGGCGACAGAGGAAGAAAAGCAGAACCCCTGATTCGAGGGGCGGGAATGGTCCGATGAAATATTCGCGCAAGCTCGGCAGCGTGATGATTGTAGCAATTGCGACCACCGCAATTCGAAATATCAAAGCATCCTCACCGCTCGACTGGCTGTCCGATTTTATATCTTCCGGAAGTGCTCTATCTCGTCATCCTGATGTGGCTGTTCCTGTCGGGGCCCGGATGGTTCAGCGGGGATCATTTAATTCTGTCCCAAATTCATCTCTAACTCGTTCATTCAAATTCACGTGACGCATCCATGGCAAGGCCGGCAAGGTGCCGTCACCATTTTCATGCGGCGAGTTTTTCAGATTGTTGCGGCGGACATCTCACCGACCCGTACGAGCAAAAGACACAGCAATCGCCGCTCTTCGGTTTCAGAACGGCCCGGCAATTCGTGCACTCGTAGAAAAACTGACACGCATCAATCGGCATCAACTCTTCCCTCGCAGAACCGCAGTGCGGACAGGTGATGATGGACTCTGTTGCGCATCGCACGCATTGGCGATTTGCGATAAGATTCAAAACTGAAGCCGCGACGAGACCGAAAAGTCCAAAACAAAGGACCAGCTGATTGAACTGAACATAGAGCGACCCGACCGCCTGGCAATCGAATCTACGATTTCATCGAGAAACTGGAGACGACGCGATTCTGAGCATGCACCTTTCCATGTTACGGAACCGGCAAAGGTGCGTCGCCAACATTGACTTCGCGAAAAACTCGAAGGGTTTCAGATTAGGTTGGAGCTGCTTCACGCGCTTTCCAAGGGTAATGGCGTTCTTGCGCGGCGCGCCGCAGTCGTGGTCGTCAATTACGCCTCCAGTCAAAAGGACGCCAGCGGTCGACAGGCGAAGTTGCCCTACGCTTTCTCCACGATCGCCCGAACCCGATGAAGCCCGGTGGCGCCGTCCGGGACTTGGTCGCGGTATTCGCTGATTTGAAGTTTGCCGTCGCCATCGGTAGCGCGAACTACCAGTTCGGTTTCACCTTCTTCGTCGGGCGTCCATTGGTAGCTCCAGAGGCTCCAGCTCAACTTGGTTCCAGGTTTAGTAATCTCAGCGTCATCCCAAGTCTCACCGTCATCGCTGCTGATCTCCACTTTTGAAATCCCGCGATCTCCGCCGAAAGCCATCCCCCGTAGCTCGATGGGTTTCCCAACTCGGAATGGCACTTCGAAATGGTTGCCCCTAACTTGAGGCGCATCGAAGCGACTGTGCGTTGGGATCGCGTCGCCCTGGCGTCCCCAGCCCTGCTCTTTGTAAAACCCGCAGCCGTGACGCCGGTGCAGGCGGCCATCGGCTTCATCCAATAGCTCGATGCGGGTAAGCCACTTTGGATTC
>Ga0137363_10002771_pt1 | contig 10538 bp, 10 predicted proteins | sample MadtaG_FD_104800 | JGI IMG/M metagenome (GOLD analysis project Ga0137363, IMG submission 104800) | Vadose zone soil microbial communities from Angelo Coast Range Reserve, California, USA - Mad1_115_16 metaG | ecosystem: Environmental > Terrestrial > Soil > Vadose zone | place: USA: California...
CATCTATCCGGATGAAGCGACGATGCGCCGGCTTTACACCATCAGCGCGCACGATCCGAAGACGCAGCGGCTGCTAAACCGGCTGTGGACCAGGATCAAGACCGGGAAGTAGAATCTCCGCTCGTTGGCGCGAAAGCGGGAAATCCAGAGAGCCTCCCTCGCGACTCGTGGCCCCGCTGCCCGCTTTGCGGGTGAGAGCGTATGGCGCTCGAAGTCCGACTCATGGCGTCATTCTGCTCAGCGCCAGCGCCGGTGCACCCACAACCATTGCTCGGGATGTTCGCGCACCCATCCTTCGACCACGGACGTGATCGCCTGCATTGTGCCCTCGAGGTCGATCTTCCCGTCAGCGTCGCGCGGTGGCTCGATGGCTTCGGTGAGATCAATGCGAAAGCGATGGTGGTCGGGCAAGCGGACGATGCGGGTGCCATGAATCGGGCACTCGACATGGCGCGCGAGGCGGGCGATGAACGGATTGGCTTTGCAGCGGCGGCCGAAGAAGGTCACGTCTACGCCATTGACGTAATGTTGGTCGACGAGCATGGCGACGTGGCCGCCGGTTTCGAGCACGCGCGCGAGTCTCACCGGCGCGTCGAGCCCCGTCGGAACCAGGTTGCCCATGCTGCCTTTCCGCAGTTGGATGATTGCATCGCTCACTGCGCCGATATTGGGACGGCGATAGAGCACCGTGGCATCGAGCCGAAACTTGGCCGCAACCAGCGCCGGCAATTCCCAGTTGGCAAGATGCGCCGCAAACACCAAAGCGGGCCTGCCGTCGCACCGCAGCCGTCGGAAGCGCGCATCGACCTCTTTCGTATAGATGATGTCGCCCTCGTCGCGCGGGTCGGGATCGAACATTCGAAGCCGGTCGATGTGGGCGAATTCGGCCGCAACGCGTCCAAGGTTGTCCCAAACGCCGCGCAGGATCCCTTCGATATCATCTGCGGATTTTTCCGGAAAGGCGGCGGCGAGGTTGGCTCGGCCGATCCGGTGTTCCTTGAGCTTCGGGCCGAGTCCCCGCATGAACCGACCGGCAAAATCGGCCATGTGCTTGCGGTTCGTTGTGCGGATCGCCCGCAGCATGACTACTGCCAACGATCCAAGCGCAGCGTCGAGGCTGGCCTTCAGCTGACTTTGCACCCGATGGGCAAGCATTCTCGAGGGGGGCATGCGCGCTTGCAGCGGCTCGTCAAAAGGCGACGACAATCTTTCCAAACACCTGACGACTTTCCATGCGCGCCAGTCCGCGCTCGAAGTCGGCGAGCGCAATCTCGGTATCGATCACCGGCAACAGACCTTTTGCCATCTTGGCGAGACTCTCGCGGATGTTGCGCATGGAGGCGCCGAACGAGCCAATGATGCGATATTGCTGCTGGAAAAGCTGCATCAGGTTGAGCGTCGTCGACGGTCCGGAGGTCGAGCCGCATGTGACCAGGCGTCCGCCGCGTTTCAGGCAAAGGAGTGAGCCATTGAAGGTGTCCGCGCCCACGTGCTCGAAGACCACGTCGACCCCTTTCTTGGCTGTGATCTTGCGCACGACGCCCTCGAAGCGATCTGTGCGGTAGTTGATGACATGATCGGCGCCCAGCGCCTTGGCCTTCTGCACCTTGGCATCGTCGCCGACTGTGGTGATGACGGTGCACCCGATCGCCTTTGCCATCTTGATGGCGACCGAGCCGATGCCGGAACCGCCGGCATGCACGAGCACGCTCTCACCCGGCTCAAGCCTAGCATTATCGAACAGCATGTGCTGCACGGTTGCAAAGGCAATCGGCGCGCAGGCGGCGTCGCGCAGAGCGACGCCGCTCGGAACCGGGATCACCAAACGCGCAGGCATATTGACCAGATCGCGGGCGAATCCGTCGATATGGAAGCCCATGACGCCGCCGACGTTTTCGCACAGATTATCGCGCCCTTCGCGGCAGGCTTTGCAGGTGCCGCAGGTCAAAGCGCCGTACATGACAACGTGATCGCCGGGGTTCAAGTCGGCCGTATCATCGCCAACGGCCGCAATCTCGCCGGCGGCCTCGACGCCGACCACAATCGGCATCTTGCGCTTCGCAAAAGCCATGCCGCGGTAGCCCCAGAGGTCGAGGTGGTTGAGGGAGACTGCCCTGATCCTGATCTGTACCTCGTCCCCCGATGGTGCTGCGGGCGCGGGAACGTCGGCAAGCTCAACCTTGCGGTCGGCGACCAGCGTAAGTGCCCGCATGCGTCACGCGGGCTCGCGGCTCATGACCAACGAGACGTTTTGGCCGCCGAAGCCGAATGAGTTCGACAGCGCGTGCCGGACCCTCGCATCGCGGGCCGTTTTCGGCACGACGTCGAGGGGGACGGCCGGATCGGGGACGTTGTAGTTGATCGTCGGCGGCAAGCGTTGGTGCTCCAAAGTCAGGAGGGTGAACACGGCCTCGACTGTGCCAGCCGCCGACAAGGTGTGCCCAATCATCGATTTATTCGAGGAAACCGGAATTGATCGCGCCCGATCACCGAACACCGATGCGATGCCGAGATATTCCATCTTGTCATTTTCAGGCGTGCCGGTGCCATGCGGGTTGATGTAGTCGATGTCGTCGGGCGCGAGACCAGCATCCTCAATGGCGTTGCGGATGCAGCCGATGATGGCTTTGCCGTCGGGGCTCGAGCGGGTGCGGTGGAAAGAGTCCGCCATCTCGCCGCAGCCCGCCAATACGCCGAGGATTTTTGCCCCACGTGCGGTGGCGGCTGCGTAGCTCTCCAGCACCAGTGCTGCGGCTCCTTCCGCCATGACAAAGCCGTCGCGGTTCTTGGAGAAGGGCTTTGCGGCCGCTTGCGGTGGGTCGTTGGCGGTCGAGAGCGCCGACAGGAGCGAGAAGCGGATCAGCGATTCTGCATTCACGGAGCCGTCGGTTCCGATGCAGAGCGCGGCGTCGGCCTCGCCGCGACGGATCGCCTCGATACCGAGCTGAATCGCGCTCGCTCCCGAGGCACAAGCGGTCGACACCGAAATCGGCGAGCCTTTGGTCCCGAAGCGCTCGGCGAGGTGCTCGGCCACCGAAGCGAACAGGCAGCGTTCGTGAATGGCACGAAATCGGCCCGAGGCGCTCGCTCGCAAAAGATCATCGTACCCGACCGCATCGTTGGCGCCGGAGCCGGCCGCCAGTGCATCGCGGTGCGGCCACTCGATCTCGACCGGGGCGACCGCGAGAAACAGCGGACCTGGAAAGTCGCCCTTTGTTCCGACGCCTGCCTGGTCAATCGCCTCCTCGGCGACCAGGGCCGCCATGCGCTCGCCGAGCTCGGTCGAGCAGAATGGTTCGACCGAGATGAAGTCTACAGTGCCCGCAATCGTCGTCTTGAGGCCTTCATTGGCAAAGCGGGTGATGCGGTGGATGCCCGACTCCCCGGCAGTGAGCTTGGCCCAGTTGTCGCCCTTGCCCGCACCCAGCGAGGTGATCACACCCATGCCGGTGACCACCACGACCGGTTGCCCGTTCTTGCCAGATGCCATGCAAGCCTCCTCAGCTGACCGCCTCGACAAGCGCCATGCCCTCTCCGCGCCAGTGGCCGACGGCGGTCACCGCGACGCGCCGAAGCGGGCCTTCATACTCCCGTTCGACCCCCGAGGAGCCCATCGGCGGGAACAACTTTTCGCGACCTAGTGCGAGCGTGGCAAGCGCAATGTTCGTGGCGAATTGCGGCTCGAACCCGTGTCCGAGCACGCTGCCTGTTGCCCGTACCGGTACGCGAGGTAGCGTCTCGAGCCATGCGCGCTCCTCGTTCGTCGCCGGCTGCGCACCCGTTGCGCCGGAGATTACCGCAATACCTGCGGGCGGCCCCTGCGGGACGAGGCTTCGCCACATCCGCCCCAGTGCAGCCGTGATTGCGCCGGCCGGCCGCGGGCACCGCTCTGAGAGCACCCGCGCGAGCCGTCCCAGCGGCTTGGCGTTGCGCGCCTGCGCATGCCCGCGCGACTCCAGAACGAGGAATGCCCCGAGCGAGCCGAGCACCATGCCCTCTCGACGGTCCCAGACCGGCTCGAAGCGCTCGCGCAACATATGTCCGCCCGCGTCGTAGAGCAGCAGCAAGTCCTCGCGCTCGCCGTTATGCGATCCGCCCACCAGGGCCAACTCGCTCTGTCCGGCTGTTACGCGAGCGAGCGCGATGCGCACCGCGTCGACGCCTGCGGCCTCCTCGCCCATGAAAGTGCGTGAGGAGCCGGTCACGCCGTGGACAATGGAGATGTTGCCGGCGAGCAGATTGGAGAGTTGCGCCAGGAACAGCGTCGGCCGCAGGTCGCTCATGAGCCGTTCGTTGAGAAAGGCGTCCGGATTGGCGGATTTGCGCTTGTTGCTCAGGATCGCAGCGTCGACCGCAACGTCGCGCTCGCCGCCACCGGCGGCGACGATCATGTCCATGCGCGCGAGCAGCTCGCTATTGCCTTTGACACCGGCGTCTGCCAGCGCAAGCCCAGCGGCATAGGTGCCGATGCGCTGCCACGGCTCCATTTGGCGCTGATCACCCTTTTTCGGGATCTGCTTGTCGAGGTCGAGGGGAGCGAGCGGGTGAACGAGATATGGTGCGAAGCGTTCGGCGTCGATCTTGACTCGTCGCTGCATCAGGCCTTGCCAATGCGTCTCGGCGCCTTCGCCGAGGCAAGATACGATGCCGATGCCGGTGATCCAAACCTCGCGTGGCGCATCAGCCATGAGCGAGGGCCCCGATGGGGAACTCGAGGATCGCGGCCATCTTCTCCATGCTGGCGCGGAACTCGGGGTTGGGAAATTCAACCAACCGGAACGTGATCTCGGCGTTGCACGCGAGCTTGCCGTCGCAACGGATGTCCGCTCTGGTGACGGCGTAACCCGAGCCTTCGTGCAGCAACTTAGCCGAGAGCGAGAGGCTTTGCCCGGGATGGACGAAGGAGCGCAGTTTCGCCTCCTTGAGCGCGGCGAAGAACGGCATGCGCGAGAACCTGGTCACGGCGATGACGAGCCAGCCCGAGGTCTGCGCCATCGCCTCGATGAGTAGCACGCCCGGCATCAGCGGATAGCCGGGAAAGTGCCCTTCGAAGATCGTGGACGCGCTCGGAACGCGCGCCTCGGCGCATATGGTGTGCTGGGCAAGATCGAGATCGACGATGCGGTCGATAAGCTGAAAATACTCGAGGCGCATGCGAGCGCCTCAGGCGCCCTTGGCAGCGACAAGTTCGTCGATGCGGCTGCAGAGGTTGTTCAGTTGAAAATATTGATCGGTCGTCGCCTTCCCATCGTTGACTTCTTGCGTCCACTGCTCGAGCGGCATTTTGATGCCGAACGCCTTGTCAATGGCGAATGCGATGTCGAGAAAATCGAGGCTGTCGATGCCGAGATCGTTGATGGCGTGGCTTTCCGGCTTGATCGTGTCACGCGGAATGTCGCAGGTCTCGGAGATGATATTGGCCACGGTCTCAAAAGTAGAAGGCATCAGTAAATCCCTGATCGGTCACACGTTTCGAGCGACCGCCGCCGACGTGTTTGCGATTGCGGGTCAGATCGCCCCGGAGCGGCCCATCTCCCCCGCGAGAGGTCGGCTGCCCGTATAGCGAAGAGGCAGCACAAGTTCAATGGCGCGAAAGTTTCGATGCTTGAAGGCATTAGCGACGATTTCCGGTCGATCACATCGCTCACGCTGGTGAGGTCCCGCGCGCCTCGAAGAACGATCAGCGGTAGCATCAACCGTTAGATGATCCTCGAGCGGGCCCAGGCCGTCACGACTTCCGCGACCATGACCACGAGGAAGATCACGAGCAGGACGAGGCCGGCCTCATCCCAATAGAGATTGGAGAGGGCGGTATCGAGCGCCATCCCGAGACCGCCGCCGCCGACGAGGCCGAGCACGGCCGATTCGCGCACGTTGATGTCCCAGCGGAACATCGAGATGGACAAGAAGGCGGGTTTGACTTGCGGCCAATAGCCTTTGAGCAGCACGGCGACCGGCGAAGCTCCGGTCGCGATCAGAGCCTCGATCGGGCCGGATTTTGCCTCTTCGATCGCTTCCGAGAGAAACTTGCCCGTGAAGCCGATGGAATGCATGGCGATCGCCATGGTTCCAGCAAGTGCACCCGGTCCAAACACCGCGACGAAGAACAGCGCCCAGATCATGGCATGCACCGAGCGGGTGGCGACCAGGATGAAACGGCCAATGCTGTTGAGAACGACCGAGCGGGTCACATTGCGCGCCACCATGAGCGCGACAGGGCTCGCCATTGCCACAGTGAGAATTGTGCCTAAGGTCGCCGTGTGCAGCGTCTCGATCAGCGCCCCGTGCACGACTTTAGGGTACCACGCCCAGTCGATCGGCCACATGCGCGCGAATAAGTCGACCGTCTGTTGCGGTGCGTCGTAGAGGAACTCGGGAATGATCTCGATGCTTCGCAGCGACCATATCAGGGCAATCAGCGCTCCGACATAGAAGGCGGAGCGCATGATCCTCTGGGTGAACGTGAAGCGCTGCCAATGGCGCAAACCGGCATCTACGGGCGCGGTGGTGGTGATCATTGAAACAGTCTGCGCATCCAGCCGGAAACGACCTCGCCCGCCATGACCACGGCGATGATCGCGAGCACGATGGTGAGCACGAAATCATAGTCGAAGCGCTGAAACGCGGTGAACAGCGTCGCGCCGATGCCGCCGCCGCCGACGAGACCGACCAATGCGGAATTGCGCAGGTTTGAATCGAGCAGGTAGGCGGAAAAGCCGATGAAGCGCGCCATCACCTGCGGCAGCACGCCCATGATCACCAGCGACAGAAATGGCGCGCCCGTTGCGCGCACCGCCTCGACCTGTTGCATGGACATTTCCTCGGCGGCTTCGGCGACGAGCTTCGAAAGAAAACCGAGCGACGCGACGATGAGCGCCAGGACGCCGGCGAGCGCGCCGAAGCCGACCGCCTTCACGAACAGGATGGCGATGATCACGGGGTGAAAAGTGCGGAACAGCGCAATAAGCGCGCGTGCCGCCCATGCCAGCGGCAAGGGCGAAAGGTTGCGGGCGGCGGTAAGCCCGAGCGGGAGTGAGATGAGCACGCCCACCGCGGTCGCGATGATGGCGATCTGCAGGCTTTCGACCATCCCGTCGTAGAGGAGCTCGAGCTTATCGGGCGCAAAATTCGGGGGAAGCATTCGCGAAACGAAGCGAGCCCCGTGGGCAAAACCGGCCATGAGGCGCTCTCGGCTGATGTCGAGAATCGAGCAGGCGTAGGCAACGTAGAGCGCGAGCGCGATGCCGGTGATGCGTGTTGGCCAACTCGGCGGGAAGGCGACGCGCCCGGCGGCGGCGGCGGAGGCGGGACGATCAGTCATGCCTTGCCCAGCTCTGTCTTCGTGTCGTCACTCGAGCCAGCCCTCGCCACCGTAAATGTGCAACAGGCGCGCGTCTTCGAGCGCCCGCGGGGGCCCGTCGAACACGATCTCGCCCTTCGACATGCCGACGATCCGATCGGCGAATCGCCGAGCCAGATCCACATTGTGGATATTGACGATCACCGGAATGTCTCGCTCGCCGGCGCGACGGGCGATCAGCTCCATAATCTCCACCGATGTCTTCGGATCAAGCGAAGACGTGGGCTCGTCGGCCAGCAGGAGGTCGGGCTCCTGCATCAGCGCGCGCGCAATGCCGACGCGCTGGCGCTGCCCACCGGAGAGTTGGTCAGCGCGTTGTGTGGCAAGCTCGCCGAGCCCGACCGCGTCCAGGAGATGGAAGGCGCGGTCGATGTCCTGGGCGGGAAACCTGCGCAGCCACGCGCGCCACACCGGCACGTAGCCGAGCCTCCCGCACAGCACATTCTCGATCACTGAGAGCCGCTCCACCAGATTGTATTCCTGGAAGACCATGCCCATGCGACGGCGCGCGGTGCGCAGTTCGCGGCCGCCGAGGCGTGCCAGATCCTGCCCGCGAAAGATGATTTCGCCGGATGTCGGATCGACCAGCCGATTGATGCAGCGGATCAGGGTCGACTTGCCGGTGCCGGAGGGACCAATGATCGCGGTCATGCCGCGCGCTTCGACGGTGAGCGAAACGTCTTTGAGCACCGGTTGGCCCGCGCGGTATTCCTTGCGCAGATTGCGGATCACGAGCGCGCGGTCGAGGTCTGCCGCCGCCGGCTTGAGTGAGATTGAGGCGTCCATGTCGGCCGCGCGCGCCGCGGCGGGTCACTGTTTCGGCGCCGGCTGCGGTTGCTGCTTTTTAGCCAGAGCCTCGGCCTCACGTTTCGTCTCCGCCTCGTAAGCGGCCTTGTTGTACGGCGTGCCCGAGGCTTCCGCGATTTCACGCACCACCTTCCAGGTGTCCTTGTAGGTGATTGGAACGAAGCGGTCGTCGCCGTTGAATTCCTTGCGCATGGATGGCGGGAAGTCGAAGGCGAAGAAACAGCCGCGGATCTTCTTGGCGAGGTCCGGCTGGAGGTCGTGCGCATGGGCGAAGGACGAGGTCGGGAAAAGCGGGCTCGTGAAGATGATACGGAAGTCGTCGGCCTTGAGCGTTCCCCGCGCCAGCATTCGCTCGAAGACGTCGGAGGCAACGCCCGCCATGTCGTAGTCGCCTGAGGCAACTCCGAGCGCCGACTTATCATGTCCCCCGGACATCAATGGCTTGTAATCCTCGTTCGGCTTGAGCCCTTCGGGCGGATAAAGCACGAGCGGCGCGAGATTGCCCGAATTCGACGACGGCGATGTGTGGGCGACGCGCTTGCCCTTGAGATCGGAGAGTCCCTGGTAAGGGCTGTCCTTTCTCACAATCGAGATGAGGTGATAGCCGTGCGGTCCTTTCTCGCTGCCCTTGGCAGCGAACGGCACCGCGCCGGCCATGTTGACGGCGAAGCCGGTCGGGCCGGTCGAGAAGCCGGCGACGTGCAGGCGGCCCGAGCGCATGGCTTCGATCTCGGCCGAGTTCGACTGCACTGGGTAATAGACTACGCGCTTACCGGTGCACTGCGCGAGAAAGTCGGTGAACGGCTTGAACACGTTTTGATAGACGGCGGGATCCTCGACGGGCGTGTATGCAAAAACCAGCGTTGAAGGATCTCTGAGCTTCTTCGGGTCGCTCGGCACGTCCGCGACGAGATCGTTGTCATCGTCGCAATACAGCGTATCGAGTTGCCCGCGATTTCTGCACTCCTCGCCCGCTGCGATTGTCGCGCCTGTCAGAATCCACACGCCAATGGCGCTCACGCCCGCCCGCGCAATGCGCTGCCACAGGTCATTCATTCCATCCTCCCCGCGCGAGCTCGCACCGCGCTCTCAACTTGCAACGATACGCGCCGCCCCACTGCCGGGCAACGGCAAGCATTGAACTTTCGCAGCCTTCGAGTGCGGAACCAAAGCGCGCGTGAGCGACTTATGGCGGGAAGGATCGCGGGGGGTTGACTGCATCGCTGCCCATTAACCGCCGCATTTGGAAACGAGGCGTTCGGCCGCTCAAACGGCCGGCAAAACGCTGTCGTGCCGTAGTGAAAGGAGGTCGTGATGAAAGGTAGAATGATGCTGTGTATTGCGTTGATCTTAGGCTGCGCGTTTTCTCCTACCAGTGTCACATCATCCGTAGCAGACCAGGCCGGCATCGCGTCGGTCTATTCCCACGAAAGCGGAAGCGCGACCGCAAACGGCGGAAAACTCAATCGTGAGGCGCTCACCGCCGCTCACCGCACGCTGCCGTTCGGCAGCAAGGTGACGATCACCAACAAGAGCAATGGGCGCAGCGTGGTAGTGACCATCAACGACCGCGGTCCTTTTGTGCGCGGTCGAATTATCGACGTGTCGCCGGCGGCGGCGCGGAGTTTGGGATTCTCCGGGGTCGCACAGGTCACGATCGATGCCGGCCGATAGAGCGGGCGCTTAACGTTCGAGCGCGTGCACGTCGATCGGCGCGCAGTTGCGTCGGCCGGACAGAAGGCAGTCCTGGTTCTTGCGCATATCGGCGATTTGCATCGCCAGCCACACGCCCGCGAGCGCCAGGACAACCGTGAAAGCCAAGGCCGCAAGGTTGACCATCATGCGGTGCCGATAAGTGTCCTCTCGCTCTTCCCCGCCTTCGTATTTCGAGAGCGCTTCGTTCGGCGGATCGGGCGGCTGCACGCGGCGGGGGGCGCGGCCACTTGCGCCGACATCGGGGGGTCGAAATGGCACGACCCGATGGTCATCGTCCGTCGCTTTGGAGCGCTGAGCCGCCACGGGTCCGATTCCGGTCTATCGAGGTTTTCTCGGCGTTATCGGCGCTGGCTCGGGATTTCAAGCCAAACCGAAATCACATTTGCGGCAAAGCCTTGCTCCTTGGCGCCGGCTTCTGCCGCGCCGTCGGCTCGCCGGGCGAAGAAAAAGTCCGGGGGCCAAGCGCAAGATTCCTTGTCGGCTGCGCTGCCCTGGTTTAAATTTACAGAAACTTTATGGGCCCGGCTGGCCCAGCGCGATTATCTCCTGGTTTGCAGAGGGATGTAGCGACGGGCCAAATAAAAATGCCGTCAACCAGCGGTGCGGCCGCAATAATCCCGGCGCCTCACGCCGGCAGGGAGAAAGTGCCTGAGCG
>Ga0137363_10002780_pt1 | contig 10524 bp, 9 predicted proteins | sample MadtaG_FD_104800 | JGI IMG/M metagenome (GOLD analysis project Ga0137363, IMG submission 104800) | Vadose zone soil microbial communities from Angelo Coast Range Reserve, California, USA - Mad1_115_16 metaG | ecosystem: Environmental > Terrestrial > Soil > Vadose zone | place: USA: California...
CATATCTGCAGCCCCCGCGGAAGCCGCCGCGAGCACAACAAAAGCGGTCGTAGCAAGGAAAAGCTTTTTCATCGTAGATCCCCTGTCCGATGTTGGATCAAGTTCCGCGAGCCGCTGCTCTAACGTTTCCCCGGCAGCAGCTCGAACGTCGCACGCTGGCGCTCGGATAACGCCCCGTCCGCAGCTGATGACGAGACTAGCTTCGTTGCTGGAAACAAGCTGTGACCTGTTCGCCACAGTCGCAGGTAAAAGCCGGGTGCAAAGGCACCTGGGTAGGTTGTCAGAGCACTTTTTGTGGCGATACCCGCGTTATGTCCTGAGAACGACTTACAATTTTACGCCCGCGTTATGCCGGCCAACGTGTTGCCCAAACGCGCCGGAGAGGCCGCGACCTTGATCCCGGCCGCTTCCATGGCCGCAATTTTGCTTTCGGCGTCGCCCGAGCCGCCTGAAATAATGGCGCCTGCGTGGCCCATGCGCCGGCCTGGCGGCGCTGTGCGACCGGCGACGAATCCCACCATGGGCTTTTTGCGGCCGCGTTTGGCTTCATCAGCGATGAATTGAGCGGCGTCCTCCTCGGCCGAGCCGCCGATCTCACCAATCATGATGATCGCCTCGGTCGCCTTGTCGGCCAAGAACATCGCCAGCACGTCGATGAACTCGGTGCCCTTGACGGGGTCGCCGCCGATCCCGACGGCGGTCGTCTGGCCGAGCCCTTCGCGGGTCGTCTGATAGACTGCCTCATAGGTGAGCGTGCCCGAGCGCGACACAATGCCGACCTTGCCCGGCGCGAAGATGCTGCCCGGCATGATGCCGATCTTGCACTCGCCCGCGGTCAGCACGCCGGGGCAGTTCGGCCCGATCAGCCGGGACTTTCCCGCCGAGAGCGCACGCTTGACCTTCACCATATCGAGCACGGGAATGCCTTCGGTGATGCACACGATGAGAGGCATTTCCGCCGCGATCGATTCGCAAATCGCGTCCGCCGCTCCCGCCGGGGGAACGTAGATGACGCTCGCGTCGCAATTCGTTTCCTCCTTCGCTTCCGCCACCGTATTGAACACGGGTAGCCCAAGATGAGTCGTGCCGCCTTTGCCTGGTGACGTGCCGCCAACCATCTTGGTGCCGTAGGCGATCGCCTGCTCGGAGTGGAACGTGCCGTTCCTGCCCGTGAACCCCTGGCAGATGACCTTTGTGTCCTTGTCGATCAGGATGGACATGACATTAGTCCACCCCTTTCACTGCCTTGACGATCTTCTGCGCGGCGTCGTCGAGATCGTCGGCAGAGGTGACGTTGAGGTTGGATTTCGCGATGATTTCTTTACCAAGCTCCACATTCGTGCCTTCGAGCCGCACGACGAGCGGCACCCGCAAGCCCACCTCCTTCACCGCCGCGACCACGCCGTCGGCGATGACATCGCATTTCATGATGCCCCCGAAAATATTGACCAAGATGCCCTGCACCTTGGGATCGGCGGTGATGATTTTGAACGCAGCCGCAACTTTCTCTTTGCTTGCACCGCCGCCTACGTCGAGGAAATTGGCCGGAGCTTTGCCATAAAGCTTGATGATGTCCATCGTCGCCATGGCGAGACCTGCACCGTTGACCATGCAGCCGATTGTGCCGTCGAGCGCGACGTAATTGAGATCGTATTTCGAAGCTTCGATTTCCTTCTCGTCCTCCTCGGTGAGATCGCGCAGCGCCACGATCTCGGGATGGCGGTAAAGGGCGTTATCGTCGAAACTGATCTTGGCATCCAAGCAGACGAGCTCTTTTTCTTTCGTGACCACGAGCGGGTTGATCTCGAGCAGGCTCATGTCCTTGGCAGTGAAGGCGGCATAAAGCTGTGCTGCGAGTCTTTCGGCCCGCTTGGCGAGATCGTCCTTGAGCCCAAGCGCCTGCGCCACGCGACGCCCGTGATGCGGCATGATTCCAGTCGCGGGATCGACCGTGAACGTTACGATCTGTTGGGGGCTGGTGCGTGCGACCTCCTCGATGTCCATGCCGCCCGCGGTCGAGACCACGAACGCAATACGCGAGCTCTCGCGATCGACCAGTGCCGACAGATAGAACTCGCGCTCGATCGCCGAACCCTCTTCGATATAGAGGCGATGCACCTGCTTGCCTTGCGGACCAGTTTGGTGCGTGACGAGCACCGCCCCGAGCAGGCGCTCAGCCTCCTTGCGCACGTCTTCTTTCGATTTGACCACCTTGACGCCACCGGCCTTGCCGCGTCCGCCGGCGTGGATCTGGGCCTTGACCACGAGCACCGGCGCGTCGAGATCCTGCGCGGCCTTGACTGCCTCTGCGACTGAAAAGGCGGCGTGCCCGCGCGGCACCGGCACGCCGAATTCGCGCAGCACTGCTTTGGCTTGGTATTCGTGGATGTTCATGCGGACCTGTTGCGAGTTCCGACATTACCTCGCAAGCGCGCCGTGCTGCGCTTCGCCCGCGGCATGAGCACCTTCACTTCGCCAGATTTGGCGCGATCTTTTGGCAAGCCTCGACCAGGGTTGCAACGGCCTCGGCTGATTGTTCGAACATGGCACGTTCGGCGCCGTTCAACTGAATCTCGACGACGCGCTCGACGCCTTTCGCGCCGATCACCGCGGGCACGCCGACATAAAGATTCTTGATCCCGTATTCGCCGTTGAGATACGCCGCACAGGGAAGCACGCGCTTCTTGTCCCTGAGGAAGCTTTCCGCCATGGCGATCGCGGAGGCAGCCGGTGCGTAATAGGCGGAGCCGCTTTTGAGCAGGTTGACAATCTCGGCACCGCCGTCGCGCGTGCGCTGAACGATTTCGTCGAGCCGCGCTTGCGTTGTCCATTTCATCTTGACGAGATCGGGCAGCGGAATGCCGGCGACGGTGGAATAGCGAATGAGCGGCACCATGCTGTCGCCGTGACCGCCGAGTACGAACGCGGTCACGTCCTCGACCGAGACGTTGAGCTCGTCGGCGAGAAAAAATCGAAAGCGTGCGCTATCGAGCACGCCGGCCATGCCGACCACCATATGCGTGGGCAGGCCGCACGCTTTTTGCAGCGCCCATACCATCGCGTCGAGCGGGTTCGTGATGCAGATCACGAAGGCACCGGGCGCATATTTCCTGATGCCGGCTCCGACCTGCTCCATCACCTTGAGGTTGATGCCGAGAAGATCGTCGCGACTCATCCCCGGCTTGCGCGGCACGCCTGCGGTGACGATACAGACGCCGGCGCCATCGATGGCATCGTAGGAGTTGGTGCCGGCGAAACGTGCATCGAAGCCCTCGACCGGCGACGACTGTACGAGATCGAGGGCTTTGCCCTGGGGAATACCTTCGGCGATGTCGAACAGCACCACGTCGCCGAGATGTTTGAGGCCAATAAGATGGGCGAGCGTGCCGCCGATCTGGCCGGCACCGATCAGTGCGATCTTGGGACGTGCCATGCGGGGGAGGAACCTCGGATCGGGGGCGGCGTGAGCCCGCTGAAATCGGTCATAGACCGTTTCCGGCCTGCCATTCAAGTCGCTCGCCGGACCGCACCGGCATGAATGGGAATGCAGCGAAATCGCGTCACGTTTCCACCAAGCCTTCTCTTGAGTGCGAAGCGACTGCGTGGCCTCGACCGTGCGGCAAAGCGAGGTAAGCCTCCGAGCGCATCTCTATCAAGCGGGAGGCGGTGCGCTTGAACTCGCTCGCCTCGAAACCCTCGTTCGCGCAATAAAGCGCGCCGGGTTCAGCCTCCGCCGAGGCGACGAGCTTGACGGCGTTGTCGTAGAGCGTGTCGATCAAGATGATGAAACGTTTGGCCTCATTGCGGCGGTCGTAATCCATGACCGCGACACGATCGAGCACGAGCGTGTGGTATTGACGTGCGATCTTGAGGTACTCGGCTGCGGCGAAGGGTTGCTGACACAGATCGGCAAACGAGAACCGCGCCACTCCCATGGTCGCGCACGGCACGCGGATAGCGCGCCCCTTCACCATCAGCTGCTGCGGTTCGCCCGGGTGGCCCGCGGTCAAACGGCGCCACGCCTCGTCGACGGCGGCTTGCGCTGCGCCATCGGCAGGAACGTACCAAACCGGCACGCCAGCAAGCTTTTCCAACCGGAAATCGGTGCGGGCATCGAGCGGTCTGATTTCCAAATACTCTTCGATAAGCGCAATAAACGGCAAGAACAGCGCACGGTTGAGGCCATCCTTGTAGAGTTCGCTCGGCGGCACGTTCGAAGTCGCGACCACAACCACGCCGAGCTCGAAGAGGTGCTTGAACAGCCGGCCGAGAATCATCGCATCGGCAATATCGGTGACGTGGAATTCATCGAAGCAAAGAAGCCGTGTCTCTTGCGCAATCGCCGCGGCGACGAGCCCGGTCGGATCCTCCCCGCTGATTTCGCCCAACTTGGCCTTCTGCCGCAGCGCGTGAACGCGCTCGTGTACCTCGCCCATGAATTCGTGGAAATGGACGCGGCGCTTGCGGACCACTCGTGATGCTGCGAAGAAAATATCCATCAGCATGGTCTTGCCGCGGCCAACATCACCGAAGATGTAGAGGCCCTTGATCGTCTCGGCCTCGCGCGATCCAAACAGCCAACCCAGCGAGGACGACTTGCGCGCGAGCCGACGCTCGGCAACCTCCTTTTCGAGTTGCGCGAGGCGATCGACGATTGCCTGCTGGGCGTCGTCGTGCTCGATCTTTCCAGCGGCGACCTGCGCCGCATACTGCGCCGAGACGGGAGCGGACATGAGGTTAATGAACGCAAGGTTGAGGGGTTGCGACGAATAGCGAGCCTGCAGCACCAGCCGCAAGCCGTTTCGAGAGACCGCATGAGTTGCGCAGTGGCGATGGCGCGATCCTCCCAGCACAGAATCGTCGGCTCAAAGCTTCTCCAAAAGGTGGGGCCGCGAACCGCAGTGGCCTCTGCGCCCAACCAGCCTCAATGAGCAGATGGCCCGACGAACGTTCGCCGCGCCAGCCGGTAGGGGAGCGAGCAACGGCGCCATGCTGCATTGCAGTACCGGGCGTCCCGGCGAGCGAAGATGGGTCGAGGGGCTGCATGGCTGATATGTCCCGTTTGCATTGGAAATTCATTAACTTAATCGTGATCCGGTGCCCCGCCATCGCCCTTGTTCCGCCGATAGTGCATTGCAATATTCCAACCTTGATTCGAAACCCATCGCAAGGAACTGGCTCATGCACGATCCGCTCCCCCGTGGCGGCCTGATCCGGAAGCTGTGGATCGGGGAGGCTGACCTCTACCGCGACCATTTATTGCGGCTCGATTCCGCCAGCCGCCGCAATCGCTTCGCCGGCGCGGTCTCCGACCAATTCGTGCGCGACTACGCCGACCTTTCATTCGGAATTGACGCGCTGATTCATGGTTTCTTCGTCGACGGCACTTTGCGTGGCGCTGCGGAACTGCGGCCGATCGGAGGACCGCTGACGCGAGAGGCCGAGGCGGCATTCTCCATCGAGAAGCCGTGGCAGAGTCACGGCGTCGGGTCCGTGCTCCTCGAGCGCACCCTGCTCGCGGCGCGCAATCGCGCTCTCAAGTTTCTGCACATGGCCTGTCTCGCGGACAACAAGCGCATGCAGCAGCTCGCCCGCAAGTATGACGCGGAGCTCAGCTTCGATTTTTCCAGCGTCGTTGGCGAAGTTGAAGCGCCACGCCCGACGCCGCTCTCTATGATGCGCGAAATGCTTGCCGACGGTCACGGCTTCGCGACCGCCATCTTCGACGTGCACTCAAGACTGCTCAAACCAGTGTGATTCGGAGGTCGGCCCGCAAAGACCGCGCGTCAGGCCGCCAACGGATACGCGGCTTCAACCACGTACGGGCCGCCGCCGACCGAGGCGCGCGACGAGAACAACACAAAGCGCGAGACTTTGAACGGTGAGGAGCGGAAAGGGGCACGCACCGCCAGATAGTCCGCAACCTGCCGGCTCGAGGATTCGCGTAGCCGCGCGAGCGACACATGCGGCGTATATTTGCGGCCCTCCGGTTCCAGCCCCACGCGCTGCATCAGCCGCTCGTGCTCTGCCTGCAGTTCCATCAGGGCCTGAGCCGGGCCGAGCGTCGCAACGATCTGGCGCGGCTTGCGCCCGCCGAACGACTTGAGATCCTCAATGCGCACTTCGAATGACTCGCGGCACACGCGTCCCAGCATGGATGCGATCTCGTGCGCGATGATGTCATCGACGTCGCCGATGAAACGCAAGGTGACATGATAATTTTCGGGGTCGATCCAGCGTGCGCCCGGCAACCCGCCACGCAGCATGGACAGCGACTGGCTCACGTCGGCGGGAATTTCGAGACCTGTGAAGAGGCGCGGCATGGGGGGCGACTGCAATGCTGGCTGTGCATATAGGACAACTTGGAAGGATTCGCACGCCCCACGTGACGCTCACCTCGCGCCTCTGCTGCGGGCTTGCCGGACCAGCTCTTCCACGGTGGGCAGAATGCGCACAACGATCGCATCGACCCCTGCGGCGCTCGGATGAAGTCCATCGCCCTGATTGAGCGCGCCCTCGCCGGCAATGCCGTCGAGGAAAAAAGGATAGAGCAGGAGGTCGTAGCGCACGGCCAGCTCGGGATAGATGGCATCGAAGTCGCGCCTATACTTGCTGTCGAAATTGGCCGCCGCTCGCATGCCGGCGAGCAGCACGACGACGTGGCGTTGCGTGAGGCGGCGCACGATCTCTTCGAGGGCGTGGCGCGTGAGCTGGGGATCGATGCCGCGCAGCATGTCATTGGCGCCGAGTTCGAGGATGACGGCGTCCGTCCCCTCCGGCACCGACCAGTCGAGGCGGGCAAGTCCCCCAGAGGCCGTATCTCCGGACACGCCCGCATTGGTGACCTCGACGGCGAGGCCTTTGGCCTTGAGGGCCCGTTCAAGCTTCGCCGGGAAAGCTCCATCAGCCGGAAGACCAAAGCCCGCAGTCAGCGAATCGCCCAACGCCACGATCCGCACCGGCCGATCGGCGGCTGCGGCGGCTGGTGCGCGCGCCGGCAGCGCGAGCGCCAATGCTGTCGCCAGCAGCGCAACCGCCTGGACCGGCGCCGCGCAACTCGCATATGACCGGAGTAATGCCGGCCGGCCCAGAACCAAAGGCAGCAACGAGCAACGCAACATGCAGGACGCCTCGGGGTCAGAGCACGAACAGCCGGCGATCGCGCTCAGCGGGGTCAATCTGGCGCTCGGGCGAGCCGCCGCCCGTGTTCATATCCTCAAAGACCTAGATCTGCACATACGACGCGGCGAGGCGCTTGGCTTGGTCGGCCCTTCGGGTTCGGGCAAGTCGACTTTGCTGATGGTCGCGGCCGGCTTGGAGCGCGCCGACACCGGCTCCGTCGTGGTCGCAGGCAAAGCGCTCGGCCCGCTCGGCGAAGATGCGCTGGCACGATTCCGTGGGCGCAATATCGGTATTGTTTTCCAGTCCTTTCATCTCATTCCTACCATGACGGCGCTGGAAAACGTCGCCGTGCCGCTGGAACTTGCCGGGCTCGACGATGCCCACGAGCGTGCGGCACGCGAGCTTGCCGCGGTTGGCTTAAGCGAGCGGCGAGGACATTATCCGGCGGAGCTTTCCGGCGGCGAGCAGCAGCGCGTGGCCCTTGCCCGCGCGCTTGCACCAAACCCGGCCATCCTTCTCGCCGACGAGCCGACCGGGAACCTCGACGAGGCGACCGGGGCGCAGATCATCGATTTGCTTTTTGCCGGCCACGAGCAACGCGGAACGACGCTCGTGCTCGTCACCCACGATCCGGCGCTCGCCGTGCGCTGCGATCGCATTGTGCGACTGCGGTCGGGCCGCATCGAAACCGTCCGAGAGCGCGCGGCGGCGGAGGCGAAGTCGTGACTCATATCGGCTCATTGGGGCACGCAGGAGCAGACCATGCGTGCGGCGCGGAGGCCAAAACATGAAAGCCCGCCTGTCGCTTCCTCAGCGGCACGGCGGCCGTCTACTACCGTTGCGCTTCGCTGCGCGCGAATTGCGGGGCGGGTTGCGCGGATTCTACGTGTTCATCGCATGTACCGCGCTGGGGGTCATGGCGATTGCCGGCGTGAGTTCGCTCGCGGCGGGGCTAGGGGAGGGGCTCGCACGCGAAGGCCGCGTCATCCTCGGCGGCGACCTCGCGTTCACCCTCAGTATGCGCTCAGCGAACGCCGAGGAGCGCGCATTTCTCGCGCGCCGCGGGCAGGTATCGCTCGCCGCCACCATGCGGGCCATGGCGCGCGCGCAGGACGGGCGCACAGCACTGGTTGAGGTCAAGGCTGTCGATGGCGATTACCCGCTCTACGGCACCGCCGCGCTCGACCCGCAACAGCCGCTCGCGCAGGCACTGGCATATCGGAACGGATCGTTCGGTGCCGCTGTCGACTCGACCCTGCTCGCGCGGCTCGATCTTGGGCCGGATGCCCGTATCACGCTCGGTTCGGCAATCATCGAAATTCGGGCCATTCTGATATCCGAGCCTGACAAGCTTTCCGGCGGTATTGGCTTTGGTCCGCGGTTGCTGGTGAGCGAACAAGCGCTGCAAGCGAGTGGCCTGTTACAGCCCGGAAGCGTCGTGCGCTGGCACTATCACTTGCGCCTTCCCGACAATGACAGAACCGATGCGGCGCTGCGCGCGGTGGCGGCCGCCGCGCAAACCGAGTTGCCTAAGGCCGGATGGGAAGTGCGCTCGCGGGCTAATGCCTCGCCGTCGCTCGAACAGAATGTCGAGCGCTTTACGCAATACCTCGTGTTGGTCGGCTTGACCGCTCTGCTGGTCGGTGGCGTCGGGGTTGCGAACGCGGTCAAAAGCCACGTCGATGGCCGGCGCGAGACCATCGCCGTGCTCAAGGCGATGGGCGCTTCCGGCGGGCGCGTTTTCGCGATCTATCTCACACAGGTGCTTGTGCTCGCCGGGCTGGGCGCGCTGCCGGGCCTACTCATCGGCGCGGCTTTGCCTTTTCTCATTGCCTGGACGCTCGGCGCGCGATTGCCCTTGCCGCTCGCGCCGGCGCTGCATGCGGGTGACCTTGCGCTCGCCCTTGTCTATGGACTCCTCGTCGCGTCTGCTTTCGCCGTGTGGCCGCTCGGGCGCGCCCATGACGTGCCGGTCTCGGCACTTTTCCGCGACGAGGTCGCAAGCGATCGTCACTGGCCTCGCCGCCCCTATGTCGTAGCGACGATTCTTCTTGGATGCACGCTCGCAATCCTCGCCATCGCGCTCGGTCATGATCGACGCATTAGCGGCATCTTCGTGGTTGCGGCAGCGGGCGCTTTCGTGCTGCTTCGCCTGGTGGCGGTGCTGATCACGCTGATAGCGCGTCACCTGCCACGAGCGCGCTCACCGGTCGTTCGCCTCGCCATCGCCAACATCCACCGGCCAGGCGCGCTCACGGCAAGCGTTGTCATCTCCTTTGGCTTGGGCCTTGCCGTCATCGTCACCGTGATTGCGATCGAGGGCAATTTGCGACGCCAATTTCTGGCGGCGTTGCCGGAGAGGGCGCCGTCGTTCTATTTCGTGGACATTCCTCCGGCCTCCGGCGCGGCGTTCGATGCCTTCATCCGCAGCCATGCGCCGGAGGCCACGCTTGAGCGGGTGCCGATGCTGCGTGGCCGCATCGTGGCGGTGAACGGCGTAGGCGTCGAAAACCTGAAGGCCTCTGCCGATGCCAGCTGGGTGCTGCGGGGCGACCGCGGCATCACCTATGGAAACGAACTCCCGGCGGGCTCGCGGCTCGTTCAAGGGCAATGGTGGCAGGCGAACTACCAAGGCCCGCCATTGGTCTCATTGGAGAACCGCATCGCCGACGGACTGGGCCTCAAGGTCGGCGACAACATCACAGTCAACGTCCTCGGCCGCAATCTCACCGCGACGATCGCCAACCTGCGCGCAGTCGATTGGCAGAGTCTCGGCATCAATTTCGTCATGGTATTCTCGCCCGCCACCTTCCGCGACGCGCCGCACGGACACATCGCCACTCTGGTCTATTCCAGTGGCAGCACAAACGAGGAGGAGAGCGCTCTACTTAAAGCGCTGGCCGAGGCTTTCCCGGCGGTCGTCACCATACGTGTGCGCGAGGCGCTCGATGCGGTGGGCCAGATCGTCTCGAATCTGGCGCTGGCGATCCGGGGCGCGAGTGCGCTCACCTTATTGGCGGCCGTGCTGGTGCTGGGTGGCGCGCTCGCGGCGGGCCACCACCAGCGCGTCTATGACGCGGTGATCCTCAAGACCGTCGGTGCAACGCGGCTGCGGCTTCTGTCTGCCTACGCGCTCGAATACCTCATTCTGGGCGTGGGGACCGCCGTCTTCGGTGTAGCGGCCGGCTCGGCTGCCGCCGCCCTTATTGTCGTCAGGGCGATGAAGCTTTCATTCATCTGGTTGCCCGGTCCACTGATTGCCGCCGCCGCCGGCGCGGTTGTCGCAATGGTCGCACTTGGTCTGATCGGCACGTTCGCCGCTCTCGGCCAAAGACCGGCCCGTGTGCTACGAAATCTGTAGCCAGCGTCTCAAAGTGCTCGCAACGGCCCCAAGCCGCGTGC
>Ga0137363_10002781_pt1 | contig 10522 bp, 9 predicted proteins | sample MadtaG_FD_104800 | JGI IMG/M metagenome (GOLD analysis project Ga0137363, IMG submission 104800) | Vadose zone soil microbial communities from Angelo Coast Range Reserve, California, USA - Mad1_115_16 metaG | ecosystem: Environmental > Terrestrial > Soil > Vadose zone | place: USA: California...
CGGAAGCTCTTCCAGATGCTCGTGGTCTCTGGCGCGGCGATGGGCTTGGCGTCGGGATGCTCCACTCCCGCCCAGGCCCAGCAGCAGGGCAAGGACGCCAGGACTGACACCACCGACAAGGACACGCCCGACGCGGGCGTGGCCAAGGCGCAGGACCCCGATGCCGGAACCTCCGGCGGCGGAGTCTCGGGCTGGTGAACGAGGTTCGCCGGCGCATCGCCGGCGAGGCGTGGGCCTTTCGCGCCCGCGTCGAACAAGAGGCGACGCTCCGGTTCAACCGGCTGGCGGTCGCGATCGCCGCATTCGATCCGGACTCACCCGTGCCGGCTCTCCTACAGCGCGCCGCCGGCGATGAAGAGCGCCACGCCGCGCTCTGCGCCGGGCTCGCGACGTTCTACGGCCAGCCGCTGGAACCTGGGCGCGACACGCCGATCGCACCCGCCAACCTCCCGCCTCGCAGGGCGGTGCTCTACGAGATGGTGGCCGCTTGCTGCATCACGGAGACCGAGAGCGTGACGACGTTGACCAGGCTCCTCGCGGAGACCGTCGACCCTCGCGTGAAGACGGTCTTGCACGAGATCGCCCGGGACGAGGTGACGCACGGCCGGATGGGCTGGGCCCACCTGGCGCGCGAGGCGGCGGCGTCCGACGTCTCGTTCCTCTCCCCCTTCATCCCGGGGATGCTCGCGGGAGCGGCCGGCGATCGGTTGTTCGCCGCGGCCGACCCCGAGTTGGAGTCCAAGGACCTCCCGCGCGACGGCGTGCTCCCGCATTCGACGAAGCGGGCCATCTTCACTGGCACGCTGGAAGGCGTGGTCTTTCCCGGTCTGGAGAAATTCGAGATCGACACCGGACCGGCCCGCGCCTGGCTCGCCGCCACGGCGCGAGATCCTGCCCACTGACGATCACCAGCTCGCGCTGCGCTGGAGCAGCGAGCGGGCCCCGTCGCTATCGACCGGCGGCGAGAAGTAGAACCCCTGCGCCGCCGCGCACCCCACCTCGCGCACGAACCCGAACTGCTCGGCGGTCTCCACTCCCTCGGCGACCACCTGGGTCCCCAGGTCGCGCGCCAGCGAGAGGATGGTGCGCACCAGCTCCGGCGCCTGGCCGCGGGGCGAGCCGCCCGTGAACAAGGAGCGATCGATCTTCAGGCAATCGAACTGCGACCGCAGCAGCGAGTTGAGCGAGCAGGAGCCGGTCCCGAAATCGTCCATCGAGAGGCGAAGCCCGCGGTCGCGGAGCTGGGCCAGGCGCACGGCATGCCCGGCGTCCTGCAAGGTGTTCTCGGTGATCTCGAAGACGAGGTCCCGCGCTTCCATGCTGTGCTCGGTGAGCACGCCGTCGATCTGGGTGAGCAGATCCAGGTGCTCGAGCTGCCGGGACGACAAGTTCACGCTCAGCGTCAGCCGGTCCGAGGCCATCCCCCGCCAGCTCTGGAAATCCCGGCTGGCCTGGCCCAGGAGCCATCGTCCGATCGGCACCATCAGCCCGGTCTCTTCCGCCACCGGCACGAAGTGCTCCGGCGACATCAGCCCCAGGGTGGGGTGCGCCCAGCGGATCAGCGCCTCGACTCCCTGGATCCGGCCGGTGGCCAGATCGACGATGGGGAGATAGTGGACGCGGAATTCGTCGCGAGCGAGGGCCTGGCGCAAGTCGCCCTCCAGCGCCAGCAGCTGCGGCGCGCGCTCCCGCAAGCCGCAGTCGAGGATCACCGAGCGCGCCCGCCCTTGCGCCTTGGCGCGGAACATCGCCGTGTCGGCATCGGCCAACAGATCCTCGGCCCGGCTGTAGGCGGGCGCGCTCAGCGCGACCCCGATGCTCACCGTGGTGGACACCTCGCCGCCCTTGACCGGGAACGGCGGCGCGACGAGGTCGTGGATGCGGGACGCGACCGACTCGACGTCGCCGGCTTCCTTCACGTCGTCGAGCAGGATGGTGAACTCGTCAGCGCCGTGGCGCGCCAGCGTGTCGCCTTCGCGCAGCGCCGTCTGGAGGCGTTCGCCCATCTGGACGAGCAGCTCGTCTCCCCCGTCGTGGCCGAGTCCTTCGTTCACCGACTTGAACCGATCCACGTCGACGAAGAGGACCGCCACCCGCTCTCCCTCCCGCCGGCGCGCGCGGGCCATCGAGCGCTTGAGCAGGTCGAGGAACTGGTTGCGGTTCGGGAGGCGCGTGAGCGCATCGCGCAAGAGGCCCGCCGTCGCTTTCGGCTCGGTCACGTCCATCGTCGAGCCCGAGAACCGCACCGGCTTTCCCGCCGCGTCGCGCGTCGCCTGGCCGCGCGCCAGCACCCAGCGCCAGCTTCCGTCGTCGTGCCGCAGGCGGTGCTCGCTCTCGAATCTTCCCGCCTGACTCGCGAGATGCGCGAGGATCCCGCTGTTCACCGAATCCCGATCCTCCGGATGGATGCGATCCAGCCATTCGGCCGGCGTCTCGCCCTGGCCGGTGCTCCCGACGATCGCGCGCCAGGAGTCCGAGACCCAGAACCGGTCCTTGGGCAGGTCCCAGTCCCAGATGCCGTCCCCGGCTCCTTGCCAGGCGAGCGCGTATCGCTCGTCCACCGTCTCGCGCTCCTGGATCACGGCGGCCTTCCCCACCTCGCGACCCTTGCGATCGTGCAGCGTGACGATGGTCCACTCGCACGACCGGGTCTCGCCCGAACGCGTCGGCGTGGGGCGCACGAACTGCTGCGCGTCGTCGCTGGAGAAGGCCTGGCGCAGGTCGGTGCGTCCCTGGGCGCGATTGGCGTCCGTCTCCGGGAAGATCAACATCGAGAGCTCGCGGCCCACCGCTTCGGAGGGAGGAATCCCGAAGAGCCGCTCCGCGCCGGCGTTCCAGGCGGTGACCTTGCGATCCGCGTCGCAGAGCAAGGCGGCGAAGGGAGCCTGATCGAAGAGCCGCGACACCGCGCGCGCCTTGGCGGAGGGAACCCGGCGCCGCTCGGCCTCCGGCTTGCGCTCGAGCAGGTCGGAGAGCAGCGCGAGCGCGCGCTGCAAGGAAGCGCGGTCGCCGTCGGCGCGGCGGTATTCTTTTTCAATCTTGCGGAACAACCTGCGCAGGTGGGGGGACGTCTCCTGCTCTTGACCGAGGGCCTCGTCCAGCTGTCGGCGGAGGCGCCTGTGCATTCAGTCAGGCTCCGCCCAGGCGCGACAGCGCTTGTAATTTTGTAATTCGAAAATCCGTTTCAGGGACGAGCCTGGCTTCAGCTCTGGCGGTGCGTCCTTGCGCGACGTCGGCGCGAACACCTTCAATGACATTACCGCACGCGATCCCGCGAATGCAAGAAAACCAACAATGACCGATCCGGCCTTGGTCCGCGCCTCCGCGGTCCGCGCGCGCGGCGGGGGCAATTTCCCCGGCGCGTGAAGACCGCAGCGGCGCGATATGATCGGCCGATGGGAGTCGGCAGGGGACAGGCGGGCTTGCTCGTTTTCGTCGCGTTGTTGTTCGCGCTGGTCGCCTTCGCGATGCTGGCCCGCAAGATCCGGCTGCCGTACCCCATCGTGCTGGTCCTGGCGGGACTGGCCGTCAGCCTGGTGCCGGGCCTTCCCCACGTCACTCTCGACCCCGACGCCGTCTTCTTCGTGGTCCTCCCCCCGCTCCTCTACGCCGCCGCCTGGAACACCTCATGGCGCGACTTCTCCTACAACCTGGTCAGCATCTCGTCGCTGGCCATCGGCCTGGTGGCCTTCACGGTCACCGGCGTGGCGCTCGCCGCGCCTTACATCCTGCCAGCCTTCGATTGGACGACCGGGTTCCTGCTGGGCGCGGTGGTCTCGCCGACCGACGCGGTCGCGGCCACGACGATCGCGCGGCGGATGGGGCTCCCGCGCCGGATCGTCGACGTCCTCGAAGGCGAAAGCCTGGTGAACGACGCCACCGGCCTTCTCGCGCTGGAGCTCGGCATCTCCATCCTCGCTTCCGGGATGGCCCCCTCGGCCGTGCACGTGGTCCTCCGCTTCGGCCAGCTCGTCGCAGGCGGGCTGACCGTCGGCCTGCTCATCGGCGTCCTCGCGCAATGGGTGGAGAACCGCATCGACGACGGCCCGATCGAGATCGCCATCAGCATCTTCGTTCCCTACGCCGCCTATCTCGTGGCCGAGGGCGTGCACGCGAGCGGGGTGCTGGCGGTGGTCGCGGCCGGCGTCTGGCTGAGCCGCAAGAGCAGCCAGTTCTTCTCGCCCAACGTCCGCATCCAGGTCTATTCGGTCTGGAACGCCCTCACCTTCGTCCTCAACGGTCTGGTCTTCCTGCTCATCGGGCTGCAGCTCCCCTACGTCCTCGCGGCGATCCGCGAGTCCGATCTGAAGACGCTCGTGCTCTCCGGAGCCGCGTTCAGCGCGCTGGTGATCGCATTGCGGCTCGCCTGGGTCTTCCCCGGCGCCCGCATCTCGTACTTCATCCGCTCGCGCCTCTTGCACCAGCGCGAGACGACTCCACCGCCGCGCGTGCTGATCGTGACAGGGTGGGCCGGGATGCGCGGAGTTGTCGCGCTCGCCGCTGCGATGGCGCTCCCGGACAGGATGCCGGGAGGCGCGCCGTTCCCGCAGCGGAACCTGATCGTCTTTCTCACCTTCTGCGTGATCCTGGCGACCCTGGTGGTGCAGGGATTGACGCTGCCGCCGCTCATCCGCCTGCTGGGAGTCGGCGGGTCGACCGGGCCCGCGTGCGAGGAGAGGGAAGCGCGCCGTCTCGCCATCGAAGCCGGGCTGGCGCATCTGCAGACCTCGCGCCCGGCCGACCGGCCCGATCTGCACCCGATCTACGACGACCTCGCGCACCACTACCGGCAGCGTCTCGCCGACGTCGTCAGCGACGGCGATGACGCGGACCGCGGCAAGCGCGCCGACCCGGAGCAGCACAGGCGGCTCCGCGACATCTCCCGCGAGCTGGCGCGGATCGAGCGGAACACGGCCATCCGCCTGCGCGACGAAGGGCGTATCAACGACGACGTCCTCCGCCAGATCGAGCGCGATCTCGACCTGGCGGAGGCGCGGCTAGTGGAGACGCAGTCTTAGGCGGCGGTCTTCGCGCGAGCCGCCTTGGCCGCATCCATCCGGGAAGCGCCCTGGAAGAACGCGCCCTTCTCCACCATCAAGGACGGCGTCTCCACGTCGCCGCGCACCTTGGCGCTGCCGTGGATCTCCACGCCGGTCTTGGCCTGGATGTTCCCGTTCACCTCGCCGTGCACGATGATGGTGCCGCAAGTGATGTTGGCGTCGATGCGGGCAGTCTCGCCGACGACCAGGACGTCGTTGGTGACGATGGAGCCGACGAACGTCGCGTCGATGCGGACGGTCCCCGCGAAGGTGAGCTTGCCTTCCAGCCGGACTCCGCGCCCGAGAACCAGATCGTTGGGTCCGCCGACCGGATCCGCTCCGTTCGGGGTCTTCTCCAAGTTGTTCTGAACCTGCATGGCGCCTCTTTGGCCGGTGGGGGAAGCAAGCGAGCGGGCGCCCGGCACGACCGGCCCGCTCCCCTCCTTACGCCTGGCCGCTCCTGCCTATTCCCCGGACTGGCAGGTCCCGAGTTGGCCCTGCGCCGCCCCGGTGCAGACGAGTGGAGGCCGGCAGTTTGCGCTGCGGGAGCAAGCTCCGTCCAGTCCCTGCAAGGGCTGGCAGACGCCGGCGAACATCCGGGTTTCGCTGGAGAGATCGTTGGAGCAGAAGAGATCCGAGGCGCAGTCGCCGTTGCTGAGACAGCGGGCCCCCGCTTCCGAGAAGGCAAATGAGCAGACGCCGTTTCCGGCGCCGGACGGCTTGAGGCAGACCAGGTCGTCTCCGCAGTCCGGATCGCCGCCGCAAGAATGACCCGGGCTCGGCCCGCAGCCGCAGAGCAGGAGCGCGATGGCCGCGAGCCGGATCACAGGGAGGTTCCACGCACCAGCTCGATGCGGTCGGCCAGAAGCGGATCGACCGTGTTGAGGTACTGGTTGGGGCCGGCGCGGAAGGTGGAGTTGTTCAGCCGGATCCCGTCGACGAGGAGGAGGATCCGATTGCCGAACTGGCCGCGCACGAAGGGGGCGCCTCCTCCGTAGTTGGTGCGCTGGACGAAGACTCCCGGTTCTTCCACCAGCGCCTCGGGTGTCGTGCGCGCCTGGCGCCGGTCCATCTCCTCGCGGCGCACCACCGAGACCGCGCGCGGGCTTTCCAGGACCACTTCACGCCGCCGCGAGGCGCTCACCGTGATGGTCTCCGACATGGATGCGTCGGGTGGATCCTCGTCCTCCGGCCCGCCGGCCGGCTCGGCGGCCGCCGGGGCCATCCCGAGGAACATCTGTGCGCAGACCGCGCGCCACGTCGTCGACCAGGAACGGGCCATGGGGCCCCCATCCTATCCCGCGGCGCCTACTCGTCGGAGGCCACTTCCTGCAGGAACTGCAGGACGGCGACCTCGTCGGCTCGCAGCGCGGCCGAGGCATGGTTCCGCCGCAGCGGCCGGGCGATGGCCGACGGGAGCGTCACCGTGAGCCCCATCAGATACGCGCTCACCAGCCCCGGGTGCACGTAGTACTTCCTGCACACCGCGCGGGTGTTGCCGAGGCGATCGGCCACCTCGTCGAGGGCGCGGAGGATGTTCCGCTCCGCCTCCCGCCGCGTCTTCGCCGGCCCCACGGTGCAAAGTGCCCTGGCCACGAGCATCGTGCCCGCCCAGGTGCGGAAATCCTTCGCCGTAATGTCGCGGCCGGTGGTCTCCCGCAGGTAGGCGTTCACGTCGTCCGAGGAGATGGTCTGCCGGCGCCCTTTCACGTCGAGGTACTGGAACAGCTCCTGGCCGGGCAGGTCCTGGCACTGCTGCACGATCCGCGCGAGCCGGCGGTCGGTGATCGCCACCTCGTGGCTGACGCCGCTCTTGCCGCGGAAGGTGAAGCGCAGCTTCGAGCCGTCGATCTCCACGTGCCGCCCGCGCAGGGTGGTGAGCCCGAAGGACCGGTTCTCGCGCGCGTACTCGTCGTTGCCCACCCGGATGAGCGTCTTGTCCAGGAGCCGCACCACGGTGGCGAGGATCTGCCGCCGCGTCAGGTCGCCGGCCCGCAGGTCGCGCTCGACCCGCTCGCGGATGTCGGGGAGGATCTCGCTGAACTCGAGCATGCGGCGGAACTTCGACTTGTCCCGCGCCGCCCGGTAGAGCGGGTGGTAGCGGTACTGCTTGCGCCCGCGGGCGTCCCGCGCCGTCGCCTGGATGTGGCCGACCGGATCGGGGCAGATCCATACGTCGGTCCATGCCGGCGGAATGGCCAGCGCCGAGATGCGCCGGCGCTCCATGCGATCCGCGATCCGCTCGCCGTCCGGCCAGTAGAAGGCCCAGCCCGTCCCCGCGCGCTGCCGGCGGATGCCGGGCACGCCGTCGGTGACGTAACGGAGGCCGGCGCGCGCGGCGGCCTCGCGATGCTCTTCCATCCGGAGAGAAAGCATCGGGATCGGCCTCTAGCATGGAGAAATGCACAGGGCCTAGAAAGCTCCCGGCGCGCCGCGCCGCGGCGGAGGAATTGTGGTTACCAATCCTCCTTCTCGAACTTGATCCCGGTCTGCGCGGCGATCGCGGCGATGTCGGCCATCCCATTCGGGTTTCCACAAGTCAGCACGACCGTGCGCTTGGGATCGATCCTCTCCCGCAGCATCTCCTTGCCGCGCGCCCGCGGCACCGCGGGCGGAGTCGCGCCGGCGTCCTTGGGCGGCAGATCGAAGATGTGCCGCAAGAGATTGTTGGCGCGGCCGGAGCCGATCTGCGGATCGGAAAGATCGCGGGCCACGGGCCGGCTGACGGACGCGACGTAGACGAAGTCGAGCGTCTTCGCCTTCTCGATCTCGAGCAGCTCGCGATGATAGGCCAGCTCCTCGAAGGTGCGGTTGGCATGCACCAGCGTGTACCGTTGCGGCGGCCGCTTCCCGGCCTGCGCGTCGTGGTGCAGCTGCTTGATCATGGAGACGAACGGAGCCAGCCCCGTCCCCGTGCCCACCATCAGCACGTGCTCGAATCCCTGGGCCCGCTTCGCCAGCGTGAAGTCCCCGACGATGCGCTCGACGTAGGCGAGGCGGTCGTTCTCGTGCGACTCCACTCCGCGGAAGAGCGACTCTGTGAACCGCCCCAGGACGCCGTCGCGCCCCCTTTCCAGCACCACGTAGAACTCGAGGAAATTCCCTTCCGCCGACTCGAAGGGCGCCGAGGCGATCGAGTACGAGTGCGTGACCGAGCCGCGCTTCTGCTTCCCTTCGGCGTCCAGGTCCGGCACGTACCGGATCTCGTCCCCTTCCTTCACCTTGCGGGTGAGCAGGCAGTCGTCGCGGCGCAGCGCGATGTACTGGCCCGCCTCGTACGAGGGAAACCGCGTCCGGTCGGCGCCCACCACGCGGAAGAGCGAGAGGATGGGCGACAGCCTGTGCCACTCGATGATGCGCCCTGCCTTGAGCTCGGCCATGACGTTCCTTTCGCCTCGTCACGCCGGATGGGGGCGGCGCGACGCGGAGCGTAACCGAATGGGAAGCAGCGGGCCACGCCCCTGGCGCATGACCATTCTTCGTGGCAGAACGCTGCACCCTCGCCCAGGAGGTCCGGTGCCGGAGACGTCAGGTCGGGATCCCGGAGTGGCCCTTCGCGACGTCGTGATGGCGGCGCTGGCGCGGAGTGAGAAGTGAGCGAGCCGGTCCTGGAAACGGAGCGTTTGAGCCTGCGCCGATTCGCCCCCGGCGACAGCGCGTTCATCCTCCGGCTGCTCAACGAGCCCTCGTTCATCGAGAACATCGGCGACCGCGGCGTGCGCACGCTGGAGCACGCCGAGCGCTACCTCGCCGACGGCCCCATCGAGAGCTACCGGCGTCACGGGCACGGCTTGTGGCTGGTCGCGCTGAAGGGAACGCTGCAGCCCATCGGCATGTGCGGCTTGCTCAAGCGGGACCAGTTGCCCGACGTGGATCTCGGCTACGCGTTCCTGCCCGAGTTCTGGTCGAGCGGATACGCGCACGAGTCGGCTCGCGCGGTGCTGGACTGGGCCCGCTCGCGCCGCATCGGCCGGATCCTCGCCATCGTGTCGCCCGGCAACGCCCCCTCCATCCGCTTGCTGAAGAAGCTGGGTTTCGCCTTCGAGCGGCTCACGGCGATGGCGCCGGGTGCCTCGGACGTCGCGCTCTACGCGTTGCGCCTCGACGCCGCCTCAGCGAGAGGACGCGGGAGCGAGGGCGACCGCCTGGCGTAGCGCTTCCACCAGGCTCCGCTCGTCCGCCTTCCCGGTGCCAGCGATGTCGAACGCCGTCCCGTGATCCACCGAGGTGCGCACGAACGGCAGGCCCACGGTGATGTTCACGCCGGCTTCCAGGCCCAGCACCTTGACCGGTCCGTGCCCCTGGTCGTGGTACATCGCCACCACCAGGTCGAAGTCGCCGCGACCGGCGCGGAAGAACAGCGTGTCGGCGGGCAGCGGTCCCTCGACGTCGATCCCGCTCCTCTTGGCGGCTTCCACTCCCGGGATCACCTTGTTCTCTTCTTCACCCCGACCGAAAAGCCCGTGCTCGCCGGCGTGCGGATTGATCCCGCAGACGCCGACGCGGGGGCGCTTCGTCCCGGCCTTCACCAGCGCGTCGTGGCCCCGGCGGATGGTGCGCTCGACCAGGGCCGGCTCGATCTTCTCGATGGCGTCGATGAGCCCGATGTGCGTGGTCACGTGGATCACCCGCATCTTCGGAGTGGAGAGCATCATCGACACCTCGCCCGTTCCGGAGAGCTTCGCCAGGAGCTCGGTGTGGCCCGGGTAGATGTGTCCGCCGGCGTGGAGCGCTTCCTTGTTCAGGGGAGCGGTGCAGATGGCGTCGATCTTTCCCGCCATGGCGAGCTCGACCGCTCGGGCCACGAAGCGATAGGCCGCGTCTCCCGCCTTCGCCGACAGCTTTCCGAAGGGCATGTCCTCCGGGATGACGGCCAGATCGATGCAGTCCACATCGCCCTTGCGGAAGCGCGCCTCGGCGGGGTCGCGCAGCGAGTTGACCTTGAGCCGCGAGCGGACCAGCTCGCCCGCCTTGCGCAACCGCCCCGCGTCGCCGATCACCAGCGGCCGGCAGATCTCGTGGACCTCGTCCACCGCCAGCGCCTTCATGACGATCTCGGGTCCGACGCCCGCCGCGTCTCCCATGGTGATTCCGACGATCGGGCGTGCCATGGCTTCCTCCTATCCCGGCAGGAACGTCTTGAACAGCGCGCCGATGAACAGCGGCCGAGATCTGGGGACACCATACGGAACCTTCGTCGGAGTTTCGTATGGTGTCCCCAGAACTCATGGCGTTACGCTCCGGCCATGACCAGCCAGCGCGAAAAGGCCGCCGCATTTCGCCAGCTCCACTCCGGCCCCCGGCTCCTCGTCCTGCCCAACGCCTGGGACGTGGCGAGCGCGAGAGTGTTCGAGACGGCCGGAGCGCCCGCCATCGCGACGTCCAGCGCCGGCGTCGCCTTCGTCCTCGGCTTCCCCGACGGGGAGCGGATCTCGCGCGAGGAGATGCTGGGAATGGTCCGGCGGATCGCCGCCGCCGTGGAC
>Ga0137363_10002784_pt1 | contig 10520 bp, 9 predicted proteins | sample MadtaG_FD_104800 | JGI IMG/M metagenome (GOLD analysis project Ga0137363, IMG submission 104800) | Vadose zone soil microbial communities from Angelo Coast Range Reserve, California, USA - Mad1_115_16 metaG | ecosystem: Environmental > Terrestrial > Soil > Vadose zone | place: USA: California...
ACCTCGCCGCCTTCCGATCCGTTTCCTGCAAACGACAATTCCTGCTCGTCGCTGACACCGGCGCCGTCACCGTCGCTCAGCGGTTGCCCATTGAGAAAGATGCTTCCTCGGACGACCTGAACCCACGCGTGCCGGCCAGGCGCGAGAACCTGTTTCAGGGTTTGTCCCGACTGAAGCGTCGCGACGTACAAACGCGCATTCTGGTTGATGACTGTTGCGCCCTGGCTCGGCTCCGGCGCTGCCAACAGGCGGAAGCGTCCCTGCTTTTCGGCGGGTGCGAAAGCGATCTGCTGATAGGAAGGATCCAGATCCTCAGAAGCGGGATCAATCCAGATTTGTATCGAATGCACGGGTTCGTTCTCGGACGCATTGAACTCGCTGTGCACGATGCCGGTGCCGGCCGACATTGTCTGGACCTCGTTTTGTCCGAGCACGTGTTGTTCACCCATGCTGTCGCGATGCAGGAGGTGTCCCTCCAGCACGTACGTGATGATTTCCATATCCCGGTGGGCATGCGGACCGAAACCCTTGCCGGCAGCGATGCGATCATCGTTCAGCACACGCAGCGTGCTGAAGTTCATATATGCCGCGTCCTGGTAATCGGCGAACGAAAACGAATAGTGGCCCTTCAGCCAGCCGCGATCGGCGTAGCCGCGATCTTCGCTTTTGCGAATTCTGATCATTGGATTCTCAACTGAGCTGTTCCTGCACCCACTCCAGCTCTTTGCAGACATAGTCGACGATGTTACCGGTCTTCAGGTTCGAGGGCAGCACGTCCCACGTATAGGTCTCGATCTCCAGTTGGCGAGACACCGGATTGGCCTTATGGAATTTCAGGGCGTCTTCAATCGCGAAGCGCGTCGTTCCGAACGGTCCGAGGTCATCGAGAAACACCGGCACGTGAATGTGGGTACGCCATTCGCGAGGCCCCTGTTCCTTCTGCCATGCGGCGAAGGCATCTTCGAGATTCAGATACATGTGGAAGCGGCCTTCCTTCTTCTCCTTGGTCTGCGTGAGATAGATGGTATCGGCATAACGCTGGAGCGAGTCCACGACCTTCTGGTTGACCTGCGGCATATACACAGCGGCAGCCTCCTGCAGCTTGAACACCGGAATGCCCGCGTCCACCAGCTTCTGCAAAGACTCGGAAATATTCTCGAATGCAACCGCCTGATGGCAGATGTCGAAAACGGTGCCGAGGTGGCGGCGGAGCGCGGCATGCGCTTCTGAGATCGGAATACCGGCTAACCTGGCCAGCCTTGTTGCGGAAGCGCCCGAATACAGATGCTTCGTGAAATATTCAACCGTTTCGTCGGTTGTTTCCAGAAAACAATACGGCTCCGGCTCGAGCGCCAGTCCAACGGTGCGCCCGGTACGTTCCCTCAGGCCTACCAGATGCGCGGCAACGCGGATGACGTGTTCGGTAAAGGCGTCCACAACATCGGGGCCGGTTACCCGCGGTTTGAATCCAAGCGGCGGGCTCTGGATGGATGGCGACGACCCTTCCGGGCAAACGTCGGCGAGGACCTCGGCGACATTGATCGTGTATTGCGTCCGCTCTTCGGAACGCCAGTCCGGTTCATAGACCTGTTCCTTCACTCTCGTCCCCTTGAACGGCCCGTAAGGAAACGCATTCACCGTGTAAAGGTACATGTCGTTGTCCCCGAGAAACTTCTTGAGCTTGTCACGCTCCTTGGGGTTATTGACCAATGTCTTCGCCGATTCTGCCGCCAATCGCAATGACACGCCGAAAGGCTGGTTTGGTGAAATGCGCTCCTTCACTTGCGGAACGTAGGTTGTTAAGCTGTTCCAGATTTCGCCCCAGTTGTCACCGGGATGAACCAGCGTCGAATAAGTTAAATGGCCAAGACCTTTTCCGAGATCCATACTGCTACTCCTTCGAATTTGTATAAATCACTCCAACCCGCTTGCCCGCGCCTGTTCCCGCGCCAGGACCGCCTGATCCCGGTCACCGTCGCCGTGGGCCATCGCTCCCAGCAGGCGTTCGATATAGACGTCATGACTCGGCATCGGGACCCGTGCGATGTTGGCGGCTGCCGCGATCAGGTTCGCGTCCTTAAGACCGATCGTGACCGGTGAACCGACCTTATCATAGGTTTCATCGACCATGGTCTTGCCGTAGCCCACGTAGGCGGGCGCGCCCGCGAACAGTCCCTCCGACATCACATCGTAGAGCACCTGCGGCTCCACGCCATATTTCCGAATGAGCGAAAACGCCTCACCCATCGCGGTGATGGCACAACCCAGGACCGCATTGTTTGCCAATTTGATGGCGCTTGCGGATTCAGGTTTTGGTCCCGCATAAAATACACGCCTGGCGATCACCTGGAACAGGGGCTCGCATCGCTTCAATGCTTCCTCCGGCCCGGCCGGGACGATCCCGAGCTGTCCGGTTGCCGCCAGGTCGGGCCGGCCCAGAACGGGAACAGCCAACAGGACCTGATTGGCCTTCGCGTGCGCAGTTTCGAGCGCTCGTATGGTCGCGATTCCGTATGTCCCCATCGCCATATGGATGGCCCCTGCCGGTAGTGAAGCGCAGATGCCACCCGGACCGAATGCCACTTCATGGACCGCGAAATCTTCGGCGAGCATGGTGATGACGACTTCCCGATCCTTGCAGACATCGGCAACCGAAGACGCTACGCGAGCGCCCGACTGCCCGAACTCTGCCGTCGCCTGAGGCACGACATCATAAACAGCGAGATCATGGCCGCCGCTGAGAACGCGGCTCGCCATCCCTTTACCCATCCGGCCCAAACCGATGAAGCCGACCTTCATCATTTACTCCTTCATTTCGGCGGTCATAGACCGCCGCTACAGATTACTCCAGGCCGCTCGCGCGGGCTTGTTCATGGGCAGCGACCGACCAATCCTTTTCGCCATTGCCGTGCGCGACGGCACCCAGCAGGCGGTCTCGAAATGCGTTGCCGCTCGGCAGCGGAACTCGCGCCAGGTCGGCGGCCGCCATGATCAGATTGAAGTCCTTGAGGCCGAGAAGCGTTGTGAATCCGACCTTGTCGTAGGATTCATCGACGATGATCTTGCCGTAAACCTTATAGGCCGGCGCCGCGAAAAGACTTTCCGTCATGACTTCGTAAAACACCTGCGGCACCACACCGTACTTCCGCACGAGGGAGAATCCTTCGGCCATGGATCCGATGGCACAGCCCAACAGGAAGTTATTAGCGAGCTTGATTGCTATGGAATGCTCGGGTTTTGCGCCGGCATGGAATGTGCGTCTCCCCATGACCTGGAACAGCGGTTCGCATTTCTGCAGAGCATCGGCAGGTCCTGCGGCCACGATTCCGAGCTGGCCGGAGGCGGCCATGTCAGGCCTGCCCAGAACGGGCGCGGCCGCCAATATCTGATTGGCCCGGGCGTGGACGGCAGCAAGTTCCTGTATTGTGCCTGCGCCATGAGTGCCCATCGTGAGGTGAATCGCCCCGGGGGGAATCGAATCGCGCAGGCCACCTGGATTGAGCGTGACCTCTCTGAGGGCTGCATCATCGGTCAGCATCGTGATGACGACTTCGCGTCCTTCGCAAGCATCTGCGATGGATGACGCCACTCGAGCCCCGGCTTTGGCGAGCCCTGCCGCCTTTTCCGCCGTTCGGTTGAAAACGACGAGGTCTTGGCCGGCGCCGAGAACTCTGCCTGCTATTGCCTGGCCCATCCGGCCGAGACCGACGAAGCCGACTTTCATCAGGTTGACTCCTTAAGAAAGATGGGATGAAACACAAAGACACAAAGGCGCAAAGACACAAAGAAGGCCGCGCATCTAACGATTTTTTTGGCGCGGCCTTCTTTGTGTCTTTGCGCCTTTGTGTCTTTGTGTTTCATCTCTTGTTCACGCCAAAGCCGCCGTCAACACTAAGCTGGGCGCCCGTGATGTAACGGGCGCGGTCGGATGCGAGAAAGACGACACTGTCCGCAACTTCTTCCATTGTTCCCCAGCGCCCGGCAACGATACCCCAATTGCGGCACGTTTCGCTCAGAAACTCGGCCTTCGTTTTGCCCTGCTGCCTGGCAAGGTTGTCCGCCCATAATTCACGCCACTCTGTCGCGATCAGGCCGGGAATAACGGTGTTGACGCTAATCTTGTCGTCCGCGAGATCCGCAGCCAGATAGTTTGTAACGTGATTCATGGCCGAGTTGTTGAAGCCGTGAGTCAACGCGCCCGACAAAACACCGACGCCCGCAATTCCGCTGATATTGATGACCCGGCCGGTGCCGTCGCGGGAAAGGTGAGGTAGAAAGGCCTGGACGCAGCGCAGCATGCCGACAATCTTCATATTGATGTCGTCAATCCAGTCGCTGTCAGGCCATTCAATCTGGCGATCCACACGCCGAATGGGACCACCGGCGTTGTTGACGAGGATGTGGATGGTTTTCAGTTGGCTGACGACGTCTGCGGCGGCTGCTTTGACGGACTTGATGCTCTTGACGTCCGCAGGAATCCCCAGCGCCTGCACGCCGCTTTCACGTCGGATTTCTTCAGCGGTCCTTTCCAGAGCCTCTCTGCTGCGAGCCAGGAGTACAACGTTTACGCCTTCTTTCGCCAGCGCTCGGGCAATGGACTTGCCAATACCCCGGGTTCCGCCGGTTATTACAGCGTTACGTCCTTTGAGTCCCAGCTCCATGGTTCAAGGCTATCAGACCGGGATGCGGCTCTTGTTTTTCTGCAGCCACTGATCGAAGTTCTGGAGCTGCGGGTTGAGCGAACGAGTCGTATCGACGCTGCGCGCACCGACGACCTCTTTTTCGAAGTCGCGGTAGACCTGGAACATGTTTCCGTATTCGTCAGCGCCCTGGAAGCCGAAGGCGCGATAGTCATTCGGCTCGACCGCATTGTACTTCACGGCTCCGATGCCGAGACCCTTCGACAGCTTCTCGCTGATCTGGTTCAGCGTCAGGTGTTCACCCGCAATCCCGACGGTCTTTCCGATGTACTTGTCGCCAGCCTTGAAGATGCCGTACGCGGTCTTTCCGATGTCTTCGGCGGCGATGCCGGCGAGTTTGGCGTTGCCCATCGGGAATGTCCAACTGTAGACGCCGTCCTCGCCTTTCTTCGGCGCGAGGCCGAACAGGTACAGGTTGTCCCAGTAGAACGAGGTGACGAGCCAGGTGGCAGGGAGAGCTGAGAAAGAGGCATCCGCGTCCGCCTTGGCGTCGAAATGCGGAACCCGATACTTCTTCTGCAGAATCGGCATGCGGTTGTCATCCGGCGACATCAGCTTCCGCGTGTCTTCCAGCGTCGACCAGATCACGTGCTTGACGCCGGCGGCCTTCGCCGCGTCAGCGATGCTTTTCGCCTGAGCCGTTTCCTTCTCGCCGGAAAAATGCTCCCAGAAGTTGGTCACACCGTATACGCCGTAAGCGCCGGCGAATGCCTTCTTCAAGCTTTCCGCATCATCGATATCGGCCTTGACCACTTCGGCACCCTTGGCGGCGAGGGCCTTCGCCTTATCCTTATTTGGATCGCGCGTAATCGCGCGGCATGCATAGGCCCCTGCCTTGTCGTCCAGAATCGCCTGACAGAGACCCCCTCCCTGAGAACCGGTCGAACCCACTACTGCAATGATTTTTTTATCAGCCACGTATCTCTCCTTTATTAATTCACTGTAGCGGCGGTCTATGACCGCCGGCGATCTCGCAGGTTGTGAATTTGCCGGCAGTCATAGACCGCCGCTACAGCTATTTACCCAGTACTTCTTTGCGGACGATGGCCGCTCCATCAGCGAGCGCCTTCAGCTTCATCTTCGCGACCATGCGGGCCAGCGGTTTCATGCCGCAGTCCGTACTGAGGGTCACGCGATCGGGCGGAACGGCAGCAATCACTTTCCGGATACGATCGGCCACCTGCTGAGGTGACTCGATGGCGTTGGTGCGAATGTCGAGCACGCCAACCTGGATGTCTTTATCCTTCGGCAGGTTCTTCAGGAACTCGATGCCGGCCATGTTGCGGTTCGCGTAATCGAGGACGAACTGGTGGATGCCTTTCGTCTCGAAGACATGTGGAAGGACGGTCTGATATCCTTCAGGAAAGCTTGCGCTGAGAATGTCGTTGCCCCACGCGTTACCGAAGCAGAAGTGCCAGCCGATCTTGGCGTTCACACCGTCGCAACACTGTTCGACGACTTCGCGGACCCACTTGAAGTCGTTCTTATCGTTTGAGAAAAGCGGCATCCAGGCGCCGAGGTCTTCAAACTGCAAGTACTTGGCACCGGCGGCAACGAGCTCTTTCATCTCGGCATTGAAGATGGGCGCGAGCGCCCGGCTCAGCGCCTCGGCGTTCTTGTACGGCCCCTGGAAGTACGCATGCCAGGCCAGGTTTGCCGGGCCGGCACCGACGGAGACTTTGACGGGCCGCTTGGCGTGCTTTGCGGCGACTTTATAGAGGTCCGCGAGCCGGATCGGGCCTCGTGATACCGGTCCGCTATTCACGACGCCGCCCCAGTCGTCGAGGAGCTCTACGCCTTTATTGCGTTCGGTTGCGCCCACTGATAAAGGATGCGGGTTTCTGGCCGGCTCGAATCCTCCGATGCGCTCGTACATGTACCAGCAGAAGGAGCCGATCACGCCGACGTAGTCGTCGTACCACATGTTGCCGTCCGTAACGATGTCGAGACCCGCCTCTTCCTGGTCCCGGATCACCGTCGCGACGGCGTCGTCATAAGCTTCTTCGTACTGAACTTCCTTGAACGCGACCCGAATGTCGCGGCCGAGTAATTGGTGCTTGTACCAGTGAGGCCGTGGATACGACCCGACCATGGTGGTCGGGAGGATGGTATCGACAATCTTAGTAGGCATTTTGGGCTTACTCCTTCAATTGATGGCTGCGCCCTATCGGGCTTGCACTCGCAGCCGCTCGTCCAATGATGCGAGGGGTTGTTGTCTGGTGCGGCCGATTTGTCCGCAAGGCCGTAAATGCTATCTCAGCCGTCACGAACGGGTCAAGCGCCGGTCTTGACAGTGCGTGATGCGCCTATGGTGTTCACGCGGAGTGTGGGCCATGGTCGTAGCCGCTGTTCCGCGCCGGGCACGCGCTGAAATCTGTATAATCAATCCCTGCTGACAGACGGAAACGGACTGATCTTGACCGTATCCGAAGGGTTAGAAAGGGAGAACCCATGCGAAACATCTTTGCCGCGTCATTGCCTGTTCTGCTGGCGCTCGCTTCCACCGCAGCAGGCCAGGGCCCTGCCATCAATTGGGAAAAAGAAAAAGCCGAGATACTGCAGCACTACCGTGGTCTGGTGCAGGTCAACACGACTTATGGAAACGAAACCAAAGTTGTGGATTACCTGAAAAAGGTATTGGATGCGGAAGGCATTCCTTCGAAGACTTTCGCAAAAGATCCGAGTCGCGCGAATCTGGTCGCACGCTTGAAGGGAAACGGCAGCAAGCGGCCGCTGCTGATTCTCGCTCATACCGACGTCGTGGCCGTACAGACCGAGAAGTGGCCGGTCGATCCCTTCGGCGCTGTCATGAAGGACGGATATATCTGGGGCCGCGGAACAATCGACGATAAAGACAAGCTGGTCACGATGCTCATGACATTCGTCCTGATGAAGCGCTCAGGAGCAGTGCTGGATCGCGATCTGATCTTTCTCGCCGAGTCCGGGGAAGAAGCCGATCCCACTGGTGTCGGCATCAATTTCATGGTCAACCAGCATTTCGATGAGATCGACGCCGAGTTCGCGCTCACCGAAGGCGGAACTGCGAAACTGGAAAATGGCCGTGTGACCGTAGTGCAAGTCGGGACGACGGAAAAAGTGCCACGCCGCGCACGACTTGTAGCGACGGGCACTTCCGGACACGGTTCTGTGCCACGCATCGATAATCCCGTTGTCCATCTTGGCGCAGCCCTTGGGAAAATTGGGACGTGGGAGACCCCGATGCATCTCAATGAAACTACCCGAGCCTACTTCGAGAGACTGGCAACCATCAGTCCTCCAGACAAAGCGGCACGCTACCGAGCCCTTCTCGATCCGCAGCGCGCGAAGCAGGTTCAGCGTTATCTCGCAGAAAACGAGCCGGCAGTGTATTCGACGCTACGCACTTCAATTGTGCCTACGATGCTCAAGGCCGGCGTCGGACCCAATGTGATTCCGTCAGAAGCCGAGGCGACTCTGGATATTCGCGCTTTACCGGGCGAAGACATCGATGAATTCTATGGTGAAATGAAACGCGTCATCGGGGATCCGGCGATAAAGATCGTGCCTATTCCTTCCACGCGCCCTGAGGCGCCGGCGTCGCGTCTGGATACCGAAATGTATCGGGTGATCGAAGAGGTCAGTAAACGGATGTATGCGGGCTCAGTCGTGCTTCCCGCGATGTCGACCGGTGCTTCGGATATGGCACAGCTTCGCGCGAAAGGAATCCAGTCCTATGGCCTCGGTCCAGCAGTGACGGAAGAGGATCGAGCGCAATATGGCGCCCATAGCGATGTCGAACGATTGCTCGAATCGTCGCTGTATCGATTTGTCGAGTTTACCTGGAACATAGTCAGTGAAATTGTCATCAAGAAATGAGAATCTCACGGTCATAGGAGACGTCACTCAGGATTTATCTGCACGGCATCAAACCGTCAGCGCAGCAAGCAACGCGCCGATATCCTGCGTGTTCTCCAGCACCCAGAGCGATTGTAGAGCGGCATCGGTTTTCTGGCGCGGCCAGCGCTTGCCGATATTGCCGCGGAATTTGCGGTCGATGTCCGGCCTTTGCATTGGCCTGCCCGCGAAGCCGGGAATGTCGTTGACCTCTCGGCTGACGCGCTGCCCATCCGCCAAAATCGCGGTGATGCGCGTCGGCACGGCGCCACCGGTCCGCGCGGTGAGCACCGGATCTTCCGCGACCGTAATCTTCTGCATGAAGGCGAGGATGCGCGGTTCCTTCAACTTCGCCGGCGCGTAGCTGTCATTGGTGATGTCGCCGTCAAACATGGCGCGCGCCGTGATGTAGGGCATGGAATGATCGGCGGTGTCGCGCGTTACGGGCGCCCACTTCTCGCGATCGGTGCCGGTCTGCACCAGTCCGCGCTTGGACGTCGCGATTTCGATAGAGGCGATTCGTTCGAGCGCCGCGGCCCTGTCATAGCCGACGGGCGCACCCCGTGTCACCTCAGCGGCGATCGCCGTGGCCGCAACGATCGCGGTCTGGGTGAAGACCACCGCGGGATAGGCCTTCATGCCGCATTGATTGATGCGGAACGGATTGCCGTGGCCGCCGAATTTCGCGACGTCGATACTCGCCTCGCCCGAAACCTGCTTGAAGAGGCCGAGCGTGCCCTCGAAGATCGGCGTCGGGCCGGTCAAGCCGCCGCGCGCCAGCATCGCGGCGAACACGGCGTTGCGCGAGGCTTCGCCATCCGCGAGTCCCTTCCAGTCAGAGAGCACCTGCCTCCGCGTCTGGCCCATGGAAATGTGGTCGTTGATCGCAAGGTTGACCGCCTCGGTCAGCTTCGCCGCATCCAGCTTCATCAGCTTGCCGGCCGCGAGCGCCACGGCCGGAAGACTGAACACCGGCGAGTCCCAGCCGCGCGAGCTGATGTCGAGAGCGTCCACCAGGCGGCAATTGATCTCGTAGGCAAGCGCAATCGCCGTGATGAGGTCATGGCCGCGTGCGCGTTCGGATTCGGCGACGGCAAAGCACGGGGCGATATGGTCGCTCGGGTGGCTGGTCATTCTGCCGACATAGATGTCGTTCAGATCGTAATACCGGCCCGCCGCGCTATTGGCGAAAGCGGCAAGATCGGGCGAGGTCTTACGCGCCGTGCCGATGATGGTGGCCGGGCCTTGCACGCTTTGTGCGATTTCACGGCACACGCGCACGGGCCGCTCGTCGAAGGCGGCGATGCCGCAGCCGAGCGTGTCGATGACATGCGATTTGACGCGTTCGATGGTCGCGGCATCGAGATCTTCGTAACGCAGCGCAGCCGCGTACGCGGCCAGTCTTTCCGCCAATGGCCGGGTTTCGGCGGCGCGCGCGTTTCGCCCAAAGCCGTACACGCCGAGTGCCGCTATTCCGGCGACAATGCTGCGGCGGGAAATCTTCTTGCTGTCGATTGCATCGGACATGGCGCGTGTCCCTATTGCCATGGCCGCGATAGTAGCACGCTTTTTTGGAAAACGGGCGCGGAGTGCGCCGCAATACAGGACTTAGCCGATCAGTTGCTCGATTTCCTGCTCCGACAACGTTCGTGTTTTCTGGCTCTGGCTTGCTGTCAACATTTGCCTCTACTGATAAGATGCTTTTGACCCCCTGTTTGTCACACTTGTCGCCAAAAATATTTTGAAGAATGATTTGGCCCCATACTGTGTAAATCACCGCGAGAATGAAAAGCGCTGACAAAAACATTGTAAAAAATGATGCCTTGAGCACCGAAAATCGAAGCGACTTCAAGAAAGCAAACGAGTTAGATAGAAAAACATAATTTCTGCGACTTCCAATGAGCACAGACGACTCGTTTCCTCATCCAATCGACGTCTAATGAGGAC
>Ga0137363_10002786_pt1 | contig 10518 bp, 11 predicted proteins | sample MadtaG_FD_104800 | JGI IMG/M metagenome (GOLD analysis project Ga0137363, IMG submission 104800) | Vadose zone soil microbial communities from Angelo Coast Range Reserve, California, USA - Mad1_115_16 metaG | ecosystem: Environmental > Terrestrial > Soil > Vadose zone | place: USA: California...
ACTACCAGGCGCACAGGCGGAGCCACCTGTTCTGCAATCTGCGGAACAGTCGTTATTTTTTTTGTGAATTGCTTCGGGTGCGCCGCAGATGAGATCGCGATTCCGGCGAGTGCGGCTCCAAATATCATGATGTTCCAGTTCCAATAAGGCGGCGTTATTTTTTTTGCTCGCGTCCGTCGTCCCGTTATGGCGCGGACTTTGATTGTTTTTTGGCGCGCCATGATGTTGTTTTGTGTTTGCGGATTTCTCCTGCGCGGTTATTTGTATAATGCCGCTCCGCCTCCGCCCGTGTTCGGCAGGGCAGGTGTTGTAGAAGTTGCGTTCGGCGTGGTTGTTGCGTTCGGGGTTGACGTTGCCGTAGGCGTCTGCGCGTGTGCGCCGATCATGAACGAACCGATGGCAAACGCCGCAGTGAATATAACGACCGCCGATATGATTTTTTTGATCATAATTAAAATATATTTATTTCGACCTTAGGCTTATTTAAACTCCATTGCCATGAACTAAGAATGAAACAGGCCCGCGTTTGGCGGCGCTTGAATTCGTCTTAGTATGGGTGTAGGCTACCCATAGCTTATTTGTATATTGAAGGAGAGTATATGAGAACAGCAGTCAAAACATTGGATTACTCGCGAGTGCTCGTTGCCTGTGGTTATGATGGACGAAATGGCAATGAAAAACGAGGCGTGAATGCTAGAATCCGGCATTTTTTGGAACAGACTCCAGCGGCGGCAATGGCCGAATTCCGTGAGAAGATCGCATCGACTGCGGAAAATCTCCGGAAGCTCCCTCTGAATAATTACAGGGGAGAAGATGCCGAAGCGGCATTTAAGGCCGCATGGTGTATTGCCAAGATGCCCCCTCCGCTTGCGGACTGGAATTACTTGTCGCATACGAATCCGGAAAAGTGTGGAATTCTTTGCGGCAATCCCAATGCAGAGCCCGTGCTTTTTACCGAAGACGATGTTTGCAACATGGGCCTTCCCGAAGAAACCGGCGTTGTCGACTTGTGGCTCAATCTTAGTTGGTGGCGCGAAGCGGTATGCGCAGTATGGGCCGGGAAAATTGCCCACCAATTGATTCATCTGTGGAGAGGCGGGTCGTTACTCCTCTCTTCCGGGGATAATTTTCTCCAGGGGACCGGGATCGAAAAGAGAGCGCGGGGGAAGAGCGACCTGCTTGGGATGATTCTGGAACTTCCGGGCGTAAGCCATGTTGAAGCTGCAGAGTTTTACGCGGCGTGCGATGCCGCAGCCATGGGATCAATGTCCTGCGAATACGACGCAGCCGACGCATTTAAGGAATGGCTGCGTTCGGCATCGATCGGCGTTTTCCAAAAGCACGGACTGACGTTCGAAGAAGCGCACTATACGCTTCTTTCCGGGAGTCAATCCATGCCGCAAATGGAAATAACCATGGAATGGAATGATTCGGTTGGAGCATATCAATTTGCCTGCATCGTAAAGAACCGCAACGCTCATGGGTATCCTGACAAGAAAAAAACATCCCGCATTCCGCAGGAGTTACTCCTTTCTTTTTATGAAGGCGCATCCCGCGAGATTCGGATTGATCTTTCCCGCCTGCTTCTCCGAGCAGGCATGCAAAAAATGCGCGAGCTTCTGCGCAAGACGCTCGACTCTCGACACAACGATTAAACATACCCCTGCACTACGCAGGGGCTTTTATTTTCAAAAAATTATTTATTTCTCTCTAAGTTTTTTCTGCCTTTCCTCCTCGGCCTGGTTCGCTTCAAAAAAATCATCCTCCGCATTTTCCGGATCTCCGAGAAACGCGCTACGATGCGCTACGGCATACTCTGTCCATTTTCCCCGCGTTTTTCCTTCAAGGATCATGGCTTCCTTTAGTTTTTTCTGAAGTGCTCCCGCCTTGAGTATCATTAAAAAACATCTGTTATGCGGGTAAGTGCGATTCGGTCCATTTCGGCGTCATCGTAATTATCCGCATGACTACCCATGCACAAAAAAGCAATCACCGCTCCTTTTACCGAAAACCATACCCGTGGAAATTGGTTCGGTCGAAGATTCGACTTCGGTACGACAAGCTCCACCTTCCAGATTGTCCAAAGATCATTCTGAGTAATCCTGTGGAGTTTTGCGGGGGCGATTACCTGTTTTGGATTGATTGGATTGAATTGCACTTGGCAGAGGAGTTCAAATGCCTCAAAGCCGTCCCTTAAATGACGAAACCGCCGCTCAAGGGCGGCGATTTCTTTTTGTATGCCATCGTGATATAGAAACTCTAGCATAGATCATAAGTCGCTGAAGTCTGTGCCTCGATAAAAAGCAAGTTCGTAAGGAATTTCATGCTTGAGCAGCGTGCCGATGTAGGGTGCCTCGGCATGAGAAAGTTCTTCGAGCTGCTTACCATTCAGATTCCCATATTTTGTGACGATACGATTAAGCATTGTCAATTCTTCGGTGTCCAATGCTGTGTCGGTCGGTTCTATGAGGCAGCTATATACTTCTGTTGGGTTATAGCCTTCACGTTCCTCAACTTGTCGGACAACAACTTTCTTCTTTTCCATCATCGTCGTTGTTATTTCGTCCAGCGAAGAGGGAAAAGGCCCCATGGGAAGCGCATTATAAATATCCCCAGTAATAGATTTTTGATATTTTTCATAAAAATCAAAATCAGCAAAATATAGTAATTTTGCCAATTTTTTCTTGCCCCGTACTTCACCGCCAAGTTTTTGGCAGAGGTACAAAATGGCACTCTGATATTTTTTTTGATTGAGAGGCATGGATTTTTTTCTTGAGTTTATCCGGTCTTTCGTTAGTATTGTATGAAAGATCGCTGCCATCTGTATACCTTTATATTACCACAACAGTCAAGGCGAACGATGAAACAGGGCGCAATCCTTTTCGATGAATGTGGAGATGGAGGGAATTGAACCCTCGTGTAAAGATACGTTCGGAAAACCGTCTACGAATGTAGTATGGCCGAAGCCAGACGCATGATTCTGAGTTTTACTTCCGGACTAGAATCGTCCTCCGAAAGCTATCCTCCTTATATAACACCGCATGAGACCCGAAGAGGACCCGGATCAAGCGATGTCCAGACTAGGCGTAAGCGAAGGCCGGAGCTGCAACAATGTTCTTGGCAGTTAAAAGTTTTTGCGAGAGTAACGGGGTCGCGCCCGATTCGCAAGCTTTTGAAGTATCCTTATCGAAGCCAATACATCCCCATATGACGAGCCCGCGTGGCTCTTTCTCAATTTACACCGTAATTATGCACTAAATTCATAAAAATGCAAATAAAAAAGCCTCCTATGCGGAGGCTTGAGTTGTTGCGGATTCGCGTCGTTCTCGTGCCGCTTCGCAGGCGGGGCATGGAGGGTCGCGCATGGGGTCATAACCCGCGAGGCCGCAGACATGTGCCGGAGGCGCTTCGCGGCGCTTGCCAGTCGTGACCACATCGTAGAGGTCCATAATCGGCAGCCGCGACGTCATAGAGCTATCAGTGTACGTTCGTTCATCGCAGTCGCTCGCGCAATGCAGCAGTTCTTCCTTTTGGTCGAAGATATAGAGATGGTAAGTCGTCCCTTCGATGCGTCGGATGGGATTTGACCACCGGCGTTCCTGAAGGACGACATCGAATTCTTCAATATGTGCGAGAGTTAGTTCGTTACTGCCCTTGCGCCACGCGAACGTTTTGGATTCGGTAAGAGTGATCAACTCATCCGCAAGATATGCCGCGCGACTTTTTGTGCTGTGCCGGTTTGGGTTCATTGCCTGGAGCGCCCCCAGTATGCCCAAATTCCCATCATCTCCGCCCGTGATACCAAGGCCGGTCATTACAATATTTTTAAACATAACAGCTCCTTTTAATAGTGCTAAAAGGATTATAGATTGCCGGAGCGGGGAAATACAACTGTGTTTATTCTGCTTGCCGCATCTCGCGCACCGCACCGCGCTTTTTTATCGCCTCTCTTTTGTCCTGTTTTTTTCTACTCCGACCGAGTCCCAATTCGATTTTCACGAGTCCTTTTTTTAGATGGGCATTGAGTGCCACGAGCGAGAGTCCTTTCTCGTGGAGCTTCCCGGTAAGCGCCTGGATTTCGCCTGCATGGAGCAGGAGGCGGCGCGTGCGCGAGGGGTCGTAATCCTTCGGTGCGTTTTTTACCTGGTGCGCGGGAATTTGGGAGCCCAAAAGCCACGCCTCATGCCCGCGGATTAAGGCGTAGCTGCCCGAGAGGTTCAGTTGTCCGTTTTTTGCGCTTTTGACTTCCGTGCCGATGAGCTCGATCCCGGCTTCGTGAGTTTCGAGTATCTCGTAGTCAAACCGCGCGCGCCGATTTTCCGCTATAGTCATAGATGTATCTTATCTTATTTTGATGATTACATAAATAAAAAACCCCAACCGAAGTTGGGGCGATGGGATGGAGTTACCACGAGAAAATGTCGAGGGCGTTCGTCCAGGAGTATGCGTTGCCGCTGTGCTGATTTTCTCTGCACGCATAGTGGGCGATCCGCGTCTGTACGAGAACAAAGGCAAAAAATTTTGAGAATCTGGTCGGGGCATCGGGGATGACCACGCGTCTCATGCCGAACGTCGAAACAAATCTAACGCCGAGAAACTTTTGTTCGGTCGTATTTAGCCGAACGTTTTCCGGTTCATATTTTTCTTCCATTAATGTATTCACAGCTTCGATTCCGGGCCAGGGACTTTTGCGAGAGTTATACATTGGGGATCCTTTCAAAACAAACTAGACCCAGTGTAGATCAAAATGATATAAAAGTCAAAAAATAAACAATTCCGCAAGCCTGAAATGAAATTTATCCCGTAAGCGCAGCGAGGACGATGACGCTGAGGACCGCGAAGCCGACACCCCAGCGTTGGTGCGATCTGAGTCGTTCGTGATTCACAAAAAGACCGAGGAAAAGTGTGATCACGATATAGCTTTCACCGATCGCGGTTGTGATGGCGATTGGGATACGGCTCGCGGCGAGGCAGAACCCGACCCAGCCCATGGTGTCGAAGATGCCTAGGGCCAAGATTGCCGAGCGATGATTACGGAAATCGTTTTTCAGTTCCATAATCTTTCCCTGATGAGCTAGATAAAGGAAAGAAACGATTCCCGAAAAGACCCAGACAACCCAGACGGTAAGAAGCGGCGGATTCTGCTGGCTTGAGGCGCCCATCAGAAAATCCACGAACGCCATGCAAAGCGCTGCGGCGAGCGCGTAGATCACGCCTTTTTCAAACAGTCGTTTATGATAATGAAGATTTTTGTGATGCTCGGTGACCGCGAGCGTGTTGCCGATAAAAATTCCGAGCACGAGGAGCCAGCCCACCCAGCCGAGCGATTCGCCCCAGAGCACGACGGCGAGAATCGCCGCAAGCGGGAGCTCGAGGCTGAGTACCGGTTCCATGACCGTGAGCTTGCCTTCCTCCAGCGCTTCGAAATAAAAGACGCTTGAGATAGTCATGGCCATCGCTGCAAGTCCGATGAAAAGATCACCGTGCAGATTTGCGAGTTTTGGAATATCGCTCGCGACAAACGGCAGGAGCCCTATCGAGCCAATGACCGAAATAAAAAAGAGCGTTTTCCAGATGCCGTCAATGCGTGAAACCTTTTGGATAAAATAATCGCCGAAGCCCCACGAGATCATGGCGATCAGGGCCCAGAAGACACCCAGCACATTCGAAGTCATCCCTTTAGTATACAAAAAAGCTCCGCAAGCGGAGCATTGAAAGCAAAAGAGCAAAAAAAGAAGCGATGGTAAGGGTTCCTGCAACTTCGGGCCGGTTAGCCTCAAAGCGGTATGGTATCGGCCGGTTAGCCGCCCAAAACCAACTGCGCAGAATCCCTTATCATCACTATACATTCAGCATACTCCTGGGGTCGTGAAGGTCAAGTGTGAAATTGGCGTTGTCCACACTATATTTTTCCTGTATCTTTAGAGGTAATGAGAGTTAAAATTGAACACATTATACGAAAAGTCGCTGGCGCGGATGCCGAGTTTGACGTGACGTATCAGGAAAATTCCGCATTCGGGCACTACTCGACGAATATTGCGATGCGGCTTGCAAAAGCTCGCGGCGAAAATCCGGTTGAGTTCACGCGCGCGCTCGTGGAGAAAATAAAATCCGCTGCGCCGAAAGATTTTTTCGAGAAAGTGGATATTGCCGGGCCGGGGTTTATAAATTTTTGGATCGGCAAGAAAGTTTTCGAGGGTGAGCTCGCCACTATATATAAGGAGCGAAAAACGTTCGGCAGGAGCGGGGTAGGCAAAAAGAAAACGGTGATCGTGGAATACTCGCAGCCGAATATCGCAAAGCGCATGCATGTGGGGCACCTCAGGTCCACTATTATCGGCGACGCCCTTGCGAACGTGTATACATACACGGGACATAAGGTAGTTCGCTGGAATTACATTGGTGACTGGGGCACTCAGTTCGGCAAGCTCATCGCGGCGTATAAAATGTGGGGCAAAAAGTCAGAGGTGGATAAAGACCCGATCGGCACGCTGCTCGCGCTCTATGTGCGTTTCCATGATGAGATGAAAACAAATCCCGAACTCGAAGCGAAGGGCCAGCAGGAATTTCAGAAGCTCGAGAGCGGGGACAAGGAAAATAAAAAGCTCTGGATATGGTTCAAAAAGGAATCGCTCAAGGAATTCGACCGCATGTATAAGGTACTCAGAGTAAAGTTTGATAAAACGGTTGGCGAGAGCGCATACGAAAAAGAAATGCAGCCGCTTGTTGCCGAACTTTTGAAGTCCGGCGTGGCAACGCACAGCGAAGGCGCGGTTGTGATCTATCAAGTCCATTCCGCTACACCCAGCTCTGGGGTGGTGCCGACTTTGATGAACACAGAAACCCCAGCGTTGATACAGAAGGCCGACGGGGCGAGTTTGTACCTCACGCGCGATATCGCGAGCCTTAAAGCTCGAATCAAAGAATTTCACCCCACCGCGATACTGTATGTGGTTGCAAACGAGCAGGCGCTCCATTTCGAGCAACTTTTTACGGTTGCGCAGATTCTGAAATTCAAAGTGCCAAAGCTCGCGCATGTGAAGTTCGGCCTGATGCTCGGTGACGACCATAAAAAGTTTTCGACCCGCGAAGGCCGCGCCGTGGCGCTTGATGAACTCGTAGAGAAAATAATCGCTCTTGCGCGCGAGGTGGTGGAGAAAAAGAATCAGGGACTTTCAAAAAAAGAAAAAGAGAAAATCGCGCGCGTGGTGGGTATCGGGGCCTTGAAGTATAACGATCTCCGCGAGAACAGGAATTCGGATATTATCTTTGACTGGGAACGGATGCTTAATTTTTCGGGCGATTCCGCGCCGTATTTGCAATATACATACGCACGCCTGCGGAGCATTGTGCGCAAGGCCATGCCTACCGGCAGGCAGGCGCCGAAAATTGGCAAGGCGGATTTCGCGGCGCTCGAAGGGGACAAAGAAATTGCCGTGATCCGCCGCATGGCGCACTTTCCGTACATTATAGAAGACAGCGCGCGCACGCTCTATACCAATAATATTGCGAAATATATTTTTGAACTCGCGAACGAGGCGAATCGGTTTTACGAATCGACGCCTATTCTTAAAGATGAAAACGCGGCCCGCCGTAATGCCAGGCTTGTACTTATTGAATCCGCCGCTGCGGTCATCAAAACCGGTCTCGGTCTTTTGGGCATCGAAACACTTGAAAAAATCTGATCCGCGGCATATAATAAGTTTAGATTTTTTGAGGAGGTGTTTGTGAGTGCTGATGGTAAAAGTCCCGCAGAGATGCTGGGTGAGCTTTTGAAAAACATGCGGCCGTGCTGCACGGGATGCGGCAAGCAGCTTGAATCACTTGAAGGCGGCGGTTGAGGCGGTCGCGGCGCCCTGTATGGGTGCAAAGATTGCGATGCCGTGTATCAGCAGTCAACGGGCGGACTTTTCGCCACGCCGGGCGGTGAGAAATACACGCGTATCCAGTGGGCAACGTACCAAGAGTATAAAGCTCAGCAAAAGAAGTCGTGAGTTAGCGGCCATCAAAGTGGCCGCTTTTCCTTTGAAAATCATGAAAAATCTGGTATTTTAATGGAATATGGCGAAGAAATCCGCAAAAAAATCAAAGAAAGCAGAGCCGTTCCTCGCGGGCGAGAAGTTCAGCTTGCCGGAGCTTGAGGCCAAGGTCTTGGAGTTTTGGCGCACAAACCAGATTTTTGAAAAAAGCATCACGGGTCGCAAAGGCAAAAAGAAATTTATTTTTTATGAAGGTCCGCCATATGCAAACGGCAAGCCGGGGATTCACCATGTGCTCTCGCGCGTCGTGAAGGACGCAGTGTTGCGATACAAAGCGATGCGTGGCTACCAAGTGCCGCGTCGCGCAGGCTGGGACACGCATGGTCTGCCCGTCGAGATGGCCGCCGAGAAGGCGCTTGGCTTTAAATCGAAGCGCGATATTGAGGCTTTTGGCGTCGAGAAATTCAATAAAGTCGCGAAGGAACAGGTTTGGCTCTACAAAGACGAGTGGGAGCGGCTCACGGAGCGCATCGGCTACTGGCTCGATCTTAAAAATGCGTACGTAACGTATGCTCCCGAATATATCGAGTCGATCTGGTGGACGCTCGCGGAAATCTGGAAGCGCAAGCTGTTATACAAAGGACACAAAGTGGTTCCGTGGTGCACGCGGTGCGGTACCGCGCTTTCCTCGCACGAACTTGCACAGGGGTATAAGGAAACGACGGACAATTCTGTGTATGTGAAATTTAAGTTGAAATCGGGACAGAAGTTTGGAAAATATGAAACAAAAGACAGCGCGTATATTCTTTCGTGGACAACAACGCCTTGGACTTTGCCGGGGAACGTAGCGTTGGCCGTTGGGGAAAAAATTGAATATACCGCCTTACGCATCAAAGATCAGGCCGGACTTTATATCATCGCGAGCAATCTCGTGAAAAATGTTTTTAAAGATCAGATGCCTGAGACCGTACATGCAGATATCAAAGGCAAAGACCTCGTGGGTCTCGAATACGAGCCGCTGTTTGATGTGGTATCGCTTAAGTCGCCGCAGTCATATAAAATTTATCCGGCGGATTTTGTAACGACGACCGACGGCACGGGCGTGGTGCACACTGCCGTGATGTACGGCGAAGACGATTATGCGCTCGGCAAGAAAGTTGGTTTGCCCGAGCACCACACCGTGACCGAAGAGGGGAAATTTATAAAAGATGTGCATGGTTTCGCAGGCGAGTATGTAAAATCAAAAGAAACCGAGCAGAAAATTTTTGCGCATCTCGAGAGCCACGGGAATCTGCTTAAGACGGAATCCTACAAACACGAGTACCCTTATTGCTGGAGATGTGGCACGCCGATTCTCTACTACGCGCGCACTTCGTGGTTTATTGCGATGTCAAAATTACGGAAGGAACTGCTTGCCCGAAATAAAGGTATTAAGTGGATGCCGGCGCATGTAAAAGAGGGCCGATTTGGCGAATGGCTGCGCGAGGCGAAGGACTGGAATCTCTCGCGCGAGAGGTATTGGGGGGCACCGCTCCCGATTTGGGAATGTGCGCACTGCAAGCATGCGGAGGTCGTGGGGAGTCTTGCGGAACTGAACCGGCTTGCCGGTGGGTCAAAGAATCACTATTTTGCAATGCGGCATGGCGAGGCCGAGGGGAACGTGCACCAGATCATCGACGACGGACCGATGAACTTCAAGCTCACGGAGCGCGGCAGAAAGAGCATTGAGGTTTCTGCGAAAAAACTTTTGCAGGAGTTGAAGAAAAAAGGCAAAAAAATCGATATGATTTTCAGCTCGCCAGTTGAGCGGACGAAGCAGACGGCAGGAATCGCGGCGGGGATTCTGGGTGTCGAAAAAGTTGTGTTTGATGAGCGCCTTCGCGAAATCAGACTTGGCGCACTGCAAGGGAGGCCCGTTTCGGAATATGAGAGGGAGTTTCCGCACTATGAGGATCGATTCACGCAAGCCCCCGAGGGAGGAGAGTCGCTTTTTGACGTACGAGGTCGCGTATGGAATTTCTTGAAGGAAATTGAATCAAAACATGCAGGAAAAAATATACTGATCGTAAGCCATGGCGACTGCTTGCTTATGCTCCGGCAGGCCTCCGAAGGGCTTTCCGAAAAGGGCATTCGGGAACAGCGGCACGAACTTTACCATAAAACTGGTGAGGTACGAGAGTATCCTTTGAATGTTTTGCCCCGGAATGATAACGGCGAAGTGGATATTCATCGGCCGTTCGCGGACGATATCACTCTGCCTTGTCCGAAGTGTAAAAAAGAAATGCGGCGCGTGAAGGAAGTGGCGGATGTGTGGTACGACTCGGGCGCGATGCCGTATGCCCAGGTTCACTATCCGTTTGCATTCAAGACGAATGTGAAAACTCTCGCAGGCCTTGAATATCCCGCAGACTATATCGCCGAGGGCATGGACCAGACGCGCGGATGGTTTTATACGATGCTTGCAATTGCGACGGCGCTCGGATATAAAGCGCCTTACAAAAACGTAATTACTTTCGGACTTATCAACGATAAGCATGGC
>Ga0137363_10002793_pt1 | contig 10505 bp, 12 predicted proteins | sample MadtaG_FD_104800 | JGI IMG/M metagenome (GOLD analysis project Ga0137363, IMG submission 104800) | Vadose zone soil microbial communities from Angelo Coast Range Reserve, California, USA - Mad1_115_16 metaG | ecosystem: Environmental > Terrestrial > Soil > Vadose zone | place: USA: California...
GCCGAGCTGTTCTTCCAGGCGAAATAACCGCCGACTGCCGATGGACTTGGACACCCCCAGGCGACGCGCACCCGGTGAGACTCCGCCGGCATCTGCAACCGCCACAAAGGTCTGAAGATCTTCGAGATCCATCTTCGGCGTTCCACAATTGGCGACACAACAGGACGTTTTTCAAGGCTACCACACCGCTGGGAGGACCCATATTCTGACACCCGGTGAAGCTCGACTAACGCAAGGCGCTGATCGCCTGGCAACACTGGAGAAACGAGCCATGAGGAACGGAAACCTGAACACTGCAGACACTTCGGCACGAACGGTTAGATCCGTCCATGATGCCTTTCTCACCCTCGAAGGGGATGGATTTGAGGTCCGCCGTGCCATCCCCTCGCAGCAATACGAGGCCGTTGGCCCGTTCATTTTCCTCGATCACTTCGGTCCAATCGACGTGAAGCCGGGCGAAGCGAAAGGCGCGTCAGCCCATCCTCACGCCGGCATCGAAACGCTCACGCTGCTGTTGGACGGCATTTCGTGGCACAAGGACAGCCTTGGCAACATGGGGGTGTTTACCGAAACGTGCCAAAAGTAACGCTTTCCGGTGGCTAACTTTTCGAAAGCAACGCTTCATCAATAACTTAGCTTGACGAGAAAATGGCTCGTTTGGAGTGAAATTCACGGGGTTCGAAATTCCCTAAAATCAGACAGTTGGCGATCAACACCGGACCAATCAGCACGTTCGGGTAAACACCCCTCATTAGCACGTTCGGCCCCGTCGGTCCCTACTGGCGCTTGGCGATTGCCCGGATCTCAACAAGTGCGCTCTACGACGTCGCTCATTGCGAGTCGAGCTTGGACGAGATTGGCCTGCAAAATCCGGAACGCTTCTCGAAACTGTGTTTCCGGGTCCGCCGCGATAGAGAGGTCTGACCGAGTACCGCTTATCCCGGAGAAGAAGACAAAGTCTCCGGTATCGAGTCCCGGAGAGAAGTGCCAGTCGCTCGGGTAGTTTGCGAACTCCGGAGTTACAATGACGTTGTGCATTTTACGATGCTCTCTATACGGGCGCACGCTGCACGTTGACGATGAAGGGGCAGCATGATTGGCAGCACGATCTATACGTGCAGATCGCTGATGACGCGGTTTTCGACGACGGACTGCATGACGGCTTCATCGAGGCGCAGCAACAGGTTGCCCCAGCTCTCGCCGTCGCGGCGCATGAGGCCGGCGGGCATGCCCTGCGGCTTACTCGCTCGCTACATGTCGCACGTCTTCTTGCCGAATAAGCGAAATGGAGCTTCCAGGAGTATTTCTCCCATTGTGTTGGCAAAAGGATAGATATTCGCCGAGTTCGTGCGCCGATATCTTTCGTCTGAGCAAATCTTCCGCGGCAATGATGCCCGTCGCGGCCGCGTGCACTATTCCTTGAGACCACCCACTACCATCGCCGCAAACATATATACCAGCCCCCGACCGCATGGAGTTTGGCTCCGCGACAACTCTGCGCATCCACCATTCGATCGCGGGCGCAAATAGCAATCCGTTGGATTCTCGAAGGCCTGGAACGCGCGCCCCTATCACCCGAAGAAACTCTTCGAGCTTCTCAGAGAAGCTCTGCGGGTAGAACTCCCGAATATTGCCGACGTTCCATTGTTCAAGTGATGGCCCCGCTGCGCGCACCAGATCGATGGACGACTCCTTACCGCTCAGGAAATCGACTAATCGCTGCACCAATAGTTGACCCTCCGTGTGTCTGCTAATGGCGCCCATTAGATCCCTCGCGCACCCGAAGTTATCCGGACTTCTGATTCCATCCCACAAAACCGCAAATCCGCCGCGCCCGGTCTTGCGGTTCGTATAGCCGTGGCCACCCGCGAGTGGTAAGCCTTCGTAATGCAGCGGCGCAATCTCGCCTTGGAGGGTGGCGCAGTGCGTCTTCATCCTGGTGCCATCAGGGAAACGAAGCTTTATTTTTGGGTCCAAAGATTCGTTAAATAGGGGACGCAGCGTCCCCGAGTCGCATTCAAATCTCACGCCAACGTACATCGGCACCGACACTAGAGTGGCGCCGTGCTGCTCGCAGAGTTCTGCCTGACGCTGTGCTCCGACCTTTCCCATAGCAAAAATCAGAGAATCGGCGTGGACTTCAGCCGTCGACCCACCACACGCAACCGTAAGTTCCCACCCATTCTGCCTCTCACGCCTTACTCCAAGAAGCTCGCTGCCGCTTCGAATCGCAACACCCCTATCGCGAACTAACTCCACGATATTTCGAATTACCTTCGCGCCGCGATCTGTGCCTATGTGCAACACGGGGTAACTGGTCACCGTGACGCCGTGACGATCAACCCGGTCTGTCCTAGGAAAAACCGCGGCATCCGAGTTCACCGATTCGCTCAGAGCCCATCGAAACAGCACATTCAACACTCCCAGCAGCCGCGATTTCTCTTCAGGAGGTAATTCCTCCCGCAGATGCCCACCGACTTCTAGTGACATGCACAGCTTTCCATCAGAGTAAAGGCCCGCGCCGCCAACACCCTCCACCCATGCCCTTTCTCCCAACGCCTCGCGGGCGTCGATTTCGTCGCCCTTTTCTAAAACGAGCACTCTCTTAGCTGACGAGAAGGCCAATATCGCGGCAGTCACGAGTCCTGCGGGACCGGCCCCTACAATGACTACGTCAAAGCGCTCTTTCACCGAGGCCATCGACAGCAGCCTCCATCGTCCTGCCTTCTGTGTTGATTCATCATCGTGGGGCCCCCGATTGAGGCCGCTTAAGCACACCCTCGCTTGACGAAGTCTTGGGCAGGTGCGCGGGTAGCGAGGGCTCTTGTCTCATTGTCGCTTCCATTTTGTCTAACCGCTCGCTAATCAGCTTGTTTTGCGTCTCTATCTCTTCCATGCGCGTTCGCGATGAACCCGTCGCATCCGCAATCGCCGATTTGGTTTCCAGTTGAATGACCTTCTGTTCAATGCGATCCACTTTCGAGTCAGCCGCGAAATGAAGCCCAGCGAACGCGCCAACGCCGGCGATAAAGAGACCCCCGAATATCTGGGTTAGATTGAGATTACCCTTGGCGGTACTGACGTCCTTTACCGCCTGGCTGGCATCATTTCTAATTTGCACGAGGCTGCTCAACAGTGGAGTGTCGACGTAACGACTAAGCGAGGCGGTCTTTGATATCGAATTATCATAAGGCTTGGTAGATTTCTCTTCCAAGCGAACCAATTCAAGCCGCAGGACAAATTCGCCCTCTTTCAGGCACACGTCCTTCTGCGACAAGTTGTATAGCAAACCAAAAATCTTTCCCTCGTAGCCAGCATCAATTTGACTCTGACTTGCGATGATGATTCCCTTCATAAGCAGGGTTAGCTTGAGCGACAGATGCCCGACCATATCTGCTGGCAGTTTTAGAGATTCGTACATTGTGCAAAGCAGAAGTCCATTCGGCGGTATGGAAATAACGCCGGCGCCGCGGGATCGAATCTCGGTGCCGTTCGCACACTGCTGATCGTAAAGATAGTAGTCCGCGCCTATCCGCATGTCGTAGGACGCAGTCCGGACGCAGGAGACGTCGCCGTTGACGATGACGCTCGGGATCAAGGTAGCAAGTTCCTGATGCGGCAGAACCCCCTTCATGATGTTCTATCCCTCCACCGATTCGCGGGGCCAAGTGCGCAGACGATTGAACTCAAGCTTCTTGCGTATTGCTTCGATGGGGTCAATTCCAGCAACTTGCGCAAACCGCAGCGAATAGATCAAGACATCCGCTAACTCGCTTTCAATGTGCTTAGGAGTGGCGTTGTCGGACCATTGGAAACACTCCAAAAGCTCAGCTGCCTCGATCGAGATTGAGGCGGCCAGATTTCGCGGCGTTTGCGGCTTCGAACTATCTTGGCGCGCCCACCCCTTCTCTCGCACAAACTCGTCGATTTCCTGCATGACGCTGGAGAATTCGGCTTGCGTTACCTGGACGTCCCTCATTTTGCTCGTCCTCTAATAACTGTAACTGAAGAGGATAATACTCCTTGCTTGGCTATAGGTGCCAAGCTAAGGTGGCGAGAAGACCTCAGAGTCACCTTAAGTATAAGGCGGTCCGACCCGCCGCAGTGAGAACTATCTAGCCGGCCATGACCCGACGGTTACCGACAAGCAGACCGCAGTACGTTAAACGGATTCGAGCGCCTCTTTCGCCACCGCCAGACAACTTAATGTAAGAAAAACAGGGGTCGTTGCGCGGCAGGTTGAATGATATCACTCATACACACCGTCGCCCCCTTTTCCCGGCGAGCACCGTGGATAGAGAGGGCCTCGATCTCTTTTGTCCGAATTGTCGGATCGAGCGCCTCTTTGATTAAAGAGGTCGTCGCAGGCGTGTTATTCCCCAAAGATTCCAAAAGGCTCATAAAACGTTGCGGACCATTCTCAAAAACACGAGCGACCAATTTGTCCGTTAGGCCGTTGCGGCACCTTTCTTTAGCTACTGCATCAAAATGGAACGGTAGGCCAAACTCCAGGTCAGTTTGATGACGCAAGTTAGAGCCCGCTTTTGACTCGTGACCGAGTACAAAAATGTCTGGTTCCAAAAAATGAGAAAAGTTGTTCGCTAACGCCCAATGCAGCTCCATCATTACGTCCCGAGCGCGGTACACGTTTGATAGGTGCACTAACCAGTAGGTGAAAGACGATGAACCAGCTGGAGTGATGTAGAAAATTGTCGAGTACTTTGCGCCACTCTGCTCAATAATTCCTTTTGCCAATTGACGCTGTATCAACGCTTTCCAAGCGACATCTTCGGATTTCAAGTTTCCTAGCGCATTCCAATCCACGTAACTGGCAAGGCCAATTTCATCAAGCTTTCGCCGCGACTGCTCTCTGTCCGATAGAAAAGTGACCAACGAATCAACGTTGAACGTTAGCAGCACTTCCGAGCCTCGAAGTGAGCCAAATATCCGGGATAGTAAAGATAACGGCACTTGATCGTACGCGTATTGATCAAGGAGAAATAATGCCCTTTCTCCGTGCTTCCGAGATTTAATTCTGTCGACAATGCCGGATATCGCACTAGAGAATGTTTCGTTGTAGAGCCGCACATTACTATCCATAAACTTTTTATCGACACGCGCTCCTAGCAGCGATTTCAAGTATTGAAAATTTGATGGCGACTTCTCAACAAAGAAGAATTCTGTATCGACCCGCCTCCGCTTTTCCCGTCCGATATTGAGCCGTGCCTCCGCTTCAGCAACAGTTTGAATTGCGATAAGCGGAGAGCCATCTTGAAAACTTCGATTGTTGAGTGATTGGTATTCTCCACCGCCAGCGAAGCCGTCCACGATCGACAGTGTGAGCAGGTCAATTTTCGGATTGCTAAGTAGAACCTGGATGTATCGCGCGAGATAATCGCGAGTCAAGTCATGTTTTACGACACTGTGCGGATCTATGGTTGGTGGGAGCGAACCCCATTCCCATTGGTATTTCTCTCGATACTTAGTCACCTGTGCGTCACGCGGGATGCAGATGTGGCATTTCGTTCCAGGTTGCACCCCGGAGTGATCGCCCGTTCAACTTCTTGGAACGATGGATCCCATCTGATCCCCAGGTGCCCCATTGCTTAAAGAAAAACGGAACATTTTGTAGGACACATTGGCCTCGAATTGATTCGACCCATGCTTCCTCCATCGCGCGCGATCCAACTCCCGACTCGCCGCCCACGATCACCCAGCTGATTGCTGAAAGGTCTAACTGACCTAGTTGCTCAAGGAGTGGCTCAAGCGAAAGAAATCGAACAGACGCGGGAGTATCGGCGAGATGCTTGAGCCGCACGAGAGACTGGCGGTCTTCAATGGATACGCCTAGCCAAATATGTGCCGGCGCGTTACGACCATGGTATCTGCGGCTCACATAGCTGCGCAGCAGCGAGCTTCGTTTCGTTAATACTTGGAAAATGTGCCAACTCGCCTTCTCCATCACTTCGAACACGTCATCGATGAAAGCCCGGGGAACTTTTTTGTGGAACAAATCGCTCATCGAGTTTACGAAAATGCGGCGAGGCATTTTCCAGCTGAGCGGCTCACTCAGCTTGTGCGGCTTTAGCGTCACGTCAAAACCGTGCTCAAATGGGTGCCCGCGCGTACCTCGGAATCGCTCCGCGATGCGACGCGCGTAGCAATTGTCGCAGCCGGCGCTAATCTCGGTGCACCCAGTCACCGGATTCCAAGTTGCGTCGGTCCATTCAATTGTAGTTGATAATCCCACGGCGTTACTGTATATAACTACAGGCATCTAAGTCAAGATCGACCACCAACGCAGAGCTGGGTAACGAGCTCTCTCTGGGTTGGCGAAATCAATACGACCATATTTATACGGAGCGCAGCAGCAACCGCTTTGGCGTGCGCTTGCTCGGCTTGCATCATCCGACTTACGTCATCGTGCGAGCGGTAGTTTGTTCCTCGATTACGCGATCTTTCGAAAGCAGTTTGCACGGAAGTTTCCACCAAAATGATGTGCGCGAGGTTCAAACCCGCAAACACGTCTGTATCGAGCTTTATAATTTCACAGTCTGTGCCGAAAAGCACAAAGTGCCCGTCTATCAGGAGCCGGTCGCCAGCATTATTTCGGCGCCTCACAGCGGTTATCAGTGCTTGTTGATTCGCATCCGCGTCCGTTACGCGCTTGTCGACGGTCCAGGTTACTTCCTGACGCTCCTCATTGATCAATTTGCTCGCGGAAACGGAGACGTATCCAGCACTTGCTGCCGCGCGCGCTCCAAGGTAGCTCTTCCCGACACCATGGGCGCCGGCCAAAAAAACATTCACGATTGGCGTTTCGGAAACATCGCCGCCAGTATCCGGTTGAATTCCGCCGGCGGCAAGTAACTGAAAGACTGAGGGGGGACAAACTTTGGAAATAAGTCCTTGGGATCCACCTCTACCTCTGCCTTTTCCGCGCTCTTGATCATTACACCGTAAGCCAGTTTTTTTCCTACAAAGTACTCGTACAGTTCGTCGCGCGTTACCCCTCCGCCGAATTTCGAGGATAGATGCCATAGCTCTTCCAAATTCGTCTCTCGTACCGAATCGACAAGAGCAAGACCGACAATCCGCTGGATTGGAGCAGAAGAGTACAGGACCATGACTCCAATTCCGCTTGCGGGCCAACTCCGACGAAGCTCGATGGTTTTCTCGCCCGCCAATATTAATTCGGCGTAGCGAGGCTTGATCGATAGTAGGACCGCCCTACCAGTTGGTAATTGAGAGGATTCTTGAAAAAGACTCATCGGTTATTCTCAGGACTGATTGGATAGGTCCTCGGATTATTCGATTTTGTAACAAGGCCGAATAGGATATTGGCTCACCGAAGTGCCCAATCAACCTAAACAGAATTACCTTCGTCGGTTTTTGCGCCATCGTCTCGATTTCCTCCAGAGAATAAACAGTTCTACGACTGACCAATGCAGCAATTTCCGATGCGTTACTTGAGGTTTCAAAGCGGTCGACTATTCCAATTGTCGTAAGTTGCTTCAAATCGTGTGTACGATAAAACATAACAATATCGCCTTCGCGGATTTGCCGCGTCGGACTATGACAGAGATAGGCCAACTTCATGGCGTTTCCGACATGGGCCTGGGGGAAGCCGAGCTGCGTCGATGAGGCCGACGAAAAATCGGGGAATAGAATTTGATGATACCGAGGTTGTATGGGCACAATAAACTTGCCTATCTCGACATCCATTCGAAAGTGGGGGAAATACTGTCTTACGTACGTCGAAGGCTCAATGTCCACCGCGGGTGCGGCTAGGGGATGTTGTTTCACAAAGACCGTATCTTCCCCATACGTGCCGCGCGCCTCAAACCCGAAATCCTCCAAGAGTGAAATTAAATGCACGTGCCGCGCTTCATCCGCATGAATAAAAACGTTCTCACAGATATTGAGACTTGCATATCTGAATGCCGCCTTAAGGAATAGCTCTCCAATCTTCCTGCCTCTTACCTGGTCCGCGACCTTAAACGTACACAGCTTTAGAGCTTTTCCAGCAAGGTTCTCGCGAGCATCATTGATGCTTTCGTTTTCCTGAATTGCATAGATGCATATCGCCGACGGCGCAGCGCTTTCGATTTCCCCGTAAACCCATGCCCGTCGACCGTCTCGCGCCTTCGCTCTAAACCAACTATCAAATCCCGAATATCCGTCGCGCAATCAAAGAAGGGATCTGACAACATGGATGTCAGTGCATGAAGAGGGACATCTCGAATGTTAGGTAAATGAGTTTGCCCTGGCTCGTGGAGCCTTTTCAGCCAATCCTCTGCTGATTGAATAAAATAGACGCGGTCTTGAAGACCACGGGCGCGCGCCTTCGTGTGTAGACCGTGATCTTCCGTCACCAGGGCATGGACCGCGTCATTCTCGACGGAAAAGAGAATATCGTTGTCGCAAGCGTCGTTTGCGGAGGTTGCGTGACTGTTCCATGGGCACCCTGACCCGACCTCCAATCGCGTGTATTGATCGAGTCTGGCTAGAGTGCGTCCACGACGCTCTAGATTACTATCTCGACTGATGTCCGCAAGAGAAGCCGGGTGCACCAGCATTTGATGTCCGCCGACTCCGACTAGTCGTACAAAGTTAGTCAGGCTTGGCTGCAGCGCAACCATCGAATCCTGCAATGGGATTACGATGTTTGTATCCAGCAGGATGCGGAGACGGAGCGTCACAACTAGTTCGCGGGCGAAACGAAATGCGCTGAAACGCACACGCGGTCCACCGACAATAAATCGGCAACGGCGGGCGGCGGCCGAAAACGACCCCACCGAAATTTGGAGCGGTAGTGCAAGTGGGAAGAACCCCGGCTGCTGACCGACACCACGGATTGCGATATTACGAGGCGCATAGTGCCCGCCTATCAAATCGCCTTACTCTTTCGACGTCCCTATCCAACTCGCAATCCTTTTGGCAACTGAGCCCAATCACATTTCCATGTAATCGAGCGTTTGGTAACCTTTGTTTTACCTCCGAATGCTCATCCGACACCTTGAGCCAGATCACGGTCCGTGTCTAATGGAGTGAGACTACCCTCTTGGATCTTGCGAATTTGCCAACTGGTCTCGACCCTGTTCCGATGTCGCGCGCGCCATTCCTCGCCGTGTCGATAATACTCGCTCCCCACAGCGCATCGGCCAGGTGCTTTTGCGAATGCTGTTCCCGGCGCCCAGGTGAGGCGCCTTGGGAAAAGTCTCATCATGAAGGGCGAAAGCGCCCGCTCTATGTTCTGAACTGTTTGGCCAATTTTAGGTTTTGGCCTTGATAGTTTGATTTCAGATCCTGGCCGTAGAGTATGGATGGCGCATCCGCCATGCGCTCGTAATGAAGCCATCCCACTGTTTGTCCGTGCTCAAGAAGGAATGGCACCTCATGAGATCGCACTTCGAGAACTCCGCGGCTACTGCCTGCCTTCCCATCGGCCGACGTTCCAAAACCGGGATCAAAAAACCCTGCGTAGTGAACTCGAAATTCGCCAGCCCGAGTATCGTAGGGAAGCATTTCGGCAGCATAGTAGGGCGGGACGGCGATCGCTTCTTTTGTCATCAAAATGTAGAACTCATCCGGCACTAGTATTAGCGATGCCTCCTTGTGGAAACGCATCGGTTCCCAGAAATCGAGCGGGTCATAGTCCCGTCTGTCTAGGTCGATACGCTTGGTATTTTTCTTAGCCCGCCACCCGATAAGTGAATTCTGCCCCTCTCCCATAAGATCAATGGTGAACGGTAAAACACCTGGCTTGTCGACGAGCTTCGACTTCTCTGCGATGTCGCTGCTAGCAACGACTCGTCCCTCGTCCAAAAGCTGCTTCCAGTCAGCTGAAGTGATCGGCTTAGGAGCGACTCCTCGCGTTCGCCGAAATCGCAGCTGATTCAGTCGCGTCCCAGTTCTGACGACGACGCTAAAGCTTCGCGGGGCAATTTCGATGTAGAGCTGCCCCTCATACCCGTCCTCTACCTGATCAAATGTGACCGCCTCGTCTGCAATTAGCCGAGTCAGGATGTCGAGCCTTCCCGTCGAGCTCTTAGGATTAGCGAACGCCGCTACTTCGCTTTTTAGCCTGATCGTTTCTAGCAGCGGCACAACATAGACGCGGCCCTTTTCGAGGACCGCTCCATTTCGAAGGCCGATCCTAAACTTCTCGAAATCAGCGTCTAGCTCCCTCATTTTTTCTAGGACGCGTACGCCACGACCTGGCAGAAAGCTGGTGTCCACAGGGTACGCAAACTCTCCCAATCGAAGGTCGATGCTCGCCGGCTGTATCTGATCATCTTCGATTGTTTTAAATATCTCGGAAACTTTAATTTCACCCGAATAAACCATCTCCCGAATCGCTTGATACGGCAGGATTCCGGTGTATGCGGGTTGACGCGACGGTGATTCGGCAATTGGATTTATTCCCATTTTAATTCCCGAACTTTCTGCAAAACGTGGTTATGTCTTTCTAAAAGATCGACCCTGTAATAATTTCCGTAGCA
>Ga0137363_10002797_pt1 | contig 10498 bp, 9 predicted proteins | sample MadtaG_FD_104800 | JGI IMG/M metagenome (GOLD analysis project Ga0137363, IMG submission 104800) | Vadose zone soil microbial communities from Angelo Coast Range Reserve, California, USA - Mad1_115_16 metaG | ecosystem: Environmental > Terrestrial > Soil > Vadose zone | place: USA: California...
ATCAGGGCAGGCTGGTGGCCGCCCATATCGGCGGCACCGCCGTCATCGTCAGCGAAGGCACCCTGGCTCTTTGAGGCGCTACGCGCCGAATCTACGGGGTCGAGGCGACCCCGGATTTTCATGCGCTTCGCGCAACGTTCAACGGGGTCGAGGCGACCCCGACCTATAGTTGCTCGCTACGCGAGCATCGAAACGCACGTACGCCTCGGCTGCGCACTTACTTCTACGAAGTGCGCGACGCGGCGGTGAGATCCAGCTTCAAAGACGCCGCCAGGGCTTCGACCTTTGCCTTCACGTCTGCCGCAGTGCTCACCGCCTCGTCCAGATTGCCCGCGGCAAACGCCGCCTGCGCCTTGGACCACAGCGAGGCCGCATCGCCGACGCCGGCCTTCGCCGCGTCGAGATCGATGCCCGCAGCCAGTTTCTTGCTGGATTTCTTGCCCAGAAGGTCGATGCGGTTTTGCACTGCGGTGACCTCGGCGGGCAATACCCCGGCGAGCGCAGTCCATTGATCGTTCAGCGCCTTCAGGATCGCGTCCTTCTTTGCGGCTGCGGCCGTCGCCAGATTCTGTGCCTCGCTCAACACCGCGGGCGCCCCCGTCACCACTGCGGCGTAATCACGCTTGGCGAAGGACGACTTGAGGCCGCCGAGCTTGCTTTGAACATCGGCCAGCTGATCGGGCACGTACTTCGCGGCTTCGGTCGAGGCCGCAGTCACCGTCGACTCAATATTGCCGATTAGTTTCTGCGCAGGTTCCTTTTGGCCGGCGCATGCCGTCATCATGATCGCCGCCATGGAAATCAACGCGAAGCGGCTGACTCGCTGGACCATGTGCATGAGGAACTCCTCCTGGTTGCGGAATGCGAGGCGGATTCTAGCCCAATTCGCGCCTGGCGCGGTCCAGCCACGGAGCCTGCGCCCTGCGGTAGTGCGCAGGGCCGAGTTGGGCGCCATCCAGCAAATCCTTGAGGACGCGGTGCGCCTCCGCGAGTTTGCCGCGACGCTTGAGCAACACCCCGTAGCGTAGACGCGCTTCAGCGCCGGGATATCCGGGGGCGATCGCTGCATAGGCGCGTTCCGCCTCCTCGAGCGCATCCTGTGCCTCGAGAGTGCGGGCATACAACAATTGCGCATCCGCCGATTTGAAATCGGAATTGTGCTGGGTCAATCGTTCGAGCGACAGCCGCGCCGACGCGAAGTCCTGCTTGCCGAAATACGCGCGCGCCAAGCCCAGCAACAACGTCGGATCGTGTTCAAAAATGCCCTTCAATCCGCCTTGATAGACGTCGATCGCGGCATCGTATTGGCTGCGCTCGAGCAGTTCTTCAGCGAGCCGGCGGCGCGCATCCACGTTGCCCGAAATCTCCACCTCGGCACTCGCGCGGCGCAACGCACGGTCAGGATCGATGATGCGCTGTACGCCCGATTTGGCGCGGCGCGCGGTTCGGCCGCCGAATAACTCCGGCAAGATCTCTGCCACCAGATAGGCGATGGGGCCGATGGGCGGCAACAGGGCGATGGCCCAGATCCAAAGCGTATTTCGTCCGGTCTTGATCACATGCACGATCAAGCCGGCTTGGATGGCGATGGACAGAATCGGAATGAGATACAACGGCGAGTCTCCGGATACGCGAAGCGAAGGAGCTTCGGGCCGGGTATTGTAGCGAGAATGGAACGGTTCTCGCAGATTGAGTGCCTGGGAGCCTGCCTCCTAGCGCTCCGCCACGCGGATCCGGCGCTCCACCTCCCGGCAGTTGGACCATCCGATATTGGACAAGGAATAACCCAGCACGCGCTGGGAGCGCGCATCGACGGTGACTTCCATCTCGCAGCCATGGAAGCCCGTCGGCGCGCCGGCCGGCTTCTGGGGAAGAAACCAGACATACACCCACTTCGTCGGCGTCTGGTCGATTTTGCGCGGGTCACCGAATACTTCCTGCAATCGGCTCACGGGTTTCCCGACATTGTCCGCGGCAATGCTCGGCACCGAACGGACGGCATATCCGGAGTGGCCGCAACCGGCCAGAGTGAAAAGCCCAAGGGCCATCGCGACGCCCGTGACACGCAACATAATCAGGCACCTGTTCCACGCGTAGGGATTGCAGTCTTGCCGGTGGCACGGAGTATTGCCGCAGACTCAAGTCGCAGAATAAGAATCTGACGGGTACGCGCGCCGGTTATGTAAACGCAAGCCGTGCGTCATGCCGCGCGGCAGGTCTTCCGCGTGATGCACGGCGACGATCAGCGTCAGACGCTTCATCAGGCGTTCCAACAATCGTTTCATGATGGCGCGTTGCGCGGGATCGAGGCCGGCCAGGGGCTCGTCCAGCAGCAAGATGCGCGCATCGGCGGCCATCGCGCGCGCGATGAGCGCGCGCCGCAATTGCCCATACGAGAGCTCCCGCGGCCGACGCTTGGCGACCGACAAGAGGCCGAAGAATCTGAGCCAGTATGTCGCCGCGCGGCGATCCCCTGCCGTTGCCTCATCCACGAGACCGATGCTGGCGTACCGGCCGCTCGCCACCACATCCAACACACTGACGTTGACGGCGTAGTCGGTTTGCAGCTCCGGCGAAACGTAGCCGATGTATCGCTTCCACTCCGCTATGGGTGTTCCACTGGGAAATCCGGCACGCTCGATCCGTCCGCCCAGCGACGGCGACAGATCTCCGTAGAGAAGTTTGAGAAAGCTGGATTTTCCGGCGCCGTTCGCGCCGTATATCGCCCAGTGCTCGCCTCTCCGCAATTGCCAATCGAGATCGTGCAACACCGGCCGATAGTCGACGTACAGATTGACCCGCGACAACCGCAGGAGCACGGGAGCGCTCGACGCCGCAACTTTCCCCGCCCGCGGCAGTTTCCCGGCCCGCACCGATTTCCCGGCTCGGGACGACCTTCTCGCGCGCCGCGAATGGCGCCGACTTTCACCGGCCCGCTCGGTGAGACGCGCCAGGTCCGACGGACGAATGCGTTTGATCGCATGCACGCGCCCTTCCGCAAGTTCCAGCATGCAGCGCGTTCCCCGCGGCACATCGCCCGCCCGATGCGCGGTCGCCACCCAAGACTGGCCGCGGCGCACTCCGGCACCCAGCACCTCGTCGATGCGCTGACGGAAGTCCGCGTCGAGCCCGTTGTAGAATTCGTCCAACAGCAGCCAGTCAGGATCCTGTACCAGCGCGCGCGCCAATAGGGCAAGACGCTTCTGTCCATACGACAGGGACAGGAATTCACGGGCCGCATGACGGCTCAGGCCGCAGAGACGCAATGTGGCAGTCACGCGCTTGGCCTGCGGCGGCGTGACCGGCAAGAGCAGCAGATCCGTTCGATGCAGTCCGGTGGCAACCAGTTCACGCACGCGCAGGTTCCAACCGTAGCGGGCGTATTTGTCCTGAAGTTCGGCGCCCACGTAGGCAACGCGGCGCTTGGCTTCGATCAATTCGACCGGCTGGCGGCCCACTCGATAATGCCGCCCATCGCTGTTGAGTGCCGCGCCGCTCGGCCGCTCGTGCCTGCGCCTTGCGCGTCGGCGCGAGCGCGGGCCGCCGGGAGTCGGCCACACATCGCCGCTCAGCAGCTTGAGCAGCTGCGTCTTGCCGGCGCCGTTGTCGCCCACCAGGGCCCAGCGCTCCCCCGGCCGCAGGGTCCAGGAGATGTCACGCAAAACCCATTTGTCGCCGCGCCGCACGCTCACTGCGTGCAGCAACATCGCCAGCCGCTCGGTCATGTGAGCCGCCAGAGACCGTCGCGTTCGGCGGCGCGGTGCTCCCGTGCGAGCTTGATCAAATGTGCTTCCAAAGTCAGGCGCGCCCAGCGGTGCCGCTCGGCCGCCACGTCGTCGTAAACCACCGGAGTAAGCTCATCGAGGGTGGCGGCGGCCAGCCGGCGCAGGCTGCCCAAGACTTTCTCCTCGCGTGCCAGGCGATGCGCGCGCAACGCGGCCAGGATTTCCTTGCCGCGCTCCATCACGCCCCCGTGTCCCGGGGCGATGCGCTCGAAGTCATGAGACTGCAGTTTGTCCAGGGAGTGCAAATACGCCGACATGTCGCCGTCCGGCGGCAGAATCACCGGCGACACGCCCTCGAGCACATGATCGCCGGTGAACAGCAGCCGTTCGCGTTCCAGCAAGTAGCACACGCAATTGGATGCGTGTCCGGGCGTGTGGATGGCGATCAACTCACACTCGCCCGCCGACAGGCGTTCGCCGTCAACGGGCATATGGTGGGGCGCGAAGGTCGCGTCTTGTCGACCGTCGCCGGGGGGCGGCAATCCCAAGACTTTCGCCCCGGTGATCCTGGCCAGCCGGCTGGCAAGCGGCGAATGATCCGGGTGTGTGTGGGTCACGATGATCCAGCGAATGGCGGAGCCGGCCGCCTCCAGAATGGCTTCCAAGTGCCGCGCATCGTCGGGCCCCGGATCGAGTATCGCGACCTCGCGCATTCCGAAGAGATAGGTGTTGGTGCCGGGTCCCGTCATCAAGCCCGCGTTGCCGGCCACGATCCGGCGGATGCCCGGACCTAAGGACACGCACTTCTCGGCAACGAGTTGAGATCTGGGTTCCGGTGAATCTTCCATTTAGATTAAATTTTTCCGGTGGGTCGGCGGCCGGGCGCGCGCCAAAAGGCCGGCACGCGGGTTTTTGCGTATATTTAGCGAGTCAGTGATGTCGGTCGCATTTTGACATAGTTGCGATGAGCAGCGGAGCAGCTACACTGGGAGACATGTCAAAGTCACCGAACGCCAGACGAATTGGTGGTCCTCTGTCTTGGGAACAATTGGCACGCCCGGATACGGAACAGTGCCAGCGATTCTTGGCCGAGTCGCTGTCTCTATTGCTTGCCGATTTGTTGCGATCGGTGTTGTCCGACGCCAGTCCGGCCTTGCCGGCGGACGAGTCGGCGGTCGAACGCTATCGCAATCTCGCCGACTCCCTGGCGGACGGAGAGTCGCGACGCCGCACCAGCCTTGGAATCACGCGCGCCGGGCTCGCCAAGCGCTGTGTGACCTGGCTCAAGCTGCTCCTGACCCCGGCGCCAAACGCCCCATCCACTGCGGCAATGCGTGAATTCGTCGACGCCTTGGGGCTTTTCCCGGCGCTTTTCGACAGCGAGCCTTCCGCCCGTTCGCGGCGAGCTCGGCTCACCTGGCTCCTGACTCACGATCGGCGGCTCGATGCAAGTACCCGAGAGGCCGCCACGGCCCTCATCGAGGCCTGCGAGCACTTAGGGGTTCTCCTCTGGCCAGATGCCGAAACTGCCTGATCGCGGCGAGACGCATTTCCGTGCCAATCGCCTGAACAGGCGTATAATTGGGAGTTACCTATCGACCGTGCGATTCTTAGTATCTAGGTGAAGACCGGAGTTTCTGATGCAAAAGCCTCCCACACCTGAACCCGAAGTTGAAGCTGAATCCGAAGCGGCATCCTCTCCCGATAAGTCGCGCTTCAAGCTTCAAAAATTGCTGCAGCCGTTCACGATCGAGCGCGGCGTCGCCACCCCGATTATTTGGTTTTTGCTGGACTGGCTGGTGCTGGGCGTATCGATCGCCAGTCTGCTGTTCGTGGAAACCTGGTGGGTGAAGGTATTCGCATCGCTCGTGGCGGCTCTCTGGATCGCCCGTCTGTTCGTGATCGGTCACGATGCCTGTCATGGCTCCTACACGCCCAACAAGACGCTCAACAAATGGATCGGTAGAATTGCGTTCTTGCCGTCGCTGACGCCCTACAGCCTGTGGGAGATCGGTCATAACCTCGCGCACCACGGCTTCACCAATCTCAAGGGCCGCGACTACGTTTGGACGCCCTATTCGCCCTCCGAGTTCGCGCGCCTGCCCTGGATACGGCGTAGTTTGGAGCGCATTTACCGCAGCGGCGTCGGTCAAGGCGTGTACTACATGATCGAGATGTGGTGGAAGAAACTCTTCTTCCCGGGACGCAAGCATGTGTCCACTCGGCGCATCAGCTACACCTGGGACAGCCTGTTGGTGTCCGCCTTCGGCGTCGTTTGGGTGGGCGGCTTGGTCGTCTGGGGCGTCTACACTGGCAGGTCGATCGGATCGCTGCTGGTATTCGGATTCGTGGTGCCGTTCTTCCTTTGGAATTGCTTGATGGGCTTCGTCATATACGTGCAGCACACGCATCCCCGCGTCGCCTGGTACGAGCGGCGCGACGAGTGGTCGGCGAACGCGGGCTACGCAACGACCACGGTGCATATCAAGCTCATGCGCCCGCTCGACGGTTTGATCCACTACATTCTCGAGCACGGCGCCCACCACGTAAACATGGGAATTCCGCTCTATCGTCTCAAAGAGGCTCAGGCGCGCCTCACCGCCACCCTCGACGAGCGGCTGAATTCCGAGGTGTTTACCTGGCGTTACTACTGGAATACCGTGCGGCGCTGCAAGCTGTACGACTTCGCGCAGCATGTGTGGACCGATTTCGACGGACACATCACCTCAGAGCCGTTCGTTCAGACTCGATAGCAGCTCCCGTCGCGCCCGACGCTAACCGGCGATATCCGGGATGGGCGCCTAAAGAGTCTTTGAAAGCGTCAGGCGCGCCGAAGTGGGCTCCAACGGATGAATGTGAATGTCGGCCGTACCCCCTGCCGGCTCGCCGGGAAGGCGATCGACATACCAAAACTCCGCGGCGTTGGCCCTCTTGTTCGTGATGTTGTAGACCCCGAGCGCGAGCTGCCAGCCGTCCCTGAACCCGTAGCGAATATCGCCGTTCCACTCGCCATAGCCGGATCCGCGAACGGCGCCGTCCGAGGACAGGGGATAGGCGCCGAGATAGCGGTATTGCAAACCACCGCTCCACGCGCCCAGGTTCTTGACGTAAGCAGCGAACGATCCGGTCGCGGACGGCGCGTTCGGCAAGTATTGCCCGACGTGTCCCGTACCATCGTCGAACGGCGTCTTGAATCGCGCATGATCCGCCGAATAGCTACCGTACAGCTCCAGCCACGCCGTGGCCTGATAGGTGACGTTGAGTTCGAATCCGCGCCGCCGGCTGGCCGGCCCCGCGGAATCCTGGCCGGCATCCGGATCGTAAGTCGTCTCGGACTGGGCGTCCAAGCTGAACAGCACCATGGTGATCGCCAGCCGGCGGCCCACCACCTGTCGTACACCGATCTCCTCTCCGTCTTGGCGCGCGATGAGCGGTGCGCCCGCCGCGCCGGCAATCGCCGCTTGATTGACGCCGCGCAAATCGTCGCTATGAAAACCTCGTCCAGCGCTGAGATAGAATTCCGTCGTCGCTGACGGTGTCACGATGAGGCTCGCCTTGGGCTGGAACAAGGAAGCGCTTGCACGGCCCGCGTTGGTGCCGCGGTCGCCGCCTTGAATGCTGTCCTCGCGCAAACCCACTACGCTGCGCAACCCGGAGCGCCAATGGGTGGTCGCCTGAGCATAGACGGCGACGTCGCTCAAGTGCACTCGATCCTGCTCGAAAACGTCGCGCGGATCCGCGCTCGCCGGCAAGGTCACCCGGTTCAGCGTCGGCACCCGCGAGACGTCGTTGAAGTCGAAGCGTGTGGATAGACCGGCCAACCATTCGTTGCGCAAACCGGCTATTTCATCGGTGCGCGTGAAATTGGCGCCGCCGCCGACCGTGATGCGATCTTCGTGCTGGTCCTCTTGGTCGCCGTTGACCGGGTCCGTCAGAAAGTGGGTAAAGTCGTTCCAAAGCGTCAGCTGGTTATTGATCACGTACCCGTTAGCCGCCAGTTGCCCGCCGCCTATACCGGTAAAGAATCGCGCCGACACGCTCGCTCGCTGCGCCTGCCCGCCGTCGGAAGGGTCGAGCGATCCAAAGCGATCGACCAATCCCCTGACGATGGCGCGCACCGGCTGGTCTGTAGTGCTGTTCCAAAGCCCGTGATAAAACATTCCCGTCACTGAGAAACCGCGGTAATCGTCGCCGCCGCTGTAGCGCAACACCGCGTCGATCTTGCGCTGATCGTCGGGATTGCTCCAAGGACCGTCGTAGTGCTGCAGATCGAGGGCGCCGAGCAGACTACCTTCGCCCGCCGACTGCGATGCCGCGGTAAACAGCCGCTGAAACCCCAAGGTGCCGGCGGTGAGCGCGATCTGATCATCGAGCGAATTCACATAGTTGAGATGCACGGCACCCACCGACGCGAAGTCGCCTTCGCTTGCGTAATAGGTGCCCTTGCTGTAGCGAATATTGGTCGCCAGTTCCGGGATCAGGAAGTTCACGTCCGCGTAACCCTGACCGTGTGCATGCGTCGGTTCATTGACAGGCATGTCGTCGACGTAAATCGCCAGGTCGGTGCCGTGATCCAGGTTGTAGCCCCGCATCAAGTACTGATTGGCCTTACCCTCGCCACTGTGCGACGTGACGTCCAATCCCGGCACGGACTCCAGCAATTGGCCGGGCCGGTACGCAGGTGCGAGAGCCAATTCATCGTTGACCACCACCCCTTCGCTCGCGGTGGTTGCGATACCGATCAGTTTTAGCCGCTCCGCCGTCACCACGATATCCTGCAGAACCCCGGTATCCGCCGATGCGGCCGGTTCGGCGCGCGCTTCACAACACCACACGGCCGCACACAGCGCCGCTGCCCGCATCACGCGACCACGGTGGAACACCGACGCTGCGAGCGATGACCCGCAGTTGATCGGGTTCAACATCATAATCCCCCGGCTGAGTCATCACTCCTGCCGTCATTGACGACTTCGATCTCGTCGAATCGCTTCCAGTGGTAGATGAAATAGGAAGCAGTCCATGCCACCGCAAACACTGCAATGATTGCAAAGCCGAGCGCATTGAAATGCCCGGCAAGAGAACCCGCGATCCTCCAGCCGCCGCCGGTCAATTCCAGCTTGTGGGCAATCAATGCGATCGTCTCGATGCCGCCTATGATGATCGCCACCAGCGCGGAGACGGCCGTGATCGTCATGTTGTAGTAAAGCTTGCGGATCGGCTTCACGAACGCCCATTGATACGCACCGAGCATCAACACGCCGTCGGTCGTGTCGACCAGGGCCATGCCCGCCGCGAACAGTGCGGGAAACACCAAGATGGCAGCGATCGAAACACCATGCGCCGCCTGGGCGCCCGCGAGCCCGAGCAGCGTCACCTCGGTGGCTGTGTCGAAACCTAAACCGAAAAGGAAGCCGAGCGGCGCCATCTGCCAGCTGTGGCGAATCAAGGCAAATAGCGGCCGAAACAGCCGTGACAGCGGACCGCGCCCGCCCAAGAGAACGTCGAGATCATCAGGCGAGTACTTGCCTCCCTTGCGGACCGTCTCGAAGCGCTGCCAAACCGAACGCAGTATCAGCAAATTCATGGCAGCGATCGCAAACAGAAAGATGGCCGAGGTTGCGGTCGCGATCACGCCGCCGATTTGAGAAAAACTCTGGAATCGCGCCATCGCGCCGACGGCGAACGCGATGATTCCGGCCGCAATCAGCACGATGGTGGAGTGTCCGAGTGCAAAGAAAAAGCCGACTGTGATGGGCCGTTTGCCCTCTTGAATGAGTTTTCTCGTGACATTGTCGATGGCAGCGATGTGATCGGCGTCCACTGCGTGGCGCAGCCCCAAGCTGTATGCGAGCAACGCGGTACCGAGCTTTACCGAGTCGCCCGAGAAGAGCACGAACGCCCAAACACCTGTGGCTATGTTCGCGCAAATGAGGGCTGCGTACAGCGCGATGAGGCGCGCCTTGAACGGTGTCACGCCGCTCCGTCCAGACACGCGTCGAAACCCTGCGTCAGCAGGTTCCGGTCAAGCTCCCGCCCGATGAACACGAGTTGTGTTTTTCTCGGCCGATCACCCCACGGCCCCAGCGCGCTGGTGTCCACGACCATGTGCACACCCTGAATGACAATTCGCTCGTTCACACCCCTAAAATTCAAAAAACCCTTCATGCGGTACAGCCGCGTGCCCTGCGTTTGCAGCGTCGACGTGAGCCATGCCTGAAATCGCTCGGGATCGATCGGCCGATCCGTCTCCAGGCTGAACGAGCCGACCCGCTCGTCATGAGAGTGTCCGGGATCGAAATTCCTGTGCACGCGCGGTGCCGGCTCCGCATCCCGGCCATCCTCGAGCTTCAGTGCGAACTCCTCGGGCAGGTGCTGCGTGAAGAGCCAGTACGTGCCCCGCGCCGCGATACGCAGCACGAACCGTGCTTCCGTGCCGCCGCCCGGCAAGTCGAGAACCCGCGAGCGAAACTGCGGCTCGATCACCGCGCCCGGAGAATCGGTCGGAACGGAACCGGAGAACAGGCCGAATACGCGCTCGGCTGCCTTGGTCGGATCAAGGCCGTCGGTGGTCAGCGCCTCGCAGAAGACGATCTTCATGGATGGATCCGGACCGTCTCGAAGCGCAAGGGTGTAATCCCCCGCCGCGAGCTCGTAGGCTCCGGCCCATTCAAATGGATATTCAGGCTCGAGCAAGGTCGGCTTGTACTCGAGCGCTCGCGCAAGATCGAACCCGCCGATACCGAGCACGGAGCGCATGGGAACCGATGCCCGCC
>Ga0137363_10002804_pt1 | contig 10480 bp, 11 predicted proteins | sample MadtaG_FD_104800 | JGI IMG/M metagenome (GOLD analysis project Ga0137363, IMG submission 104800) | Vadose zone soil microbial communities from Angelo Coast Range Reserve, California, USA - Mad1_115_16 metaG | ecosystem: Environmental > Terrestrial > Soil > Vadose zone | place: USA: California...
CAACTCGATATCGGGAGGGCCTTTCTCTCCTCTGTCATTCCCGCGGAAGCGGGAATCCAGCGCCCCAAAACCCGTCACTCGCCCCTGGATTCCCGCTTGCGCGGGAATGACGCCAACAGAGAGGTCGCAGAACCCAAATGCGATTGCCCTGCCATCAAGGGGGCGGGGATTTTTTCGCGGGTGAGGTGAACTCGACTAAGGTCTTATCTGCCCGCTGCCGCGCACGACGTATTTGTAGCTGGTGAGCTGCTCGGCGCCGACGGGGCCGCGGGCGTGGAGCTTGCCGGTGGCAATGCCGATCTCCGCGCCCATGCCGAATTCCCCGCCGTCGGCGAACTGGGTCGAGGCATTGACCAGCAGGATGGCGGCATCGACGCCGGCAAGGAACCGGTCGGCCGCCGCCTTGTCTTGCGTCACGATCGCCTCGGTGTGGCGCGAGCCGTGCCGGGCGATATGGGCGATGGCGCCCTCCACCCCGTCGACCACGGCGATTGCCAGGATCGCATCCAGATATTCCGTATCCCAATCGGCGTCATCGGCCGCGGCGATGCGATGATCGATGGCGCGCGCGGAGGCATCCCCGCGCAGCGCGCAGCCGGCGGCGCTCAGATCCTCGACGATGCCGGGAAGCTGATCCGCCGCGCAGCGCCGGTCGATGAGCAAGGTCTCGGTCGCCCCGCACACCCCGGTGCGCCGCATCTTGGCATTGAGCACGATGGATCGGGCCATGGCCGGATCGGCCGATCCATCGACATAGGTGTGGCAGAGCCCGTCGAGATGGGCCAGCACGGGAATGCGGCTTTCCTGCTGCACGCGCTCGATCAGGCCCTTGCCGCCCCGCGGCACGATGACATCGATGAGATCGCTCAAGCCCAGCATGTAGCCGACGGCGCGCCGGTCGGTCGTAGGCAGAAGTTCGATCGCCGCACCAGGCAACCCCGTCTCCTTCAGCGCCTGGCGGAAACAGGCGAGGATCGCCGCCGATGAATGCCGGCTCTCCGACCCGCTGCGCAGGATCGCGGCATTGCCCGAACGCAGGCAGAGGGCGGCCGCATCGGCCGTCACATTGGGCCGCGATTCATAGATGATGCCAATGACGCCCAGCGGCACGCTGACCCGCGCGATATGGAGCCCGTTGGGCCGCGTCCATTGGGCGAGCGTGCGGCCCAGCGGATCGGGTAGCATCGCCACCGTCTCCACGCCGCGTGCCATGGCCTCGATCCGCTCCCCGTTCAGGTGCAGGCGGTCGAGCATGGCATGGCTCATGGCTTGCTTCTCCGCCGCGGCGATATCGGAGCCGTTGGCTTCGGCGATCCCTTTGGCATGGGTGCGGATCAAGGATGCGGCGGCCCTCAGCACCTGGCTGCGAGCCTCGGCGCCGGCTTCGGCCAGCACGAAGGCGGCCTTGCGCGCCGCCTCGCCCACGGCGCGCACGGCGCGTTCCAGTTCGTGTTCGGACAAACTGACTGCGGCACTCATCCTTCCACCACCAGATCGTCGCGATGGATCATCTCGTCGCGGCCACGGTAGCCGAGGCGGGCTTCGATTTCACGGCTCTTATGGCCCATGATCCGGCGGGCGTCGGCGGCCGAATAGGCGCAAAGACCGCGCGCGACTTCGCGCCCGGTCTTGTCCAGCACGCGCACCGCATCGCCGCGTTCGAAATCGCCGTCGACGCTGGCGACGCCGGCGGGCAGCAGGCTCCTGCCGACAGCCAGCGCCTTCAGCGCGCCGTCGTCGACGGTGAGACTTCCCACGGGCGCTAGCGATCCTGCGATCCATTTCTTGCGGGCCGTCCGCGGCGTGGCGGTGGGCAGGAACCAGGTGCAGCGCGCGCCCTCGGCGAGGGCGGCCAGCGGATGCATGATCTCGCCATTGGCGATCGCCATGCGACAGCCGGCGCCGACGGCGATGCGCGCGGCGACCAGCTTGGTCACCATGCCGCCGGAGCTGTAGCCGGGCAGGGCCTCGCCCGCCATGGCCTCGATCTCCTTCGAGAGCTCGGCCACTTCGGGAATATGGCGGGCGGCGGGATCGAGCTTGGGATCGGCCGTGTAGAGCCCGTCGATGTCGGAGAGCAGGACCAGCGCATCGGCGCCGATCATGGCGGCCACCCGGGCGGCCAGGCGATCGTTATCGCCGAAGCGGATCTCGGCGGTGGCGACCGTGTCGTTCTCGTTGATCACCGGCACGGCGAGGAACTTGAGCAGGGTGGCCAATGTCTCCCGGGCGTTCAGATGGCGCCGGCGATCTTCCGTGTCGTCCAGGGTCAGCAGCACCTGGGCCACGCTCAGGCCGTGGCGGGCCAGCGCTTCCTGATAGGCGTGCGCAAGGCGGATCTGCCCGGTGGCGGCCGCAGCATGATTTTCATCCAGCCGCAGCGATCCCGCCGGCAGATCGAGATGGCGCCGGCCCACGGCGATGGCGCCGGAGGAGACCAGCAGGACCTCCTGACCTTCGCTGCGCATGGCAGCCACATCGTCGGATAGGGCTTCCAGCCAGCGCCGGCGGATGCCGCCGGTGGCATCGTCCACCAGCAGGGCCGAGCCGATCTTGACCACCACCCGCTTGGCCCCGGCCAAATATCCCGTAGTCTGCGATCGGGCGCTCATTCGAGAGGTTCCAGGACTTCTGCCGGCGGCTCGAGGGCCGCCTGGCTGGCGCGATGGGCCTCCACCATCGCAAAGGCCGCTTCCAGCATTTCGGGCAGGCCCTTGCCGCTGACGCCCGAGACGCGGAAAAGCTTCGATTTGCTGCCGGCGGTCTTCACGGCGCGGGCGAGCGAGCGGTATTTGCGCTCGATCTCCTTGGCGTCCAGCGCGTCGATCTTGTTGAGGCAGACCAGCTCGGGCTTGTCCAGCAGCTTGGGGCTGTAGGCGGTGAGCTCGCCACGCACCGTGCGATAGGATTCGGCCACGCTCTCCGCCGTGCCATCCACCAGATGGATCAGCGCCGCACAGCGTTCGATATGACCGAGGAAGCGATCGCCCAGCCCCGCGCCCTCGTGCGCGCCTTCGATCAATCCTGGAATATCCGCCAGCACGAATTCCCGAGATCCGCGGCGCACGACGCCCAACTGAGGCGTCAATGTCGTGAAGGGGTAATCCGCGATCTTGGGTTTCGCCCGGCTCAAGGCGGCCAGCAGCGTCGATTTGCCGGCATTGGGCAATCCCACCAGCCCCACATCGGCAATGAGCTTGAGCCGCAGCCAGACCCAGCGTTCCTCCCCCGGCCAGCCGGGCTCATGCTGGCGCGGCGCGCGATTGGTGGAGGATTTGAAATGGGCATTGCCGCGCCCGCCGTCGCCACCCTTGGCGAGGCGCACGCGCTGGCCCGGCACGGTCAGGTCATAGAGCAGGGTCTCGCGATCGTCGTCCAGGATCTGGGTTCCCACCGGCACTTTCAGGACCAGGGTCTTGCCCGAACCGCCGCTGCGGTCCTTGCCCATGCCGTGGTGGCCGGTGCCGGCGCGAAAATGCTGCTGGTATCGGTAATCGATGAGCGTGTTCAGGTTGGCGACGGCCTCCACGATGATGTCGCCGCCGCGCCCGCCATCACCCCCGTTGGGGCCGCCGAACTCGATGAACTTCTCGCGCAGGAACGAGACCGCGCCGGCCCCCCCGGCGCCGCTGCTGACATAGATCTTGGCCTGGTCCAGAAACTTCATGGTCCGGGGCTCATCGAAAAGAGACCTAAAAGCGAAAGGGGGAATGGCGAGCCATTCCCCCTCATCGAAACGGATGTCGGGGGATCTGCCCTAGTCGCGCGGCTCCACCGAAACGAAGGTACGGCCAGCCGTCGATCGGCGGAAGCTGACCTTGCCCTCCGCCGTGGCGAAGATGGTGTGGTCCTTGCCGATGCCCACGTTCGTGCCCGGGTGATACTTCGTGCCGCGCTGGCGGATGATGATATTGCCCGCTAGCACATCCTGGCCGCCTGACTTCTTGACGCCCAGGCGCCGACCGGCGCTGTCGCGCCCGTTGCGCGAACTGCCGCCTGCTTTCTTGTGAGCCATGGCTTCTGTTCCTTATTTCTTGCCCTTGGCCGCGCCTTTTGCAGCCGCGGGTTTCGCGGATTTCTTGGCGCGCGGGGCCTTGGGCTGGGCGAATTTCTTGGCCGGCCTGGCGGCCTTCTTCGCCGGCGCCTCGTCGGCATCGTCGTCGGCCTGGACCTTGGCGGGCCTGACCTTGGGCTCCACCGCCTTGCGGGGCGAGGGGGCCGCGCCATCGGTCAGGATCTCGTCGATGCGGATGACCGAGAGCGGCTGGCGATGGCCGCGCTTGCGCCGGTAATTGTGGCGCCGGCGCTTCTTGAAGATGATGACCTTGTCGGCCAGGACCTGTTCCAGCAGGGTTCCGGCCACCGTGGCGCCGGAGACGAGCGGGACGCCGGCCGTGGCATTGGCCCCTTCGCCCACCAGCAGGACCTGGTCGAACAGGATCTGGGCGCCAGCCTCGCCGGGCAGGCGCTCCACATGGATCACATCGTCCTTGGCGACCTTGTATTGCTTGCCGCCGGTTTTGAGCACTGCGAACATGGTTCTAACGCAATAATAATGGGGGCAGGCGGCGCGAAATGCCTCCGCCGGAAGCCGCGGAATATAGCCGCCAAAGCCCGGCTGTCAACGGGATTCGGCCGGGTCGGAGCGGGGCCCGGGGGCGGGCACGGCGGATGCCAGCATAGGCCTCTTTCATGGGATATGGCGCGCTTGAAGCCATGCGGCCTCTCCGCTAAGGTCCCGGCCCGTTTCGCCCGGGCCCCGATGCAAGATCGGAGCCTTCGAATTTCCCATCGGAGGGGTGGCAGAGCGGTTGAACGCGGCGGTCTCGAAAACCGTTATGCCCGCAAGGGCATCGGGGGTTCGAATCCCTCCCCCTCCGCCAATGACTTGAAGTAACAGAGAAATTTTGGCTCGGCTGTTACGGCGACCGACCGGTGGCCGAACCCGACTCCCGGATTGCCACCGGATTGCCACCGTCGGTCAATGCGCGGTCCTTGAGTTTAGCCCGTTTCCCCGCTACCCGCTTAAGCGGCGTAAAAGGGCCGCTCGCCACAGGTGGCCCCGCAGATTGCCCAGCAACAACCTGACATTCGTCGGTGGGTTTGTTGCCATGATGGCGGCGGCGAAAACCAGCGCGATCGCAGCAGATTCGCTTCTGTAAGCAAAATGCGAATGCGTCTGTGTGTGGTTGCTGAGCAACTCGAACCATATAATTGGGATCAGCGTCGGCAGCAACAGGCGCACGAAAACCCGCTTGTCGAACGAGGCCCAGTTCTTGTGAAGATGCAAGACGATCGCGGTAGCGAGCACTGCCACTGTCACGCTGCCGACCGAGATGAAAGACTGGATGATCATTGTCAAAGTTGGCAATAGCGGCAGGAAGTAGATGTGGCCGTTCGGTTCCTGACCGTAGAGTCGCAACAGGATCTGATCGGTGATGCCTAGGATCGTCTGCTGGGCATCCGTGGAAAGGTAGGCTACCAGTATCCACTTCACGAGCCATGTCATCGCATAGCCGCCAAACCAGCTCGCCGCGACCATCATTGCGAGCGGAAGCTTGTGGAGGCCGCGCGCGCATTGCGTAGTGCCTGAATCATCCCGAGCAGCGAGCACGAAAAAACTCAACAACATCGGCATCATCGGCGGACTACTGAGAAAATCGAAAAAATTGAAGACAGATCCAAGTACGGCCGCACAGACGATGGCAGCGTATCCATTTGCCGTCTTGCGGCGTACGTAGACGAATGCGGCGGAGCCAACCAATATGATGAACATGGCGATAAAGTGCGGCGTATTCACCCACATGCGCCAGATGTCGGTCAGGCTCATCAGCACCACGAAAAATATGAACGCAGGCGTTGGGCCAATCGCACCACGCAGCCCGCAGTAAAAAAATGTCAGTGCGCAAAGCGTCAGGAAAGCATTTATGAATCGAACCGACTGAAGATTGAAACGCTCGAGCAATGGCCACATGTAGATCCGGTAGCCGTGCCAATAACGAGAATAATCTGTCATTATCGGAGCGGCAATTCCGGCCGCCGTTTTGTGCAGCTCCGGGCACGGATCAACAAATTCAAAATGAAGTCTTGGCATGAGAGCCGTAGTCAAGAAATTCTGGCCGTCGTCGAGCATTAGATTCAACGCGGTGCATTCGGTAAACTGGTGACCGCCGCGATTGATGAACAGCCGGGGTTGCTGCTCATCGTCGAGCACTCCTTCGTCGAACGCCGCGAGTACGTGCAGGCGCGCAGAAGCGAGATCGGTATGGCTACGAACTTGTATCAGGGCGAATACGAACAAGGGTTGCAACAGCAGGACGGCCGCCATCGCCAATAATGTGGCTAGAAAGGCGGTCCGGAATCGATTGGCGTACGCAACCGGCGCGGTGACCAGAAACGCCGGCCATAGGCCATGGCGCCGGGCGACTTCATCGGGCTTCATCGGATATTCCCCCAGCTCAGCTGAACCATAGCGGACACCATGCTATCCCAAGTGTCGGCAGTTTGGGCCGGCCTGTTGCAAACCCTTACGGCACAAGAGCTTAAGGCAGCTCCTCCAGCAGGACCTCCGCCGCGAGCGTTGCCCGGTTGCGGCAGCCCGCTCGGCGGCCGGCGGGATTGGCCGACCGGCCCTTCTGGAACAGGTGGCCGCTTGGACACTCGCTCTGCTTCTGCAGGGAATCTGCAGGCATTCTTCGTCTCCTTTGCCGGGATGTAGGCAGGCTGAACGGGCAGCCCGCCCCAACAGCGCGCTACCCGGACGCCTGCGGCAAATCGACTTGCAGGTGCTGCCCCTTCGATGGTGAAGGGTTACGACCCCGGCGGCGCCACAGGTGCGGTCCGGTCGCCGGCAATCTCATCTGTGAGGCGGCCGGTAATGGGCGCGGGGGTGCTCCTTTAACCTGCTTGCTGCCCTCTAGCCTCAAGAGTACAGCGCGTTTCTCATTTGAGCCGGTCTGGCTCGGCGGCGCAACGGCCCTCGGAAGATCAAGGCATCGCCGTCCGTCGTCTCTCGGGGTCGTTGAACGGCCATACTCGGCCGCTGGGGTTGTCTCAATCGCTTCGAGGATTCGGCGCCATACCACGGCCCGTCAACATCGCCCTCGTCAAGCAGACCGCATTCATCCACGAGGGTGGGACCAGCGGCGACGGCCTGCACTATGCGCACATGATGCAACTGGTCAAGCAACTACATCTAAACTGTTTTTAATGTGCCGGCTTCCGTTTTTCGCGGGGCCAAGCGCAGGAATTCAATACGCCGTCCGTGTGGCTTCGAGAGCCTGCCTGCATTCAATTGTCGGCGCATGGCTGGTTCAATATTTGTCAGAGGACAATGGCCTTGAAGACATATCGCTCCGTCGTTCGCACCGCCAAGCTGCTAATAGAAGAACATGGCGCGAGTGCACCCTTGCGAGCGGCGCAGCGGGCTGACGAACTCCTCGACGAGGGCGATATCGACGGCTCGATGTTCTGGGGCCAGACCCATGAAATGATCGAGGAAATAACGCGGAACAGAAGCGAAAAAGATCTCCCAAACTAGGCTGCCTTCTTTCAAGCTCAAATCTGCAGCTTCTCGACGAACCGCTTAAGACGATGCGAATCTGGCTGCGGCGATCGCGGGAGCAGATGCTGAGCATGCTGTTGACGATCCAGCTTCTCATTCTGTTCGTGATGCCTGCCGCACGAGCGGCGGGCTTGCCGTTGCCGCATATCGCCATCGATGGGCTGCTCTCCGTACCCGTCGTGCTGGCGCTCGTACTGGCCAGTAGCCGGGGCGCCATGGCGACGGTGATCCTCTCCGTGGCGCTGACCATAGCGGTGTCCGTCTGGCGTCATGGGCGGCCGGACCTGGTCGCCGACACCGTGAACACCACAGCACAGGTACTGCCCCAGCTCGTTTTGTTGTGGGTCATCTCAACCGCCGTCTTCAGCCGCGGCCGCACGACCTATCACCGCATTCTCGGGGCGATTGCCATGTATCTGGGCATCGGCATGATCTTTGTCAGTCTCGATATCCTGCTGGTGCAGTTCGTGCCGGACGCCTTCACGCACCTGCCCTCTAATCCGTTCGAGATCCGCCAGGCGCTGACCTATTTCAGCCTTAGCACGCTCACGACCAGTAGCTTCGGCGATATCTTGCCGGCACACCCAATCGCCCGCAGCCTCGCTAATCTCGAAGCAATCTGCGGCCAGTTGTTTCCGGCAATTTTGCTGGCGCGAGTTGTCGGGCTGCATAGCTCGAACGGCAAGCTTCAGCCTCGCCGGCCTGATGCGGGTGAACCAATCCCTGACCCGCCCCGGCGGCAAAGTCGTCAGTTCTAGTCGTCCGCATCGGTAAGCCGTCGCAGATCTCGCATCAACGCCCGGGTTGCCCGCCTTTCTGCCGTGGCTTCGGCTGTGTAACGCCCAGTACGATAGGCGCCGTTGCGTTCGCCCTTCGGGCCGCCGCCCTTGCCACCGTGTAAGCGGCCGACGGGCTTTCCGTGCATCGCCGGCGCCCGGCAGGGCAGTTTCGACCGCCGCCGCCGCGCTCGGCATCGCGGCGCTGCTTGTGCGCGGACAAGCGCCCGCTGACAATCGGGCTTGTAGGGTAGGCTATGGGCGAACCGAAAATCATCATGCTCTAACCCATTTGAGGGGCGACCGGTCTGGCGTTTCCGTGTTTGGATCGCGTTTCGTCTAATACGCATCCCGCACTTATTGCTGGAGCGCGTGTTATTACGTGTCCCTGCAGAAGGAGATATAAAGATGAAAAGTCAGTTGCAGTGGGGAGTTCCTCTGCTGCTTACCTTCTTCAGTACAATGCTGTTCGCCACCCCGGTCGTCGCCCAACCTGCCCAAGCGGGCTTTGGCTTCAATGGTGCCGTTAGCGGCTTCCCGACGGGCGCCGTATCTGTAACCGGTGGCGGCGCTTACGACCTCGGCCCGCCCAGCTTTGTCCACGCCGCCGGGGGCTTTAGCTGCCTTGCGGATGTGGGGCAGGGACCATTGAGCAATAGCATCAATCCAAACGACCCAGGCCCGTGCCTTGCAGGTCAGGGAGTCCGCTGGGATACGGCGGAGCTGCTGACCCAAACGACTTTCAAGTGCACCGGCGCCGCTGGCGAGAGGCTAAAGACTGCTAACACTGGCGATACGACAGCCGTGCTCCAGGCCGACTTCTACCGTGCCGGCGACGCCAACGACGAATCCTTCACTGCCCAGATGATTGTGTCTGCGACGGACATTGCCGACGACATTCCGGGGCTTCAGAATCTCTGGGTACAGGGTGTGGGATGCGGCACGGCCATCGTGCACTTCAGCAACAAGCAGAAATAACGTTCCTGCAGCCGGGGCGAGGCCGTCCAGGAGCCTCCTGGTCTAAGTCTAGTGGCGAAATCAGGATCTGATGCGCCTACTAGCCGGAATCCCTCAGGAGCCGCAGCTCCCGCAGTAGAGCCCGAAGCTCCCGCCGCTCAGCCTTGGCCTCCGCCGTATGGCGGCCCGTTCGATAAGCGCCGTTACGCTCTCGCCTGGGTGGCACCGAGATCTCGGATGGTTACATCAGCCCTTGCTCGGCGCTGCCGGCTCGCGGAAGAACCTGGTTGTCGGCTCGTCCATGGGAAAGAAACTCTCGATCCGGATTTCCTGAACCGTGATGTCTTGCGGCGTCCCCAGAGTCGCGATGGTCGTGAAGAGATGCAGTGAAAAACCAGACTTCCGCAGGTGCATCGCAAGCAATGGCGGCTGCGCATCCTCGAGCGCGGCAGACTGCAACAGGTCCGGCAATCCCTCATAGGAAAGCAGGCGGGCGAGCAGCGATGACGATTCAGGTGAGCGATCGGCAATCGCGTCGGCCTGAACGCCGCGGATGAAGTGGAGAGCAACCTCCTTCCAATTGACGACGAAGGGCCGCATGACGGCAGGGGACAAAAGGGCATCCGCCAGATTGACCGGGCCCGCCAGGACCGCGCCAAGAATGAACTCGACAAGACGGGCTGCACCCTTATTGGCCCGCTTCAGGTTCCAATGCCGGTCCACCACGAATGCGGGGAAGGGCTCCTGCTGGGCGAGGATGTAATCGAGCGCGCCGTCCACCTGGGCGAGCTCGGGTTCGCCCAATTTTCCCTCCCGCCAGATTGCCGCATAGCCGGCCGATGCCAGGAATGTGTTTTGCTGACGCAACGGCACGTTCAATGCCGCCGCCAGGCCCAGCACCATCTGCGGACTTGGCGCCGCGCGGCCGGATTCCAGGAAGCTGAGATGACGCTGGGAGGTTCCCGCCGCACCGGCCAATTCAAGCTGGGATAGACCACGCCCCTTTCGCCACCGGCGCAGCTGCTCGCCAAAGTTCCTGTGCATCGCAGTTCCCATGGCCCGTATCGCTCTCGATTGCGCAGCACCGTATGTAACCGCAGAACGAACATTCGGGCCAGCCGGGCGTACTAACGGAAGCGCCAGAACGGCGGGCTGCGGTCGTTCTCGACTGTGGCGCGGTCGA
>Ga0137363_10002805_pt1 | contig 10480 bp, 6 predicted proteins | sample MadtaG_FD_104800 | JGI IMG/M metagenome (GOLD analysis project Ga0137363, IMG submission 104800) | Vadose zone soil microbial communities from Angelo Coast Range Reserve, California, USA - Mad1_115_16 metaG | ecosystem: Environmental > Terrestrial > Soil > Vadose zone | place: USA: California...
CGAACTGTATACGTGCCGTCGCCGGTGTCGCTGCTGAGTTGATTGATGCCGATCGACAGGCGGCCCGAGCGAGGAGAGACGAGGTCGCGTTTGGCGCCAATCAGAAACGGCTGCGAGGTGTCTTTGTCGCCGATGCGGCCGATGACTGCGCCACGTCCCGCTCCGTTGAAGGGTAGAATGCGGAGAAGATCTTTGAAGCTGCGAGCGATACCTGCGGGAGTACTGTCGGTTTGCTGGTCGGCGTAACGAAGGAATCCCGTGGCGGTGGCAACCACGTGTTCACCGGCTTGGACGTCGATACCAGTGTCAGCCCAGAATGAATCCCCAGTGATCTGAACTTCTTGCGCGAGGCGGAGGTTCCCAGACGGCATCGCCGCCGCAGCTGACTCAAGTGCGGGGGACTGCTGCGCCTGACGTGCGGTGTCCTCGCGAACGAGTTGGGCGCCGAGAGTCGATGGCAAGGTTCCCAGAAGGGTACATGCACCGAGGCAAAACGCACTTTTTTTCAGGAATAGGGAACGCATAACGTCGAGCCATCCCGCGGCGGGTGTGAACGCATCTTCACTGTTAACAGATGCTCCCCACAACAGCAAGAGTTGGATGGTGAGCGACTCGGGAGAGCTGCTGATTCCTTGACGGATGGGAAGTGCGCTTGTAAATTTACAAGATGCTGCAGGGTTGCCACAGCAGAGTGAGCGTCCCAGGGAACTTTGACAGAGAAGTCGGGAGACAGACCGGGCGTCTGTCCCAGCTCAGAGGATGGCGTAAAAGTCGAAAGAGTAGCCAGCTCGAGCGAGAACTGTGGCAGAGTTCATGACAAATCAATTTCAGCGACGGGCGTTGGCGGCGTTGTGCGCGGGAGCAGTGTTTCTGTTCGGCCCAACGGCGACGAGGGGGCAGATGCCCTTGCCTCCGGCACCGCGACGAGCCGCCCCAGTCACCAACATAACCGTAGATGGCAGCGAGGCCATGTTCACGACAATGTGCGCGCTGCTTGCCGCGGGCTTCGAAGCAAACGTCAGCGCGGAAAACTGGCATCCCCTGCGCGCACGCCTTCGCGAGCAGATGCAGCATCAGCAAGGGCCAGCGGCGGATGCCGTAAGAGAATTTTACAAGGAACATGTGGTTCGCGACTCGGGAGCCACACTCTCGCGCTACATCTGGTTTGGGCTGCTTTCCGGACCCGCGCCGAAATTCCAGATGATGGTTCGGCGAGACGACATGCCTACGGAAATGCTTGCGCTCGATGGTTTTAGCGAAATTCTCTCCAACTATTACGAGGAACAAAAAATCGGTCGCTTGTGGAGAGATTTGCAGCCTCTATATAACCGGGAAATAGACAAGGTGCATGATCCAGTGTCGCAAATCGTTTTTGTGACAACGGGTTATCTGCGACAGCTCCAAGATCCCACGACACCGCGGGCGTTTACGATCATTCTGGAGCCCCTAGTCGGACGCATCACCAATGTGCGGAATTCCGGCGAGCACTATTCAATCGTTCTGAGCGGCTCCGATGACATACCGACGGACATCGTCAGGCACGCCTTCTTGCATTTCCTGCTTGATCCGCTTCCGCAGCAATATCCGCATGTCCTGGCCGCGAAACGACAGCTCTATGAGAAGGTTGCGCGAGCGCCCCGCTTGGCACCGGATTTGAAAGATGATTTTACGTCTTACTTCGCCGAATGTTTGGTTCGTGCGGTGGAGTTAAAACTAAAACGCCTGTCGCCGGGCGAAAGGGACGCGGCGATGGACCGCGATGACACGGACGGTTACGTTCTCGTAAGGACCATCTTTCTCGGGCTTGCAAAATACGAAGCCTCCGAGCCGTCGATGGCCTTGTACTTTCCTGACCTGGTAAGAGGGATCAATTTGGCGGAAGAAACAAAGCGGATTAACGGAATTCAATTTGCCTCGGCGGACCGCGGGCAGAACCCGGACGACCCTGCCAGCGAAGAAGTGACCCGGCACAGAGTAGCGCAGCCAACGACCGTACCCAATGATGCCGATGCGATCGCTTCGCTTACGGATGGCGAGCGGCGAATCGCAGAGAAAAATCCGCGAGCTGCGGAGCTTTCTTTTCAAAAAGTTTTGGCGAGATACCCGGACCAAATACGCGCGTGGTACGGATTGGGTCTGGTGGCGCTGCTCGATCACGACGGCCCGCGAGCGAAAGAAGTGTTTGGCAGGTTGACGACGGGAGAACACGCAGCGCTAGAGGACCCCATGGTACTGACATGGTCGCATGTGTACCTGGCGCGGATTTATGATGATGAAGGGCAACAAGGGCTCGCCAAAAACGAGTTCCAAGCAGCTCTCGCCGTGCCCGGAGGACCGGAGCAGGCCAAGCAGGCGGCGCAAAAGGGGCTCGAAGCAGTAAACCTTGAGAAACCTGTAGAACGGCCTTAGATTTAGGAGTGGCCAGACACAGGACATAGGCGGAACAACGGGGAGAAACTCGAGCCAGCGGACTTGAGCGACAAATTGAAGAGGCACAGGAGGCCGGAAATGAATGGGACGTGGCAAAAGTTAATGGAGGCGGGGGCTTTTGGGGGATTGCTCCTAATGGGATGCGTGGGAGCAGCGGCGCAGGGTGGCAGCGGGCAGAGTGGCCAAAGCGGTCAACAGAATCCGCCGCCTGCGCAGCAGCAAACCGATAAGGACAAAGCGAATACGCTAACGTTGGACACACCGGCGCCGCCGGTGAACGCGGAAGAAGATGCCGCGTTCAAGGCGTTCGAGGCCATACCACTGACGGACGGGAACAAGAAAACTCAAGCAGGCGAAGCATTTGTGCAGAAATATCCGCAGAGTCGCTACCTTGCGCCCGTGTATTCGAACCTCGTCAAACTCTATCTTGCGGCGAATGATATCCCGAAAATGCAAGACGCCGGTGAGAAGGATGTCGCCCTGGCTCCCAACGATGTGCAGACTCTAGCGATCCTTGGGCAAACTATTCCGCGGGCATGGAACTCGGGCATGCCAAATGCCGGGCAGCAACTGGATAAGGCGGAAAAATTCTCGAAGTCCGCGATTGAACTCACTCCCACGATTCCCAAGCCGGATGGAATGACGGACGTACAATTTACCCTCGCCAAAAATCAGACTCTGGCGATGGCCCATTGCGGATTGGGTCTTGTCTATTTCCGCCGAGGCAAGTATGACGATGCGATTCCGGAGTTTGAGACGTCCACAAAGGTTGATCCGAATCCTGAGGCTGATCCCGTGACCTACTATGTTTTGGCGATTGCGGATGAGAAGACCTCGCACTTTGATGGCGCGGTGGCGGCGTACACGAAATGCGCCTCAATCCCGGGCAGCTTACAGCCGACGTGCAAGAACGGAGTCGAACAGGCGAAGAAGCTGGGCGCCACGCAGTTAAGCGCGCCGAAATAAGCGACGCCGGAGGGCGCACTGCTTCAGGACGCGCTATTCAAGGTAATGACCCAAAGTGTCGCAGAGCAACTCGAAGAGCGCCTCGGTTATCGGTTTAAGAAGCCGGAACTCCTCGAGCGTGCTTTGACGCACAGCTCCGCGGTACCGGAGTTGCGCGCAGGGCACGGCGAAGAATCCGCGGAATCGGCAGCCATCTTGGACAATGAGAGGCTGGAATTCCTGGGTGACGCCGTTCTTGAATTGCTGGCGCGGGAATATCTTCTAGAGTCATTTCCAGAGTGGAGCGAAGGGCAGCTCTCTAAGAGCCGCGCGCGGATTGTAAATGCGCACTCTCTCGAAGCCGCGGCGCGCCGCATCAGGCTTGGCGAACATTTGCGGCTCGGGCGCGGGGAAGAAAAGTCTGGCGGCCGGGAAAAGCCCACGCTCCTAGCCGATGGCTTCGAGTCGGTCGTCGGCGCGGTTTACATGGACGCCGGACTCGGATCCGCGCGGGAAATGCTTAAGCGCCTCCTTTTCGAGCACGCTCTCGAAGAGCGCGGCGAGCGAATCGCGGACTCGGACCGCAAGTCCGCGCTCCAAGAGTTTCTGCAAGGCCGCGGAAAGTCCCCTGCGGAATACAGGCTGTCGGGTGAAAGCGGGCCGGATCATCAAAAAGTGTTCGAAGTCGAGGTATGGATCGGCGGGACGCGCATGGCCAGCGGTGTTGGCAGCACAAAAAAAGAAGCCGAGCAGCGAGCGGCGCAAAGCGCGATGGAACTCTTGGAAAAAATGTGATGTGCGGTTGCGAAAGAAAGGCTAAGAGCGAATGGCGGAAGAAACTGCACTGAAAGTCGAAGAGCCGGTAGATCCGGTCAAGCCGGCGGAGCAGAAAAAAGAGGAGCACCATGAAGATCCGACGACGATTTCCGAATACTTGGAATCGTTGCTGGTGACCGTGCTTCTGGCGCTGTTTGGCACCAGCTTCATCGTTCAGGCGTTCAAAATTCCATCGGCTTCGATGGAAGGGACGCTGCTGATTGGCGACCATCTCCTCGTCAACAAGTTCATCTTTGGAGGCAGCGGAGCCTGGTATGAAAAGCTGCTGCCTTACCGTCCGTTGGAGCGCGGCGACATCATCGTCTTCAAGTACCCTTACGCGGACCACCAGCACTTTGTGAAACGGGTGATTGGCTTGCCCGGCGACCGCCTTAAGCTCGTGGACCAACAGATGTACGTCAACGGGAAGCCGCTGAACGAGCCGTACGTCGTGCACGACCCGATGGCCCCCTACGACAACTTCAACTATTCCTTCCCGCCCTTGAAGGGCATGCTGATTTCCCCTCAGGTTGTTCCGGAATCCGGCTGGAGGGAAACGCTTCGTGGCTATATGAAAGGCGACGAAATCGTCGTCCCGCCGGGGAAATTATTCGCCATGGGAGACAATCGAGACCGAAGCTCGGACAGCCGCTACTGGGGCTTCGTGGATCGCAGCGCGATTATGGGCCGCCCCTTCCTGATTTATTGGTCGGTGGACGCGACGAGCAACGACTACACGCAAACCACCTTTTTCCAGCGGCTGGTCGGTGTTTTTGACACGCTCGCTCATCTTCCAGCCCGCACGCGCTGGAGCCGTATGTTGCATACGGTGCACTGAAATTTGCCGGTTTTGTCCTTGGCGTTTTCGTCGAAAAGGGCCGGGAACTCCGGTCTCTGGAACGAAACAAAAGCAGATAGCCCTCCGTCTTACAGTTGCTTTTCATTTACAGGCCAGTCTGCGAAACTTCCTGGCAATATGAAGATGCTGCGCAAGTGGTGGAAGCTGGCGCTTACGATTGTGGCGCTGCTCGTGGCCATCCAGATTGGCGTCTCCTTGCTCGTTCGCACGCACCGCATGCACGCCTACCTGACGACCCAACTCGAACAGGCGTTTGGTCGGCCGGTTGAGGTCGGCCATTTTGCGGTGCAACTTCTCCCTGCGCCACGGCTAGATGCGGAGCAAGTAACGGTGGGCGAAGACCCTGCGTTCGGCAACGAATATTTTTTGCGCGCGGACAACTTGTCCGCGGGACTCCGATGGACTGGCTTGCTCCGCGGCCATTTCGAATTCGGCACCCTTTCGCTAACTCGTCCAAGTTTGATCTTGGTGCGAAACAACCAGGGCAGATGGAACCTGGAGCGCTGGTTGCCTCCCGCGAAAGCCGCAGCGGAAGCAACCGCACGCGTCTATGGACCGCCGTCGGCGATCGCCCCCGTCAACCGTTTGCTGAGAATCGATTTCGATGAAGGCAGGGTCAATTTCAAGAATACGGACGATAAGCTTCCGTTTGCGCTGACCCGTGTCTCGGGAAGCGTGGACCAAGTCGCGCCAGGCCGCTGGCAACTGCGTCTTGAAGCGCAACCGTGGCGCAGCGGCGTGGTGCTGCAATCCGCGGGAACGGTGCATGTGCAAGGCGACATCGCGGGTACATCGGCGCGGCTCCAGCCTGCGCAGCTCACCGTGCACTGGGAAAAAGTCTCTCTCGCGGACCTCTTCCGGCTGCTCCGCGGGCGCGACTACGGGATGCGAGGCGTGTTCACTTTGGACGGTTCGCTTAAGAGCGGCACATCGGAGGCTGGTTCGGGCTCAAGCTCTGAAACACTGTCCGGCCAATGGACTTTTTTCGCCGAGGCCCGCGCGGCTCAAATCCATCGCTGGGATTTGATCGAGCGAAGCGACAATCCCCGGTTGAGACTCGGCGTCAAAGGCCACTGGAACGTGGCTGCGGGAAACGTGCGCGCGGAAGAAGTGACCATCGAAGGCCCGCGTTCGAATCTGCGAGGCGTGGCAAGTTACGTCACAGGGCCGGCGCCCAGCTTCGAGTTGCAGCTGGATTCCTCGGGAATTCAAGCCACGGACTTGCTCGCATGGTACAGAGCGTTTCATCCGGGCGTCGACGATGGAATCTCCGCGGAGCAATTTTTCACCGGTGCGATGATCTTGCGCGGCTGGCCGCTGGAGATCGAAACGGCCGCATTCTCGAGCAATGGCGGCGTCGTGAAAGTGCCAGGCCTAAAAGTTCCAGTGCACACAGGCCCCGTGCGCCTCGGACGCGAGCGAAACATGCTTGTGTCTGAGCCGGTGCGTATCGCGCTCGGCGGCGCGGCCCGCGACGTCATCTCGCCGAAGAGGCGGCGCATCGCAACGCTAATGGACAATGCCGCGGACATCACGTTCAATCACGATCTGAACACGCAAACGGGCAGCATCAGCATTGAAGGACACGTACAAAAAGTCGAAGAGGTGCTAAAAGCCGCTGCAGCCTTCGGGCACCCGATCAATCACGGATGGGAACTCACGGGAGAAACGCTGGCTGTGACGCGGTGGGAATGGCAAAGACCTTTCAGCGGTCGCTGGAACGGCAGAATTCTTTTCAATAAGGCGAAACTCGCGGTTGCCGGGCTGAACCAGCCCCTCGCTGTGCAGGAAAGCACGTTGAATTGGATAGATGGAAAACGGTCCGCGGATGTCACCAGGGTGGAGGGATTTGGCGGGAGGTGGTCAGGCTCCATCACGGAAAACAAACTGGCTGACACGCAAGAGGGCCCGCGATGGAATTTTAGTTTAACGGCGGATCGCATGAATGCCGCCGAACTCGACCGCTGGGTCGGGCCCCGCGCTCGACCAAACTGGCTTCAGAGGCTGCTGCCGTCGCTCCTCGGCGGATCGTCGCCGAGCCCCTCCGCAAGCGAGTTGGTTCGCCAGACGAATGCCGACGGTGAATTGAACATCGGGGAATTGACGGTTGAAAAGTTAAAACTCGCCAACGTCCATGCACAGGGCTCTCTGCGCAACCTTGAGCTCGAGGTGCGCGAAGCTGATGCGCAGTGGGCCGGGGGCGCAGTGCACGCGCAGGTGAAGGCGAAGTTTGCGCCGCTCCCGAAATATGACGTGACGGCCAAGCTTGACCGCGTAGATCTTGCGGAAATTCCTGCGCCAGGCCGATTCACCGAACGGCTGGCTGGCCTGGCTTCCGGCACGGTGCACGTCGAGACGGAGGGCGTCGGCCGCGACGAACTCTTGCAGAAGTTGGCCGGCGGCGGCGAAGTCCAGCTTCAGAAAGTCGAATTTCGAGGCTGGGACGTGAGCGCTAGCGTGGCCGACGGCGCGCCACACACCGGCACATCGCGGTGGACAACCGGCGCAGGGACGTTTACGATGCGCAACCGCAGCGTCACCGTTGAGGATTTAACTCTGGATTCCGGCGCGGAGAAAACTTCGCTGCAGGGCACGGTGAGTTTCACGCGTGACGCCGATTTTACGATCGAAACGTTGAGCGCGGGAAAACGGCACGGCCGCACCATTGGCGTCAACGAAGCCGGGCACGTGCTGAAAATTTCCGGACCGCTGGACGGGCCGCGTGTTTCGGTTGTAAAAGCGGTGGCGCATCAACCGGCGGATTGAGACTTGAGCGTTATATAGAAAGTCGAGTTTGGCGGCAAAATTCTAAGACCCGTGGAGGCTGTTGATGAAACGCTTTGCACCGATAGTGATCCTTGCAGCGCTGATGATTTGCCCGGTCACGAAGGCCCAAAAATCGCCCCCGCTCGAACAATTTCTGAGCGCACCGTTCCCCACGGAGCTGACCGCCGCCCCCGCCAAAGGCCGCGTCGCCTGGGTATTCAACGCCCGGGGCGCACGCAATCTCTGGATCGCGGAACCCGCCGCGGACGGAAGCTACAAATCGCGCCAAATCACTTCCTACAAGGACGATGATGGCCAGGACCTCGGCCAAATCAGCTGGGCGCCAGATGCGGAAACAATTGTCTATACGCGCGGCGGCGACCTCGAATTCGCCAACGGCACATATCCCAACCCGCAAAATTCGCCGCAAGGCGTCGAGCAGGATATTTGGGCGGTTTCATTGAACGGCAGCGCCCCAAAAAAACTTGGCGAGGGCCATTCGCCGGCGATATCCCCCAAGGGAGGCAGCGTCGCCTTCATCTTCAAATCGCAAGTGTGGATTGCGAAGCTGGACGGAAGCGAAAAAGCCGAGCAGTTGATTCATTCGAATGGCGGAACAAGCCAGCTGCGCTGGTCCCCAGATGGCTCGAAGCTGGCTTTTGCGAGCCGCCGGGGAGATCATGGCTTCATCGCGGTCTACGATGTTGCGGCGAAGTCCCTCGTCTATCTCGAACCGAGCGTGGACACCGACCGCGAAGCTGCATGGTCGCCGGACGGCCGAAGAATCGCGTTTCTGCGTATCGCTGTCGCGAAGGGCAGGCTTCCATTTAGCCCAGACCGTGAGGGCCAGCCGTGGTCCATTCGAATCGCAGACGCTACGACCGGTAAAGGTCAGGAGATTTGGCACGCGGATGCAGGCACCGGCAGCGTCTTTCATGAAGTTGTCGCCGAGAATCAACTGATTTGGGCAGTCGGCGACCGCGTCGTTTTCCCGTGGGAGCGCGGCGGATGGATTCACCTATGGTCCGCTCCAGTCAGTGGCGGAACCGCAAAGCTGCTCACGCCGGGAAACTTCGAAGTCGAATTTGTTTCCTCCAGCGCGAACGGGCAGTCGATCGTCTATTCCTCAAATCAAGATGACATTGACCGCCGCCACGTTTGGAAAGTTTCCCCCAATGGCGACCGTCCGGAAGCTGTGACGTCAGGCAGCGGAATCGAAACCGCGCCCGTGCTCGCGAGCGACAACAAAACGGTTTTGGTTCTTCGTTCCGATGCACACACGACCATGCGCCCAGCCATCGTCACCGCCAAAGCCGAAATCCGGGACCTCGCGCCGGAATCACTTCCCGTCGATTTCCCTGAAAACGCCATGGTCACGCCGCAACAAGTGATTCTCTCTTCCGTCGATGGCATGCAAATCCACGCTCAGCTCTTCCTCCCGCGCAATGCCGGCGACGGCAGGCGTCATCCCGCGCTCTGCTTTTTCCACGGCGGATCGCGCCGCCAAATGCTTCTCGGCTTTCACTACATGTTTTATTACAGCAATGCGTACGCCATGAATCAGTACCTCGCGAGCCGCGGCTACATTGTCCTCGCCGTGAACTATCGCAGTGGCATCGGCTACGGCCTGAATTTTCGCGAAGCTCTCAACTACGGCGCGGCCGGCGCCAGTGAGTTCAACGACGTCGAAGGCGCTGGCCTCTACCTGCGCTCGCGCCCGGACGTGGATCCCGCCCGCATCGGATTGTGGGGTGGCAGTTACGGCGGCTACTTGACGGCTCTCGGCCTCGCTCGCGCCTCCGATCTTTTCGCAGCGGGCGTCGATATGCACGGCGTCCACGATTGGAACACGGAAATCCCTACATTCGCTTCCTCATACAAAGCCGCGGATCGCCCCGATGCCGCAAGGCTTGCGTGGGAATCCTCTCCGCTTTCTTCCGTCAGCACCTGGCGCTCCCCTGTTCTCTTGATCCAAGGCGACGACGATCGCAACGTTCCGTTCGCCGAAACAGTAGACCTGGCCGAAGCGCTCCGAAAACAAAACGTCGCGTTCGAGCAATTGGTTTTTCCCGACGAGATTCACGACTTCCTCTTGCACCGAACCTGGCTGGCCGCGTATCGCGCGACGATCGAGTTCTTCGACAAACATTTCAAAATACCGGAGAAATGATGCCCGGCAGGAGCGCCTGCCATGAATAGACTTTTGCGATTCCTCGCCTGCTGCCTGATCTGCGCGGCGGTTCCGTGCGTGGCTCGCGATAATGTGGACCGCGTCGTCCTCTTCCCAAAACTCAGCGTCGGTCAGACCATCCACTATCAAATTGGCTACAGCGCGAAAACCAACACGAATACAGAAAGCACGGTGGCCGCGCCTATGGCCCCGACAAGCGGCCAAACCAATGAGAATCTTCTTCTGGTTGTCCGGGTCGAAGACTTGCGTGTCGATGCTGGCCGGACAGTAGCGCGTCTCCGCACGCGAATCGTCGAGCCGGATGCCGCGGTCCCGAATGCCACGGCTTCGGACGCCAAGGCGCCGCCGAATAGCACACAAAACTCAAGTGATTCGGGAAAATCTAGCAAGCGCGAAAAGACCGTCGAATTCACACTTCACGCGGACGGCCAAGTCACCGACGTCGAGGGACTCGATAGACTTTCCGCCGAGGA
>Ga0137363_10002807_pt1 | contig 10475 bp, 10 predicted proteins | sample MadtaG_FD_104800 | JGI IMG/M metagenome (GOLD analysis project Ga0137363, IMG submission 104800) | Vadose zone soil microbial communities from Angelo Coast Range Reserve, California, USA - Mad1_115_16 metaG | ecosystem: Environmental > Terrestrial > Soil > Vadose zone | place: USA: California...
ACTTTCTTTGCCGTCATGGGAAAAAATGCGCCTGCCTTGACGGTAGCGTCGTTGGCGACAATCATCACCAGCCGCGTCTGGATGCGTCCCAGCCCCGTGATCACTCCAGCAGCCGGCGCGCCACCCCACTCTTCATACATGCCGCGCGCTACGTAAGCGCCAAGTTCAAAAAAAGTTCCGGGATCGACCAGCAGGTTAATCCGCTCGCGCGCCGTCAGCCGCCCTTTGTTATGCTGGCCCTCAATGGCTTTCGGACCGCCACCCTCGCGAATCTTTTCCTCTTCATTGCGAACCTGCGACACCAAGTCGGCCAGGAAGCGCATGTTGGCTTCAAAGCGCGCCGAGGTTGGGTCCACGCGCGACTCGAGGACCGTGGAACTTGAGGGCATGCCGGGATCGATGCGGTCGCTCATAGGTGAAGAATCTGAAACTGTTTACGGTATAACAGCCGGGGCGGACGCGCAAACCTCAGTTGGAGCCTCGAAAACGTCGTGGAAAAGATTTCACATCGAAGATTGTTGACTACAGATCTTGAACTCAGATTGCCGCCGCCACCTAACCCTGCTATAAATTCTTTTCTATCCAACGCTCCAGCCGGCATCCATCCTCCTCCAGCAGGAAGCTGCCGGACCCAAAACACTCGCCAAAAATCCGGTGCGACTGCGGATCGCGCGCCGCCCGCGTGATCCACTGCTTTCCCACCTGATACTGGCTGGCGGTGAACCACTTCTGTGGCAGAACCTCCACCAGACCCGCTTGCAAATAGACGACATAGAGCGCGAAGGCGGGGTCGTCGGGGCTCTTGGCTGGGTAGCTGGTCGGGACAATCAGTTCGTCCACTCCGCGCAGTTCGGACGGCAGTTCGACATTGTGCATGCCTGCGCGCAGGCCGAGTGGGACGTCAAAATCGGCAAGAGGTTCCGTAGCGGCGTAGATGCGCTCGCTGGACTGCTTGAACCAGCCTGCAATTTCCGCGAAGTCGAAAGCCCTGAGCTGGTCGGGATCGAAGCACACGAAGCGAATGCTTCGGCCCTCCGGGCACCAGATCCCCAAGTGTGATGGCGGCGCGAAGAACGGCCGGCAATACGTATTCAGGGCCAAGCGCGGCTTGCCCGGCTCCTGCTCCAGGCTCAGGGAGACCAGATACGCCAGTGGTCCCTGATCGCCGTGGTGGGTCCAGACGAAGCGCTGCCCGGAAACAGAATTGAAGGCGGGAAAAGTCTTCCAGTACCAGGGCGTTGGTCCGATGGTGCGCGGGAGAATTTCTTTCAAACGGGAGGTGCTGATCTCGGCCATCAATATCAACGGGCCGTGGGCACGCCGCGCGGCTTGACGTTGGCGCGGATGAACTGAACGATATCGTCCATGGCGGTGCCCGGCTGGAAAATGGCGGCCACGCCGGCTTTCTTCAGGCTATCCACGTCCTGGTTGGGGATGATGCCACCGAGCACGATCAGCACGTCGTCCATCTTGTTCTGCTTGAGCAGGTCCATGACGCGAGGAACGATGGCATTGTGCGCTCCGGAAAGAATCGAAAGCCCGATGACGTGGACGTCTTCCTGCAATGCCGCGTTCACAATCATCTCCGGAGTCTGCCGCAAGCCCGTATAGATAACCTCCATCCCGGCATCGCGCAAAGCCCGGGCGATGACCTTGGCGCCGCGATCATGCCCGTCGAGCCCAGGCTTGGCCACCAGCACGCGGATTTTCTGCTCTGCCATCGCTTCCATTTAACCACAGACAGCACAGAAGAGAACGGAGGAAGCCCCGCTTTCTTTGTTCCACAGTGGTTCCTCTGGGGTTAAATGGTTTTGATATCCAAACTCTGCCACAGATACCAACACGCGACGGATCGGTACGGCTCCCAGGACTTCGCAATCTTCTCCATCTGGTCCGGCTTCGGCATTTTGCGTTTCTTGTAGTGCTTCTTGATCGCCATCTGGATGCTTAAATCACCCGTAGGCAGCACGTTCGGGCGCCGTAGCGTGAACATTAGAAACATGTGAGCGGTCCACACGCCCACGCCCTTGACTTGCGTCAGATGCTTGATGACCTCTTCATCGGTCATTTCGGGCAGACGTTTGAAGTCGAGTTCACCACGGGCCGCACGTTGGGCCATGTCTTTCAGGTAGGACGACTTCTGCTTGGACAATCCCACCGAACGTAGTTGCGCGTCAGTCAATTTGAGTATGCCTTCCGGAGCAACTGGATCACCCGCCAATGCGGCAAAGCGGTTGAAGATAGTCACCGCCGCCTTTCCGTTCAACTGCTGATAGACGATGGCCTCCGCCAGGCTATGAAATTCCGGCGGGCCAAACTTCATTCGGTACGCCCCAACGCGCTCGATGATGGCGGAGAGTACAGGATCAGATTTCTTCAGGTGTTTGATCGCTTTGCGCATGTAGACATTTGACGACGGTCAGGCCCAAGAGGATAGCAGACCAGGGGATCGCGGGCGACTCGCCTGCGGCTTGGTTTTGTCGACCTCTCGACTCTGAATTGTCAACTACGAAAGATAGTGCAAGGTCGTCTTGATCAGCGTGGCGGTTCCCTGGTAAGGATCGCCCGCGTCGTCCCACTCCATCGAACAGTAGCCCTTGTAGCCGTGTTGCTTCATGAAGCCAAATGTCTTTCCCATGTCCACATGCACTGTTATGCCCTGGCTGTTGGTTTCGGAGGACTTCACGTGCGCGATGCTGTAGGCATGTCCGAACATGGCGTCGATTCCGCGGTAGGCATAGTCAGGATCTTTGACAGCGAGAGTGTTGCCGAAGTCCGGCAGGGCGCGCAGCCACGGGCTGCTCACTTTCTCGATCAGCTTGACCAGAAAGAACGGATCTTCGCTGATCGGGTTGTCATTCTCCAGATTGACGACAACATTCTTCGCCGACGCGTGCTCGGCCACGCGCCGCAGGCTGTCGGCAGTACGGTCGAGGTCCGGCTGCAAGCCTTTTGCCGGCGGAAGATTCGTGCGAATGCCAGGCGAGCCGAGAATAACGGCAGCGTCGACCCACTGCTTGCCGAAAGCAACGGCCTGCTCGCGCTCGGAGCGGTCCGTGGCGTACGGGCTGCGCTCGCCATCCACCGCCACGTTCGCGATCGCCGCCCCTGCCTTCTCGACTGACGCCCGAAATTGCTCCAGGTATTTCGCATCGCTGGAGGGAAAATGTCCAGTCCAGGGCTCGATCTTGTTGACGTTAAATTTTTCAATGATGTGGGCCGCGAAATCCTTGAGCTCAATGGTCGGGTTGCCTTGCTTGTGCTCAGATCCGGCGATGAACTCACGGAAGGGGTAAGAGGCAACGGCGATTCGCTGCCGTGGCTCAGAGGGGAAGTTCAGGCTGGGAGCAGAGGTCGCTCGGGCTACGCTCGGACCGAGGTACGCTCCGGCTGTGGCGGCCGCGCACTGCCCCAGAAATCGTCTTCGAGAAGTTGGCGACAAGCTGAAAAGTCTAGCACGTTTGTCCCTGGAGATTTCCGCTCACTCCGGTCCCGGCCACGCGGGCGGGGGCCTCATGCTACACCACCCATTTCCGTGCCAACTCATGAACGCAGCCAGGGTTTCACCGTTTAATATTGAGATTTCACGAAAGGACTCATGATCACAATTGTTTCCGGCCTTCCCCGCTCGGGGGCTTCTCTTATGATGCAGATGCTGGCTGCCGGCGGCGTGCCTATCCTGTCCGACGGCGAGCGGCGTGCGGATGTCGACAACCCGCGCGGCTATCTGGAATGGGAACGTATCAAGCAACTTCCCAAGCACCCAGGCTGCATCGCCGAGGCAGAAGGCAAGGCGGTAAAGGTGATCTCACAGCTTTTGCTTTCCCTTCCTGCGGAGCATGAGTACCGCGTTATTTTTATGCAGCGGCCGCTGCCTGAGGTGATGGCGTCACAGGACGAAATGCTGCGACGGCGGGGGAACTTCGATCCGGGTGAGGACAACTCTGTGGTGGCGCGCGCTTTCCAGGACCACCTGTCGGATGTTTACGCCTGGCTCAACGGCAAGCCCTATGTGAAGGTGAGCCGGGTACAGTATCATGCTGTCCTGCGCGAGCCCAAAGACTCAGCAGAAGCGGTGGCGAAGTTTCTGCAGCTTCCTCTGGACGTCGAGGCCATGACGCGACAGGTGGACGAGACACTCTACCGGCAGCGGAAGAAGTAGATCGCCCGCGCACGGCATGCGTTCTTATGCCTTGGGCTGCGTTTGAGGTCGCAATCTGTGACCTCAAACGAACGGTTATGTCGATTACGGGCGATCGCGGGGCCAGCGCAAATACTCATCGCTTTGCGCCATCGCTTTGCTCTTAGGGAGAACCACGAACCGCCTACGACTTCGGCGGGGGAAGCTGAAAACCGATCTTACGCTTCGGCACTCCCTCCGGGACCATGAGTTCCTTGATGGCTTCTATGAGGTCCTGAATCGTAGTGTCGTGGGTTTCCAGGCGACGGTCCAACTCGTTGACTTTGGCGGCGAGCTGGCGATTTTTGGCCAGCATCTCGCGCATGCGCACGAAGGCGCGAACCACGAAAACGCTCATCTCGACGGCTCGGTTGGAGTTGAGTACGGTTGCTGCCATGATTGCGCCGTGCTCGGTGAAGGCATAGGGTGAGTAGCGGCGTCCGCCACGGCCTTTCTTTGAGGTCGCAATTTGCGACCTCAAAGCCTTGTGCTCTTTGGCCGTCAGGAGGAACATGAAATCGGATGGGAATCGCTCCCGATTACGTCGTATCTGTTCGTTCAACCGCTTGACGGTCACGCCATAAAGTTCAGCGAGGTCGGTATCGAGGATGACCCTGTGGTGGCGGAGGATCAGGATCCGCGATTCCACGGGTACGGAGAGCGGTGCCGGGCTCTTTGCCATGAAGGTCGGTAGAGTACGCTTCTTTCGTGGAGGTTGCAATTTGCCACCTCAAGATTTGGTGCTGGTCTGAAATCACAATTTGTGATCTCAATCAACTCGAACATCGAAACGAAGGGCAGGCTTTGGTTCGTGCCGCGATCGCACCAAGGACACTTGCGCCTAAATCGGGCCTCAATTGAGGTCGCTCTGCGGTTTAAGCCGGTCATTCTCTTGCCGGGTAAGGCAGCGCTGAAGCGCTGCTCACACCCAATTACGTGATGCTGACTTCCGTGTAGGTCCCAAATACTTCGCGCAGCGCTTCGCAGATTTCACCTACCGTGGCGTAGGCGCGGACGGCGTCCACGATGTGGGGCATGGTGTTGGCCGAGGAAATGTCTCCGTTTGCGGGCGATCTAGGTTCCTGTGCCGCCGCCTTCTTCAGAGCGTCGAGGCGCCGTTGCACTTCCTCATTTGAGCGGCGGGCGCGCAGAGCTTTCAGTTTGGCGCTCTGCTGGCGGGCCACGCTTTCGTCGATGTACAGGATGTGAGGGGGATCTTCCTCGATCACAAACTCGTTCGCGCCTACGATGATTTTTTCTTTAGCCTCGGCGGCACGCTGGTATTGGTAGGAGGCTTCGGCAACTTCTTTTGCGGGTAGCCTCGCTCGATGGCCTTGACCATGCCGCCCATGGCGTCGAGGTTGGAGAAATAGTCGAATGCGCCCTTTTCCATCTTTAGCGTTAAGGCTTCAAGAAAATATGATCCGCCCAGGGGATCGACCGTTTGCGTCACTCCTGATTCGTAGGCGATGATTTGCTGAGTGCGCAGCGCGATGCGGGCGGCATCTTCTGTCGGTAAGGCCAACGCTTCGTCGTAAGAATCGGTGTGTAGCGACTGGGTTCCGCCGAGGACCGCAGCCATGGCCTGCAGGGCTACGCGGGCGATGTTGTTCATGGGTTGCTGGGCCGGCAACGAGACGCCTGCGGTCTGGGTGTGGAAGCGCAGCAGCCAGCTGCGCTGGTTTTTCGCTTTGAACCGGTCTTTCATTACCTGATACCAGATCTTGCGCGCGGCGCGGTACTTGGCGATCTCTTCGAAGAAGTCATTGTGGGCGTTGAAGAAAAAGCTGAGGCGGGGCCCGAAGTCGTCTACATCGAGTCCGCGTTTTTGCGCCCATTCCACGTACTCGACGCCGTCATATAGCGTGAAAGCCAGTTCCTGCAGGGCCGTGGAGCCTGCTTCGCGGATGTGGTATCCGCTGATGGATATGGTGTTGAATTTGGGCGTGAACCGGGAACCGAATTCGAAGGTGTCTATCACGAGACGCATCGACGGCGCGGGCGGATAGATGTATTCCTTTTGCGCGATGTATTCCTTGAGTATGTCGTTCTGGAGCGTGCCCGAGATTTTCTTCCAGTCGGCTCCCTGCTTTTCCGCCACCACCAGATACATGGCCCACAGCACCGATGCGGGCGAGTTGATGGTCATGGAGACCGTAGTTTTTTCCAGATCGATGCCGCCGAAGAGGATTTCCATGTCCTCGAGCGAATCGATGGCGACGCCGCACTTGCCGACTTCACCCTCGCTGGCCGGATGGTCGGAGTCATAGCCCATGAGCGTGGGCAGATCGAAGGCAACCGAGAGGCCGCCGCCGCCGTGTTCCAGCAAGTATTTGTAGCGCTGGTTGGTTTCTTCGGGCGAAGCGAAGCCGGAGAACTGGCGCATGGTGAAAAGTTTGCCGCGGTATCCGCTGGCGTGAATGCCACGGGTGAATGGGGGTTCGCCGGGATACCCCAGATATTTTTCCGCGCTCCAGTCTTCGGGTAGATCGGCTTGCGTATAGAGGCGGCGAACCGGTGCTCCGGAAATCGTGGTGAAGCGGGCGTGGCTGTGCTGGTCGAGATTTATGCCGGTGGGCGCGCCGATTGGTTTTTCGGGCGCTTTTTCCAGAGTCGGCAGAAGGGTTTTTTCTGCCCAGTTTTTTTCGCTTGCGGACGGGTGGCGCCCTTCGAACACGTCAGCGATTGGATTTTCTGCGACTTGCGGCTTGGGTGGTCTCTTCTCGGGCATGTGGAACCTGGCTGTGCTCGATCATAGAAGAGCATGGGTGCGAGGGGCAAGGCACGAACGTGTGTGGAGAGCCGCATCAAGAGTGAGAGAACAAACCCAAGCGGGAGGGGAGCGTGGAATCCCACCCTTCAAAAATCGAAGGGTGGAACCCGCCCATGATGGTGATCACAACGACGGCGGAGACGACCACAAAGAGGACGAGTCAAATAAGGGGCTTGAGGTGTTGACGGATCCAGTCGAGGATTTGGGCGAAGCGGAATTCGTGCCGATCCATGGAGCCGTAGATGAAGGCGTATCCGTCCAGGCCTTCGACCTCGATGTAAAAGCCGTTCGGTCGCAGGAACACATCGGCGGCGGTGAAGGCGATGCGCGTATTACCGTCGAGGAAGCCGTGGTTGGTGCCAAGTGACTCCATCAAGGCGGCGGCTTCTTGTTCGAGGGAGTTGTAATAGCCGATCTGGGGACGAAAAACGGCGGCCTCAGCAGCGCCTTTATCGCGGACAGCGTGAAGACCGCCGAACATCTCAGTCAATCGATGCTGCATCCGGTAGACTTCCGCCACCGTAAGGTAATCCGCCATTTGGCTTCTTACTTTGCGAGACGCTGCAACAGGTCACGGGTTGCGAGCAACCGACTGCTCGAAGGCGTCCATCACCTCGGGGCGGACCAGGTGCTGGGAGGGAACCACGTTGTGCAGGTAGAACTTGAGCGCTTGCTCGAGAACATGCCGCTTGGTTTGCCCATTCTGCTCGGCAACCCGCGACGAACTCATCGTAGAGCTGAGCGTCAATCTCAGGAGTGACTTTTTGGTCGGCGCGGACGGCATGGGTTCCCGCCTTCTTGTTCGATTCCTATCGTCGCTTTCTAATCATTATAAATAAATATAAATCTTGATTTATCTAAATAGTTGTAAATAAATAGCTTATTCGAATGGAGAAGGCATTGGGCGAATCGAGCAACGGTCCTACCTGAATGGCCTACCTACTTCCAGTTCGACGGGTACGCTATGGGCCTACGACCGGCGGGGTGGGTGGGCCCCCGTCGCTATTATCTGGAGCGGGCTTTGCGGGAGCGGGGTTGGGCGGCGCTGCCGCCTGTACGGTAGGTCCCTCGCCGCCGTCCCCCAGGGCTCGAGTTGTTACCGTCACTCCGGACGCTTTTCGCAGCTCCCGCAGAATCTCCTGGCGGTCGTGGCCGGCGTACTCGCGAGCGAAGCGGGTCAGCGCTTCGGTCAGGATGTCGTGGTGATGCAGAGTCTCAAGACCCTCTTCGTGCGTAATGTTCAGCCAGAGTCGGTGGACCAGATGGACGTCCTCAGTCTTCAGCGAAGGGGTGTGGGGACCGATGTGGAAAGTGTCCACTTTGCGGTCAGGGCGTACGACCTGGAAAATGAATTGCCGCTTGGGCTCGGGCATGGCCTCCCAGGCATGTCCCAGAAAGAAGGCCTGTTCCTGGGATGTCATCTTGCTGGAGAGTCCAGACACCACGGCGGAAGCTTCCAGATTGTTCGCCGTCTGGACGATGGCCGACCAGGGGTCGCGGGCCGGCACTACCAGCAGCGAAACGTGCTTGCCGAAGTTTTCCGCGACCGACACGGCACGGGTGAAAAGTTGTTGCTCGTAGTCGCTGAAGATCTGCTCGGTGGAAAGATCATAGGCTGCTGTGCCGAACTGGCTTACCCGCGCCGACATGACCACAATATCCTGCTCTTTGGTGTCGATACGCTCCAGCGCCCACTTCAGGTGGTTCAAGGTGTTGTAGTCGCGGACCGTGACCATCACGCTCCCGGGGCGAATCCCCAGTCCGGAGCGCTCTACCGTGTCCCTTTGTAGCAGCTGGAAGTGTTCCTTCATGTGCTGCTCGGCGAGGGCGTGTTTGCTCCGGTTCACGCGCTCGGAAACGGTGAAGATCAGGAAGAACCCGGCGGCAAAGGAAACGCCGGCCACCGTGGCAATCGACTTGGTGAAAAGATTCACGACCGCGGTGGAGAGTAGTACTAGAAAGACTGACGCCAGTCCGAGAGGAATCTCGTGGCCGGCGATGGTGAGGTTGGGCGGGACTTTCCAGCCGCGTTCGCCTTTGTACTTGGACCGCAGCACCAGCATGGCCAGGCTGTTGAAGGTGAAGCTCCAGATCACCCCGAAGGCATAAGCCTCGCCCAACAGATAGACGTTGCCGTGGCTGACCAGGATGGTGAAAAGCTGCAAGAAGACAACCAGATTGACGATCCTATAAGTGGTGCCGAATCGCGGATGCGGTTGGCGGAACCAGTCGGTGAGGACCCCGTCTTCCGAAATGCGGTTGAGGACTCCGTTGGAGCCGATAATTGCAGTGTTGACCGCGCCGGACAGGATCAGAAAGCCCACGACCACAACGAAGGCGCGGAAAAACAGCTTCAGAAGCAGCGGGCCGTACTGATACATGGCCAGGCCGGCGATCAGATTGTCCTTATAAATCGGTATGCGCACTGAGTCCGGGATGATCATCACGAACAGCAGGGCGGTGAGCCCGGTGAAAACCAGGCTGTAAACGGCAATGATAATGGCGGCGCGCTTCAGGTTCTTCAGCTTGGGATGCGCGAGCTCACGATTAACCTGGGCCAGCGATTCTTCGCCGCTCATGGCGAGCACGGAATGACCGAAGGCGATCAGGATGCCGAGAATCCCGAACTTTCCAGCAAGGTTATGGGCCAGGTCGGTGTGTTTCAGGAAACCCATTGCTTCCGGGCTGAACTTCAGGCTGTCGGCGGTGGGCAGCGGCACCGTCTGGAATCCCTGCTTCAGCAGGGTGAACGCGGACCATCCAAGCAGGATCACGACCATGACTGTCGTGATCTGCATTACCTGCAGCGCTTTCTCGCTGGATTCCTGAATCCCCTTGGTGTTCTGCCACCAGAAGTACATGGTCACCACGACCGCGAAGACTACCGATGTCCAATTGACGTCGACGTGGGGCGTGCCCTGGAACAGGTTGTGCATGGCGCGCGGGACCCATCCGTGGGCATCGGCAGTGGCAAAAGTGTCATTGATCAGTCCCGCGATGTATTGGCCGGCGGAAACGCCCGAGATAGGACCGGTCAGTATGTAATCGAACATCAGCGCGGAGACGCTGATCTTGGCCAGGGTTCCGCCCAGAGCTTCCTTTACCACGCGGTAGACGCCTCCGCGGACGAACATGGAACAACTCTCCACGTAAACGGCGCGCACCGCGAAGGAGAACAGCATCACTCCCAGGATGAACCAGGGCGCCGATTTTCCGACCGCTTGCTCGGCGATGCCGGCAGCATAGAACGCGGACGAGCCCAAGTCGTTCAGCACGATAGCGGCGGCTCGCCAATAGGAAATGAAAGTGAGCATCACCGACGTCGCGACCACGATGCGAACGCGGTTTGCAGTTGAGCCAGCGGGTTGGAGAGGAGATGCCATGCGGAGGCGGGCTAACTGGTAAGGCGACCGGAAGCGTTACAGGCCGGCGGCATCTCCATATCTTGGGCGCCGCCCAAGGCCAGCACGATTGCGGAGCCCAATGCTCCCGTCGTCAATAACTTTAGCAGATGAATTGTAT
>Ga0137363_10002810_pt1 | contig 10468 bp, 8 predicted proteins | sample MadtaG_FD_104800 | JGI IMG/M metagenome (GOLD analysis project Ga0137363, IMG submission 104800) | Vadose zone soil microbial communities from Angelo Coast Range Reserve, California, USA - Mad1_115_16 metaG | ecosystem: Environmental > Terrestrial > Soil > Vadose zone | place: USA: California...
ACGACGAGCAGAAGGACTATCTCAAGACCATCCTGGAAAAAGGCGAGTCGCTCTTGCGGCTGATCTCCTCCATCCTCGACCTCTCCCGCATCGAGGCGCGCGGCGTGCAGCTGGTGCGCAAGGCCACCAGCCTGGACGAGATCGTGCAGAGCGCGATGGAGAGCGTGCTGCCGCAGAGCCTGAAGAAAAATCTCAAACTCACCGCCAACGTCTCCCGCAGCATCAAGAACGTCACCGTGGACGCCGACAAGATCCGGCAGTGCGTGGTGAACCTGCTCTCCAACTCGGTGAAGTTCACCCCGGCGGGAGGCCTGATCGTGGTCCAGGCGGGCCCGGCCGAGCGGCCGCCCAAGCGCGCCGGCCCGTTCGGCAGCTCGGGCTACTTCCAGATCGCCGTCACCGACAACGGCATCGGCATCCAGCCCGAGCACCTGGAAAAGGTCTTCGAGACCTTCTTCCAGGCCGACTCGTCCGCTTCTCGCGAGTACGGCGGCGCCGGCCTCGGGCTGTCGATCGTCAAGAGCTACATCGAGGCGCACGGCGGCGAAGTGGCGGTGAAGAGCGATCTCGGCAAGGGCTCCACCTTCACCTTGATCGTGCCGGTCGAGCCGCCCGGCGTGGGGCTCGAGATGTCGCGCGCTTGAGCACGGAATTCGATCTGATCGAGGCGTTCCTCGAGCCGTTCCCCCCGGGCGCCGGCGTGCGCCTGGGGCCGGGGAGCGACTGCGCGGCGGTCTCGGTCAGCCGAGGGATGCAGCTGGTGGCCACCACCGACGCGGTGGTGGAGGGCGTGCACTTCGATCTGCGGCGCTTCTCGCCCGAAGACGTCGGCTGGAAGTCCCTGGCGGTGAACCTCTCCGACCTGGCCGCGGCCGGGGCGCGCCCGCGCTGGTTCCTCTGCGCCCTGGGAATCCCCAGGAGCAGCCGCGCCATCCAGCTGGCGCGGAGGGTCTCCCGCGGCATGGCCGCGCTGGCCCGCAAGTTCCGCTGCGCCCTGATCGGCGGCAACGTCTCCCGCGCGTCCGAGTGGTCGGTGACCATCACCGCCCTGGGCGAGGCGAGAAGGCCGCTCTCCCGCTCCGGAGCGCGCCCCGGAGACGCCCTGATCGTCATCGGGATGCTGGGCGACGCGGCGGCCGGCCTGCGCCCTTATCCCTCGCCCGCCGCTTCCCGCGCCCAGCGGCGGCCGTTCCCCCTGGTCCGCGAAGGGCGGATCGCGGCCGCGCGCGCGTCCGCCGCCATCGACGTGAGCGACGGCTTCCTCCAGGACCTCGGGCATCTCTGCGACTCCAGCGGCGTGGGCGCGGTGGTCGAATGCAGCTCGCTCCCCCTGGGCAAGGCGGCCCGGGCCCTCCCGGACGGGATGGAGCTCGCCCTCGGCGGCGGCGAGGACTACGCCTTGTTGGTGGCGGTCCCGCGGCGCAAGCTGCCCTCGCTGCGCGGGCGCCTGCGCTTCGCCGAAGTCGGCCGCGTCGTCCGGGGGAAGGGCGTCCAGCTCACGGAGCTGGGCCAGCCTCGCCCGCTTCCCCGGCGGGCCGGCTTCGATCACTTCAAGTCCACCTAGAGCCCCGCCGGAGGCGGTTGATCTGGCGGCTTCAACCGCTTACACCTTGCCGCCCCCGCCCCGCGCAAATGCCCGCGCGGAGGCGGTCGTGTGCATTGGAAACGACCGCGACCAAACAGGCCCTGTTCGCGCCCCAACCCACAGGGAGCGCGACCGCTCACGCCGAGCTCCTCGCCAGCCTCCGCGACGGCGCCCGGCGGGTCCGGACGCGCGGCCTTTCAGGCGCTGCCAGGGGGCGCGTCTTGGCGGACGTCTCGACGCGGCTGAAGCGTCCCCTGGTCTGCGTGGAGCCCGACGAGGCGGCGGCGGAAGCGCTCGAGCGCGATCTCCGCTTCTTTCTCGGCGCCGATGCTGCCGTCGTGCGGCTGCCCGCCGATGAAGTCCTGCCCTACGAGGGCCTGACGCCCGACCGCCTCGTCGCGCAGCAGCGTCTCGCGGCGTTGTTCCGGCTCCACCTCGGCGAGCGCCCGATCGTCGTCTGCTCGGTGCGCTCGCTCGCCCGACGCGTATTGCCGCGAGCCGCGCTCGACCGGCGCAGCCTGCAGATCTCGCTGGAGATGGAGCAGGACCGCGACGAGCTCGCGCGCAAGCTGACGGCGGCCGGCTATGCGCGCGTGCCGCTGGTGGAGGACCCCGGCACCTACGCCGTCCGCGGCGGCGTCTTCGACGTCTGGTCGCCGCTCGATCCCCAGCCGGCGCGGCTGGAGTTCTTCGGCGACCTGGTGGAGAAGATCCGCGCCTTCGATCCGCAGACGCAGCGCACCGTCCGGGAGCTGAAGGAGGTCTCGCTCTGCCCGGCGCGCGAGATCGTGCTCGACGAAGAGGGCCGGCGCGCCGCCATCGCCACCGTGCGCGCGGCCGCGGACGCGGTGGAGACGCCCTCCCGGCAGCTCCGGGAGCTGATCGACGATCTGTCCAACCTCTCGCAAGATGACGAGCTCTTCGCGGCGGGCCTCAGCGCCATCCTCCCCGGGTTCTACCCCGGGGGCCTCTCCCCTCTCACCGAGTACCTTCCCCAGGACGCGATCTGGGTGGTCGACGACCCGCTGGAGCTGGAACGGCAGTGGGGAGATCTCTGGACCTCGCTCGAGGAGGCCTTCGCCGACGCGCGCCGCAAGGGCGAGCTCGCGCTCCCACCCGATCGGCATTTCCTCCACGAGCGCGACGTCAGGCCCGCGATCGAGGCGGCGCCGGTCCTCGAGCTGTCCGGGCTGACCATCGGCACCGAGGCCGCGGCGGGCACGGCGGAGATCGACTTCGCGCTGCAGGCGACCAGCGCGCTGCGCGCGGAGATCCAGAGCCACCACGGAGAGGACGGCGCGCTCACCCCGCTGGTGCGCCGCCTGGAAGGCTTGCGCGAGCGGGGGATCGTCGCGGTGGTCGCCTGCCATAGCTCGGCGCAGGCGGAGCGGACGCGGCGGCTTCTGCTCGATCGCAATCTGATGGCGCAGATCGTCCCGCTCGAGCAGGCGACGTTCTCGCCCCACGTGCACGCGCATCTGGTGGTCGGCGAGATCAGCGCGGGCTTCGTCGATCCGCACGAGCGGCTGGCGGTGTTCTCGGACGAGGACATCTTCGGTCCGCGCGCTCAAGCCCGGACGACACCCCGCCGTGCCCGGACGCTGGGGCCCGACGGAGCGGACTTCCGCGACTTGAAGGAGGGCGACCTGGTGGTGCACGTGGACCACGGCATCGCCCGCTATGACGGCCTGACGCGCCTGAACGTCCGCGGCTTCGCCGCCGACTTCATCCTCTTGCAGTTCGCCGGAAAGGACCGGCTGTACCTGCCCGTCGGCCGGCTGCGGCAGATCCAGAAGTACGCGGGCGGAGACCCGGCCAAGGTCCGCCTCGACTCCCTCAAGAGCCAGACGTTCCAGAAGCGCAAGGCGCGGGTCAAGGAAGAGCTCTTGAAGATGGCCGCGGAGCTCCTGGACATCTACGCGGCGCGGGCCGCGCACCAGGGCTACGCGTACTCGCCTCCGGACGCGATGTACCGCCAGTTCGAGGCCGACTTCGAGTTCGAGGAGACGCCCGATCAGGAGCGCGCCATCGGCGAGGTCCTGAGCGACATGCAGCAGAAGCGGCCGATGGACCGGCTGGTCTGCGGAGACGTCGGCTACGGCAAGACGGAGGTCGCGCTGCGGGCCGCGTTCAAGGCGGTCGAGGACAAGAAGCAGGTGGCGGTGCTGGTCCCCACCACGGTGCTGGCGTCGCAGCACTTCCGCACCTTCTCCCGGCGGTTCGCGGACTACCCGGTGACGGTGGACATGGTCTCCCGCCTGCGCGACGAGAAGCAGATCCGGGACACGCTGCAGCGGACGCGCGAGGGCAGGGTGGACGTGCTGATCGGCACGCACCGGCTGCTCTCACCCGACGTGTCCTTCAAGGACCTGGGGCTGGTGGTGGTGGACGAGGAGCAGCGCTTCGGGGTCAAGCACAAGGAGCAGCTGAAGAAGCTGCGCAAGCTGGTCGACGTGGTCACGCTCACGGCGACGCCCATCCCCCGCACGCTGCACATGGCCATGATGGGCGTGCGCGATCTCTCCATCATCGGGACCCCGCCGCTGGACCGCCGGGCCATCCGCACCTTCACTTCCAAATTTGACGGCGCCACCATCAAGGAGGCCATCGAGCGGGAGCTGGCCCGCGGGGGGCAGGTCTTCTTCCTCCACAACCGGATCGAGACCATCTCGGGCGTGCTCGACTACCTGCGCAGGCTGGTGCCGCAGGCCAAGATCGCCGTCGCGCACGGCCAGATGCCGGAGGGAAAGCTGGAGAAGGTGATGACGGAGTTCGTGGACAAGCAGCACGACGTCCTGCTCTGCACCGCCATCATCGAGAGCGGCCTCGACATCCCTTCCGCCAACACCATCCTGGTCGACCGGGCGGACCACTTCGGCCTCTCGCAGCTCTACCAGATCCGCGGGCGCGTCGGCCGCAGCCGCGAGCGCGCCTACGCATATCTATTGATCCCCGCGCGGCGGAAGATCACCCGCGACGCGCAGAAGCGTCTTCAAGTCTTGCAGCAGTTCACCGAGCTGGGAGCCGGGTTCCAGATCGCCTCGCACGACCTGGAGATCCGCGGCGCGGGCAACCTGCTCGGGCCCGACCAGAGCGGCAACATCGCCTCGGTCGGATTCGACCTGTACACCCAGCTGATGGAAGAAGCGGTGGCCTCGCTCAAGGGCGAGCAGGTCCGCCAGGATTTCGAGCCCGACGTGGAGCTGCCGATCCCGGCCCTGATCCCCGAGGACTACGTTCCCGACGTGCAGCAGCGGCTCTTCTTCTACAAGCGGCTGGCCTCGGCCACCACCGAGGAAGCGCTCTACGACGTCAAGGGCGAGCTGCGCGATCAGTGCGGCGAGCCGCCGCCGGAGGTCGACGCGCTGGTGGAAGTCATGTCGCTCAAGAACGAGCTGCGCGCGCTGCAGATGCGAGGTCTGAAGAGCGGTCCGGGACGGCTGGTGGTGCAGCTGGGGCCGGACGCGGCCCTCGATCCGGTGAAGCTGGCCCAGCTGGTGGCGAAGGGAAAAGGCCGATACCGCCTTACACCGGGCATGGAGCTCGTGGCCACGGTGGAGGAGGGATTGCCCCTGCTGGAAGCGGCGCGCTCCCTGCTCCGGTCGCTGCGCGGGTGCGCTGCGGCGATCGCGGCTTGATTCCCTACCCGCGCGGCCCGCTAGCGTCGGGCCATGCCCGACCTCGCACTGCGCCCTTGGCGGCGCCGGGACCTCGTCGCCGCCGCGGCCGTGGCGGCACTGTTCTGCGTTGCCGGTTGGCTGCGGCCGCTGCATCGCGCGGCCCAGCGGGCGCAGTGGCAGGCCATCGACGAGCCGCTGGGGCGCTGGAACGCGCGGTTCCCCGGGCCGGTGCAAGGAACGCCGGCGAAGCACCCGAAGACCGGCCTCTCCGGAATGGACGTCGAGGCCCGGGTGAACGGCGCTTCCTACGAGATCCTCGCGCTGCCGGTGCTCTTCGACAACGAGCCGCTCCCCCAGGCGGCGAGCGCGGTGGAAGCCCGACTGCAAAATGACAGCTGGGCGACGCAGACCAGCATCCGGACGACGTTCGCCGGCGAGGAAGCGTACCGGATCGAGGCGCGGAAGGGCGATTTGAGCGCCGTCCACATCCTGGTGGAGCATCGGGACATGCGCCTCCAGATCACGGCGTCGGGCGAGCACGCGGCGGCGTTCCTGGCCTCCTTCCGCTGGACCGACACCGGCGAGCAAGAGGGCGATCGGACTTTGGCCCGCTCTTCTCCGTAGCCCTGAGCCCGGCTTTGGAAGTAAACAGGTCCAATGAGACACATCTCGAGGATCGCCGGTCCGGCGCTGCTGGCCACGCTGGTGTTGGTTGCCTGCAAGAAGAGCGAGAAGTCGGGGCCCGTGGTGGCCGAAGTCGGCAGCGAGACGATCACCGCCGATGAGGTGAAGCAGCGGCTGAACGAGACCAGCCCCTTCCTCCGCGCCCGCTACAACACGCTCGAGGCCAAGAAGCAGTTCGTCGAGAACATGGTCCGCAACGAGCTGCTCGCGCAGGAAGCGATCCGCCAGGGCTACGACAAGAGCCCGGCCGTCCGCGAGACCGTGAAGCGGGCGATGATCCAGGAGCTGATCAAGCACCAGCTGGACTCGAAGCTCACCGGCACCGACATCCCCGACGACGAGCTGAAGAAGTATTACGAGGCGCACATCGACGAGTTCGTCAAGCCGGAGCGCGCCCGCGTGATGCACATCTTCCTGCCGGCCAAGGACGCGAAGGAGCGCGCCGACGCGCGCAAGAAGGCCGCCGCGCTGCTCAAGGACATCGACGCCCGCGAGAAGAAGGGCGAGGTGAACGCCTTCCAGAGCGTGGCGATCAAGGAGAGCAAGGATCCGCTCTCGGCCGCCATGGGCGGAGATCTCCGGTTCCTCTCCAAGGACGAGCTCGCCAAGAGCTACAACACCGAGCTGGCCACGGCGGCGTTCGAGCTGAAGAACCCGGGCGACAAGACGGGGCCGCTGGACACGGCGGCCGGCGTCGAGCTGGTCAAGCTGCAGGTGAGGACGGCGGCCCTCAGCCGCAGCTTCGACGAGAGCAAGGAGCCCATCCGCCAGCGCATGGCCCGGGAGCGCCGGAGCCGCGACTATGACGATTGGCTGAAGAAGCTGCGCGAGACCACCAAGGTGGCCGTGCACGAGCAGGAGCTGGAGAAGATCCAGGTGGAAGCTCCGACGCCGCCCGCTCCGGCCGTCCAGCCCACGGCTTCCCAGGCGCATCCTGTCCCAGCGCCGGTGCCCGCCTCCCAGCCGGCGCCGCCAACCTCCAGCTCGAAGATCGGCGGGAACTGATCCGGCGTGACCGCGCCGGCACATCGCGCCCTGCTCGTCGTCTGCGGCGTGCTCTGCGCGCAGGCATGCCGGCGCGCACCGCCGCCCGCCCCTGTGCCGGAGCGCGCGGTGGCGACGGTGAACGGCACGCCCATCCCGGTCACCCGGGTGCAGTCCGAGCTGGATCGGATGCGCCGCGGCTCCGACGAAGGCGAAGCGAAGGTCGCGCCGCAGGAGGTTCCCAAGCTGGCGCGGGCGGTGCTCGACGCGCTGATCGATCGGGCCATCGTGATGCAGCGGGCGAAGGCGGCCGGATTTTCCGTCAGCGAGGCGGAGGTGCAGCGGGCGACCGACGCGCTCGCGGACGATGCCCGCAAGAGCGGCGCGGCCTGGGGTGAGCACCTGGCGCGCGCGGGCATCAATCCGGAGCAGCTCTCGGAGGAGACCCGCGAGCGGCTCTTGCTGGAGAAGTACGTCGCCGAGCAGACCCGCGCCGAGCGGGCGTCCGCCGCGGAGACCCGCGCCTGGTACGAGGCGCACAGGGCGGAGTTCGAGGACCCCGAAGCCGTGCATTGCCTGCAGATCGCCGTGCGGACACCGGAGGAGGCGAAGAGCGTGCTCGACCAGCTCCGCGCCGGCGCTCCCTTCGACAAGGTGGCGCGGCAGGTGGGCATCTCCCCCGATGCTCGCAGCGGAGGCGATCTGGGTTGGTTCTCCAAGGGCACCATGCCGAAGGCCTTCGACGAGACCTGCTTCGCGCTCGGCGCCAACAAGATCTCCGGCGTGGTCGCTTCTCCCTACGGCTACCACGTCTTCAAGCTGCTGGGCCGGCGTGCCCCGAGGACCCGGAAGTTCGAGGAGGTCAAGGGGGAGGCGGAGCGTCGCGCCACCGCCGACAAGCGGGCGCAGGCCGAGCGCCAGCTGCTGCGCCAGCTCCGCTCCGGGGCGGAGATCAAGATCGACGACGCCACCCTCGCGCTGGTGCACTGAGCCCGGCGATCCGTTATGTTCCGCCCGCTCATGCGACGACTCTGGCTCCTCGCGCTCTTGCCGCTCGCCGCCTCCGCCGAGATCAAGGACCGGATCGCGGCGGTGGTGAACGGGACGCCCATCACCTTGTCGGAAGTGGAGGACCGCGTGGCGCCGGAGCTGGCCCGGCTGCCGGACGGGCGGACGGGCGAGACCCAGCGCAAGGAGCTGCTCCGCCAGGCGCTGACGCAGCTCATCGACGAACAGCTGGTGCAGAGCGAGGCCAGCTCCCTGGGGATCGACGTGGGCGAGGACGAGCTCCAGCGCCTGGTCGAGCAGCTGGCCAAAGAGAACCACATGGACATGGCGCAGTTCCGCCAGGCCCTGGCCCAGCAGGGGCTCACCGTCGACAGCATCCGGGAGACGCTCAAGAAGCAGCAGCTGATGATGCGCCTGCTCCAGTACAAGGTGAAGCCGCGCAAGGTGAGCGACGAGGAAGTGCAGGCCGCCTACGCGAACATGAACAAGAGCGCCGAGTACGAGGTCCGCGCCCGCGACATCTTCATCTCCTCGCCGGGCGGCGCCGCGCCCGCGCAGGAGGCGGCCGCCCGCGCGAAGGCCGACGCGGCGCTGCGGCGGATCCGCGCCGGCGAGAGCTTCGCCCGGGTCGCCCGCGACGTCTCCGACGGGCCGACCGCGAAGGAAGGCGGCGACCTCGGCTACTTCCGCCGCGGGCAGATGCTCTCCCAGCTGGAGCAGGCCGCGTTCGCCCTGCAGCCGGGCGAGATCTCCAACCTGATCCGCGTCACCGGCGATCACGGCGGCTATCACCTGGTGGTGGTGGAGGACCGCCGCCCGCTGCCCCCGCGTCCGCTCTCCGAGGTGCAGGAGGAGATCCGGAACCGGCTGGCCGGCGAGTCGATCACCAAGGAGCGCGAGCACTACCTCTCGCAGCTGCGGAAGATCGCCCAGGTCGACGACAAGCTCTGACCCGTCAGGGTGGTTCGGGCCCCGCGTTTCCTTTGCCGTCCAGCGCCGGGCCGAGGTCGTCGTTGCCCACCGCCTTCACGCTTCCCTTGGTGGACTGGACGTCGATCGAGGCCAGGGCCCAGACCGCGCCCGGCGGATCCCCGGGGCGCGCCCCTTCGGCGTCGACCCAGGTCGCCTCGATCTTCGCGTTCTTCCGCACGATGGCCCGGAAGGCCTCGTCCGGATCCTCGAGCGTCTGCGCGAACTGGTCGACGCTCAGCCCCGAGGCATTCTCGACCAGGAGCGTATAGGCCTGGACCCGCGCCCGGAGGGAAGCGGCCAGGTTCTCGACGGCGTTCTCGCCGGCGTAGCGGGCGGCGTCCTCGGGATGGTAGGTCGGTCCGGAATACCCGGCGGCGTAGATCCGGGTCGCCGAGCCGGGGAGCCGATCGAGCCAGGCGGGACCGCTCCGCGGCCCTCGCGCCGCGCTCGCCGGTTCCGCACCGCCGCGCAGGCCGCCGCGGATCGAATCCAGCTCCAGGGAGGCCAAGGTCCAGACCCCGCCCGGCTCGCTCTTCTCGCCGTTCTCGTCCACCCAGGTGGCCTCGATGCGGGAGTTGCGGAGCACGACGTCGGCCGCTTCCTTGTTGATGGTGGCGATCCTGCTCGCCGCGCCGGTGGCGGTGTCGATGCCCAGCACCTCGACGTGCGAGGCGAGCGCCAACGCCAGCTTGCCGCGCGCGTCGTCCGCGGCCGCGTCGATGGCGTCCTGCGGCCAGTAGCTGGGCAGTGAGTACCCGACCGCGATCAGCCTGCCCGGCGCGTTGTCGGGGACCCTCGCAACCCACGCCGGGACCGCGATGCCTTCCTTGTACGGCTTGCCCCAGCGGTTCAGCCGGGGCGCAGCCGCGGGCTTCTGCGCCGAAGCGCAGGCGACGGCGGCGAGCAGCAGCGCCGCGGCTCCCCAGGCCGTCGACGTCATGGCGGCAGAACGCTTACTTCTGCCGCTTCGCTTCCTCGGACGCGAGCTCATCGAAGGCCTTGTCGGCGTTCTCGCGCACGGCGTCGCGCACCTTCGCGTTCAGCTCCTTCATCTTGTCGATGTTGTTCTTGAAGGAGTCCATCTCCAGCGAGGCGAGCGCGTACTCGGTGCCGTCGGTGTCCACCCAGTGGTCGATGATCTGCACGCCCGAGAGCTCCATCTGGGAGTACGTCTTCAGCGCCTGCTGGACGTGCTGCTCTTCGGACGACTGGCTCATGTCGCCCGCGGTGGTCGAAGCCATGTAGTCCTTGTTGAGGACCGAGACGTAGGTGTCGAGGATCTTCGAGATCTCCGCGCGCGCCCGCGAGTCGGAGGTGGAGCGGCGCATGGCGGCGTTGCGGATGCCGCTGGCGATGCCCACGCCGTAGAACACCTTGCCCTTGTCGCCGCCGAAGGCACCCGTCCCGCGGTTCACCCAATCCGGGCCGTTGGCGTGCAACACCTGATTCGACAACTCCGGCCCTTTGCTGCCGCCGCACGCGGCGAGCAGCGTCACCATCGCGAGCCCAAGGATCTTCTTCACTGTCGTTCCTCCATGTCTGGCGGCGGCCTTGCCGTCGCGCATCCGTTCAAAGTCCCGCGTTCTCCCTCGCGACGAGCGCCGCCGCGAGATCG
>Ga0137363_10002818_pt1 | contig 10457 bp, 10 predicted proteins | sample MadtaG_FD_104800 | JGI IMG/M metagenome (GOLD analysis project Ga0137363, IMG submission 104800) | Vadose zone soil microbial communities from Angelo Coast Range Reserve, California, USA - Mad1_115_16 metaG | ecosystem: Environmental > Terrestrial > Soil > Vadose zone | place: USA: California...
AGCGAAATCCGCCGACAAGAAGTTCCATATGCCGTACAACCGGAAGGATCTCGCGCTCGACTTGATCAAGGTCCATGACAACCGGTTTTCGAGTCTTGGCGGGAACAAATATTTCGCCTGTGTTGATATGAAAGGGACCGACGGCAAGATTTACGACATTGATTTCCTAATGGCCGTACAGCCCGGTAAACTGACCGTCACACAAACTTCCGTTCACAAAATCAACGGCAAACCGCTCTACAACTGGAAAGAAGAGAAGGGCGTTTGGAAAAAAGTACGCGCCTCATAGAAGCGCACGTAGGCGCGTGGCCTAGCGACAATATGTTTGGCGCTAACGGCGCACATTCATGCCAGCCTGGGGCATCGCCCCAGGATGCCGGCGGCGTTACAACCAGCGCTGAAAGCGCGATTCAATCCGGCAATGACAAACAAGAGACGAAATGATTCGCGCTTTCAGCGCTTGCGCCTCGCGCATCACATGAACACCTGGGGCGCTGCCCCAGGCTGACGAAATGACTGCCGCGCCTTCGGCAGTAATTACATGTAGCGACGCGGCTATAGTTGTCGGTTGCGTGTCACGTCGTGCGCCCGCAATATCTCGGAGCCAATGCCGAAGGAATTTTTCATCACGACGGCGATCGATTACACGAACTCGCCACCGCACGTCGGTCACGCTTACGAGAAAGTGCTGGCCGACGTAATCGCACGTTATCACCGGCTCAAAGGCGAAAAAGTTTTTTTCCTTACAGGCGTCGATCAACATGGCCAGAAGGTCCAGCAATCTGCGGCGAAGGCAGGCATTCCTCCGGCGGAGTTTGTCAAAGAGATCACACAAAAATTTGTCGATCTCTGGAAAAAGCTCGACGTGCGTTACGACGAGTGGGCGGAGACAACCAGTGAACGCCACAAGAAAGTCGTTCAAGGCATTTTGCAACGGCTCTTCGACGAGGGGCAGATCTACAAAGACAAACAAGCCGGCTATTACTCGGTTCGTCAGGAACAATTCTTGACCGACAAGGAGCGCGGTGCCGATCGCCAATTCGGCCCGGAGTGGGGGGAGATCGAGTTTCGGGAGGAAGAGAACTATTACTTTCGACTATCGCAGCACAAAGAATGGCTGCTGGGGTATCTCAACAAACGGAGTGACGCAGTCATTCCTGACTTTCGTCAGACTGAACTGCGCAATGCGGTCGAGCGAATAAGCGGCGATCTCTGCATCTCGCGTCCGAAATCGCGTCTCGATTGGGGAATTGAACTGCCATTCGACAAGGATTTCGTCACTTACGTCTGGTTCGACGCGCTAACGAACTACATCAGTTTCGCAGGCTACGATCCGTCTCAATCGACTCTCAGCTCTCAGCCATCAACTTTCCGTGACAAATGGCCTGCGCTCCAAGTCATCGGCAAAGACATTCTCGTTCCAGCGCACGGCATCTACTGGCTCATCATGCTGCACGCGATCGGATTTCCCGATGATCAAATGCCGCAATTGCTCGTTCACGGCTGGTGGAATCTCGGCGGCGCAAAGATGAGCAAGAGTGCAGGAAACATTATCGATCCATTTGTGCTCGCCAATAAATATGGCGCCGAAGCAGTTCGTTATTATTTGATGAGCGATATCGCGACTGGTAAAGACGCGGATTTTTCCGAGGAACGAATTCTTAATGCTCACAACGACGCGTTAGCCAATTCGCTAGGTAATCTTCTGAACCGTACGCTTCAGATGACCGGTCGATTCTGCGACGGCACTCTCGGAATCAACAGAGCTTCCAAGATATTCAACGACTACCAACAGAAATGGGAGGCACATGACGCGTGGAAAGATAACGTAACGACTGGGTACGAATCGTATCATCTAGAATCTGGTTTAGCGGTCCTTCGAATCATCGTCGCGGCGTTCAATCGGTTCGTTGAGGAAAAAAAACCATGGAATCTTGCAAAGGCTTCGCAGGCCAAAGCTAAAAAAGGAGAATTATTCGATGTGCTTTACGTCCTTGCTGAATCTCTCCGTATCGTGGCGATTTTGATTTCGCCGGTTCTGCCGCGAGCGGCGCACGGAATTTTTGATCAACTGAATTGGAAGATGGAATTGAGCGGAAAAGAGGAACGGTTTTCACTCAAAGATGCGGGGTGGGGAAGGTTGCCGGATGGGCATATTGTCGGCAAACCGGTGCCGTTGTTCCCGCGGATTGAACCCTAATTTCTGGGAGCACAGGCCGCTGGCCTGTTCGCCTCGGCAGCTTGCCGAGACGCTCGCGTGCCAAATTGAATCGCGTGGACATAAATGTTGCCGGCAACTGCAGGCTGGCAGCCTGCGCTCCCAGACACACGTTTCCCGCCTTGAGGAATCACTGCGCGCATTCTTCGAAGGCAGCTGGTTCGCCGCGCAAATGTGCGAGAACTTCACCGGCGAAATGGAGTGAGCCTGTAATCAGAATCCGATTCGGTTTCGCGCGCGCGAGCGTCAATGAGTCGCCAACAGTTGGAGCGATGGAGTAGGGGAGTGGTGGAGTTATGGTCGATACGACCTTTGCTAACTCCTCCGGGGCGGCCGCGCGTTCACTACGAATTTTGGGGAGGATCACGGAGTCTGCAATCGGCGCGAGCGCTTCGCAGATTGCGCGCAGAGCTTTGTCCGAAAGGATCGCGAGGATAAGCGTCGCTTTCTGATCGCTAAAAACTTCGCGCCATGTCTCGGCGAGCGCGCATGCCGCGGCGGGGTTATGCGCGCCGTCGATGATTGTGCGCTCATTCCACTTCTGAAAACGAGCGGGCCAATCGACACTGATAAGTCCTCGCGCAATTGCCTTGTCATCGATGTCGATCTTTGCCGCACGAATCGCCGCTATTGCAACGGCGGCATTTCGCTTTTGGTGCCCGCCGCACAAGGCAATTGGTGAGTCGTGGTAAGATCCAGTAACAAATTCCAGCGGCGCTTTGCACTCGTCGGCACGTGTGCGAATGACCTTTTTGGCGTTGGGTCGCTGCGGGGCACAGACAACGGGAATTCGGGGCTTGATGATTCCCGCTTTTTCAGTCGCGATGTCAGCAAGCGTGTTTCCAAGCCATTCTTCATGATCAAAGTCGATTCGCGTAATAACTGAGACATCAGGCTGGATGGCATTGGTTGCATCGAGGCGTCCGCCTATGCCCGTTTCAAGAATGGCCACGTCGATTTTGGATTGGGAAAAATATTTCAGCGCAAGCGCGGTCGTCACTTCAAAAAATGTCGGATGCGGATCCCAATCGGCGACCAGATTGCGAATCGTGGTTAAACCATCGGCAACCGCGTTCTCGGAAACCATTTCGCCATTGACACGAATTCGTTCGCGAAACGTGACGAGGTGAGGGGAGGTGAACAGACCGGTGCGATATCCTTGCGCGCGACAGATCGAATCGATCATGGCGCACACGGAGCCTTTGCCATTCGTGCCGGCGACGTGGATCACTTTAGGTGTGGAGGCGCTCGCCGCGGCGAGCGCCGGGGGTTTGACACAAACGCCGCTACAACATTCTTCAAGCAGACGCCGGATGTTTTCCAGGCCGAGCTTGATGCCGAAGCGCTGGAGGCTGTAGAGCCAGGCGAGCGCCTCTCGATAGTTGATTGGCGCGTCTCCCGACGCGCCAACCCTCGCGGGCTTGCCCGCCGATCTCACTCGGCTCCCGCCGGCTCGATTCACGGCGTAACAGCAAAGTAACTGAACAACTGACTAATCTGCTCTCGCATTTTTTTGCGATGAACGATCATATCGATGAGGCCATGTTCCTGTAGAAATTCAGCGGTTTGAAATCTTTCGGGCAACTCTTGGTGGGTGGTTTCTTTGATCACTCGGGGTCCGGCAAAACCGATCATGCTTTTGGGCTCAGCGATAATAACGTCGCCCAGTGAAGCAAAGCTGGCCATGACTCCAGCAGTCGTGGGGTTTGTAAGAACAGAAATGTATGGGAGTCGTTCGTGAGCGTGTTGCGCGAGCGCGCCGCTTGTTTTTGCCATCTGCATCAAGCTCAACATTCCTTCGTACATGCGCGCGCCGCCGGAAGCAGCAACGATGACGACCCCGCAGCGCTGGGCGGTCCCGTATTCAATCGTCCGCGTAATTTTCTCGCCAACGACTGATCCCATCGTCGCAGCGAGAAAACCGAAATCCATCACCGCGATCGCCACCTTGTAGCCGTCAAGAATTCCGTACCCACTGATCACAGCGTCGAAGAGTCCCGTCCTTTCTTGGTACTTTTTTAGCCGGTCTTTATACGTAGCCATCCCCTGAAAACGCAAGACGTCCACGGATTTCAAATCGGCATCCATCTCTACAAAAGTTTCCGGGTCGAGCAGATTCTGAATCCGCTCCTTAGCGGGTTGCGCAAAGTGATAATCGCAGCGCGGACAGACACGTTGATTTTGCGCCAGCTCAATTTCCGGCACTACTTCCGAACAGCCGGGGCACTTCTGAAAAAGGCCCCGCGGGATTTCCCGCTTTTTGCCGGCCTCAGCCTTGATTGCTGGTTTCTTGAAAATTGCCATGGCACTTATGCACGCGCTGCCGTGGTCGCGTGAACCGAGAATGCACCCGCGTGTTTTAAAACCCGCGCGCACTCGTTCAACGTAGAGCCAGTGGTAAGAACATCGTCGACTAACAACACGCCCAAACCTCGCACGTCCGCGTTTTTTCGTAAACGGAATGCGTTATGCAAATTTTCCATGCGCTCGGAGCGATCAAGCGCGGTCTGCGTAGTCGTGTACCGAGTGCGTTCGAGCAACGGTTTGACAGGAATCGAGGTCCGCGCACTTAGCAATTCTGCAAGCAGGCTAGCCTGATTAAATCCGCGTTCTCGTTGCCGGGCGGGATGTAGCGGCACCGGCACGATGACGTCGAATCGACGCCCGCATAGCCGTTCATCGTCCAGCGCAGCACAGAGCCAACGCGCTACGAGATGGCGCAGGTGAATCTGGCGCGCGTATTTAAATTCGTGAATAATGTGGCGAACGATACCGCGACCGCGGTATGCGGCCACGGCTGCGTCGAAGTAAATCGTGCGATGGGCACAGTTGGCACATGTAAATGTGCCTGTGATCGAGCCCTCGAACGGTTCCGAGCATTTCTGGCAAAATGGCGCGACAATGCGGACGGCTTTTGTTTCGCATTGATCGCAGAGATACTCGCCAGCTCGAATGCTTCTCCCGCAGATTGTGCAGACCGGTGGGTAGAGAAGCGAAACGGCCGCTTCCAGCAGGTCAAACTTTTGAAGCGCGATCATGTTTCAGCCAGGTCCGCATGATTATCCAGGTGAATGTGGCTACGCCAAGGGGGATAATTCCAACAAGCAGATTCTTACCTAGCCATGGGAGGGCAAGCGCTTGCCGACGCGCCAGCAGGCTGAAGGTGCCGCTCCCGAGGATCCATCCAGCGTGAAGGCCAATCGACAGCCATAACGAACGCGTTAGCACGCGCGCGTCCGCGAGGACGCAACCGATAAGAAACAACGTCGCAAACGCGGACACAAGCATCATCGGGTCGCCAAATCGCCCAAACGCATGGGCAATTGAATTCAAGCCTGAGCTCCATGTTACGACGGCTGATGTCCGTTCCGGGGCTTTCAAGAAATGGACTGCTGCAAAAAGCGCGGATACAACAAGGATCGGCATGTACTTTCGACCTGTCCTGAGCAAAACGCCCAAAACAATTCCGCGAAAGAATGCCTCTTCGATGAATGGAACGGTGATTGAAGCAGCAAACACCTTACCAAAGCGGGACCAGGCAAAGATGTGCCGAAGTGAATAAACGTGAAATGCAATGAGCAAAGCGCCGCAACAGAGCAGGGGAATCGCCGCGAGAACAGCGCCAACGCAGAGATCGCGGCCCCAACGCGAATTGGGTGCAAGGCCCAAATCAGCCATAGAGCGCACATGGCTGATGCGCAGAAACGGCCAGAGTAAGAGCGCTGCAGCGATCAGTGTGGCGCGATGAAAGAAAGTTTCGAAATCGTACTTTGCCAGAAAGGGAAACACACCGTGCGCTGCAAGCGACTGGGCCGACCAAAAAAGAAGTGGGGCAACCAGTGCTCCAACGATGACGATCGCGACGAAATAGACGCCCAGTTTAGCTACGTCTTTCAAGCCTGCTAATGTAAGGTCTCAACGCAATGCCGAGTCAACACATATGGACGCACAGGAACGAACATGGGGCGAAACGCGAAGTGCGAGCCACAAAGTTCGGCGGGGCGTGGCGGGTCCAGGCGAAAACTGCGGACGATCTTGAGTGGACCTATTATGAGCACCCGTTGTTGGAGGAGTTGTTGGCCTTAAAAGAAATCCTCGCGCGGAAATATCAGCGACGGCGCGCTTCGGCTGAAGACGTTGCGTCGGTTGAGAAATTAGTTGCTGATGAAATGGGAGTTGAGCCGCCGCGACGCGACGTCGGGTCGGTGCAACGCGCCGAACCTACCACACGACCACAGGCTCATGATTGAGTGGAATACGGAAGAGCTAATCGAGGCGGACAAACGGTTCGTCTGGCATCCGTTTACCGACATGCGCGAATGGTGCGCTGCGGAGCATGAGCCCCTGGTTTTGGTCGAAGGCCGGGGCGCGTTGCTGCGCGATAGTAGAGGCCGGGAATATATCGATGGCAATTCATCGATCTGGACAAATATCCATGGCCATAATCATCCGCACATCAATGCGGCCATCCGCCGCCAACTTAGTCGCGTGGCGCACACCTCATTTCTCGGCTTCACGAACCCTGCGGCCATCGAACTCGCGCAGGCGATCGTGGCGTTTTTCCCGAACGGGCCCTTGAACAAAGTTTTTTTTTCTGATGACGGCTCAACTGGAATCGAAGTCGCTTTGAGAGTTGCCGATCAGTACTGGCGACTGCGCCGCTCGAGAAGACATCAGTTTATCGCTTTTCGAAGTGGCTATCATGGCGATACTGCAGGTGCAGCGAGTCTGGGTGCCGCGGCGATGTTCCAAAGTAGATCGCCCCGGTGGAAGTTTCCTGCCATCCAAGTGTCAGATGTTCAGGCGCTGGAGGCCCTCACCCCAGCCGAGATTGCGAAGATTGCTGCCGTTGTGATCGAGCCGCTTATTCAGGGGGCCGCCGGGATGCGCCTTTGGCCATCCGGCACATTGCGAGCTGTTCGCGAATGGTGCAGTCGCACTGATACGCCGTTGATCGTTGATGAAGTCATGACCGGCTTTGGCCGGACCGGCCGAATGTTTGCCAGCGAACATGAGGGCGTGATTCCGGACATGATGGTTTTAGGTAAGGGCTTGAGTGGAGGTTATCTTCCGATTGCTATTACTTTAGTCTCAGAAAAACTGTTTTCGGCCTTCAATGGCTCAATGGCGGAAGGTAAAGCCCTCGCTTACGGCCATAGCTACACTGGAAATGCGCTTGGTTGTGCCGCCGCCAAAGCGAGTCTGGAGGTCTTTGAAAACGAGCGCGTTTTGGAAGCTCTGCAGCCGAGAATCCAGTACCTCAGCTCGGCACTTGCCAGCTTAAAGGAGCTTCCTGGCGTAACGGAGGTGCGCCAGTGCGGATTCATTGCCGGAATAGAGACGGCGCGAGCTGAGATGGCCGCAGCCATTTGCAGCGAAGCGCGGCGCCATGGACTCCTAACCAGACCAATTTGGAACGTGGTCGTTCTGATGCCGCCTTTATGCATCACAATGGCTCAGTTAACCAAAGCCGTGGAAGCTCTCCGCGCGTCGATCATCGAGGTCTGGCGCTGCAGCAATGCTTCCGAGAGAAAAGATGCCGAAGAAGTTACGGCTTGATCAACTTCTCGTAGGAAAGGGCTTATTCGCAAGCCGCGAGCAAGCGCGACGAGCAATAATGGCCGGCGATGTTATGATCGGCACGCGCATTGCGACGAAGGCATCAGACCTTCTCGATGAACAAGCTGCCATCACAGTCAAGCCGACGCGAAAATACGTAGGGCGAGGCGCACTGAAGCTGGAAGCCGCTCTCGATCATTTTAACATCGACGTACACGGGAAGACCGCGCTGGATATCGGAGCCTCAACCGGCGGGTTTACCGACTGCATGTTACAACGCGGCGCCAACAAAGTTTATGCGGTGGACGTCGGCCACGGCCAACTGGATTGGAAGCTCCGAAACGATCCACGCGTCATTGTTCTTGAAAAAGTCAATGCACGGTCGCTTTCACGTGAGCACATTCCGGAACTGGTCGACCTTTGTGTAATCGATGTTTCCTTCATTTCGTTGACTTTGATTCTGCCGAACGCGTTCGACCTGATAACCTCAACTGGAGTGATTCTCGCGCTGATCAAACCACAGTTCGAGCTCCAACGCTCTGACGTGGGAAAAGGCGGAATTGTCCGCGATCCGGCCTTGCACCGAAAGGCACAAGACAAGATTGTCGCGTTTGTCACGGATCTGGGCCATGTGGTAAGTGGGATTGTCCCATCTGCTATTAAAGGCGCCGACGGAAATCAGGAATTTTTTGCATGCATGCGAAAACAATTGCCTTAATAGCACACACGGCGAAATCAGGCGTTGCTGAGCTAATCAATGCAATTGCCCGGGAATTCGACCGCTTTTCGATCTCGGTTCTGTTCGAAAAGGAAACGGCGCGTATTGCCGGAAAGAAGTCGGGGCACTCAATGCCCGAATTGCGAGCTGCGGCGGATCTCCTGGTCGTAGCCGGCGGCGACGGAACGATTCTGCACGTCGTTGGCCAACTTGGCGAGGTCATCAAGCCAATCTTCGGCATCAACGTCGGCTCGCTCGGCTTTCTGACCTGCGCAAGTTCGTCGAACTATCGCGAAGCCGTAGAATGCATCGCGAGAGACCGGATTAATTTCAGTCAGCGGGCGCTACTCGAGGCTCGAGTTACCCTGGGCGATAAGAGAACGGGCAAAATGATCGCATTGAACGATGCAGTGTTAAGTCGCGGTGAAGTTTCGCGCCTGGTCCTCTTGTGCACACGAGTCAACGGCGAACCGCTCACCGAGTTCAACGCCGACGGCCTAATTGTGGCCACGCCGACGGGCTCGACGGCTTACTCATTGTCGGCTGGCGGACCGATTCTCGATCCTGAGTCCGGAGTGTTCGTAATCACGCCGATTTGCCCGCATGTTCTCACTAATCGATCGATCATTGTTGCGGACGGATCGATAATCGACATCGAGGCGAGCGATCCCGATTATCCGGTCTTCCTGACGCTGGATGGGCGCAAGCCGATCCATGTCGAGCGAGGATCAACGGTTACGATTCGCAGAGCAAAGAAAACGCTTCCGCTGGCCTCATTACCCGAAGCCTCATTCTTCAGCGTCGTCCGGCAAAAGCTTAAGTGGAGCGGCAGTAACGTCTGAATCGCCAGGTCGCACGCAACGCCGCTTCAACCAGCAGCGCGACTACTACGCACATTTGAGTCAGAAGAGTTAGATACGAAACGCATAAGGAGTTCTTTTTGCGTTGTGTATTTATCCGAGACCTGATAGCCAGTAGCGACCATGAATCTAGTGAGCACGCCGGACGGCCGCATTATAAATCTCGATCACCTCACATATGCAGAGCGCACCGGCGAGTACTTGGTTTTGCATTTCGCTGGCGGAACTGACACCAGCTCCGGATCGGTTGTCAGGCTCAAGCAAGGCGAGGGCGCTAGGCGTGTTTGGGCGCATCTCGCCGACAAATGCACAATGAAGATCGCGGCGACGCGTTGAAGTCGGCGGCTAGTCTCTAGGTTCCAGAGTCAATGCTCCGGGCCAACCGGCAGGAGCACCTGGAGATTGGTGTTGGGTCTGATTTATTTTGACCCGCCCAAAAATTTTTCTTTACAAAACAGATCAAAATTCGCTATGACTGTTGTCGGACGCCACTTCAGCAAATTCCCAAGGCAAACTTGAAGTGATTAGGGCGGTGTGCCGGTGCGCATAAAACCAACACACCGCCCAGTCCATTTCGAACGTTCTCGCCGGTTGCCTATCAGACTGCTTCCTGATAGCGTCGGCGCGGAGATGGCGGACGAAGACGAAGAACGAAAGCGCCAGCGCTGTATTATCGCGAAGAAGCACACTGGGCTCAGTAACCGGTCTTACATCGCAAGATTTTTCCTTGTTCTTATGGTCCTTCTCCTTGCATGTAGCAAGGGCAGGGAAGAGCCATCGGCCTCCGTTCCAGCCGACTGCCAACAGTTTCTCGACAAGTATTTTGACGCGTGGAAATCAAAAGATATCGCTACACTGCAGGCCCTTTCCTTCTACCTATCACCTCAAGACCAGTCGAGACTTCCGGAGGGCAGTCTGGAACTGTGGCGCGCGTCGAAAAACAAGCTGGTGACTGAGAACTTCGAACAAGTGACCAGAGACTTTGGCGATTTTAAAGGTTACGAGGTACTCAGGGTAAAGACCACCACGATATCTCCGCAAGATCAGCTTGCAGCAAATACAATTGGCTCAGGAATTCATACCGAGCTGGTTTGCAAAGCCA
>Ga0137363_10002819_pt1 | contig 10455 bp, 6 predicted proteins | sample MadtaG_FD_104800 | JGI IMG/M metagenome (GOLD analysis project Ga0137363, IMG submission 104800) | Vadose zone soil microbial communities from Angelo Coast Range Reserve, California, USA - Mad1_115_16 metaG | ecosystem: Environmental > Terrestrial > Soil > Vadose zone | place: USA: California...
AGTTCTGAAACTTTCCCGCCCTCTTTCCTGAATTGCCGCAACCGTGGAACGATGCGTTCAAGATAGAGCTTTTGACAGACGAAAGCCGCAACGTCCTCGGCGAATTGCTTTGCCCCGTTCGCCACTTCCTTTTCAAGCAACGCGCGCACGGGCGCTTCGATGACCTCGCCATAATAGGGGTCCAACGCAAGCTCGATGTCATTACGCCGCCGCTTGACGTTTCGCCATTGCCAGGCAGCTAACGCCGCTCGCGGGATCACGATGGTGATCGCTACCGTGATAGCGAACAGATGAATCCACGCGGCAGCTTTGTCGCCTTGCGGCGAGAGCAGGCGACCGGGATCGATCCCGTCTGCGAGTCCGAGACCGAGCAGGTCGGATACCAGGAGACTTGGACCAAAAAGAAAATGAACAAAGGCAACGACGGAAGGTTCGCCCGTAATGAACGTGCTGCTCCAGACCGCTTGATAACCTTGAAAGAGTCCTTGGAAATACATACCCGCCACGGCGCCGGTGGCCAAAAACAACGCCCCCAAATGCAGCATGACTTCCCACCGAGCAACCACCAACGGTCCGGCAACACCGTACCAGTTTATACTGAAGCGGCTTACGACACCCGCTAACTCCTTTTTTTCGCGCACACCCAGGGCGACACGATGAAGAAAATGCCATAGTCCTGGCACAAAAAGCTGGGCCAACCACGGAATATTCATTTGACCTTGCGACACCGTCTTTTGCGGGTCATTCGCCGATTGTTTGGCGCCGGCCGGCTTCGCGGATGACGAAGAAGGCCGGTTTCTTTTTCGCGGTTTAACCAGCAGCACCACGAAAAGCACAAGATAGACAAATAGATTCCACACCACGAGCAATAGCACCGGGTTGCGCACGACATGGATCTTTTCCGCTGGTCCAAGCAAGTTGGTTGCAAAGCCCAACACCAAGGCAATCAAGCACACGGCCAACGTCAACGGCGTCGGTAGCCTTGCCAGATGAAGGACCGATTGGTAAGCGGAGGAAAGATGGTCAAAGAGAAATTGTGCCCGCGCCTTGACCCAGCCCAACCCCGGGGCAACGTTTCTCGCAGCGGCAAACGCATCGACCAGCAGTGAATCTGAAAAAAAATTCCCGTCGCACTCCTCGATGGAACGAATCAGAATGATCTTCGCCGCCGCATCTTCTGTCAGAGCCATAATAGGTAAGCTGGGCGAGTAGGTTCAGCACACACGATTGTGGAGTCGACGGGCATGTCTACAATGCCCGTTACTATCGTGACGCTCTCCGCCAAAACAGAGGCTCAAAGATAGCGCTCGATAGACGCGCGACTTGGGCTCATGTTCGCAACAAGTCCTTCCAGCGCTCCTTGCACACCACCGCGATACGCAATCTCTCCAGATGTTGCTCCATCTGCTTCGCGCCCTGCTTTACCGGGTGATGAGCAAAAAATTCTCTGACATCGGCTTCGAGCTCGGGACTGACCAGACCGATGATGCCTTCGCACATGCGAGGAATGGAGTTGTCAGGGTACCGGTGGAGCATTTCTTCCCAGTGCGTTTTCATGAATGACCAGGCTCTTTCTCTCGCATCTTTATTTAGGAGAATGCCGCGCATGAGATAGGGCGCGTTCTGGGTGCGCACTTCGCCACCTATCGTCATCTTCAATGTGCGGTCGATCAGGTCTGGTTGGCGGAAGGCTCCAAGAGCGAAAAGATACCGTGTCTCTTCCTGAGGGGTTTGGGCGTTTTTAACCCTAGCGTAAAACTTCTCATAATCTGTGCCGTTCCCTGTGTAAGCAACAATGGAAACTAAGGCCGGAACTAAGTTGCGCTCCACGGAGGCGGGGTCTTTTTCGTATTGGGCGTATAGCTCCCGTGCCCGCTTCTGGCACGCCCGGTCCTCTCCCACCGTGCCGAGAGCGCCGATCAAGTCGCCCCGCAGTTGTCGCTCGAGCTCTGTCTCCCCTTCTCTCGGCGCCCAGGTAAGACGCTCAAGTGCCGGGTTAAAAATGGCGCGGATGCGTTCTTGAAACGACCGATCCTGCACCTCATCCAAGATTCGATGCAGATGGTGACAAGAGATGATCACCGTGGTCCATACATTGAGATCCCTCTCATCGCGGAGCAGACCCATCAGATCCAGGTAATTCGTCAACGACGTTAGACCCGCCAGGGTCGTCGCCCATGTGTCGTTCACCAGGTTGAATCGTTCCACCGGCAGGAGGTGGATTTGTAGCTCCCGTTTAACGGCCGCCATCAAGTCCGGACTATAGCGCACACGATAGAAGCCGTGTCCTCCGGCGTTCGCCACCACCCAGTCCGGGTCCTCCGATAATTCGATGCGCAGCTCTTGATCGGTTAAAAGAACGATTTTATCAATCGACCTTCCCTTTGCGCCGGCGCGCAGAAAAACGGGCACATGAAATTTCCGGTCCGGCGCTTCACCCTCCTGTAAATAGCGAAATAGCCGCTGCGATAAGACGAGCTCACGCCCGTCCTTCTTAACGCTAAGGAGCGGGTAACCTGCCTGAAAAATCCATGAATCCATGAGCGCGCGCGCCGGTTGGTGGGTAGATTCTTCCAAAGCGTCCCACAGATCGGTGGTCTCGGCATTGGCATACTGGTGGTGGCGCAAGTACAGCCGGATGCCGTCGCGGAACGCGTTATCTCCAAGATATTGCTCCAGCATGCGCAACACCGATGCGCCCTTCTCGTAAGTGAGGACGTCGAACATTCCGGCGGCTTCTTCAGGCCTTTCGACCGGGAACTCGATGGGTCGCGTGCTCTTGAGACCATCCACCTGCATGGCGGCCGCCCGTGACACGGTAAAGCTATCCCAGCGCCGCCATTCGGGCTTCCAGGCGTCCACCGCGAGCATTTCCATAAACGTCGCAAAGGCTTCGTTCAGCCACAGACCGTTCCACCATTCCATGGTGACCAAATCGCCGAACCACATGTGCGCGTTCTCATGTGAAACGACGTCCGCCACCCGTTCCAGCTCGCTACGGGTCGCCTTTTCTTCGTCGACGAGAAGCGCCGTCTCGCGGAAAGTAATCGCGCCGAGATTTTCCATGGCGCCGGACGCGAAATCCGGGATAGCAATCAAATCCAATTTGTCGCCTGGATAAGGAATGTCGTAATAGCGGCTGAAGAAGGAAAGCGAGAAGCTACCGATCTGCAGGGCAAATTTTCCTAGATGACCTTTGCCGGGCACGGCCCAGACGCGCAAGGGAGCGTTGCCCACCATGACCGGCTCACTGCCCTCAAACTCGCCGACAATGAAAGCGACGAGGTAAGTGGACATCTTCATAGTATCAGCAAAGACGACCTCTCTTTTCCTGGTTCCCGGCAAAGGAGTCTGACGAATCGCCCGTGCGTTTGAGATCGCGGTCAATTTTTCATCTACCACCAAGGTCACCTGGAAAATTGCCTTGAATGCCGGTTCATCCCAACAGGGGAAAGCACGGCGCGCATCCGTGGATTCGAACTGCGTCGAGGCCAGCGTCTTCTCCTGCCCGTTGGGGTCTTTGTAGGTGCTGCGATAAAAACCGTGCAGCTTGTCGTTCAAAATACCGGAGAAAGTAATCTGCAATTCCCATCGCCCTGGATTTAGGATTTCAGGGAAGCTAAAGGTCGCCTGCTCGTTCTCGCTGTCTAGAGCGACATTCCCCCGCGCCAGCTTGCCGCCGGGCGCTCTGATGGAAACGGCTTGGAACTCGAGCTCGGCCGCATTGACAACGATTTGTCGGACCGGCTCGATAACTTGGATAGAAACTTTTTCTTCGCCGGCAAACGTTGCTGCAGAGAGGTCCGGGGTAAGTTTGATCTCGTAACGCTCGGGGACGACGGTGGTGGGTAGCCTGTACGGTTTTTGTTCGGACATCGGGACTCCTTTGGATGACTCGGAGTATCTAGAAAACAAGCAAATGCGCGAGGAATGGCTTTAGAAGAATAAAGATAGCCGCAACGCCAGAGGCAATAGATCCTCCGGAGGCTACGGGAAAAAGTAGTTCAAAGCGTTCACCATTCCAATCGCTCAAGGGCATCAAGATGTTCAAGGTTCAATGTTCCGCGTTCAACGTTTCAACTCGTCCCCAACCTTGAACGTTGAACTTTGAATCTTGAACTCTATAACCTCGGGCCGCGCAAAACATCGTCGAGCAGAGATGCTGGAGCAGCGACCGGTTTCCCACTGGCATTGACGAAAATCCCCAGGGAATAGTCCCGTGCCAGCAGCACTTTACTTTCGACCGCGTAGATTTCATGAATCCATGCGCCGCGCACCCTGGCGACTTCGCAAATCCAGCTCACGATCTCGATCTCATCGTTGTCGCGGGCAGGACTAAAGTATTCGATGTCGTGACCTCCCTGGAAAACCATCCAGTCCCCGGAGCGCAACTGCTCCAGCGGATGGCCGGCCAAGCGTACAGCGTTGTAGTAGGCCTGCTCGATCCAGTTGAAAAACACCGTGTGGTGCACCCGCCCGAGGGGATCGAGCTCGTAGCTCTGCACCTGGCGCCGATGACAATAACGGTAGCAATCCTCCACCATGCGCGACTTGTAACCGCGAATACCGAGGTCTTCTTTGTCGCCTGCGGGAGAGAGAGCGATCTTTATTTCCTGCGTCAGACGCAGCGGCCTACCCCTTTTCGAGTCTATATAAACCCACAGCGCCCGGCCGCGCCCGACACGGGCTCCGTCGCTCGTGCGGGTGATGTTATACTCACGGGTGCAGGTGGATCTGCCGCACTCGGATATCCAGGTCGTCACCTCCAGCTGGTCGCCGTAACGGACTTGCAGATAGTAACGGATCTCCAAGCGGCGAATCACCCAAGCGGCGCCGCGCTCGTCGTACCACTGAAGCGAATATCCGGCATCCGTTGAAGCCTGAATAGCGGCTTCCTGCATATATTTAACGCACACAGCGTTGTTGAGATGTCCGAAGGAGTCCAGCTCATCGTGACGGACACGGAAACGGTAGGCGAAATCGCGGATCATGGTCACTCGTGAACGCTTTTTCGAGATTAAGAATCAACTTTCGGCTCGAAGCGATTCCAAAGCGGAACGTTGAAAGATTCCCCAACATCCCAAGACGCCTGCGAGGGTCGTCCCCGCAGTGACCGCCACCAAAATGACGAGCATGGGAGTCAGCGAAATGGCCGCAACTGTTCGGAAAAAATACAGGCTGAGACCCCAACTCGCCAACGTCGCGAGAACAGCACCGGTCATGCAGGAAATTACGGCCAGAAAAAGATATTCGGCAACGATACTAGTGACGATCTGCCACCGTGGCGCTCCCAGGGTTCTGAGCAAAATACTTTCTTTAACGCGCTGCCCCCGGCTGCTCAAGACCGCGCTGGCGAGGACCGCAAGGCCCGTAAAAACGGTAAACAGCGCGACGAAGCGAATGGCGGCCGAAACTCTGCCGAGGATCGAGTCCAGGGTGTTGAGGACAAGAGTCAAATCAATCACGGAAATATTGGGGAAGCGTTCCACAATCGCACGTTGGAGGCTCGCTGATACGCCGCTGGTTTCTGTGCGCGCCACCATGGCATAAAACTGAGGCGCATTCTCCAGGGCGCCTTCTGGAAAGACCACGAAGAAGTTGGGTTCGAGGCGTTGCCACTCGACTTGACGAATACTCGCAACTTGAGTCAACAATGAAACCCCTTGAATGTCGAATTGCAGTGAATCCCCGATATGGACGCGCAGCGTTTCCGCAATCCCCTTCTCCAGTGACACCGGAATGGGTTGCGCATCTGAATCGACACGACCTTGCCACGCTCCGTGGATGATCCGCTCCGTTTCCCTCGGACGACTCCGGTATGTCGATCGATACTCCCGACGCAGCGCCCAATCGGGAATCTTTGCGGTCCGGTCGCGACGGAGCGTCTCAACCGGAATGTTTTTGACCGCGGCGAGCCGCATGGTAACGATCGGCACCTCGTCACGAACGCGGATATGGAACGAATCGAAGAGCTGTTCGACGCCTTGCCGCTGGTCTTTTTGCACGTCGAAGAGAACCAGATTGGGCTCGCCAGCGCCGGCGCGTTCTTGGACTTGGTTCAGCAGGACGCTCTGAACATTGTAAAGGGTCACCATCAAGAAAGTCCCCAGCCCTATCGCCAGCATGACGGCTGTGGTCTGGTTGCTGGGACGATACAGATTCGCCAGCCCCTGGCGCCATGGGAAGGACAAGAAGCCGGGCATGAACCGCCTTATCAGGTTGGATAATCCTCTGGCCACCGCCACTAGAAGTCCGAAAACCGTGATGACCCCAGCCGCAAAGCAAATTCCATAGAACCAGCTCGCCGTAGTGGCGATGCCAAATCCAGTGATGGCCGCGGCGATGAGTGAGAAAACCAGCCACAGCAACGGATCCTTAAGTGTTTGGGCCGTCTCATAGGACGACCGCAGCGCCCGCAGTGGAGAGATTTTCCGCAATGGCACAAGCGGAATGAGGGAAAACAGCACCGCCGTGCCGAGACCGATAGCCATCCCGACCCAAACCCCGCTGGTCGTGATGGAAAGACTCGTCGTTACGGGAAGAAAATCCTTAAACGCCAGCGGAAGCAGCGACTGCAAGACCACGCCCAAACCCGCTCCTGTTAGAGAACCAGCCAGTGCGACGATGAGAACCTGAATGAGATTGACAATGACGGTTTCTGCCGGGCTGGCGCCGACGCACCGCAGCACCGCCACGGCGGGAGTTTTTTGTTTAGTATAAACGTGGACGCCGCTCGCCACTCCCACTCCGGCGAGCAACACGGCGATGAACACTGCCAACCGGAGATATCGTGAAAGATTTTCTACGGACGTGGATATGGCTTCCATTCGCCTGGCCACCGTATCTGCTCTAAGGTCTAAACGCTGGAGCTGGGGAGCAATGCGCAGCACGAGCTGATCGACATCCACTTTAGGATCGAACTTGAAGTAAACACGATAGCGCACCAGGCTGCCCCTTTGCAGCAGGGAGCTGCCATCCAGATAGGTCATGGGAACATAAACGCGGGGACTGATCAGTGAAAAGGCCACGGGCTCTCCAGGAATCTTGCGGAGCTTTCCGGCAATCTGAAACTCGTGCTCGCCGATTTTCACCCGATCGCCGATGCGCGCGTTGATTTGCAGCATTAAGTTTTCGTCGACGAGCGCCTTCGCGCCTTCGCGCAAATTGTCGACTGCCGATGCAGGCTCTGTTTCCAACGCTCCGTAGTAGGGGAACTTTCCGCTCACGGCCCTGACTTGGACAAGCCGCGATTGGCCGTTTGCGGGAAAATAAGCCATCGACGAGAACCCGATCTGGCGCGATTGATCGCCGCCGAGAGAACGGATCAGCGCCTCATCCTCCGAAGTGAAGGGTTGCCTGCTGTCGAGCGCCAGGTCGGCTCCCAGCAGGCTTTTCGATTGCAGCCCAATGCTAGACGTCACGTTGTCGCGAAAGGAAAACGCGACGACCACGGATAGGACTCCTAAGATCACGCATAACATCGAGAGCAGCAGCGGCTTCAGGCCGCGGCGCATTTCCCGAACCGCCATGAGCCACACCCATTTTCTGAAAACCGCTTTAATGAACATTCCGATTCCTATCGCTCCGCGGAAACTATTCTTTGCACGCCATTATCGGCGACCAGCGTTCCTGCCTTCAGACTGATGACTCGGCCGGCGTGCCGGGTTAGATCGGGGTCGTGGGTCACCAGAATAAGCGTGGTCCCGGTGGTGGCGTTGAGTTCGAAAATCAGCCGCACGATGTCCTTGGCGGTTTCGGCATCGAGATTGCCCGTAGGTTCGTCGGCAAAAAGAATTTTGGGGCGGTTCATGAAAGCGCGCGCGATGGCGACGCGCTGCTGTTCTCCTCCCGAAAGCTGGATAGGATAATGATCCAGGCGCCCTTGGAGGCCCACCTGTTGCAGCAGACCCGCAGCGCGGCTCCGGGCATGATTCTCGCCTCGAATCTCCGCCGGCACCATGACATTTTCCAGCGCCGTCAGCGACGGCAACAACTGAAAGTTTTGAAAGATAAACCCGACAAATTGATTACGCATCCGGGCCAACTCTTCTTCGCTGGAGCGATCTAGAGAAAGCCCGTTGAAAATCACCGAGCCTTCACTGGGGCGTTCCAGGCCCGCACAGACCGCGATGAGGGTTGTCTTGCCGCTGCCCGAAGGGCCGATAATCGCGCAGGCGCTCGTCTCCTCAACTGCGAAAGATACGTCACTGAGAACAGTCAGATTTTGATCGCCGCTCTTAAAAACCTTGGTCAAATGCTCTACGCTTAGAATTGTATTGGTCATACGCGATGATCGAAGAGAGTAGAGCAGGGCGGGAAATATCGCAGACTGATAAGGTCGATGGCCAACACTGAGGTAACTTTAGGATTTTTATGACACGTACACAACTCACCCGAAATTTGAAGATTATTTTTCTTGCGCTTTCGCTTTTGATATCGAGAGGATTGTCCATGGCCGCACCAGCGCCACGGGTCGTTTTGTTCTTAGGGGACAGCATTACGGCCGGCTACGGACTCGATCCTTCGCAGGCCTTTCCTGCACTAATCCAACAGAAAATCGACGCCCAGCGTTGGAATTTCAAAGTCATCAACGCGGGGCAAAGCGGTGACACGAGCGCCGGCGGACTTGGGCGGATGGACTGGCTGCTTAAGAATAAGATCGATGTTTTGGTTCTCGAACTCGGGGCCAATGACGGCTTACGCGGCCTCCCGGTCGAGAACAGCAAAAAAAATCTTCAAGCGATCATTGATCGTACCAAAGATAAGTATCCGGAAGCTAAGGTAATCGTCGCGGGGATGAAAGTTCCGCCCAATATGGGAGGCGACTATGGCCGCAAGTTCGAAGCCGTTTTCGTCGATTTGGCAAAGAACAACAATGCCCCCCTCATACCTTTTATATTGGAGGGTGTGGGCGGGTTGCCTGAACTGAACCTAGCCGACGGCATTCACCCGACGGCCAAGGGACACGAAATCGTTGCCGCCAACGTGTGGAAAGTCCTCGAACCTGTTTTGCGGTCTCTCGCCGGGAAATCAAGGTGAAAGGAAATCGGCAAAGTGTAACGCGGCGTTAAGCGGCGGATCTCTGAGCGGTTTCAATATACGCAGAATGGAGTGATTATGAAAGCCGTTGGCTATCGACGATCGCTGCCGATCACCGAAGCGGATTCACTGATCGATATCGAGTTACCCGACCCGAAGCCGTTAGGCCGCGACTTGCTGGTGCAGGTCAAGGCAGTGTCCGTCAACCCCGTCGACACTAAGGTGCGCATGCGGCAGGCACCGCAGGCCGGCGAGACTAAAGTGCTCGGCTGGGACGCGGCGGGAGTCGTAGTGGAGCTAGGCCCGGACGCGCATCTCTTTAAACCAGGAGATGAAATCTGGTACGCCGGCTCCCTGGTCCGGCCCGGCACCAATGCCGAGGTGCACTTGGTGGACGAGCGTATCGTCGGCAAAAAACCCAAATCCCTCGGCTTCGCAGAAGCCGCAGCGTTGCCCTTAACGACGATCACCGCGTGGGAGCTACTCTTCGACCGTTTCGGCGTCCCGCCCGGAAAACGTTTCACGGACGAGTCTCTATTGATTATCGGAGCTGCGGGTGGTGTCGGTTCGATCCTAACCCAGCTCGCGCGTAGGCTGACGGCGATGACTGTGATCGGCACTGCGTCGCGCAAGGAGACTGCCGATTGGGTCCTCTCCCTCGGGGCACAATACGTGATCGACCACAGCAAGCCGTTATCGGCGGAGTTGAGGCGCATCGGCATTCCCGCGGTTACCCATATCGCCAGCCTGACGCAGACCGATACGCACTTTCCCGAAATTATTGAATCGCTAGCGCCGCAAGGTAAATTGGGACTGATCGATGATCCGCCCCCGATCGATGTCAATCAACTCAAGCGCAAGAGCATTTCTTTACACTGGGAGCTGATGTTTACGCGCCCGCTCTTCGGAACCGCTGACATGATTGCGCAGCACCGGCTGCTTTCCGAAGCCGCCGAGCTCGTTGACGCCGGAGTGATTCGCACGACCTTCGGCGAGCATTTCGGCTGCATCAACGCCGAGAACTTGAAGCGCGCCCATGCGCTAATCGAGGGAGGCAAGGCCAAGGGCAAAATAGTGCTGGAAGGATTTTGACCTTTGCTTTGACACGAATCTCAAGTCTTACATGATCTGCATCTCCAGTCTCGGACTCTTTCCCGCCTCGTTACCGGAGACGTGAAGCGGCTCTTTCGTGCGTTATCATCTTTAGTAAAACCTTTACATATTGATGATAAGTGCCTAATAATTCTATTTTTATATGACAACTTAGTTTCCGGTGCAACACGTGGGAACGGACGTTGGATGGGAGCCGGACAGGCGAAATTAGGCCAGGACAGAGTTCGCGACGTTAGCGGGGGCCTGATCTATGTCGAATCAGTGACCTCTGATCCTAACGATCCTTTTTGCTGTCTCAGTCGA
>Ga0137363_10002825_pt1 | contig 10440 bp, 9 predicted proteins | sample MadtaG_FD_104800 | JGI IMG/M metagenome (GOLD analysis project Ga0137363, IMG submission 104800) | Vadose zone soil microbial communities from Angelo Coast Range Reserve, California, USA - Mad1_115_16 metaG | ecosystem: Environmental > Terrestrial > Soil > Vadose zone | place: USA: California...
GGCGCGGGCCTGCTGCATGTGCTTTTCAATTTCCACTCAAACATTCCAGCTATCGGCGCGAGCGGAGCCATTTCCGGCGTCATGGGTGCCTACATCCTGCTTTATCCCCGCGCACGAATTCTTACCCTGGTCTTTATCTTCCCGTTGCCGGTGCCTGCCGTAATCTTTCTGGGCTTGTGGTACGTCCTGCAATTTCTTGCTGGGATCAGTTCCATTGGAGCGAAAGTCACGGGAGGAGTCGCCGTGTGGGCCCACATCGGAGGATTTCTTCTGGGCATGCTGCTGACCTCTTTGGCCGAGCGACGTTGAAGACTGCGGGCTCCCTTAGTTAAAGTAATACTTTAGATTGTCGTCTGGAACAGCACCAGGAACCATGCTTCAAAGCCGGTCCCGAAGTTGCCGGACTCCAAAGGACCGCACAAAGATTCATTGCTTTTGGGAGAGGGCTTCGACCGATTTGACTCCGAGCCAGTCGCCGACCTCGACGGTTCCTTTGTCACCGCCGAGGTCAGGCGTCACGTAGTTCTCGCGCAACGCGGCTCGCACCGCCTTGCGAAGAACCACCGCCTCCGGCTTCCAGCCAATGAATTCCAACATCATCGCGGAAGTGAGCACGGAGCCGAGAGGGTTGGCGACTCCCTTTCCGGCGATATTTGGCGCGGACCCGTGTACCGGCTCGAAAAGTGAAGTCTTGCCCGGGTGAATGTTTGCCGACGGCGCAAGGCCCAGGCCGCCGGCAAGCTGCGCTCCCAGATCGCTGATGATGTCTCCAAACAGATTGCAAGTAACGATGACGTCGAATTGTCGCGGGTCGCGGACAATCTCCATCGCCAAAGTGTCAATGTACAAATGCCGGGAATCAATGTCTGCATACTCCTGGCGTACTTGCCTAAAAACTCTCTGCCACAGGTCGTGGGCGAACGTCATGGCGTTGGATTTGTCGCTCATGCAGAAGCGCTTCAGGCCGTTCAGCCGGGCGTATTCGAACGCGTAACGGATAATGCGCTCCACGCCTTTGCGCGAGTTCACGTCTTCTTGAACCGCTATCTCGTCCGCCGTGTCTTTCTTGAAGAATCCGCCGACCCCCACATACAAGCCCTCGGTGTTCTCGCGAAACACTGTCAAACGGATGTCTTTCTCAGTCCGGTCGCGTAAGGGCGTCAGTCGGTCGTGCAGCAACTCGACGGGGCGCGCGTTGACATAGAGGTCCAGCTTGAAGCGCAAACCCAGCAGTATGTCCGCGGCATGTTGATTCGAGGGAACCCGCGGATCACCGAGCGCGCCGAAGAGAATGGCGTCAAACTCGTCGCGTAACATCTCGACCGCTCCCGCAGGAAGCGATACCCCGTCCCGCAGATACCGCTCCGCACTCCAATCAAACTCGACGAATTCCAGCGGACGCCGTGCCGGACCCGCTACCGCCTTCAGCACTTTTATCGCTTCCGGCGTGACCTCTTTCCCAATGCCGTCGCCGGGGATTACGGCAATTCGGGCTGCAGGACCGCCATTTCGCAAAGGAATGCCGGGCAAAGTCTTGCCTCCTCCACGGCTGAACTATGCCGTCTGATAACTGCGTAGAGCGGGACTGCTATGAGTTGGCTGACTGCTTCGCAGCCGACTCGCTATTCTTCCACCAAAGCGGAGTGCGCGCCAGCCTTACTAGATTCGCCTTGGATGCGGCGCTTACGAAGTGGCGATCACCTTCACGCCCGTTGAGCGACCTGATTCAATCCAATACACGCCGCTGAGCGCAAGCGCACCGCCGAGCACTTGCACCCAGGAGCCCTTCTCTCCGAGCCACAGAATCCCCAGGATGGTCGCAACCACTGGCAAGACGTAGGTAAACGCGCTCAACTGCGAGGCCTCCAGGTAGCGCAAAAGCCAGAAGTAAACAGCGTAAGCAACCGCGGAACTGAAGATCGCCATGTAGCACATTGCGGCCCACCCGGCCCACGGGATAGCGCGCCAGTGCTCCGCGGGGCCGAGCATGAATGCGCGATAGATCGCGACGGGCAGGACAATCAGCGCGCCGCCATAGTGGCTGAATGCCGTCATGGTCAGCGCGTCGTACCGCCAGCCGAGACGCTTGCCAAGTACCACGTACATCGCGAATCCGATCGAGCCCGTCATTGTGATGGCGTCGCCCAGCACCGATGGCGAGTGTGTAGAAATACCATTCTCCGATGCCAGCACTGCGATCCCTGCGAACGCGATGGTCATGCCGATGGCCTTTCGCCAAGTCGCTTCTTCCAGTTTGAAGAGTACGGCAAGGACGAGCGTATAGATCGGTCCCATTCCCACAATCACCGCGGCATGGCTGACGGACGTGTATCGCAATCCAACCGTGAAGCAGACCTGATTCATCACCACGCCGAAAAAGCCCATGTACAGGAACGTCCATAGATCGCGGACGGTAAATCTGCGCCACTGGTTTTCGGCGGCTTCGGCAAAAACAGGAAGCCGCGAAGAGAACCGGTAAAAAGGCAGCATCACGGCGCCGGCAAGCACCACGCGGAACGATGCCAGTGTCATCGCTGGCAGAGAGCGCAAGCCAACTTTCGCAGCGATAAAGTTGATCGCCCAAATGAGGATGACAAGACTGATGGAAGCGCCAAGGACAACACGGTCCGGCGCTCGTCCGCTGGAGGTTTCGATTTTCACTGCTCAGGCCAGGCGTTCTTTTCGTACGGTAAGTGCGTCAATGCGGTCCCGGCGCGGTTCGAACCCGATCCCCGGGCAGGCGGGCACGCGAATCGTGCCTTGGGATGACACAGTAACTTCGGGCTGAATAATGTCTTCCTCCCAATAGCGCTTGCTGGCCGCCACATCGCCGGCCAGACTGAAATTGGGAAGTGTCGAGAGCGCAATATTGTGCGCTCGTCCGATGCCCGATTCGAGCATCCCGCCGCACCACACGGGAATGCCGTGCTTCTGGCAAAGATCGTGGATGCGCTTCGCCACAGTATGCCCGCCGACGCGTCCGAGTTTGATGTTGATGATTTTGCACGCGCCCAGTTCGATGGCGGCGCGCGCCTGCTCTTCCGTATGAATGCACTCATCCAGGCAGATAGGCGTTTCCAGGTTTTTCTGCAGGGCCACGTGCCCGTAGAGGTCGTCCCAGCCGAGCGGCTGTTCGATCATCATCAGGTAGAAGCCTTCGAGCTGCTTGAGCAGCGGCCAGTCCTTCATTGTGTAGGCGGAGTTGGCGTCCACCATCAGCTTGATTCGCGGAAAATCCTGCCGCAGCCGACGCACTGGTTCCAAATCCTTTCCCGGCTTGATTTTTATCTTGATGCGCTGGTACCCGGCCGCCAGCTCTTTCTGCACCGTCGCCGATAGCTCGTCCAGGGATTCCTTTATGCCGACCGAGACCCCGCAGGGGATCTCTTCGCGAACGCCGCCGATGAGTTTTGAGAGCGGTAAGCCCTTCTGTTTTGCTTCGGCGTCCCACACCGCTGCTTCCAACCCCGCCTTCGCCATGTTGTGGCCTCGGACGCGCGCCAGCAAACTCCACACTTCGCCGGCCGAAGCAAACTCCTTTCCCTTGATCATCGGCCACAGAAAATCGCGCAGCATCAACCACGCCGTATCCGCCGTTTCCGGGCTGTAATACGGCGTCTCGCCGGCGACGCATTCACCCCACCCAATGATGCCGTCCACATCCGCCTGCACCAGTACAATGCGGCGCACCATCGTGCAGTCCATGCTGGTTTCAAAGGGGCTCACCAGTTTCATCCGCACTTCCTGCAGCCTGATTTCTCTTATTTGCATGTTCTCTCTGTCAACGTGTCTTATTTAGAAGTCGCTCCAAGGCGTGAGAAGGTACGCGCGGCTTCCCGGCGCCGTGCGCAAGGCGACTGCTGCATAGCCTTTGGCAAACCACTTCGTAAACTCTTCCCGCACGCGAGCCTGCACGGCGCCGACTTCCGCCGAACCTTCGCGCTGCCAGCGGTCCAGTTCTGCTGGTAATTCTATGCTGGCTGGCGCCTCTATGGGATCTCTGACGAGATTTTTGATTGCGGCCACGACGCGCGCCGAATCCAGATGCCATTCGACCAACAATCGATCGGTCGCCAATCCGCGGTGCAGCGGGCTGGTTGTAACGCCGTACAAATTCGGCTGATACGTGCGGCAGATAGCGCCAAGCCGGTTCAAATTGAAGTGCGCGTTGCGCGCTTCCAGCGGATCGAACGTCCATTCAATCAGCCGGATTCCGCGGCCCAGAGCTTCGCCGCGTTGAAAAAGCTTCAGCATGCGCCCAACGCCGCGGTCGCGGTACTCCGGCTTCACACCGGCCATGTGCGAATGCAAATAAGTTGTGCGGTCGCGCAGTCCAACCAACGCAAGCGTGTACCCCACCAGGCGGTCGCCATCAAACGCCCCCAGCACTTCCCCTCCAGTATGTGCGGCGACCACAAACATCGTTGCCGGCTCGACTTCCAGGTCAGCTTCTCCCCAAATCTCACGCTGTAGCGCCACACAGCGATGGAAATCTTCGAGACTCTCGCATTTGCGGATGATGATCTCCCCGCTCATTGCTTTGTTCGCACGGCGCGCATTTCCGGCGCGTCCGGCTTGCCTTCCGACTTCTTAGCCGCGTCCCAGAGCGCCTCCATCTGCTCGCGCGGGAGGTCCTTGAACTCGCCTCCGCTCTTTCGGGCCAGCCCTTCCATCGCGCGAAATCGCCGTGTGAATTTCGCGTTGGCCTTCTTGAGCGCAATCTCCGGGTCGATCTTCAAGAATCGAGACAAATTCACAGCGGCAAAGAGCAAGTCGCCCAGTTCCTCTTCCATCCTGAGCTGGTCTCTGTCCTCTAACGCTGCCTTCAACTCTTCGGTTTCTTCCTGCATTTTTTCGAATACGCCGCCTGCATCTTCCCAGTCGAATCCGATCCGCGAAGCCTTGCGAGTGAGTTGAAATCCCTCCAGCGTCGCGGGCAACGCCCGGGAGACGCCATCCAGCAATGAGGCTTGCTTCGGGACGCCCCCGCCGTCCTTTGAATTTCCCCATTTCTCGTCAGCGCGCCGCTCTTCAGCCTTGATCTGTTCCCAATTCCTCAGCACTTCGGCGGAATCCTTCGCGTGCGATTCCCCGAATACGTGCGGATGCCGGCGGATCATCTTGTCATGGATTTCGCGAATCACTTCGACCACAGTGAAGCGCCCCTCTTCGCGCGCAATCTGCGAATGAAATACAACCTGCAAAAGCAGATCGCCCATCTCCTCCGCAAACTTGGCATCGTCCCCGCTTTCGAGGGCTTCCAGAACTTCGTATGCTTCTTCGACGAGGTACGTCCGCAACGATTCGTGCGTCTGCTCGCGGTCCCACGGACAACCATTCGGGGCGCGCAGTCGGGCTTGCACGGCAACCAGCTTTTCGAACCATTCGCCGGGCGTCAATTGTTTCTGTTTCGCCGGCTTCCTGTCTCTGCGCCGCTGTTTTTTTGCTTTCTTCGTCTGTTTCTTGCGTGTAGGCATGCGTTTTCTAAGATTCCCGTCTGAATCCGGCGTTCCACTCTACGGTGCAACCGTGGCTTTGACAAGCGAGCCGGACGCAGAAAGCACGAGCTCCGCAGCGACTCCGGCTGCCAACCCGTGATAAACTGCCACTGCGACAAATTACAGAGGAAAGTACCTTGTCCGACCACAAACAGGAAGAAGCTTTTCGCGTGATCGACCGGCGCCCCTTTACCGCCGAAGGCGAATTGCGCAAGGAAGTCGTCGAAGAAGAAGAGCGGGAAGCCAAGCGCGAAGCGGCAAAAATTCCCCCTGCCCCGCCCGAGCCTGCAAAAACAGAGGCTGCCCTGCCCCCGGCCGAAACTCCCAAGCGCATCCCCGCTTTCGAGAATCTCGTTCGCATGCTCGGCAGCAACGCCGCCATGGTCTTAGGCGCTTATGCCGACCCGCGCACCGGCCAGCCGGTGATCGATCCCGAGGCCGCACGCGAGCTGATTGACATGCTTGACGCCTTGCACGAAAAGACCAAAGGCAATCTCGCGCCCGAGGAAGACAATGTGCTCTTGGATTTGCTTGGCAAGCTGAAGATGACCTATCTGGAGATCAATCAGGCCGTCGCCGCTGAAGCCGCCAAAGCTAAGGCCAAGGCCCGCCCGTAGGCCGCGACCGCTGCTCGGACCGGCTCCGGGCTACGATTCAGGTCCAGCGCTTTCACGATGCCTGTCGCTTCACTAAAAGTTGCTGTTCTCGGCTCCGGCACCTCCATGGGTGTCCCTACGCTCGGCTGCCCTTGCCGTGTTTGTCATTCCAGCGACCCGCATGACAAACGTCTCCGTCCCTCACTGCTGATTTCCCGCGGCGGCCAGAACGTCGTGATTGATACTACCCCCGACTTCCGCCAGCAGGCTCTCCGCGTCGGACTAGACCGTCTCGATGCCATTCTCCTCACCCACGGCCACGCTGACCATATTCTCGGCTTCGACGACATTCGCCCCTTCAACATCCGCCAGCGGTCACCCCTGCCCGTCTACGGCAACGAGGAAACGTTTCGCATCATCCGCCGCGTTTTTGCCTACGTCTTCGATGACAAACCGACGCTCAGCACCGTGCCAAGCGTAACGTTGAACACCATCGTGAGCCCGCGCGAGTTTCTCGGAGTATCGTTTGTTCCCATCCCTCTGCTCCATGGAGACATGGAAGTTCTTGGCTTCCGCTTCGGCCGTGCCGCTTATCTCACTGATTTCAGCAAAATTCCAGACTCTTCGATGGCCGTGCTGGAAGATCTCGACGTACTCGTCCTCGACGCGCTGCGGGACGTTCCCCATCCCATGCACCAAACCGTGGAACAAGCCCTTGCCATCATTCAGCAGCTCAAACCCCGCCGCGCCTGGTTCACGCACATTGCCCATGATCTGCCGCACGCCGAGACCAACGACCGGCTCGTAAAAATGGGCTTTCCGCACGTGCAACTGGCTTACGATGGTCTCGAATTTGAAGTGCAGGCGGATGCAGTCGATCATTCTTCACACTACAACACGGATTCCCAGGACTCAGGCGTCTCGATGACCGGCGCAAGACCAACCCGGCTTTCCACCTTCTCCTCTTCGCAAGCCTGGGCCTCGCGTTACGCAACCTATGGTCACTCTGGCGTTCTTGCCATCGGCAATTTCGATGGCATCCACCTCGGCCATCAAGCAATCCTTCGCGCCACCGTCGAACGCGCTCACGTCCTCAACGCCGTCTCCACAGCTCTCACCTTTGATCCCTCGCCGCGCAGAGTGCTTCGTCCGGAGTCCGCTCCGCCCCGCCTCTCCACCAATGCCCAGCGCATGGACTGGTTCAACGCTCTCGGCCTAGAGGCTGCCGTAGTCCTTCCCTTTACTCTCGATCTTGCCCGCCTCACTCCTGCTGAATTCGTTGAGCAAATCCTTATCGGCGATCTGCATGTAAAAGCCGTTTTGGTTGGTGAAAATTTCCGCTTCGGCCACAAGCAAGCTGGCGACGTAAAGCTCCTCTCCGAACTTGGCGCCAATCTCGGCTTCGAAGTCGTGATCATTCCTCCGGTCGTCTTCCGCGGAGAAGTCGTTTCCAGCACCATCATCCGCCGCGAAGTCGCCGAAGGCGACGTCTCCCACGCCGCACGGCTTCTCGGCCGGCCTTTCGCCCTGACGGGGGAAGTCGTCAGCGGCACTGGCACCGGCCGCCGTTTCACCTTTCCAACCCTGAACCTCGCGCCCGAACAGGAACTTCTCCCCGCCCGCGGCGTCTACATCACGCGCACCTGCCTCGACGGCGAAAACCGCAGCCATCGCTCCGTTACCAACATCGGCATGCGCCCCACCTTCAATGGTTCCTCGCTTAGCGTCGAAACACACTTGCTCGACACTCAGCCGGCCACGACACCAAAGCGGATAGAAGTTCGATTCTGGAAACGTCTTCGTGAAGAAAAGAAATTCAGCGGGCCCGAAGAATTGCGAGCGCAAATCGCCGCCGACATCGCCCGCGCCAATCAATTCTTTTCGCGTCTGCGCCGTGCGCGATCCGTCCGGCAGCTCGCCTGAACCGCCGAACCCGGCGCACATTGCTGCCGGCCGCGGATCTACATCGAGCGCAAATCCCAACTGCTTCCGCCCGCTTCGGATTCCGAGCCAAGAGCCGGCGAAACGATACCCATCACGTGGCGGAGAACCGGCCACAACACGACTGCCAGGATTACTGCTGTCAGAAAAAGCAGCCGAGGCCGCGACGATCGTGGAGTTTCAAATTGGAGTGCCATGCCGGTTTAGACACCGGAAGGCGAGGGGAGTTCCCAGGAAAAAATCATTTCGAGCGTACTATTCTTTGGTTTTTTTAAGACAATCTTCGCAGTACCCGCCGACCTCGGTGCGCGACACGGTGACTTTCATGTGGAAGTCCCGCGCAATCTGTTCCTTCAATTGCTCGTACAGCCGGCTCTCAAACTCTCGCACCTTGCCGCAACGCAGGCACGCCACGTGAATGTGATCTCGCGGCCCGTGCGTCTCGTAGTAATGCCGGTCGCCGCGCAGATGCAGCAAATCCAGCTCATCAATCAATCCCTGTTTTTTGAGAAGATCAATCGTTCGGTAGACGGTAACGAGGTGCACGCCCGCATCGATTTTCTGCGCCCGCGCCAGAATCTGATCCACGTCCAGATGCTGCTCCGCGGCATCCATCACCTGCAGAATAACACGCCTCTGGCGCGTCATGCGTATGCCACGCGCAGCCACAGCTTGCTGAATCCTACCAGTTGTCTCTGCAGTATTGAGGCGCTCACCTGTGGAAACTCGGTGAGACGGTGAAGCAGCCATTTGCTGTTCTCCGCTCTTGCGGAAGTTGCGGCTCAGGAATGAGTCGGAAGCATCCGCACCACGTCATTGTACATAACGTAAGCGAAGAGGACCAACAGGAACACGAATCCAACTTGCACGAAACGCTCTTTGAACGCCAGGCTGAAATCACGCCGGCGAATCCCTTCCATCGTGAGCAAAAGAATGTTTCCGCCATCCAGGATCGGAATCGGCAGCAAGTTCAGAATCCCCAGGTTCACGCTGATCAGGACCATCAGCGAAATCACCGCCAGCGGCCCCTTTCGAACGGCTTCGCCCGCCGCTCGCGAAATACCCACCGCGCCCTGCAACTGCCTCACGGAAACGCGCCCGCTGAAAAGTTTTCCAACAACTCCGATCGTCTCTTGAATGCGTTCGCCGGTCATCACCAGCGCATCGCGCGCCCCATCCGCAAAGGAAACGCGTCGGTAGGAAGTCGCGTCCAGCACCGCCACACCCACCTGATAAATCGTTTCTCCTGATTCCGCCACCCCAGCCTGCGGTGTCACATCGGCATGAACCGCCTGGCCCTTGCGCTCCAGGTCCAGCTTGACCATCTGCCCCTTCGATCCCCGCACGTGCTCCACGAACTGTCCCCAGTAATCGATCGTTTGCCCGTCCACTGATCGGATGCGGTCGCCCTCCTTCAGACCGGCGTGTTCCGCCGGTGTTCCGGGAGCCACTTCGTCCAGGATCGGCGGCAGCGGCGGATATCCCAGGATGCGATCCAGCGTCATCCCGCTTGTCACCGCCAATTCCACATTGCGATTGTTGCCCGCGTTCTCAACTTCCAATTTCAGTTTGTCACCAGGAGCTGCTTGTTTGAGCGCCTTCTGCGTCTGCTCCCAGGTAGGATTCCGGACGCCATTGATGGAAACTAGTTTGTCGCCCACCTGCAAAGGGCTCGCCTGTCCTGGCTTGTCTGTCGGCAGCGCAACGACCTGCGCCGGCAAATCATAGAAGGAGGAGTACGGCAGGCCCACCGCGACAAACAATCCCATCAGCAGAAGAATCGGAAAAATCAAATTGACCGCCGGCCCCGCAAACGAAATCAGCGCTCGCTGCCAGCGCGGCTTGCTCATCAACTCATCTGGCGCCCCGGTCGGAGCCACATCATTCGAATCCACTTCCGATAAATCCTGCCCCGCCATCCGCACATACCCGCCAAACGGCAGTGCGCTCACTCGATAATCCGTCGCTCCGCGTTTCCACCCGAAAAGCCGCGGCCCAAACCCAATCGAAAACACGTCCACTCGCACCTTAAACAGGCGAGCCACGACAAAGTGGCCCCACTCGTGAATCATGATCATTAAGCCCAATACCAGGGCGACGCCCAATAGCAAATTCATACGCTTCCGTTCTCCTTACCTCGTTGACGCCGCCGCGGCGGTCACCGCCAGCCGCTCTACTTCTTCCCTGGCCATTCGACGCGCTTCGGCATCCGCCGTAAGCACATCGTCCATCTTCTCAAACTTTACGCGGGGCGTCCGCCCGAGCACGCTTTCAATCACTTCTGGGATGCCCAGGAACGGCAACCGCCGCTCCAGAAACGCCGCCACCGCGATCTCATCCGCCGCGTTCAAAGCGCAAGGCAGCGCGCCGCCCTTTTTCAGCGCTTCCCGCGCCAGTCGCAAGCA
>Ga0137363_10002827_pt1 | contig 10434 bp, 8 predicted proteins | sample MadtaG_FD_104800 | JGI IMG/M metagenome (GOLD analysis project Ga0137363, IMG submission 104800) | Vadose zone soil microbial communities from Angelo Coast Range Reserve, California, USA - Mad1_115_16 metaG | ecosystem: Environmental > Terrestrial > Soil > Vadose zone | place: USA: California...
AATTGATTCGTCAGGACCCGCCCAGCGTCTACATCCACGAGTCTTCCCGCGCGAATCACGATCGCTTGTGGAGGAGCAGCAGCCGTTTGTTGGGCTCGAACCACTCTTGTGGAAGTGGTCAACAGAAGAGCGACACAAGCGAGTTGCTTGAGCACGGACGTCCTTTCGCAAATGCAAGCGGCAGCGCTAGCACCAAGAGTATTGTGCCAATTCTGCCAGCGAATCATACTCCGCGGTTTGTGTTCCTTCAATTTTGAAAGTTGCGGCCCAGTTGCGCAAAAAAGTCCCTAGACGGAGACTTCCAGGGACTCTTAGGCCAGGAGGTTTGGCGAATGCTACAGCATCTGCCGCAACACATACTGCAGGATGCCGCCGTGATGGTAGTAGGAAACTTCCTCTGGCGTATCCGCACGCGCGACAACCGAGAAGGTCTTTACGCGTCCGTCTGCCGATTTCGCATGGACCGTGATCGGTTTTTTCGGCGCTAGTGAAGCAACACCCTCAATCTCAAATACTTCGTGGCCACTCAGGCCAAGCGTCTCGCGATTTTCTCCGTGCTTGAATTCCAGCGGGAGCACGCCCATGCCGACAAGGTTGCTGCGGTGGATGCGTTCGTAGCTTTCCGCGATGACCGCGCGCACGCCGAGCAGCCGTGTGCCTTTTGCCGCCCAATCGCGCGAAGAGCCGGAGCCGTACTCTTTTCCGGCGAGGACCACCAGCGGAACTCCAGCTTCTCGATATTTCACGGCGGCGTCGTAGATGGACATTTTCTCGCCCTCCGGAAGGAAAAGTGTCCAGCCACCTTCGGTGCCCGGCGCGAGCTGGTTGCGCAGACGAATGTTCGCAAACGTGCCGCGCATCATGACTTCGTGATTCCCGCGCCGCGCACCGTAGGAGTTGAATTCATGCGGTTTCACGCCGTTGGCGATGAGGTATTTTCCGGCCGGGGAATCCACGGGAATCGAACCTGCCGGCGAAATGTGGTCGGTCGTGACGCTGTCGCCAAGAATCGCCAGCACCTTGGCGCCATGAATGTCCGCGAGAGCCGGAGGCGTCTTCGGCATGTTATCGAAAAAGGGCGGCAGCTTGATGTAAGTCGATTTCGGGTCCCACTGGTAAATGTCGCCCTTTGGAACGGGCATGGACTTCCAGTGCGCGTCGCCCTCGAAGACTTCGCTGTACTGCTTGCTGTATTGCGACGTAGAAACAGAAGAACGAACGGCAGATTCGATCTCCTGTGGCGTCGGCCAGATATCCTTCAGATAGACAGGCTTGCCCGCGGGATCGTTCCCGAGCGATTCGGTCGTAAGGTCCATGTCCATGCGTCCGGCAAGGGCGTAAGCAACCACCAGCGGGGGCGAGGCCAAATAGTTGGCGCGAACCAGCGGATGTATCCGGCCTTCAAAATTGCGATTGCCGCTCAGAACAGCGACGGCGATCAGATTGTTGTCCTTAATGGCCGCGCCGATCGCGTCCGGCAGCGGGCCGCTGTTGCCGATGCAAGTGGTACAACCGTAGCCGACCAGATGAAAATTCAATTTTTCGAGATAAGGTGTCAATCCTGCTGCTTGCAGGTAATCGGTCACGACTTTCGAGCCGGGCGCAAGGCTGGTCTTGACCCAGGGCTTGACGTGCAAGCCACGCTCGACCGCTTTCTTTGCCAGCAGGCCTGCGCCCAGCATGAGCGAAGGGTTGGAAGTGTTGGTGCAGCTGGTGATGGCGGCGATGACCACCGCGCCGCTCGAGAGATCAAACGAATCGCCGTTGTTCCGGACGGCAACGCGCTTCGCTGGCGTTCCTTCCACAACCTTCGTAAAAGATGATTTTGCCTGGCGCAGCGCGACGCGATCCTGCGGACGCTTCGGCCCAGCCACCGTGGGCTCGACAGTTCCTAAATCCAATTCCAGTGTGTCGTTAAAGAGGGGCGCGGGCGTCTGATCCGTGCGGAAGAGCATCTGCTCTTTGCAATAGGCCTCGACGAGCGCGATCTGTTCCGCAGAACGCGCAGTGAATTGCAAATAGGCCAGTGTTTCCGCGTCAACGGGGAAGAATCCCATCGTCGCGCCATACTCGGGCGCCATGTTGGCAATCGTGGCGCGGTCCGGAACGCTTAGCGTGGACAGTCCCGAACCGTAAAACTCCACGAATTTTCCGACGACGCCCTTCTTGCGCAGCATTTCCGTAACGGTCAAAACAAGATCTGTTGCCGTCGCGCCTTCGCTTAAGCGGCCGTGCAGGCGGAAACCTACGACCTCTGGAATAAGCATCGAAGAAGGCTGGCCGAGCATGGCGGCCTCTGCTTCAATCCCGCCAACGCCCCAGCCAAATACACCCAACGCATTCACCATCGTAGTATGCGAATCCGTGCCCACCACCGAATCGGGATAGGCCTCAAACCGGTTGCCGTAGGGCATCGCGCAAACGACCCGCGCGAGGTATTCCAGGTTCACCTGGTGGCAGATACCGGTGTCCGGCGGAACGACTCTAAAATTCTGAAACGCCGTCTGCCCCCAGCGCAGGAACGCATAGCGCTCCACGTTGCGCTGAAATTCCAACTCCGCGTTCAAGCCGAACGCGTTGACGCTGCCAAAATTATCCACCTGCACGGAGTGGTCAATAACCAGCTCGGCAGGGAAGAGCGGATTGATTCGTTTTGGGTTGCCGCCCATGCGTTGTACTGCTTCGCGCATGGTGGCGAGGTCCACGATCGCGGGCACGCCAGTAAAGTCCTGCAGCAGGACGCGCGCGGGCATGAATGCAATTTCTTTTTCAGGAGCTCCGGGCCGCCAGCCTGCGAGCGCGCGGATGTCCTCGGAATGCACGAAACGTCCATCCTCGCACCTCAACAGATTCTCCAGAAGGATGCGCAGGGAAAAAGGAAGCTTGGCAAGGTCTGAGACGCCTTGCTTTTCGAGAAATTCCAGGCGGTGGATATCGAAAGTCTGAGCGCCAACACTCAGTTTGTCGCGTGTGCGGAAAGAATTGCCCGCATTGATGGCCATTCTGACAGTCCTCTCGCTGTGAACCGTAGCCCTCTATGATAACCGAAATTGAATCCGAGCGCCGCGCAGCTATACTGGTATTGCCGTGAACATCGTTCTTATTTCGACTTATGAGTTGGGAAGGCAGCCCTTCGGGCTGGCGTCCCCGGCAGCCTGGCTGCGCCAACGCGGTCACAACGTCGTCGCGCTCGACCTTGCCCGGCAGTCGCTGGACGAGGCCTCGATTGGCAGTGCCCAACTCCTTGCCATCTATTTGCCTATGCATACGGCGACACGGCTGGCGACTCAACTCATCCCCCAGCTCAGGAAACAGAATCCCAGCGCGCATCTCTGTTGTTACGGTCTGTACGCCCCCATGAACGTTGACTATCTTCGCGCGCTCGGCGTATCCACGATTCTTGGCGGCGAATTCGAGGAAGGGCTCGTGCAACTGGCGGAGCGTCTGTCCGCGAACGGAAGGCAAGAATCCGCGCAGCCCGTGGAGTCGATGATCTCAATGGCCCGGTTGCAGTTCGAAGTTCCCGATCGTTCGGGAATGCCGGCAATGGAAAAGTACGCTCATCTCATTGTTCCTGGAGATGGCTTCCGAATCGTTGGTTCGACGGAAGCAAGCCGTGGCTGCAAACATCTTTGCCGGCATTGTCCCATCGTGCCGGTGTACAAGGGAGTGTTTCGAATCGTAGGCCGCGACGTCGTGCTCGAAGACGTCCGCCGCCAGGTGGCTGCGGGAGCGCAACACATCACCTTCGGCGATCCTGACTTCTTCAATGGTATTCGTCACGCGATGGAACTCGTCGAGTCCTTTCATCGCGAATTCCCTGCCGTAACCTACGACGTGACGATCAAGGTCGAGCACTTGCTCAAATATGAGGAGCACTTGCCCACGCTTCGTGACACTGGCTGCCTCTTTGTCATCAGCGCGGTCGAATCTGTAGACAATGCCGTGCTGGAATTTTTGGATAAAGGCCACACGCGCGAAGATTTTCTCCTCGTCGTAAAAGCTTTCCGCGCTCTAGGTATGGCGCTTCATCCGACTTTTGTCCCCTTCACTCTCTGGACGACCGTGGATGGGTACCTCGATCTTCTGCGGGTGGTCGAGGCACAGGGGGTAATCGAAAATGTCGCGCCCATTCAGCTTGGCATTCGCTTGCTCATCCCGGAAGGGTCGCGAATGCTGGAATTGGAAGACGTGCGACGCCAGGTTGGGCCCTTCGATCCACAGTCGCTGGCGTATCCGTGGAAAAACACCGACCCACGTCTTGACGCTCTGAGCGATATTGTGCAGGAGATCGCCGCCGCCGCAGAGCGACAAAAAGAATCGCGGCCAGCGACATTCGAACGCATCTGGAAGGCCGCGCATGCTGCCGCAGGGTTGCCCGCGCCGCAAATAGACATTCGATCGAGCTCCCATGCCGCGATCCCATTCCTCAGCGAACCCTGGTACTGCTGTGCCGAGCCGACCCGAGATCAGTTGGTCTCCATCGGCGCGCCCAGGCCGCTGGTGAAGAACGCTGTCGCCGGTGCCGATGACTTTGTCTAATTTCAGCGTAGAAACGCGCCACCAATGACGCATCCATCCAAACGGTTGCTGCTCTTCACCGCGAAGCTCGGCTACCAAACGCGTAGTTTTGAAGAAGCCGCGCGCAAGCTCGGCGTGCAGATTGTTTACGTCACGGATCGATGCCATCAACTGGAAGATCCCTGGGGCGACCAGGCCATCGCCGTTCACTTCGAATCGCCGGAGACGGCCGCCTACCTGGTCATGGAAGCGCTTCGTGGCCAGGATGTCAGCGGCATTCTCGCTCTTGGTGACCGTCCCGCAGCCGCAGCCGCTTACGCTGCGCGTGGACTAGGAATTCGCTGCAACCATCCCGCCGCCGTAGAAGCCTGTCGCAGCAAGCTGCGCATGAAAGAGGTTTTCCGTGACGCCGGTCTGAACGTCCCGCGGTTTCGGAAGCTTCCGATCGATCCCATTCCTGAGCCGGAGCTGCTGGGGATTTCTTATCCTTGTGTGCTGAAACCGATTTCTCTCTCCGCAAGTCAGGGTGTGGTGCGTGCAAACAATCGCGAGGAGTTTCTTGCAGCAACCGCGCGCATCAGGCGGCTGCTTAAATCACCGGAAATCCTTGCCACTCGCGAGCCGAATCTCGACCAGATGCTCATCGAAGGCTACATACCGGGCAGGGAAGTTGCCGTCGAGGGACTGCTCACCGAAGGCGCTCTGAACATATTGGCAATCTTCGATAAGCCCGATCCGCTCGAAGGCCCGTACTTCGAAGAGACGATTTACGTCACACCCTCACGGCTTCCTGAATCCGTTCAGCACGCCATCGAGAAATGCGCGAAAGATGCCGTGCGAGCATTGGGCTTGTCCTACGGACCAATCCACGCGGAGTTTCGCATCAATGAGGACGGCGTCTGGCCTCTGGAAGTTGCGCCCCGGCCGATCGGCGGTCTCTGCGCCCGTTCCTTACGATTTTCCGTCGAGGCAGGAGGAGAACCAATCGGCCTCGAAGAGCTTCTTGTTCGCCATGCACTGGAAATCCCGGGATGGAATGCGCCACGCGAGCCAAGCGCCTCTGGCGTTATGATGATTCCCGTTCCGAAGAGCGGGTTATTTGAAGCCGTCTCGGGAGAAGAAGCCGCCCGTTTAGTCCCAGGTATTACCGACCTGGCGATCACCGCCCGGCTGCACGATGCCATTGCTGCCTGGCCCGACGGCTCAAGCTATCTGGGATTTCTTTTTGGGAAGGGCCACACGCCGGAAAGAGTGGAGCAAGCGCTCCGTCAAGCCCATGAAAAACTATCGTTTTCGATTGCGCCGGCTCTGCCTGTCGAACATCCCGCTACCCGCCGAATGACCAACTAGGGCAGACTAACCTTTCGCCTTCGGCGCAACATAACCCTCGGGCAATTTGGCGCCTTCGCCAAAGAAAAATTGCTCCATTTGCTCTTCCATGATTTTCTGCGAATTGGGATCGAGGGGATTCAGCCGGTACTCGTTCATAACCATCTTGGAGTGCTCCAGCCAAAGCTTCCAGGCGTCCTTCGAAACGCTCTCAAAGACGCGCTTTCCAATCTCTCCACGCCACGGAACGCGATCCAGCCCGGGCAACTCCTTGTCAAATTTGACGCAGTGCACCATGCGCGCGCCAGGTTTTACCGGTTCGCTGGCCGCCGGTGTTGGACCACAAGATTCGTTCGCCATGCTCTTCTCCTCACGCGCGATCTACCTTTTCACCTTACTGCAAACTTGGCGAAATTCCTAGTTGCGCTCTTGGCTGTCAGCCAGGACTCATAATACGATTGCCACAATCATCGTATCTCTTTCGGGCCTCGTTCATCGAATAGTACAGCCGAAAGTCTTGCAAGCATCGAAGGAGCTGTGCCCTTGGCAAACATCAACACGCTCTTCTGGGACATAGGTGGTGTCATTCTGACAAACGGTTGGGATCGCGGCTCTCGCAAAGAAGCCGCGGCCGCTTTCCATCTTGACTGGGAAGAATTTCAGGACCGCCACGATCTCTCCTTCCCCGCATTCGATTCCGGCCAGATCAGCTTGAATGAATACCTCGACCGCACGCTCTTCTATCGTCAGCGTAGCTTCACGCGCGAGGAGTTCACCGCCTTTATCTTTGCGCAGTCCAGGGAATACCCGGATATCCGAGCCATTCTTGATAAGGTCGCGAGCTCCGGAAAATATTTTGTCGGCGCTATCAATAATGAGCCGTTGGAGCTTAACCAGTACCGCATCGAAGCTTTCGATCTTCGCCGTAATTTTCAGGTTTTTTTTAGCTCTTGTTATGTTCGTTCGCGCAAGCCTGAGGAGGCCATTTTCCGCGTCGCCCTCGAAGTCACGCAGCGCCCGCCGGAGCGATGCCTTTTCATCGACGATCGCCCTCTGAACCTGGAAAGTCCCCGCCGCCTCGGCATGCACACCATTCATCATCAGAACGCCGGTCAATTGCGTTCCGAGCTTGGAAAATATGGGGTTGAGGTATAGTTTTGAACGCTGCCTCGGGTAACTGAACCGGGCGCAACTTCGCGGAGGAAGAGACGATGGCTGGGGAAACAGGTCGTTCCGGTTCAGTCTACGGAGGAGTCGCTGAACCGTGCACCGTAGTGCTTTTCGGCGCCTCCGGAGACCTTGCCAAGCGCAAAGTCATTCCCGCAATGTATGACCTCGCAATTCACAATGGCCTCGGCCCGCGCTACGCCATCGTGGGTTTTGCGCGTACGCCCATGTCCGACGATGCCTTCCGCACCACTCTCGGTGAGGCCGCCAGGAGCATTTCCGAAGTTGGACCCATCGATCCCAAGCAGTGGGACGATTTCGCTTCCAACCTTCACTACTGTCCCGGAGATTATGGCAACGAGGAATCTTACGCGCAGCTCGCCAAGCGCCTCACGGAAGTGGAGGCCGCCAAAAACTTATGCGGCAACCGCCTCTTTTATCTTTCTACTCCGCCTGAGGTTTATCCGGCCATCGTCGAACAGCTTGGCCGCGCCGGACTCTCTCGCCCGTGCGCGCCGAATTCCTGGGTGCGCATCATCATTGAAAAGCCTTTTGGAAGGGATCTTGCCACCGCGAAACAATTGAACCAGATCGTACTCGGCGTTTTCGACGAAAAGCAGGTCTACCGCATCGATCATTATCTGGGCAAGGACACGGTTCAGAACTTGCTCGTGCTCCGATTTGGAAACGGAATCTTCGAGCCTCTGTGGAATCGCAATTACGTCGATCACGTGCAAATTACCGCCTCGGAAACGCTCGGCGTCGAGCGACGCGGCGGCTTCTATGAAACCGCGGGCGCACTCCGCGACATGATTCAAAGCCACGTTCTGCAGCTGACGTCGCTGGTTGCCGTTGAACCTCCCGCTTCCTTCGATGCCACCGCTGTTCGCAATGAAAAATTAAAGGTGCTGCAGTCCATTCGCCCCTTCAATCTGGAAATGGTCGCGCAAGCGGTGGTTCGCGGACAATACGCTCCCGGGAAAACCGGCGATAAGCCGGTGCCTGGCTACCGCGAAGAGCCCAACGTGAAGCCGGCTTCCAAGACCGAAACCTTCGTCGCCGGCAAACTCTTGATCGACAACTGGCGTTGGGCCGGCGTTCCATTCTATCTTCGCACTGGCAAGCGTCTCGCCAAGCGCACTACGGAGATCATGATTGAGTTCCGCCGTGCGCCGCACATGGTTTTCCGCGAGCGTGAAGTCGAACCCAACCGCCTCATTTTGAATATCCAGCCCGACGAGGGCATTTCCGTTTCTTTTGGCGCCAAACGCCCGGGAACCGAAATGAGCATTGGCAACGTCACCATGAATTTCAGCTATAAGGAAGGTTTCGGAGACGCCACACGGAGCGCTTACGCGACGCTCTTGAACGATTGCGTGCGCGGCGATGCCACGCTCTTCGATCGCGGCGACAGCGTCGAAGCGGCGTGGTCCCTGGTCGATCCTATTCTCGATGTCTGGAGCGCGGCCAAGAGCGCCACCGTGCCCCAATACGCGTCGGGCAGTTGGGGTCCTCGGGAATCCGATCTTCTGCTCGAACGTGACGGCAGACAGTGGTACAACCCATAGATGCTATAATTGGTTCATTAAATCGTTTCAGAAGATTTGCGGGAGGGGACACTTGATCCTCGCGGGCGACGTTGGCGGGACGAAGTGCAACTTGGCGCTCTTTTCGGAAAAAGGCGGCGCCCTCACGCCCGTCTTTAAGCAGCGCTTCGCAAGCAAAGAGTTCGCACAATTCGAACGCATCGTAAAGGAATTCTCGCGCCAGGCCGCCGACCATCTCGGCAAGGAAAGCATCGTCGCGGCTGGGTTCGGCATTGCCGGACCGGTCATCAATGGCACCGTGCGCGCCACCAATCTCCCGTGGATCGTCGACACCAAGACTCTCATCAAGGAGCTGGACGTTCCTCACGTCGTACTCTTGAATGACCTCGGCGCCACCGGCCACAGCATCGAGCATCTTCCGCCCGCAGATTTCTGCGTTCTGAACCCCGGCACTCCCGAACCTGGCGGAACTCGCGCTTTGCTCGCCGCCGGAACTGGTCTCGGCCAGTCATTTCTTGTTTGGGACGGCGGCCGCTACCGCGTCGTGCCTTCCGAAGGTGGCCACTCCGATTTCGCTCCGCACACCGAGCAGCAAATTGAACTGCTCCGCTTCATGCGCCGCCGCTATCCTCAGGTGAGTTGGGAACTCATTCTTTCCGGCCGCGGTTTCCGCACCATTCACGAATTCCTAGACCCGAAAGTAATCCACGCTTCCTTCGAAGATCCCGACGCCGATCCCGCCCCGGAAATCACCCGGCGCGGCTTGGACAAATCTTGCCGCGTCTGCTCCGACACCTTGGATCTCTGGACCGCCATCTATGGCGCCGAAGCCGGAAATCTCGCACTAAAAGTTTTGGCGCTTGGTGGCGTTTACGTCGCCGGCGGCATCGCCGTCAAAATCCTCGACAAAATGCAAGACGGCACTTTTTTTCACGCTTTCAAAGACAAGTGGAAGTTCGAAGGCCTTCTCAGCAACGTCCCGGTCTCCATCGTCCTGAACGAATCCGCCCCGCTCCTCGGCGCTGCCTACGAAGCGCTAGCCGCCATCGATAAGTAGCTTGTGTCTGCGCTGAGAATCGACGCCAAGGTTTTCCCCCGGGTATAATGCAGGAATGCAGCACAGTGAACTTATCACCGTTAAGACGTTTGGCAGCCGTCCCGAGGTGGATATCGCCAAGAGCGCGCTTGCCTCTGCAGGTATCGATGCGATCATCGAAGCCGATACCGCTGGCCGCATGCGCGAGCACCTCGCATGGTCGGGCCTTGGATTTCGTCTGCTCGTACGCGCGGACGAAGCTGAAGCCGCACGCGATTTTCTGGCAGCCGCAGCGGAGTCGAGCGCGAACGAGGACGAAGTTCGGTAGCGCCGCTCAATTTTCCCGCTCGTCTCGGTGTCCTCTGTGCTCTCTGCGAACTCTGTGTTAAGTGTTCCTGTTCCGCTTCCGAACGGAGCTTGTTACTCTTACTCCAATGGCTCTCCTCGAAGAAAAATTCGGCGACTGGAAACCTGTCACTCGCCTCACCGGAATCGCCTGGCTTTGTTTCTACATCCTTTTCCTTCTTTACGCCCTCGCCAACCGCTCCGGCTTCCTGATCCTCGACTACGCCAATCTGATCATCCACGAAGGCGGGCACTTCTTCTTCAGTTGGTTCGGCGACACCATCCGCATCCTCGGCGGAACCCTCGGCGAACTCCTCGTCCCCCTGCTTTGCGCCGCCTATTTCTTCTTCCACCGCGAAACCGCTGGCTTCGCCTTCAGCATCTTCTGGTTCTTCGAAAATTTCCCCTATATCGGCACCTATATGGCTGATGCCCGCACCTCCGCATTGTCACTTGTAGGCTCCGACGAGAGCGACTGGACGATCCTCT
>Ga0137363_10002831_pt1 | contig 10426 bp, 12 predicted proteins | sample MadtaG_FD_104800 | JGI IMG/M metagenome (GOLD analysis project Ga0137363, IMG submission 104800) | Vadose zone soil microbial communities from Angelo Coast Range Reserve, California, USA - Mad1_115_16 metaG | ecosystem: Environmental > Terrestrial > Soil > Vadose zone | place: USA: California...
CGCGCATCGAGCACTGGCTGGCGCGCGCCGGCGGCGGCGACGCGCAGGCGCGCCGCGCGGCCGGATCACGCGCGCCGGGGCACGGCCGCGACCACGGCAGCCCCACACGACCCGGCGCCGCGGCAGTGGCCGGCAGCGTCGAGAGCGGCCGTCCATCGGCGCCGAACGGCGGACGTCGCCCGCCCGCAGATGTCGTGTGCGTGCTCTGCCGCCAGTCGCTGCCGACCTCCGCCGCCCCCGAGGCGTACGAGAAACAACGCGCGATGACCGCAACACCCGTGCCGCGCGCCTAGGGAACCTCGCTCCGTTGTCATAACGTCCAAAGTCGGATGTTGGCCAACGTCCGGCTTTGGGCGTTATGACAACCAGCTCAACCGAAGAGCCCGCTAGAATTTCCTATCAACACCAGGCCGAGGCGATGTTCCGCGAGATGCTCGCCGCCTGGGGCTCGATCGACGTCCTGGTGAACAACGCCGGCCTGCAACGCGACGCCGCGTTCCACGAGATGACCCTCGAGCAATGGCGCTTCGTCCTCGACGTCAACTTGACGGGACAGTTCCTCTGCTCGCGCGCCGCCATCCGCGAGTTCCTTCGTCGCGGCATGGCGCCGGAGCTCTCGTGCGCCCTCGGAAAAGTCGTCTGCATGTCGTCGGTACACGAGATCATTCCCTGGGGCGGGCACGCGAACTACGCCGCGTCGAAAGGCGGCGTCGGCATGCTGATGCGCACGCTCGCGCAGGAGTACGGCCCGCAGCACATCCGCGTGAACAGCATCAACCCCGGCGCGATCAAGACGCCGATCAACCGCGTCGCGTGGGAGACGCCTGAGGCGGAGCAGAAGCTGCTGACGCTCATCCCATACGGCCGCGTCGGCGTCGTCGCCGACATCGGCAAGGCCGCCGTCTGGCTCGCGTCCGACGACTCCGATTACGTGACCGGGCACACGCTTTACGTCGACGGCGGCATGACGTTGTATCCGGGGTTCAGCACGAACGGGTGAGCCGCGCGCCGCTGCGCGCGCGTGTGTCTGAGGTTGGGCCGCGCGTTTCGTTGACGGCGGCCTCGCCGCGCCGCTGCTCGTCACCTCCGAAGCGGCGGCAAGAACGGGAAGCGGGCTATCCGGCGCGTATTGAGCTTGATCTCGAGCAGGATCGCCGCCGCTTCCGATACCGACAACCCCTGGCGGACGACGCCCCGCATGACGGCGAGATTGTCGTCGCACGTCTGCATCAGCCGGACGATCTCCTCGATGAGCGGCGCATGCCAACCGCTCCGACGGCGCAAGATCGCGCAGTCGCCGCGATCGAGCTCTTTCCAGTACTGTTGACCGTAGACGTGCTCGAGCGTTCGTGCGCGCAGCCATCGGTGCCAGCAGCGATCGCACCACTCGCGGCAGACGACGGGCACGCGCGCATTCGCCGGCCACGACGGATGCTGCTGGCGCCGAATCTCCTCTATCGCGCGTTTCTCGAGCGGTGTCCGTGGCGTTTCGTCGCTCGTCGACATCGGCTGCTCCACGGCGTGCATGAGGTGCACGGCGTGTGCCGCGCGCGGACCGACGTGGAGTCGCAGCGTCGGAGGCGGCTCGCGTATCAAATTGACCCCCGCTCACCGGCACGTCGGGACGGCACGCGACGACGCGCTCGCACCGCTCGAGACCGTCCATGGCGTGCACGTTGAGGTCCGTGACGACGGTCGGCGTCGAAGAGCGTCACCGTGTCGCGAACCAGGAGATAGTCGTGGCCCGCCATCGCCGACAGCACGGCGATCGCTATCGTACTTCCGAGCCAACCTCATCGGTGACCTCTGGGACAATTCGCCACGGCGTATCGGAACGACACACGTCGCCATTGCCGTCCGGCCGCGGAGGCACGGGCTATTGCGGGCACGCCGCGTGCACCTGCCGGGCCGTACGAGGTGCGCCGATGACTAATCTTCACCAGGACGAAACGTTCGACCCCGCCGGTCCCGCGCTCGTACCCGATCATGCAGGGGATGGGGGCATCGCCGGAGCGGAGCGCAACCTGCTCATGGCCGTCCTGACGGACGCGATCGTTCACTACGGGACGAGCGCGGAACTCGGGAGAGGCCCCCGCCCGACGGCATCCGCGGAGGCGGCGCGCTGGATTCTCTCGAACGACCGTCGTTGGCCGTTTTCATTCGTCAACGTGTGCGAGGCACTCGCCCTCGATCCGAGCGCCGTTCGACGCGCGGTCACCAACGGCCGTGTTCCGCTCACGACCCGCGGGCGCACGACGTCGCGTACCGCCGGGCCCCGCCAGTCCCTCGACGCCGCGTCCCGCGGTGCTACCGTGCCGCGCTAGTGCGTCGATGACGTGCGCGATCGTTTGCATCTGTTGCGCTCGAACCATCGTCGCGGTGCCGACGATCGGCGAGCCCGACGCGGCACAAATGCTCGCGCACCTCGTTCAGTACCACGCCGGGATGATCAAATCGGCAACGTCACTCTGTGATCTCTTGCTGAGCTTCCGAATCGTCGAGATGCCGTGATCCTCGCGCCAGTAGCAGAGAACTGCTGCGCTTGCCCTCGACAGGGGCGAGCTTCCTATCCTTCACGCGTGCGCGAAATGTATTCTTGAGCATCGCAGTCCGTTCCCGCTATTCGGCGACATAGGAAAAGCCCGCCATCTACAGACGGCGGGCAAGCTGTCACGTGAGAAGTCCAAGACGAGCGAGGTCGCGTTCAGTCCAGCGAGCCTACACCTCGACCATGCTTCGCAGCGTGCCAGGTCGGAACGTATCGGCGGTGTGGTGCGCAGATACGGTAACGCGGCGGCCATCGGCATGTACGTACAAGCGGTGGCTTCCACGTTGACGTCGGAAGAGAAAGCCATCAGCAAGGAGTGCGGCGATAAAGCGACGTGCGGGGACAGAGCGGAGACGCGAGTAATCGATCATCCCACCGTGACCGCCATCATCGGCTGATCCGAGACTGTGACGGTCGACGGCAACGCTTCGCCATCCTCCAGGAGGGTTTCAATCACCATTTGAGTGACCTCCTGAATATTCTTGATCGCTTCATCCTTCGTGCTGCCCCACGTCGCGGCACCCCGACCCTCCAGCTCGGGCACGTACGCACGCCAAACATCTGCGTCTTGTTCTACGACGACAGGAAACAGGTACGACTTCACGTCTTCACCTCCTTCGTGTGTATTGCTGATGAGAGGGGTCATAGGTGGATAACAGTGTCTCTAACGACTATGGACGCTGTTCCGTTACATGAACAATCTACACTGTAGGGCACGTCCGATTGTGCTGTGATGTCAAGCACATGCAACGAATGCAGCTGGGCAAGTCGCAGTCAGAAGTCCGGCGGCGCAAGCCGATCGTAGCCGCGGGCCTCGCGTGCAACCCATGTCATGAGAGCTGTGACACGGGCAAGTTCTTCGGGTGTGAGGGAGAGGGGCAGATAGCCGTCCACAAAGTCGTAGCGAACCTCCTGCTCAACTGCGATGTATTTGTACTCGTCCTGCATATTATTGAGTCTAAGAATATCTAGAATGTCGTCAAGGGCATCAGCGTCGCGGCGCAGGCGGGAAACACCGTCCGCCCTCGGCGGACCCCGCCTTTGCCTTCACGCCAGCGCCAAGAAACGAGCGCTCGGCATTCGATTCGACGATCGCACACGGCCGCGTGTAGCGCTCACGTGTCAGTCTGATGATGTGATCGCGGTAGGAGGTTGCCAATCGTGGTGGCGGTAGCGTTCTTTGGAAGGGAGAGAGAGGCTTTGGGAGGAGATAGACGCCTGATGTCCAACGTCCGCCTTTGGGCGTTATGACAACCAGCTCAACCGAAGAGCCCGCTAGAATTTCCTATCAACCATCAACTCCTATCAACCGCATCCGCAGCAAGCGCGCGTACCGGTGAACCGTACCATCACCCCGATCGTTTGAGGACGTCGATACCGGCAATGCCGAAGTAGTGGGCGCTCGCGAGCATGTGGCGGTCGCTGGTGTAGATCTCGCGGTAGCCGTGCTCGCTCGCGGCAGCGAGATGCACGGCATCGCCGGCGCGGACGTAGGCGTTCCGAGGAAGCTCGCGTATGCGGGCGAACGTGCGCTCGAGCAGGACCGACGTGACCGGAAGCCAGTGCCAGACACCGCTTGCCTCGTCCTCCGCGAAGTCATCGAAGACCTCGCGATTCTCGCGTGGCGTCAAATGGCCCTCGCGCCGGTGCCGGTGCACGATGCTCGCGAACTCGAGGCGCCCCCACTCGCATGAGGCGAGCCCTTCGGCGGTGCGCGCCATGGCGCGGACCCGTTCCCCGCCGGGTTCGTTCAGATAGCACTTGGCGATGCACGCCGCGTCGAAGTAGATCACCCGCGGCCTCGCACCTCCGATTGGTAGGTCGCCGAGTCCACCGGAATTCGCGGCCGCTTGCAGATCTTGCGCTCACGATCGGGCAGCGGACGGGCGGCGATTCCGGCTTCGAAGGGCTGGATCGCGGCGACGCGGCGTCCGCGGTCGGTCACGATGACGGGCTGGCGGGTCGACGCTGCATGGCGCACCCACCGCCCCGTGGAGAGGTGCAATTCGCGGATGCTGATCGTCGTCATGTGCACAATGTGACACATGGGGGATATCGCGCAAATCTACGAGTACATGCGCTATCGCCGCGGGGGCAGCTCGCGACTACTCGACGGTGACGCTCTTCGCGAGATTGCGCGGCTGATCGACGTCGGTGCCGCGGTAGTCGGCGATGTAGTACGCGAGCAGCTGCAGCGGAATCGTCAGCAGAACCGGCAGGAGACACGGGTTGCTCGTCGGCACCTGGAGGATCTCCCACGCGATGTCCTCGAGCTCCGGCGACGGCGCGTCGGTGACGACGAGGATGCGGCCGCCGCGCGACTCGACTTCCTTCATGTTCGAGAGGCTCTTCTGGTAGACCGCGTCCTTCGGCAGCAGGACGACGACGGGAACCTCCTCGTTGATGAGCGCGATCGGGCCGTGCTTCATCTCGCCGGCGGCGTAACCTTCGGCGTGGATGTACGAGATCTCCTTCAGCTTGAGCGCGCCCTCGAGCGCGATCGGGAAGTTGATGCCGCGGCCGAGGTAGAGGAAGTCGCGCGCGTTGCCGTATTTCTTGGCGACCTTCTCGATCGCGCGCTCGCGCTTCAGGCACTGCTCGACGTGCGACGGCAGGTTGACGAGATCCTGGATCAGCGCGTGCGCGTCCGGCTCGGAGAGAACGCCGCGCCGACGCGCGACGTAGATCCCGAGCAGGTAGAGCACCGTGAGCTGCGTCGTGAACGCTTTCGTGCTCGCGACGGAGATCTCCGGACCCGCGTGGGTGTAGATGACCGCGTCGGCTTTGCGCGCGATGCTGGAGTCGACGACGTTGCAGATCGCCAGCACCTTCGCGCCGCGCTCGTGCGCCGTCTCCACTGCGGCCAGCGTGTCTGCCGTCTCACCGGATTGCGAGATCACGACGAGCACGGTGCCGTCTTCGAGCACCGGGTCGCGCGAGCGGAACTCGCTCGCGTAGTCGACCTCGGCCGGGATGCGCGCGATGTGCTCGAGGAAATACTTGCCGACGAGGCACGCGTGCGACGCAGTGCCGCAGGCGACGAAGATCATGCGCCGCGCCTGCACCACCCAGTCCGCATTCGCCAGCTCGTCGAGGCTGACGTCGCTCTGCTCCTGGAGGATACGGCCGCGCATCGTGTCGATGATCGCCTGCGGCTGCTCGTGGATCTCCTTCAGGAGGAAATGCCGATAGCCGCCCTTCTGCGCGGTGACGGGATCCCACGCGACGGTGCGCGGCTCGCGCACGACCGGATCGCCGGCGAACGTCGAGAGCGTCACGCGCTCGCGCGTCACCTCCGCCATCTCGCCGTCCTCGAGAAAGATGATGCGACGGGTGTGGTCGAGAATCGCCGGAATGTCGGAGGCGACGAAGTTCTCGTTCTCGCCGAGACCGATGACGATCGGGGTCGCGCTCTTCGCGGCGACGAGGCGATCGGGACTGTCCTCGTGCATGACGACGATCGAGAACGAGCCTTCGAGCTCCTGCACGACGGCGCGCGTCGCGTGCAGCAAATCCTGGCCACCCTGCACGTGCTCGTCGATGAGGTGCGAGATCACCTCGGTATCGGTCTCCGACGAGAACGTACGGCCGCGCGCTTGCAGCGCCGCGCGCAGCTCCAGGTAATTCTCGATGATGCCGTTGTGAATGACGACGATCTTGCCGGCGCGATGCGGGTGCGCGTTCTGCTCCGAGGGACGGCCGTGCGTCGCCCAACGCGTGTGGCCGATGCCGACGGTGCCGCTGATCGGTGCCTCACGCAGCAGCTTTTCGAGATTTTCGAGCTTGCCGAGGCAGCGGCGAATCGTGATCGCGCCGTCTTGGAACGTCGCCACGCCGGCGGAGTCGTAGCCGCGGTACTCGAGGCGCTTCAGTCCTTGCACGAGAATGAAGCTCGCGTCGCGATCGCCGACGTATCCGATGATGCCGCACATCAGCGCTTCCCTCGTCGCGCGCTGGTGGCGCGTGCTGGCCGCGGCGACGATCGCTGGACCGTCTTCGCGGCAGCGTTCTTCCGGGTCGGCGTCTTGCGTTGCGCCTTGCGCGGCGTCGCGACGACGGACCCGGCCGTGCTCGATGGAGCGAGCGTGATCTCCGGTTTCTTCGCCGCGGGCGACGCGGCGTTCGTCGTCGCTCTGGCGCGCCGGCGGGCGACCCACCCCGGGACTTCGCGTTGCGGCACCCGGCTCACCACCAGGTGACCGGCGGGCACGTCGCGCGTCACGGTGGTCCCGGCGCCGATGTAGGCGTCGTCGCCGACGGTGACCGGCGCCACGAGCTGCGTGTCGCTGCCGATCTGCACCCGGCTGCCGATGACGGTGCGGTGTTTCGCGAACCCGTCGTAGTTGCAGGTGATCGTCCCGGCGCCGACGTTCGTGGCGTCGCCGATCTCGACGTCGCCCAGGTACGTCAGGTGGTTCGCCTTCGTGCCGCGCCCGACGCGGGCTTTCTTCGTCTCGACGAAGTTGCCGATGTGGACTTCCGCCGCGAGCTCGGTGCCGGGACGGAGGTGGGCGAAGGGCCCGATCACGGCGTCGTCGCCGACGCGGCACTCGGTCATGACGGTCCCGAGCCGCAGATGCACACCGTCGCCGATCTCGGCGTCGCGCAGGAGAATCGTGCCGTCGAGGCGGCAGCGACGGCCGATGCGCGTCCGGCCGAGGAGCTGGACGTTCGGACCGAGCTCGGTATCGGCACCGATCGTCACTCCCTCCTCGACGTAGGTCGTCGCCGGGTCGTGAATCGTGACGCCCGCCTCCATCCAGCGCGTCACGAGCGCGCGCCGCACCTGCGACTCGACGGCGGCGAGCTCCGCGCGCGAGTTGATGCCCGCAACCTCGTCGCAATCGTCGACCGCGACCGCCGTCACGCGCTGACCGTCGCCGACCGCGATGCCGACGAGGTCGGTCAGATAGTATTCTCTTTGGGCGTTGTCGTTCGTGATCCGCGCGAGCGCGGCGTCGAGAAACGCGGCGGAGGTGCAGTAGATACCGGGATTGACCTCACGAATGCCGCGCTCCGCGGCTGCGAGGTCGCGCTCCTCGACGATTCCCGTGACGCTGCCGTCGGCGGCGCGACGGATGCGTCCGTATCCCGCCGGCTCGGCGACCGTCGCCGTCAGCAGCGAGAGCGTCGCCTGCGTCTCGCGATGACGCGCGACGAGCGTCGCGACCGTTCCTGCCGTGAGGCGCGGAACGTCGCCATACAGGATCACGACGTCGCCCGAAAAGCCGGCGAACGCTGGCAGCGCGACGCGCACGGCATCGCCGGTCCCGTGCTGCTCGCGCTGCAGCGGATAGACGACGGCCGTGCGTGGCGCGGGGTCGAGCGCGCGCGAACGGAGGTGCCGTTCGCACACGTCGCGCACCTCGTCGGCATCCTGTCCGACGACGACTGCGACCCGCTCGGGCGCGAGCTCGAACGCGACGTCCAGCACCCAGAGGACGAGCGCTTTGCCGGCGATCGTGTGCAGCACCTTCGCGCGCTCGGACCGCATGCGGGTACCGCGGCCGGCGGCGAGGACGATCACGCCGAGCGAGGCGACGGGTCTCTTCATGAGCACCCGAAACTCTACACCGACTGCCTTGCGTTTTCGACCGCGAAAAGGCGCGGCGTGGGTCGGTCAGCTGCGCGGCAGCTGGTGGTAGCGGCCGCGAAAGAAGAGCAGTGGCTGACCCTCGGCGGCGTCAGCGCTCTCGACCGCGCCGACGTATATCGTGTGATCGCCGGCGTCGTGGGCTGCGACGACGCGGCACTCGACGTGCGCGAGCGCGCCTTCGATGATCGGCGCGCCGGTACCGCCGGTGCGACACGGCAGGTCGACGAACTTGTCGCCGCCCGAGACCGCGAATCGGCGCGACAGCTCCTCTTGGTGCTCGCCGAGGATGTTCACGACGAACACCTGCGACAGGTCGAACGCGGGATAGCTCTCGGCGCCCTTGTCCACGCACACGAGCACGAGTGGTGGATCGAGCGACACGGAGGAGACGGCGTTCGCGGTGAGACCGTAGCAGCGGCCTTGACGATCGTGCGTCGTGACGACCGTCACGCCGGTCGCGAAGTGGCCCATCACGCGTCGCAGCTCATTGCGGTCGAATGCCATCGTTCGCTCGTTCCGTTTCGTCTTGCTACGTGACACGTCTTATTGCAAATTGGTGATGTTCATATGTCGCGGCACGGGGTCGGCGGAGCGTTGTTGGTGCTGAGTGCTGTTGCCGCCGCTGCGTGCGGGCTCTGGTCGCCAAAACCGGAGCTGCCGAAGTACGACCCCTCGCTCTACGCCGCAAAGCCCACGCCCGATTCCTCTCTCACGCCGGCGTTGGCGTGGTCGAACGGCGCGGAGTACGCGATCGTCGTACGCAAACAGGAGCACACGCTGACGCTCTACCACTGGACCGAGCAGGAGAAAGTGTATCCGGTCGTCCTCGGAATCGCGCCGAGCGGGCCGAAGACGTACCGCGGCGATCTGCGGACGCCCGAGGGCGTCTACCGCATCGTATGGAAGCGGCTGCACGACCGCTGGTCGCGTTTCATGCTGCTGAGCTACCCGAACGACGTCGATCGCCAGCGCTACGCGATGGAGCTCACCGACGGTCGCGTCCCGATCGTCGACGGGCAGGCGCCGGGTCTCGGAAACGCCGTCGGCATCCACGGCACCGATCGCGAGGAGCAGAACGCACACGGCGTCGATTGGACGTGGGGTTGCATCTCGCTCTTGAACCCGCACGTCGAAGAGCTCTACGAGACCGTGCCGGTCGGCACGCCCGTACTGATCGAGGAGTGACGTCCCGACCCGGGGCCGAGACGCGTCGTCGCCGCGCCTGTCAGCCGTTTGGGGTCGTGGCGCCGAGCTCACGGAGCGCCGTTTCGAGCGCGGGCAGCCACTCGGATACGGTCGACGATTCCGGGGCGACGATCTCGACGCGCTCGTCCGGCAGGAACCGCACCGAGCCCGGATCGCGTTTGGTCAACGGAATGACCACTGCCTCGCGCGAGATCCCGAGACGCTCGAGCACGGTGAAGATCTCTTCGATTTCCGGGAGTCGAATGACGGCCACGTGCGTTCTCCGGGCATGCGGCTTGCTCTCTTCCCGCGGCAGGTCACGCGCACATTGAACGCGCGTGCGGATCGCGGTCCGGAGCTGTGCCGTTCTGGCACTCTCGTGACACATGTGTGTCGGATCCGCCAGCAGCCTCGCGAGGAATGGCATGGAGAGTGGCAGCCTGGAGACCACAAGCGCGGTGTCCACCGAAGGCCGTGACGCCGTCGGAGCGTCTTGGGCGCTGCCTGCGGCCGTGTTCGTTCAGACGTTCGTGCTCGCGTATCTCGCATGCGCGGCATCGGGTTACGGGCCGGCCATGGCGATTTTCGTCGCCGTCGCCTGCGTGATCGTGGCGACGACGATCTCGTGGACGGGCGTGTACTCCATCCACCGGCAAGCGCGGACGATGGAACGGCTCGTCGCCGACAATCACGCGCTGCGCGCGGCTGCCATCACCAAAGACGAGTTCCTCGCCGGCGTCTCGCATGAGCTGCGCACGCCCGTGAACGTCGTCCTCGGGTACATCGACCTTCTCCTCGACCACTCGTTCGGTCCGCTGGAGCCGGCGCAGCGCGACATCCTGCATCGCATCACGAAGAACGCGAGCAACCTGTCGCACTTGATCAACGACCTCATCGATCTCTCGCGCATCGAGGCCGGCCGGTTGAAGATCGAGACCGCCAGCGTCGATCTCGGCCCGCTCTTCGCCGACATGCGCAGCCTGATGGATCTGCTGCTCGCCGGCCCCGGCGTGACCTTCCATGCGGAGCTCGACGCCCACTGCGGACGGGTGTGCGCGGACCCCGAGCGGTTGAAGCAGATCGTCTCGAATCTGCTC
>Ga0137363_10002840_pt1 | contig 10409 bp, 9 predicted proteins | sample MadtaG_FD_104800 | JGI IMG/M metagenome (GOLD analysis project Ga0137363, IMG submission 104800) | Vadose zone soil microbial communities from Angelo Coast Range Reserve, California, USA - Mad1_115_16 metaG | ecosystem: Environmental > Terrestrial > Soil > Vadose zone | place: USA: California...
GACCATGGGTATTCCGCTGTTGCGAGGTCGCGACTTTGTTTCTTCCGACGGTGCAGAAGGAAGCGGTGTGGCGATCATTAACGAGGCCTTGGCAATACGGCTCTCGAAAAACCAAGATCCAGTTGGCCAACGAATAACCTTTTTCAGAGAGAAGTCCAGCACCGAAGTCATTGGAGTCGTCCCTACCGGCAAGTACCGAACCATCGGCGAGGCCCCTGTACCCGTTGCTTACCTGCCTCAGTTGCGGGCGAGGCGCACACTGGTCGTGCGCACCTCCAGTGACCCAGCAACTCTACTAGACAGCATACGGCGCGAAATTCATTCGGTGGACCCCAATATCGCCCCAACCGATCTGGAAACCATGCAGCAATATATGAGCCTCCCTCTCTTTCCTGCCCGGACCACCGGTCTCTTGCTCGGTGTGTCCGGATTTCTAGCGTTGGTCCTAACTACCATCGGGCTGTTGGGAGTCATTTCCTACATAGTTTCACAACGCACTCACGAAATCGGTGTGCGCGTTGCCCTGGGTGCTCAGCGGAGCGACATCTTAAATCTCGTCGTCCGGCATGGGCTGTTTCTGACCTTAGTTGGCTTGGTTATCGGTCTCGGCATCGCATTTGGAGCGGTACAGCTTCTTTCATCCTTGCTTTACGGTGTTGTCCCGACCGATCCAATCACGTTTATCGGCGTGACGGCACTCTTGTGCGCGGTGACTTTGCTCGCGTGCTATCTCCCCGCTCGACGTGCGATGTGTGTCGATCCCATCGTCGCCTTGCGCTACGAGTAGGAGCTACATATGCCCTTCTTACGGAACATTACAAGCGGCCTCCGGTCTTTGTTCCGAAAGGAGCAGGTCAGCCACGAACTGGACGAAGAATTAATCGGCTTCCTGGAGATGGCTGCCGAAGAAAAGATGAAACAGGGGATGAGCCCAAAGGATGCCCTTCCATGGAAGAGGAGTGCAGATTCAAGGCAGACAATTCCATGGGGCACACGGAGACATGCGAGGATGACACGACGTTTCAAGTCGAGAAGGAGTTCCGGGCTAGCGTACAGCCCCGGTCAATCTTCCTAACGATCCCACAACCAACGGCTCTTCTGAGAATCTGACGGTGGATTCCGTATTCCTTCAACTCGGACGAACGAATGACCGTCATCTGGTAGGCGAGCGTTCGGAGGCGAGTCAATAAGTGAGTTCGAGAAGCGTTAGTCATTGTGACAGAACGTCGGCAGATTTTTGGACGTGCGGCTTTTTTCAAGGGAGGTTCGTGCGCACCGCTGTGACAAAACGTCGGCAGAAATAAAACCGTTGCACCTCTGGGTTGCACAATAGTTGCACAAATGCTCCCGAACAGCGGCTCTTTGCCCAATAATGAGGCAACTCATCCGAACGTAAGCTATTGATTCCGAACAACAGCGTGTGGAATCGGGAATTTGCTAAACCGTTGTACCCGTGAAAACTGCAGTGAGGTCAGCTCGAATGCGCCGCAAGATGTGGGAATGCACAGCAAGGAGACGAAGAAAACAGGCAAAAAGGGAAGGGTAGAAGCGGTCGGCCGTTACAGTGTAGGATTCTAACCAGCGACGGGGCAGCGTTCAAACCAACTGAACTACGGCCCCGCGGTGGGTTGACGCTCACTAGATGGTGGGCAGTGCAGGGCTCGAACCTGCGACCTCCTGCTTGTAAGGCAGGCGCTCTAACCAACTGAGCTAACCGCCCGCTGCAATTCATCGTACAGGAAGCGACGCGGAGCGTCAACGCATTGCCGAAGCGCGGGAATTTCTTGCGCGCGCCTGGCCGGCTTTGCGCCGCGTCGAGTTGCACTTTCGCGGGGCTGCCAGTAAACTGCTTTTCCCTATATAGAATAAGGGCGATTGGATAAAGGACACTTTTGGAATGCTGCTCGTTCGGGATTATGTCGGCCATATGGCCTCGGAAGTCGTCAAGCGGCTCATCGAAGGGAATCTGATTGAGAGCAAGGCGCCGGAAGCGGTGACGCAGCGCGTGCGGCAGCGCATGATGGAAGAGCTGACCGTTGAAGACCGCTTGAACGACGAAGTGCGCGAGATCCTGGTGCAACACCAGGACGAAATGCGGCGCACGGGCGCTTCCTACCAGGAGATGTACAAGAAGGTGAAAGGGCAGTTGGCCCGGGACCGCAAGCTGGTGCTACGGTGAATCTCGTCAAGCGGCCCGCGCGATTGCCGAATTTTTCCGCTGAGGTGCTTTCCGGCAAGGCCGGAATCTTCGGTCGGCTGCGGTCGTCGCGTGACTTCGGGATGACACCTCCGGGCAGGCAAGCATGAGGCTCACGCGGGAAAAAGTGGTTCGGTTGTCGCACCAGATCACTGAGGTGCTGGTCTCCGCAGCCGACGTGGAATTCGTCGAGGACCGCGACACCATCCGACAGCAGGTTGTGCAGATTCTCACCGACACGCTTAAAGAAGAAGAGAAAGCCGACGCGGAAGTCCGCAAACGCATCACTTCGCAGAAAAAGGAAATCCTCGAGGGCAGCGAAGAGTGGGACGTCCTCTATCGCAAATATTACTTCGACGAACTTCGCCGCATGGGAATTGCCTCCGCCCCCGACGAGCGCCGCGAACGTAGAAGCTGACCGAAGCTCACCGTCCACAGTCGAAAGCTGAAAGCGGGTCATGCCACCCCCCGCCCGGGTGTCCTGCAACAGAGGGCGCTGAGGGGGGGTAGTGGGCAATAGGTAGTGAGTGGGCAGAGTGGGTAGTGGGTGGTTGGCGACGGCGCGCTGTGACGGGTAGACGGGGAGGGAGCTTCGAGATTTGGGCCAGGACGGGGGCTACCATGGGGAAGGGTAGCGCGGTGGTTTGTTGGAAGTAAAGTAAAAAGCAGCGGATGGCGGAATTTCGGGTCGAACGGCTATTAGGAGCAGCGAACGGCGGCGAGCCGGTGGGAAGAATTCACGCGTGACACGGACTAGTAGCAGCCACGCCGCTGCCTCGCCCGGCTTTCTACGCTGTACACCGATACGATCATGCTTCATGCGTACCACGCAAGGCTTCATTCCTGCCTACAACGTGCAAGCGGCCGTCGATGCCGAACACGCCCTCATTGTGGCGCAACAGGTGACCGACCACGCCGCTGACAACCGCTGTCTGCAACCGATGGCGGAAGCCGCACCGGCAGCGACGGGCGGCCCTGAGCAGCCTATCAACGTGGTCGCCGATGCGGGCTACTCGAATGGAGAACAGGCCGAAGCTTGCGAGGCTAAGGGCATCTTGCCGCATGTGCCTGCCAACCGCAGCGTGAACAATCACGGAGATGGCACGCTGTTCGACCGCACGGAATTTACTTATCAACCTGAGAGCGACACGTTGCTGTGCCCAGCCGGGCAGACACTCACTCGCAAACAACTATCGCGGAAAGATCGTGCCGTGCTCTATGCAGCACAACCCGAAGTCTGTGGAGCATGCCCTCTGAAATCGCGATGCACCGTGTCGCCGCGACGGATGATTACCCGTCACCTGCACGAAGAGGCGCTACAACGCATGCAACAGCGGGCCACGCCAGAAGCGATGCGGCTGCGACGATCAACTGCTGAACATCCATTCGCCAATTTAAAATACCGCATCTTCGGACATCCACGCTTCCTGCTGCGTGGACTCCGAGGAGCCCAAACGGAAATTAGCTTGGGAGTGGCCGCCTACAATCTGAAAAGAATGCGGAACATCCGCGGAGGACACCAACTGTCTTCCATGCTACGAACCGCTTGAAACAAGCGGAGTCACGACCAGCGTTCACCAAAAGAGAAAAGAGACGCTCCGGAACCTGGAGCGTCTCTTTTCCTTCAATCTTGCCGTCCGTTTCGTAACAGTCTGATTGGGCCGCCCTTTTGCTCTTGGACAATTAAATCTAGATTAGTTGGTCAACGGTGAGTCGGGGCGGCGCTTTAGCGTCGGGCGATCATCGTCGGTGGAGTTAGGATCGTTGCCGGTCTGACCCTTTTGCGACTGCTCGGTCTTGGTGCGCAGTGTGGGCTTGCCGGGAGCGTTGTCTTGCACCTTGCGAGAGAACATGATGTTGCGCAGGCGGGCCTTCACGGAGTCAAACTCAGACGTGGTGACGATGTATTCCGGCTTGTTCGGCAGGATGCGCGCGATCTCTTTTTGTGCCGACTCGATGCGGTCTGGCGTCGGAGGATGTGTCGAGAACACTTTCGGGATTGTGCCGGGGCGGCGCTTCTCGTCCACCTGAATGCGCTCGAAGAATGTTACGAACGCGTTGGGGTCATACCCGGCTTTGTACATGTACTGCAAGCCGAGGAAGTCGGCTTCGCGCTCGGAGTCGCGGCTAAACTTCAAGTAGGTGAGCGGAATGGCAATGTTCAGGCCTTCGTACAATCCGTAGCCGGCCCATCCCACCGGACCGAGCAGCATCAGGGGGATTGTGGCCATCTGCATCAGTTCGCCTTTGGTGGCGTTTTTCGTGCCGTGCCGCGCAGTCACGTGCGAAATTTCATGCGCCATCACGCCGGCAAGTTCGGACTCTTCCTGAGCGCGCAAAATCAATCCGCTATTGACATAGAAAAATCCGCCGGGCAGCGCGAACGCATTCACTTCGTCCGAGTCGATCACCTTGATCGTAAAGGGCACGCGCGCATCCGAATTGCGCACCAAATTCTGTCCGACGCGGTTCACATATTCCGTCACCACCGGGTCGTCGATCAGCTTGGACGAGCGCTCGACTTCTTGCGCCAGCCCTTTGCCAAGCGCAATCTCGCGCTCCAGCGAATACAAGTTGATACCCTTGCCGACGCCGCGATTTCCGATGGCCTCGACGTCTTCCTTGGAATTTTTCGGGTTGACCGTATCCTGCTGCTGGACAGGCTTGTCTTGCGAGGCCTGCGGTTTTTCTGATTGCGGCTGCGACTTTGCGGGATCAGGCGCCGGCGGAGGACTTTGCGCTAGCACCGTGCCACCTGCCAAGGTTGCAAGAATTCCGAATCGCAGCGCTTTGCCTAGGGTATTGTTCATGGTCGTCCCACCTTCCGCTGGCCTGCTTTGAGTATACACCCGAGAATAGAGATGGAAGCCTGATTCCGCCTCCACCAGTACGATGTAATGCCATTCAATAAGGTTTCCCCGCGAAGATGCGTCATGCCCCGGAATGGTGGCCTTCGGAGTAGGTTCGAACCTCAGGCAAAATGCCCGCGTCCTACGTTCGCCTGTAGGCTGTGGTCTCTGAGCAACAATCGGCGGCCGCAAAGTTGACACCGCTGCTCCTCGCCACTACAGTCAAAGCCTGAGTATGGGCGTCTCGAAGATTCAGATTGGCCAGCTTTGGAAGAAAGACGGCACGCGCGACATCTATTTGGTGACCCGCCTCTACACGGAAGCCCTTAGCACCATGGTGGTTATGCGCAAATCAGGAGCTGAAGGCGAAGCTTTGATTCGCGTTAAAGCCGAGCGAAACTCGACCGGCCACAATATCCCAGGTTTCTCGCCAGCCCAGGAAGAGGAGAAGTTGTAGGGTGCGCTTAGCCTGTCTGGGCAGGCAGGCGCATCCCTGTTGAATCAGCCGCCTGCAAAATCGACCCAATCAGATCGACCGCACCGGCAAATCAATGACATTTTCCACCTGCATCATTTCCTTGCTCAAAAAGCCTTCGCCGTACATCACGCCGATCATCTGCCCATAACGCCGTGCGAGCTGGTTCATCTCCGCTTCCAGCCGGTCGATGGCTAAGAAGACGTTGCTCTTGACTTCGCCCTTCACCGGGCGGAATTGCGAGGCAAACGCGAGAATGGCCTTGCGCCGCCGGTCGAACTCTTTCGTAATGTCCACCACAAAGCTCGGCCGCACGTCTGCAAACGAGGTGGCGTACAGAATCTTGAACGGCCGGTGCGCCTCGCCCGCAATCGGCAACGCTTTCAATCCGGCAAGAAAGGATCCCTCGTAGCCTAGCGTCGAAGCGTGGTAATGATCCGGGTGCCGCGCCTCCCAGTAGGGAAGGATTACCGTTTTCGGGCGCAACTCGCGGATGACACCCGCCAATTTGAGCTTGTGCTGCCGCGTTGGCTGCACATCGGAATCGGGCACGCCCAATGTGCCGCGCCACGCTACGCCCAGCAGTTTGGCTGCCTTCGCGGCTTCTTTCGCGCGCGTTTCCGGTGTGCCGCGGGTGCCCATTTCCCCGGCGGTCAGGTCCAGAATGCCGGTCTTGTAGCCGCGGCGCGCCATCTTGATCATCGTGCCGCCGCAAGTCAGCTCCACATCATCCGGATGCGCGGCAATCGCCAGCAAATCGAGTTTCATCGATGCTCCTCAACGGCCCGCCGATTCTAGCAGGTCCATATGGAGTGCGGCGGTCTTGCCGCCGCTTTTACGGCGTATCGTACTTAGGAAAATTGAAGCCGATAGTGGAGAGCCCGCTGCAGATCTTCAAACTCACCAGAAGCCGCTAAAGATTGTGTTAACTTAGCCCGCTAATGCCTGAATCAGTTCATCCAGACACAGACTCGCTAGCCGGCCGCGTAGCCCTGGTCACCGGCGGCGCCAAGCGCATCGGACGCGTCGTCGCGCTCCGCCTGGCCGGCGAAGGCGCCGACGTCGTAATCCATTACAACCGCTCGAAGTCCGAAGCCGAGGATGCCGCCGCCGAAATTGCAAAGCTGGGACGAAAAGGCGTCGTCCTGCAAGCCGATCTTTGCAGCGTCCAGGAAATCAAGCGTCTCTTCCAGCAAACCGCCGAGCGGTTTGGCCGCCTCGATATCCTGGTCAACAGCGCCGCCAACTTTCTTCCCGCGCGCCTGGACGACGCGACTGAAAAAATCTGGGACACCGTGCTGGACACGAACCTGAAGGCGCCTTTCTTCTGCGCGCAGGCCGCCGCGCCGCTGCTGAAGAAATCCGGTGGCGTGATCATTAATTTTGCCGATATCGGCGGGATTCTGCCTTGGACGGGCTACATCCCCCACTGCGCCTCCAAAGCCGGCATGATCATGCTCACCAAATGCCTGGCGAAAGCTCTCGCTCCGGAGGTTCGCGTCAACGCCATCGCGCCCGGCACAATAACGATGTCCGGCGACCCTAGCGAATGGGAGGCTGACTTCATCCGCCGCGCGCCTCTGCACCGCGCCGGCACGACGGAAGATGTCGCCGACGCCGTCTCCTACCTGGTCCACGCTAAATTCGTGACCGGACAAGTCCTGGTTCTGGATGGCGGCCGCACGCTCTAGTTTACGGATTGCGGTGTTTTTACCGGGTCACACCTGCGCGCAACATCAACAAACATCAAGTGAACGGACGCTCTCAACATACCCGCTGAGAACCCGTGCACAGTTTCCCTCGGCGGTGTATTCTAGTGTGCTAATGAGGGAAATAAATTTTGTCGTAATGCAGGTAGCGCCATGCCTCAGGCCAATCAAATGAAAAGGGACCGGTCGGACGTGATGAATAATGAAGCGACTGCGGTAAATAGCGAGACAGCAGCGAACGACGGCGCCACCGTCGATTACGGGACGCAAATTCCGGTGCCGCACGGGCTGGACGATCTGGAAGTGCAAGAGTGGCTGGAGTCGCTCGACTCTGTTCTCGAATCGAGCGGGCCTGAAGTCGCCGCGGAAATTCTCGAGCGTCTGCGTGCGCACGCCACAGTGTCCGGCATCGATCTGCCGTTCAGCGCTAACACTCCTTACGCCAACACGATCCCCGCTCGCCTCGAGCCGCTGTTTCCCGGCGATCAGGAACTGGAGCGCCGCATCAAGAGCCTCATCCGGTGGAACGCGCTCGCGATGGTCGTGCGCGCCAATCGCGTCGAGCACAATATCGGCGGCCACATTTCCACCTACGCCAGCGCGGCTACTCTGTACGAAGTCGGGTTCAACCATTTCTTTCGGGCGCGCACTCCCGAATTTGAAGGTGACACCGTTTATTTCCAGGGACACGCTGCTCCCGGCATTTACGCGCGCGCGTTTCTCGAAGGCCGCATCTCCGCGCAAAAGCTCGAAAATTTCCGCCGCGAACTAAAGCCCGGCGGCGGGCTCTCTTCCTATCCGCACCCGTGGTTGATGCCCGAGTTCTGGGAATTTCCGACCGTATCCATGGGACTGAGCCCGCTGATGGCTATTTATCAAGCGCGCTTCAGCCGCTATCTCGAGAATCGCGGACTCAAGCCTGCCACGGACGCAAAAATTTGGGCTTTCCTCGGCGACGGCGAAACCGACGAGCCGGAATCGCTTGGCGCTATCACTCTTGCGTCGCGCGAGAAGCTCGATAATTTGGTCTTCGTCGTTAACTGCAACCTGCAACGTCTCGATGGTCCCGTGCGCGGCAACGGACAGATCATTCAAGAGCTTGAGTCGGCTTTTCGCGGCGCCGGCTGGAACGTCATCAAGGTTCTCTGGGGCAGCGAGTGGGATCCGATTCTGGAGCGCGACACCGAAGGGCTCCTCGTCAAGCGCATGGGCGAACTCGTCGACGGCGAATACCAGAAGCTTGTCGTCGAATCCGGCGCGTACGTGCGCCAGCATTTCTTCGGGAGCGATCCGCGCTTGCTGCAACTCGTGGAGCCGCTTCCCGACGAGGCGCTGCGCCGCCTGCGTCTCGGCGGTCACGATCCGCGCAAGGTGTACGCAGCCTACAAAGCGGCCGTCGAGCACAAGGGCCGTCCGACCGTCATCCTCGCGCGTACTATTAAAGGTTACGGCCTGGGCGAAGCCGGTGAAGGCAAGAACGTTACGCACCAGCAGAAAAAATTGAACGAAGAAGAGCTGCAGGTATTTCGTTCGCGTTTCGGCATCCCGCTAAACGATCAGGACTGTATCGAAGTGCCCTTCTATCGTCCCGCGGAAGACAGCATTGAAATCCAGTATCTCCGCGCGCGCCGCGAAGCGCTCGGCGGCTATGTTCCAACGCGCAGTGTGCGTTCGCAGCCGCTCGCAGCCGACCACGACGAACTCTTCAAGGAATTTCTTGAGGGCAGCGAGGGCAGGGAAGTCTCCACCACGATGGCCTACGTCGGCATGCTCCGCAAAATGCTGAAGGATCCGGAAATGGGCAAGCTCATCGTGCCCATCGTTCCCGATGAAGCGCGGACGTTCGGCATGGAATCGCTGTTCCGCACCGCGGGCATTTACTCCAGCTCCGGCCAGAAATACCAGCCGGTCGACGTCAACACCTTGATGTATTACAAGGAAGCGAAGGACGGCCAGATCCTGGAAGAGGGAATTACGGAAGCCGGCTCGATGGCCTCCTTCATCGCGGCGGGCTCTGCTTACGCCACGCACGGCATCAACACCATCCCGTTCTTCATCTACTACTCGATGTTCGGCTTCCAGCGTATCGCCGATTTTATCTGGGCCGCCGCCGATATGCGCACGCGCGGTTTCCTACTGGGTGGCACTGCCGGACGCACCACGCTTTCCGGCGAAGGCTTGCAGCACCAGGACGGCAACAGCCACGTCCTCGCGCTGCCCGTGCCCAATCTGCTCGCCTACGACCCCGCGTTCGCCTACGAAATCGCGGTCATTATTCAGGACGGCATTCGCCGCATGTACAAAGAAGGCGAAAACATTTTTTACTACATCACCTTGATGAACGAGCCGTACGCCATGCCGCCGATGTCCGGCGATGTGAGAGACGGCATTCTCCGCGGCATGTACAAGTTCCGCGCCAGCGAGAACAAGAAATCCAAGCTGCGCGCGCAACTCTTCGGCAGCGGTTCGATTTTGCGCGAAGCCCTACAAGCGCAGGATATTCTCGCGGAAAAATACGGCGTAGCCGCCGACGTCTGGAGCGTGACGAGCTACAAAGCGCTCTACACGGATGCCGTGGAAACCGAGCGCTGGAATCGCCTGCATCCCGGTGAAAAGCCACGTACTCCGTACGTCACGCAAACTCTTGCCGACGCTCCCGGCGCGCTCGTAGCCGCCACCGACTACATCAAGACGCTGCCCAGCATGGTCAGCAAATGGATGCCGCGCCGCCTGGCCACGTTGGGCACCGACGGCTTCGGCCGCAGCGAAGGCCGCCAGTCCCTGCGCGACTTCTTCGAGGTCGACGCGCGTTTCATCACTTTAGCCACCCTGCACGAACTCCAGCAGGACGGCAAAATCGAGCCCAAGGTCGTAACCCAGGCCATAAAAGACCTCGGGATCGATCCTGAAAAGCCGAACCCCGTAATTTCCTAAGTCACCCACAGGGGCGCAGCAAGCTGCGCCCCATTTCCGCTACCGTAAGCCAGTCCCGCTAAGCCTGTGCCCCACATCAGCACCGAAAAGCCGCAGGGCTGCGCGGACTCCCGCCTATGCTATACGTCTCGTTTTCCGTCCGCATGGAAGGTGTGTTCAGGAGCACCAAAAACAGTCCAAGAAAAGGCTTGACATGTGCCATGGTGTTATAGTGAACTACAACACTAACGGTCAGGAGAAACCGC
>Ga0137363_10002842_pt1 | contig 10407 bp, 9 predicted proteins | sample MadtaG_FD_104800 | JGI IMG/M metagenome (GOLD analysis project Ga0137363, IMG submission 104800) | Vadose zone soil microbial communities from Angelo Coast Range Reserve, California, USA - Mad1_115_16 metaG | ecosystem: Environmental > Terrestrial > Soil > Vadose zone | place: USA: California...
AAGAAACGCCGGTAGCCGCGCGGCAAATAAACGAGAATGTCGCGCCGGTTCCCTAGAATCCTCGACGGAAATGCGCGGTGTCGTTTGATGTTTCCGGTCAGCGTATGTTTAGCCATGGAGAAATGAGACGCTTCGTTGAAGTTGTCGATTTTGTCCAACATTCGTGCCGTGCGTGTGCGACGAAGGCAGTCTCTCACCTCAATCCTCTCCCTTTTCGAAAGGGAGAGGCGGAAGGAGCCTCAGGGCAAAGGCGCCCTTCTCGAGACTTGTGCCTGTGATCTCCGCCTCGCCCCGTTTCGGGAAGAGGATTGAGGTGAGGGGCAGTATGCCCGGCGATTTATAGAAGAGATTTCTCGACTTCGACTTCGACTTCGGCTTCGGCTTCGCTCGAAATGACAGCGAGAACATGAACGAACGTTATATCAAATGGCACACGCCGTGGCTGAGCCGCGAATTTGAAATGCTCGTGTTCGGAAACGGCGGCGGCTTGCCGCTCATCCTATTCCCGACTTCCTTTGGCAGTTATTATCAAAACAAGGATTTTGGCCTGACTGGTTCGGTGAGCGGCTATGTCGATGCGGGTAAACTCACGGTGTACTGCCCTGACGCAATCGATCTGGAAAGCTTTTACAATAAATCGATTCACCCGGCCGATAGAATGCGGACCCACAACGCGTACGAAAATGTGATCGTGCGCGACGTGTTCGATCTCGCACGTCGCGAGTGCGATTGTCATCGCGTCGGAGTCTGTGGTGCCAGCCTGGGGGCATATCACGCCGCCAATTGCGTTTCGTCACCCCGACGCCGTCAGTCATCTCATTAGCTTGAGCGGATCATTCGACATCAGCTCGCTTTTCGACGGCTATCACGAGGACAACATCTACTTCAACAGTCCGTACGAATATCTGCCGAACATGCCCGACCCATGGAAATACAATCACATGGGCATCGTTCTCGGAACCGGCGAATGGGACAACACACGCCACGAATCCTATCGCTTATCCGAAATTTTAAATTCAAAAGGTATCAAGCATTGGCTCGATGACGGAAAATGGCGCGGGCACGAATGGAGTTACTGGCGCGACATGCTGCCGTACTATTTGTCAAAAATCGTTTAAACGGCCACGTTCTCACACGAGCTGCTTCGCTCGCGTGTTGAATCAGCTGGAAGTTTCGGTGCGCTCGGGGGGGCTCGCTGTGGACTCTGCTGCCTGGCCAGTTTCTTTCTCCGCCCGCTCTTTCAGCGCCGCCTTGCGCGAAAGTTTTACGCGGCCTTTATCGTCGATGCCGATGCACTTAACCCAAATGATGTCTCCAACTTTGGCAACATCTTCGGTGCGTTTCACGCGGAAATCTGCGAGTTCGGAAATATGCACTAGCCCGTCTCTACCCGGGAAAACTTCGACAAACGCGCCAAACTCCTTCGTTGAAACAACACGACCCTGGTAGGTCTGGCCGATCTCAATTTCGCGCGTCATGCCACCGATAATTTCCTTCGCGCGGGCCATGCTTTCTCCGCTGGTCGCATAGATGTGCACCGAGCCGTCATCTTCAATGTTAATCTCAGCGCCGGTCTCCGCGACAATGCCCTTGATGGTCTTCCCGCCGGGGCCGATGAGCGCGCCGATCTTCTCCGGATTAATTTTGAGCGTCTCAATGCGCGGCGCGTATTTCGATAGCTCTGGCCGCGGTTTGTCGAGTGTGCTGTGCATCATCTCAAGAATTTTCGTGCGCGCGTCCTTTGCGCGCTGAATCGCTTCCGACATGATCTTGTGACTAATGCCAGGAAGCTTCAGGTCGAGCTGAAAACCCGTCACGCCTGCGTCTGTTCCACAAAGCTTGAAGTCCATGTCGCCAAAGTGATCTTCCGAGCCGATGATGTCGGTGAGCAATTCGTAGCGTTTTATTTCTTGATCATCACCACGATCGGTCACGAGGCCGATCGAAATTCCAGCAACAGGAGTCTTTATCGGCACGCCGGCGTCCATGAGCGCGAGTGTGCCCGCGCACACGCTTGCCATCGAGGTTGACCCGTTTGATTCCATGATCTCGCTCGAGATGCGGATGGCGTAACGAAAATCCTGTTCACTCGGCACGACCGGCTCGAGCGAACGCTCCGCGAGCGCGCCGTGGCCAATCTCGCGCCGCCCAGGCCCGCCCGTCCGCCCCGTTTCGCCTACGCTAAACGGCGGAAAATTGTAATGCAGGATGAACCGCTTCGATTGTTCGCCGCCGCCGTATGCGTCAATCATCTGCGCTTCCTCGATTGGCGCCAGCGTGGCGAGCGCGACCGCCTGGGTTTCGCCGCGCTGGAAAATCGCCGCACCATGCGCGCGCGGCAGAACACTCACTTCGCAACTGATCGGTCGTAAATCCCCGTAGCCGCGACCATCAACGCGCTTCTGTTTTTCCAGAATGCTGACGCGAAACGCCTTTTTTTGGACGTAATCGAATGCCTGCGAGATCGCGAAAGGATCAGCCTCCGGATGTTTTTCCAGAATCGCGGCCTTCACTTCCTCGCGCAAGGCATCGACCGCTTTAGAGCGCGCAATCTTGCCTTCGGTGTAAAGCGCGTTCTCAATCCGGTCACCAGCGACGCGGTAAGCGATATCGAGCAGATCCTCGTTCAGCTGGAGCAACGGCACTTCGCGTTTCGGTTTGCCCACTTGGGCTGTCAGTTCTCTTTGAATGCGAATCATCTCGCGTGCATGTTCATGCGCGAATTCGAGCGCTTTTACGAACTCGGCTTCCGGCAGTTCGTTCGCCGAGCCTTCGATCATGATCACGTCGTTCTCAGTGCCGACGTAAACAAGATCCAGATCGCTCTCGGCGCGCTCGGTGTGTGTCGGGTTCGCGACGAACTGGCCCTTCACCCGCCCGACGCGGACAGCACCAATTGGGCCGGCGAATGGTATATCCGAAACGGACAATGCAGCCGATGCGCCGTTGATCGCCAGAATATCAGGATCATTTTGACCATCGGCGCTGAGCAGAATCGAGATGATCTGCGTATCGTAAAAGTATCCTTGTGGAAACAGCGGCCGAAGCGGCCGGTCGATCATGCGCGAAGTGAGCGTTTCCTTTTCGGTCGGCCGGCCTTCACGCTTGAAATAGCCCCCGGGAAATTTGCCCACGGCTGCCGCCTTTTCGCGATAATCGACCGTCAGCGGGAAATAATCCTGACCTTCCTTGATAATTGGAGCCGATACGGCACTAGCCAGCACCATGGTATCGCCGCATGTGACGACGACTGCCCCGTCGGCGAGCCTCGCCATTCTGCCCGTTTCGATTGAAATTTGATTGACCCCGATTTGGGCCATGACCTTCTTTTGCATTGTACTTTTCCTGGATGTGCAAGTTCCAGGCCGGTCACCCTGACTGTAGGTTTTAACCCCGCTGCTGCGGGACTAAAACCTAAAATCCAAGGTGTTACTACGGCCTGGACTGCTGATTATGTTGTTTTCTAATTTTACCTCTGGCTTCGAGCAGTTAAACGATTGACACGAACTTCGCGAACGATCAGGACGCTTATTTGCGCAGGTTCAGCTTGTCGAGCAGCTTTTTATAGCGATCGGCTTCTGTTTTGCTCAAATAATCGAGCAGACTCCGGCGTTGCGCGACCATCTTAAGCAGGCCGCGGCGCGACGAATGATCTTTCCGGTTGGTCTTGAGGTGCTCAGTCAAATGCTCGATCCGGCGCGTGAGAAGTGCGACTTGCACATCCGCGCTGCCAGTATCTTTGTCATGCAATTGGAACTCCTTGAGACTCAATGTCTCGTTGCTCTCTGCCATAACGAAGGCGCTACTTTAGACGAAGAACCCGTTTTAGCAACCGCACACAGCGTCGTCAGCTTCTGCCTGAGTTTTGATCGCCACTCGTGAGTTTGGGCGGTCGGGTCGCCTCGCCCTTTGCAGGGGAGAGGTGACAGGTGAGGGTTAGCTCTCGGTCAATTGACGCTGTCTGCGTTGACCCCTGACCTCAATCCTCTCCTCTGAGCGGGGGGAGAGGCGAATAGATTCTGCTTGGGTTTGTTTCTCTTTAAGCTGGATGCTTTTCGCGTTTGCCGTCGTACCAGAGGCACAGTCGTGCCCGCGAGCGCGCCGCGCGCGGTCCCCCGACGATAACGCCAAAGAAATTGCGAAGAAATTGTTTAGCTGGGTACATGCGCAATTTCCGTCCAGACGTGAGAATCGGTTCCGGCAACACCTTGAATCGGCCAAGCTTCTTCAAGGCGAGGCTGAAATAAACCTCTTCACCGGCAAAGTATTGCTCATCGAAACCGCCGATCGCATCGAAACTGCGCCGTGTTGTGAAAAGAAATGCGCCGGCGCCGAGATTGAACCCAAAGTACACGCTGGAAAACAGGCGCAACAGAATGCGCCCCCACAGCGGAACGAATCCATCCACCGCTACGCGTGCGCTGCCACCGGCGTAACCTTCTTCCAACGCGGCGATCGCTTCGACAACGTGCGTGCGCGTGATTCGCGTATCGGCGTCAATGAAGAACAGATACTCAGCCCGCGCAGCGCGCGCGCCCGCATTCCGGGCGGCTGCAATTTGGCGTCGATCAATTCGGACCACTTTCGCGTCGGCACGCGAGGCGATCTCTGGCGTCGCGTCCGTCGATGCATCATCGACTACGATCACTTCGCACGGCTGCGCAGCGCCAGCGGCTGCGCCGCGAATCGCGTCGAGTGTCGAGGAAAGCTCCAGCTCCTCGTTGTACGCTGGAATAATAAACGAAATCATTCTGATTATTTCGCGTCGAACTTGATGCCCGCCTTCTGCACTTCGCGATAAGGTAAAAGCCAGACGAGCGATTCGTCATGAAGATCGACAACCTGGATACGATTTCCCCATGGATCGCGAAAATCGCAACGGAACGGCGGTTCCAGCTTCAGTTTGTATTTTTCAGTAAGTTTCTTGCGAACTTCGGCCAGCTGCGCCTCATCGCGAACCATGATCCCGAAATGGCGCATGTTTGCCGGTTGCACCTTCTCTACTTCGAAAATCGCGAGGAACTGATGCTCGCCCAATCTGAAAAACGCGTCGCCCTCGCCGCCGCTCGTCTGTTCGAGATTGAAAACGTCTTTGTAAAACGCTACCGCCTTCTCGACATCGCCCACTTCGATGGCGACGTGATTGCATCCAAACACTTGCACGCTCATATCTCACCTTAGCCGAAAACGACACCGTCCGCGATTTTGATCTATGAACAACGAAGTCCGCGTAGCGAACCCAAAGCTCTTCGGCGAATCAGCACTGATCGCTTTTTTCGGCGCGGTCGCGTTGCTGCTTCATCTGCTGACAAATGGACGCTACGGTTACTTTCGCGACGAGCTGTATTGCATCGCTTGCGGGCGACATCTCGCTTTTGGATATGTCGATCAGCCGCCGCTTTCGATCTTGCTTCTACGATTGAGCCAAATCCTCCTTGGCGACTCATTGTTTGCCATTCGCTTGCTACCGGCACTGGCGGGCGCGGCGGCCGTTGCTCTCACAGGTTTGATCGCGCGCGAATTGGGCGGGCGCAGATGGGCAATCGCACTCGCCTGCGCGGGCTCACTCTGCGCGCTGTTCAATCTCGCTGTCGGAAATTTCTTTTCCATGAACGCGTTTGAGCCGTTGTTGTGGATGGGATGTGTTTATCTGCTTGTCCGCATTATCAACGGCGGGTCGCCAACGCTTTGGCTTTGGTTCGGCGTGCTCTTGGGACTCAGTCTCGAAAACAAACATTCTACGGCGTTTTTCGCTGCTGGTATTTTCGTCGCGCTCATACTCACGCCTGAGCGCCGTCATTTCGTGGGAAAATGGATTTGGCTCGGAGGCCTGATCGCATTTGCTATCGCGTTGCCGAACATTCTGTGGCAGGCGTGGCATCACTGGCCCACGTACGAACTGTTGAACAACATCTCCCACAGCGACAAAAACGTCGCGCTCAATCCCGTCCAATTCATCGCGCAGCAAGTTGTTTTCATGAATCCTGGGACACTTCCGCTTTGGGTCGCCGGCCTATTCTGGTTGTTTGGTTCACGCGAGGGCCGGCGCTATCGGGCGCTCGGAATCATATATCTCGTCACGCTCGCCGAGTTCATCATTTTACATGGCAAGAGCTATTATCTCGCGCCTGCGTATCCGATGCTCTTTGCGGCTGGAGGCGTGGCCGTCGAACGCGTTTTCGCCGCTCGGCTCAAATGGGTCAAACCGTTATTACTCAGCGCGATCTTCGTAACGGGCGTGTTATGTGCGCCATTGGCGGTGCCGATTTTGCCGCCTGACAAACTCGTCGCATACATGCGAGCTATCCACCTCCAACTACCACGCACCGAAACATCACATACTGCGGCGCTGCCGCAGCTTTTCGCCGACCAGTTTGGGTGGGAACAAATGGTTGGTTCGGTTGCGCACGTTTATCATCACCTGCGGCCCGAGGATGAGAAACGGGCCGCCATCTTCTGTCAAAACTACGGCGAGGCCGGAGCGATCGATTTTTTTGGCCCGAAGCTTGGGCTACCGCCGGCGATTTCCGGCCACCAGAATTATTTTCTTTGGGGACCACGCGATTGGACTGGCGAAGTTGTTTTGGTGCTCGACACAAACGACGAGGACGAGCGCGAGCAATTTGCCTCGGTCGAAGATTTGGGACAAGTCGTGAGCAGTCCCTGGGCAATGCCGTTCGAGCGGCGAATGCACATTTTTCTCTGCCGCGATCTGAAGATGAACATGCGAGAATTTTGGCCGCATGTAAAAAAGTGGTTGTAAACTCCGAATGCTTTCGGGATCAATCGCGAAGCGTTTTCATCCCTTGCCGCGCGATCCGGTCAATCAGTTGCGGATACGGAAAGCCGGCCTTTCCTGCTGAAAGCGCAAAGTCTTCGTCGCCAGCGAGAATCGGATTCGGGTTCGCCTCGATGAAAAAGAGTTTGTTGTCGGGCGTCAGTCGAAGATCTATGCGCGCGTAGCCATCGATCGTGAGCAGGCGATAGATGCGTTTGCACGTCTGCTCGATATCGGCGACGAGTGACGGGTCGAGCCCCTCGATAAACTGATTCTCCAGACCCCAGCGTTTCCGGTATTCGTCATCCCACTTCGCCTTGTAGGTGGCTATCTTCGGCTCGTTAGGCGGCACTTCGCGGAACACAAGCTCGCGGATCGGGAAGACGGTCAACTTCACGTTGCCCATCAGACTCACATAGAGTTCACGGCCCTCGATATACTCCTCTGCGATGGCGTCGCCGTTGTATTTCTCATGAATAAAACCGGCCCGCTCACGGAAATCGTCGTCTGTCTCGACGAAAGACGCCTGCGAAATGCCGTACGACGCTTCTTCTTTCACCGGCTTAATCAGGATCGGAAACTTGAGCTGCTTGGGTCGCCCGATGCGCTGGCCGCGCGGAACGACGACGAAATGGGGCACATGGATTCCGTGATAGTGCAGAATCTTTTTCGAAATACCTTTGTGCTTGCAAAGCGTAAGGCCGGTCGAGCCGCAGCCGGTGAAAGGCCGCCCTTGCATTTCGAAAAATGAAACGATGTTCTGATCGAACCCGGGGTTGTTCCTGAACTGTTCGACGAGGTTGAAAAGAACATCCGGCGCGAACGTTTCCAGTTTTTGCCGCAGAAGATCGACATCATCAAAGATCGCGAGATGCTCTGCCGTATGGCCGAGCGCCCCGAGCGCAGCCATGACGTCCGCCTCGGTTTTCCAATCCTTCGTTTTCATCTCCTTGCTGAAGTCCTGATCGAGACTGGTGGGACTTGTTCCGTCAAAGAGCACGAGGACTTTGAGTTTCTTTTTCACGTTGTTTTTGTCGTGTTTGTCATTCCGAGCGAAGTCGAGAATGGAGCGGCTGCCACGCCGCGACATCGACGGGAAGGCCGAAGGCTGAGCGAACGGGAAGGGAGCGAATCAAATCTCTCATATTCATTTGTTAGCCAGCAGTAAGAGATGTCTCGACTTCGCTCGACATGACAGAACGAGTGGTTATTTGGTGCGCTTGAATTTGCCGGTGAAAAGATAATTCATCACCAGCGTCGTAATGAAAGCAGAGACGCGAAAATCCTGCTGCGGATCGTCGTTGTGCACATGGAGTCCCAGCTGGTCGGAGCGTTCGATCAGTCGCGTCAGCAATCTGTTCACACTGAACTTTTTCTCGTTGGTCCATTGGCACACCGAATTCATCAATCGCCGCCGCCGCTGGCGCAGATACGAACTCGCTTTAATCCCAGCCGGTGCGGCGAAAAGCTGCCGCAGATCTGCATCGTAGAAATCTGGATACGTGTCCGCGTAGAGTTTTCGTTTGCGCGCGTAATAAGTTTTGAGCTTGACGTTCAGGAAATCATAATCGGCGACGCGATACTCCGGCAGATGCGGCGGTGGTTTTCCCGTCAAGGATTTCATCAATTCATCGACGTATTCGAGTTTTTGGAGCGCGCGCCATCCCGCGTAACGTTTGCGCCAGTCAAGTCCCGGCGTGAGCCAGACCGCGAAGGTTTCCGCGAAATCTTCATCTGGATGGCTCTGAGCGTACCAATCCTCGAGATGCATGACGTAACTGCGGCTGAACGGGCGCGGCCGGTAGAAATTTGGCGTCTCCTCGTCCGATGTTTGCCCGAAAATCTGTTGCCACTTTTTCTTGCGCTGAAGTTGGTAAGCGTAGCTGTAGGCGTGCCCCGCTTCGTGCCGCATGAGTTTCATAAACCACTCTGGCGTCCCGCCCTCGACCTCGAGCATCATCGTCCGCTCCAATGCGCGTAGCCGATCATGGACGAGAAAAAACGGGACGAAGATCGCCGGAATGCCGATTGGCACGAACCATTCATCGCCAATGTGAGTTGGCGGATGAAACACCAGTCCATGCGCCGTCAGCTCAGCGTAAAGTTGTTGGATTAACGGTTCGACCGCTGTTGCCTCAAGGCGCAAGCCAAGTGTGGAGATGCGGTGTTCGAGAAGATCCTGGTCGCTGAGTGATGCCCAATCGGCAACGTCCATTTCGCGCACGGTATCTACGGTGCGGGACTCTGTCACGCCTTCGGACTTGGAGACCTCCGCCCTGCGGAGGCCATCAGAGTATTCGACCTCCTCACCCAACACGCGGATCGATGAGCAGCTTGATCTCGACTGCGCTCGCGTCATTGAACTACCGTGAGTTATCACACTTATGGCGAATGAAGAAGGTCTGCCAATCAAAATTCCAGATGTGCTGTTTCAATACTGCGGCGGGAATGCGGTCGAGATCTTTGAAAAAAGGAGAATCAAATCTTCAATCCCATCCACGCTTAACGATCCGTTCGAATGGAAGCCATCTGTCGATGAAGACGTAACGCCAGAGCAAATTTGGAACACGATGACAAAATTGCACAGGAAGAGCCCCCTTCCTAAACCGCCGACCCGACTTGTCGTTGCGAGGATGAAAAGCAATGTTCCAGACGCAGCTCGACGCCATCAAGCTCAGTTTGGAACTGATCTTGAGCAGCACACGCGCATAATTTGTTTTTCTCAACGTAACGACGGAATCTTGATGTGGGCGCATTATGCCGATCGGCATAAGGGATTCGTAGTCGGATTCAGGAGCGAATTATTGCGACGTAATCATCCTCATTCAGAATTCTTGAAGGTCCATTATGGACTCCGACGCCCGCTCGTTCCTCACCCATACGTCGCGCCGCCGGATAAGGATCAACTGATCACGGCAGTCTCTCAAAAGAGCCTAGAATGGAAATATGAAGTGGAATGCAGGCTTTTGATAAACGTGATGCATCTCCGTAGAGATCAAGATCCAGCTAACACGAATTTGTATCTCCCGATCCCCCCAGAAGCGATCGACCAAGTTATTTTCGGATCTCGATGTTCCGATCCGTTAGTATCTAGAATCGAGACTGCGCTGGAGAGCACTCCGGGGTTCAACAGGATTCGGCGTTCTAGGGCTCGTCTCGATCCCAAATTGTTTAGGATTCTCCTGGAAAAGCTTTAGGGAGCGGCAATGGCGCAGGGAGACCGACCACTAAGAACTTAGACAAAAATGGAACGTGGCGGCGGTTGTAATTTGAATCCAACTGCGTCGGTTGGCGGATCGGACTGGTTAAAGAGTTACAAGAGGCCGCTTCATATGATGACTGATTTTGGTGTTGCTTTCTCCGCAGTCTCAAATCGCGCGGGCTTCACTTTCCCGAAAAAATCGATTTGCTGATTTATGCTTGATCGATTGACAAGTCTCCCAACTCGTCTATAGGAGGGCCGGCTCGCCGCGGCGAGTCGTTGTCAGAAGTCCGCGCGTCGCCCTAAGGGCTAGCGCGCCGGGGCTGTTCCGAATCCGAAGTAAAAGCTGCATTCCTGCGGCTTTCGGCATCGAGAATAGGGTGCTCCGCCCAAGACTCGACAACATCGGAGCAACCCCAAAACACCA
>Ga0137363_10002844_pt1 | contig 10402 bp, 9 predicted proteins | sample MadtaG_FD_104800 | JGI IMG/M metagenome (GOLD analysis project Ga0137363, IMG submission 104800) | Vadose zone soil microbial communities from Angelo Coast Range Reserve, California, USA - Mad1_115_16 metaG | ecosystem: Environmental > Terrestrial > Soil > Vadose zone | place: USA: California...
AGCTGGCCGATAACAGCATTCAAGTATTAAAGGATACTGGTGCCCAGGGGATGATCACTTGGGACCCCGAGGGTGAGGAGTTTCCCGGCGCATGCTATTACGGTGATCCGCGCCTTGTCCCGACGTTCGCGCCGGAAATGGAATTTAAAGTCAACGGTGGCAAGAGCGCGATGGACGCATACTTCGAAAAATTCCGGGCTGCCGGACTAAGAGTTGGTGTCTGCATTCGGCCGCAGGATGTCAAGATGGTAGACGGCAAGCCGGTGCACCAGGCTGCCGACGACGAGCAGGCGGTGCAGATTCTTCAGAAAAAGATCGCCTACGCGAAGGACCGATGGGGTTGCACACTTTTCTATGTGGATTCGACCGCGACGGCGGGTCGTTCGTTTTATCCAGACGTTTTTAGAGCAGTCGCGCACGCGCACCCCGATGTCTTGTTGATTCCTGAAAACGAATCGATGCGGTACTTTGCATACTCGGCTCCGCTTAATTCTTATGTGCATCACAAGATAACGTCTACGCCGGTTGGAGCTCGACTGGTGTACCCAAATGCGTTTAGCGTGCTGATGGCTGCTGATGGCGATAAGCCGGAGGATCACGCGGCGTTATTAGATGCCGTTCGGCACGGCGACATATTGCTTTTCAATGGCTGGTATCACAACGACGGGGCGGAGAAAATAAAAAAACTCTACAAAAGTGCAGGCATAACGCGATGAAAAGCAACCGTGACAGCAAACGGCTCCCCACGATCTGTTTCCTGCTCGCAGCCAAACATCTGGGACTCCAAGCTGATATGGCTGCGGTCGGTGATCCATCCTTGTATCGGATTCTTGCCGCAACCGATGTTCACGCGACAACTCTTTCGCGGCGCGAGACTTCTGCGCACTCTAGGAGCAGTAAACGTTCGTCTGGTGGCCAGCCGGAGCTCGGTAGTGACCTTGTCAGCAAGATGCACTGGAAGTGCCTTCGCCATGAGGCGTTTGATCGCCTTCGCATTGTTTCAGCTTAACAGAACAAGCATCATGAATCTCGCTGGACGTCGCGTGGTCTTTGACACCCGAGTTTTCCCGCAGATAGTTGGCGAACTCGCGCCCTTGTACGATCATGCGCTTTTTGTTGCTGAACGCATAACTCGGAGCTGCCTTGCCCCCGTTTATTCATAACGTTGCTGATTTAATTCGGCGGGTTCTCTTTCTCGCGCGGCCGTACGGCAGACTGAAGCTGATCAGAATCTTTTCGCTCTCACTCACGCAGGCTATTTTTCAAGTTATCGGCATCACGTCGATCTTCCCATTTTTGGCCATTGCCGCTGATCCCGAGCGCATCCGCCGGTCACACTTCGGCACGCGTTTCCTGGAGCTGCTTCCGCCAATGGAAAACCGGCAACTGCTGTTGGTAGCCGGCGTAATTGCCATTGCCGGCCTCGTTCTGTCCAACGCGGTCAATCTGGTGGCCGAGTACGCTCGCACTCGTTATGCGCAAAACTTTGCCCACTGGTTGCGGGTGCGGCTCCTGAGGCGAATGGCCTTACAGCCATACACCTATTTTCTTGAGCGCAACACTGGTGATCTTCTCAAAAAAATCCTCGGCGATGTCAGCAACTTCAGCGGGGGAGTACTCCTTCCGTTGCTGGACACGGTCGCGCGCGTGCTCACTGCAGTGCTTTTGCTGGCCACGCTGTTTTTGGTGCAACCGGTGATCGCGATTTCGGCGGCGGTTATTCTGGGCGGATTTTATGCAATCACGTTTAAACTTCTTACGCGCAAACGCCGAGAGGTGGATGAGAATCTGAAAACACATGTCGCTGGCTCGTACCGCGAGGCGCACCAGATGCTTGGCGGGATTAAGCCGGTAAAAGTCCAGCGCGCCGAAGAACATTTTCTCGGCAGATTTGCCGGCCACTCCGAGATTATGGCTCGGATGTATGCTCGTATGCCTGTTTTCTCCAACAGCGCTCGCTATGTTGTGGAACCGCTTGCTTTCGGCGGCCTCGTCGTGGCTGTGCTGCTTCTGGCAGCCAGAGGACGTGATTTCTCGGACATCCTCCCGAACCTCGGCGTAATGGCTCTTGCGGGTTATCGGCTGCTCCCTTCGCTCCAGTTGCTTTACGGTCAGCTAACTCAGGTCAGCTCCATGCGTCATGCCGTGGACGAGGTGTACGACGAGTTTGTTGCAGCGGAGACTGACAAGTCCATTGCCCGTGCGATATGCACGGAGCCAGTCACACCGGCGAGTCCTTTTCCGTGGAAGAATGCGATTACGCTGTGCGAGGTTAGCTACCGTTATCCCCACGCATTACGGCCGGCAGTGGAAGGCGTTTCGCTGATTATTCCGAAGAACACTTCGGTTGGTATAATTGGCCCGACAGGTTCGGGGAAATCAACGCTCGTTGATTTGTTGCTTGGCCTCTACTATCCCACGGCGGGCGACATCCTGATCGATGGGCAACGGCTTACGCCCGTGCGTGTACCTTCCTGGCAGGCTTCGATTGGTTATGTTCCACAGGATATTTTTCTCATCGATGACACGATCGCGCGGAACATAGCTTTTGGCTTGCCGGACAACCGGATCGATCCGGTGCGCTTACGAGAGACTTGCGCGATAGCTCAGATACTCGATTTCGTTGAGAGGGAATTGCCCGACGGCTTTGAGACGAATGTGGGAGAACGCGGTATGCGCCTTTCGGGCGGCCAACGCCAGCGTATCGGTCTTGCGCGCGCTCTATACCATCGCCCGTCGCTCTTGATCCTGGACGAAGCAACGAGTGCTTTGGACGTGGCGACTGAAGCAAAGCTGCTTGAGGCGTTGCGCAGTCTTACAGGCAAGCTCACCATGATCGTGGCCGCTCACCGGCTCAGTGCCGTCGCAAATTGCGACCAATTCATTGATCTGCGCAGCGAGCCAGGTGTCGCCATGGAGATTGCAAGTGCACGCCGCTGACCAGATGTAGTGATGTTTGCCTGGATGAGCTTGCTGTCGTCCTCGACGGAGTTCACAACATGGATGGTTGTGTTATCGGAGCGGGAGCCGTTCTTACAAATTCGATGCCATCATATTCGATTGCCTCCTCGGCAGCGGACCACCACAGAAATTTTCGGTTGGCCATTTTATATACCCGACAGCAGATCATTCGTTCATTTATATGAATTTAACTTAATAAACGAATTTGCGATTTAACTTGGGAGATCGCCACCTGTACATCATCGACTGTGGAGCAAACATCGGTGTAACCGTGGCACACCCTTGGCAGCTCGAGCGCTGCTTACGACCCTGACCGCTCCACCTCATAAGGCCGGAAAAGCTGTCTTCTCAAACCTGCAGACGAAATGTTCGGATTTTTCAAATCTCGCCAGATCATATTAGGATCGATACATGCCAGTAGCCGCGCCGGCAAAGCTCTGCATTTACGTGGTTGGGGACGTTACCTAATAGGACGGACGATAGTAGATCTCCTGGTTTGGCCATCCGATTTCCTCACTGTTCGACGGACATACGCCTCGTTATTTGGCCGGCCGCCCAGAATGGTATTCCCGAAAACATTCAACGAAAAGCTTCAGCACGATAAATTATTCCGTCTGCGATCTCGCTACACCTTATTTGCCGATAAGATCGCCGTGCGGGATTACGTTAAACAAAGGGTGGGTTCCCATATCCTATCAAAACTGTAATGGACAGGAACGGATTTGAGAACGGTGTCAAGTGGAATACTCCCCAAGAAATTTGTTATCAAGGCAAACCACGAATCCGGCCGTATTCTGATTGTCAACGACCGCGATGCAGTCAACTGGAAGCAAGCTTACGAACAAACTTTTCGTTGGTTAGAACAGGACTACTCGGAAATGTGGGCGGAATGGCAATATCGATGGATTGAACGGCAGTTGTTGATCGAAGAGTTCCTCGAGGGTGAGGATGGAATGTCGCCTAGGGACTATAAATTTTTTTGCTTTCGTGGGCGCGTTGAAATGGTCCAAATCGACTTCGATCGTTTTTTGAACCACACCCGAACCTTTGTGGGGCGCAATTTTGAAGTGCTGCAATTTGGACTTCAATATGCTCGCTATCTTGGCGCGCTTGTCCCGCCTCCAAATTTTTCGACAATGATCGGAATAGCGGAGGCACTTGCGGGGAGAGCGTCGTTTATACGCGTCGATCTTTACGATGTCGGTCGGCCTATTTTCGGAGAATTAACCCTGAGTCCTGAAGCTGGCCTTGGAAAATTTGACCCACCTGAGTATGACGCGATCCTAGGAAGACTCATGCCGTGATCAGAAATCGACGGACTCAAGCACACGACGGCTGCATTAAGAAAACGCCAACAGCCACGAGCGTTTTGACGGATTAGCGCTCGGTCCGCGGCGATAGAATAGCCTAAACCTCACGGAAAACAGGGCAGTAACTTTCAAACTTGTACTATCTGCGTATAGAAGGTTAACCTACATCCGCACGATTCGGACCAAGATGCAATAGCGGTTAGTCAAACATTGGGATGCGTAGAGCGCCTAACCCAGAGTTTCCATTTCGCGTTGTTTACGTTGTCACCGGCGACGGGTATAACGCTTATGGTGACATGGCGTTGGTTTCCATGCTCTCTGTGCGGATCAGCAATCCTGGACTTGGGATCGTGGCAGTATGCGATGAGAAATCCGCACTTGCCCTCCGTGCGAATAATCACCGTCTGCTGGACGTTTGTGACGAATTTCTCACTGTGCCGAGCCCGAAGGGCACGCCTACTTTCTGCCATCGCTGGATCAAGACACAACTTTGCCGGCATGTAGAGGGGAATGTCCTCTATCTTGACGCTGACACACTCGTACGCGGCTCATTGGCGGATTTGCCGCACTTGGTTTCCGAGTGTGGTTTGGTGGCCAACCACAATGGTAAAACCATTTCCGAACAAATCTGGACCGAAGACCGGCAGGTCTTCGAAACAATGGGGTGGCCTAGTAATTTTCAGACCTATGTCAACAGCGGCTCTTTCTTTATCAAGCGATGCCCAAGAGTGCGCGAGCTTTTTGCGGCGTGGCATAAACTCTGGTTGACTGGTGCGTCGGCCACTGGACGGTTGCGCGATCAACCGTCCTTGAATAGCGCGATACTCCTCAGCGCAGTGGAATTGACGGTCCTTCCATCGACCTTCAACGCGCAGTTGGCCAAGTCCTGGAACTGCTCATCGCAGGCTGTTGTCTGGCACTTTTATGCCTCTGAAGGGGACGGCGGCAACTCGTTTGGATCTCTTGTCAAGGCCGCAAACAATTTGAGTCTCAGTCATTTGCGCCCTCTTATATCGCGGGCTGTCGCTATGCCCGCACCCTGGCCAAATCTCGGCTGGTTTGCCCGCTGCCTGGCGGCACGAGTTGAGTTGCGGGGCAGTGCCAGCAGAGAAGAGTGGCTCTGGCTGCATGGCCGACGCAAGGATGCCCTACGTTTTGCATTGGGACGGATAACTAAGTTAAGGAGCGGTTATTGGCGTGCACGCAGAATCCTTGGATTATCTGCCAGGAATGATGCTGAAATTCTTTATCGACTGCGGCGGCAGGAAACCGTGCTGAATGGATCTAAATCGGGAACATTCAAGTTTCCTTGGGGAGATTTCGAATACGTTGATCCCAGGCAATTGCGCGTGCAATTCGAGGAGATTTTTATCGGACGGCAATATGCGTTCTCGGCAGACAGACCCGATCCTGTCATCATAGATTGCGGGGCAAACGTCGGACTGAGCGCGGTTTGGTTTAAGCTAAACTACCCAGAATGTCAGCTAACCGTTTACGAAGCCGACCCTGATTTGGCGAAAATTTCGGAGGCAAACCTAAAGCGAGCGGGCTTTGAAGATGTTTCAATTCGGCATGAAGCGGTGTGGGTTGCAAACACAAGCGTTGCGTTTTGTAAAGCTGGCAATGATTCAGGGAAAATTGTTTCCGAAAGCTCAATGTCTTATCCAGCGGTTGATCTCTCAGAGCAGCTGCCGAACCGAGTTGATTTGCTCAAGCTGGACATTGAAGGGGCTGAATTTCAGGTATTGGACAGATTATGTGAAACACAAGCCATTCAGCGCGTTCAGAAATTGATCTGCGAATTTCATGTCTGGAGAGATAAGACGGATGAACTTCTTGCAACACTTGCACGCATAAGGGACAATGGAATGCAAATTTCAATTAAGGCCGCTGCGGTGCCTTGGATTGGCTTGGCAACTGACGAAGCACCGTTTGAGGCAATCCAACGCAACCATGTTCTCATGGAAGTTTTCGGTTGGCGAACTAACGGCTTCACATAATTTGCAAATGCCACCACGTTTCGCACTTGTTGTTACCATGTTGGGTTTTCTGTGCGGCGGGAGCAAAGAATTGTGGACTCGAGACGCGAGACTCGTTGCCAAAGAGAGGAATCAAGTAGGTGCCTGTGTCCTTGCGAATTTCTTTATTCCCCGAAAGCCGAACGGCTGAACCCCGGTCAGTCTTTCCGAGAGCAATTCGGATGTTTGTCTTTATTTCAACGATGGCGGTTGTGCCGTGGGGCGGAAGCGAGAACCTGTGGCATGGAGCGGCAAAGCACCTTCTTGCCCGGGGAGAGGCCGTTCACACGCAAACGGCACTGTGGCCATGCGTGCCGCGCCCTCTCGAAGACCTTGCGACCAACGGCGCTGTCGTCACTTTTCGGGCCTCACGCGCTCCTCTTGCATTGCGGATTCTGAGACGGCTCTCTTCTGCTGCCTTTCGTCGCAAGTGGGAGAATCGTACGACAGACTGGATTTCTTCGATGCCTTCGCCGGGGGTAGTTATCTCGTGCGGAAGTTTGCAGGATGATTTCTCCCAGTTCGTATACATGTCGGAGGGGAGAACGCCGTATGCCGTAATCGTTCAAGCTGCAGGTCCTGAAGTCTGGCCCTGTGACAGTCAACTCAGCGTTGTTTGCAAGCTGCTAATTAACGCTCGCCGCGTGTTTTTTGCATCGCATCATAATTTAGAGGACGTTCAGCAGTGCCTTGGCATGGAGCTCCCAAATGCGGAGGTCATCTGGAATCCGGTGAATCGTGGCCCCACACTGCGCGCCATGAACGTCACACTTTCGCATGTCCATGAGGGAAGCCTCAGGCTCGCTTGCGTCGCCCGGCTCAACGTGCATGCAAAAGGTCAGGACGTGCTCTTCAAAACTTTAGCCCTAAAAAAGTGGAAAGACCGCGATGTCTCGCTGACGCTATTTGGAGAAGGTCCTCATCGGCAGGTGTTGCATAATCTGGCTCGATATCTGGGCCTCGAACGAGTGTCGTTCGCCGGACAGATCGACGACATTCTTTCGGTATGGGACAGGCACAACCTCGGGGTCCTTGCTTCCCGCTACGAGGGTCTTTCTTTGGCAGTGATGGAGGCAATGATGCTTGGCCGGCCCAATGTGGTGACGCAAGCAGGTGGCAACTCTGAAGTCGTGGAGGACAATCAAACAGGTTTTATCGCGAACGCGGTCACGGTAGAAGCGTTCGACGAAGCACTCGAGCGCGCGTGGCAGCGGCGAAGTGAACTCTCCTCAATGGGAGTCCTCGCTGCCCGGAGAATTCGTGAACTCACGCCCGAAGATGCCTGTCTTGAATTCGCAGACAGGCTGCTCGTCGTCTTTTCCTAGTCTTCCCTTTTCAATGAGCGACAAGGTGCTCAAGCATAGAAAACTGCTGGCAGTCAAACCTTCAAAACATTAATCCATGATTCGCGTTGCTGAACAAACCGGCTGCGACCAGCCCACGGTCAGCGTGGCGATGATCGCTTACAATCGCGAGCAATTCATCGCGCAGGCGATTGAAAGTGTGCTCATGCAGGAGACGGCATTTGTGGTGGAATTGGTGATCGGGGAGGATTGTTCAACGGACGGCACACGGCGAATCGTGCAAGCGTATGCCGGGACATATCCCAACGTGATCCGTGTTCTTCTATCGGAAAAAAACCTGGGCATCTCCAGGAACTACCGAGCGGTGTGGCAGGCCTGCCGCGGAAAATACATCGCCTGGCTGGATGGGGACGATTTTTGGCGGACGCCACAAAAATTGCAAAAGCAGGTGGCCTTGATGGAAGCCAACCCGCACCATTCCATGTGTGGAACCAAGACCCAATTCGTTACCACTTCAAGCGATGGTGTCGAAAAAGATGCCGGAGTGTTGGAACCGGCCGTGCTCAAGCCGGAATATGATCTGGCTGATTTCCTGACGGGCTACCCCATGCATACCTCCAGCATGCTGGCGCGGCGGGAATTGGTGACGCTTCAGGATTGGCTCAATCATGCCGGGATGCTTTGGGACGCGTGTGTGTTTGCACTTTATGCGGAGAAAGGTTTGGTGGGTTATTTAGGCGAAGTCATGTCTTCCTGGCGGATCCATGCAGGAGGCATGTGGACCACCAAGTCGGCCGCAAATCAACTACAGTGCAATCAAAAAGCGATTGATCTTTTGGACGCTCATTTCGGCGGCCGCTATCACCGGTTATTGAGGTCGCGGGAATACCAAGTCTGGTGGACATCGCTCCGCAGCCTCGCAAAGCACGGAAAATATCGGGAGGCAAGACGGTTATACTGGGAATCCGCCTCGCGTCTGGTGTGGTTGATGCCGTTAAAAGTGTTGGCCTTGGGTTGGGCCGCCTATGGAGGATACTGGTGTATCAACCATTGGAACCAACTCACGATATCATTAGCTATTCGGACCCGATTGAGGCGGTTGATCGGGCGCGTCAGGCTGGCGGCGTAGATTCGTTACTAGATGGCACATACGCTAAAGGAGATTATCGTGTTCCGTAACTAGCTATGATCAGTCTTCGGCAATCGGTGGTTTCAATCTTACCTGGCCCAGTGCATTCCGCACTGAGGCCGTGGTGGCGGCGGTTTTTCCGTTTTAAGCGGCGAGCCCGTGAATGGTGGATACCTTTCATCATCTGGGTCGTGTGGCTGGTTTTCCAATGCATTCGGCGTCGAAAGAGAGCCGTTATCGTTTGCCGGTTTGGCGGGATAGGAGACGTACTTTGCACATTACCGATGTGCGATGAGGTTCGTCATCGGCACCCTGGGAAGCTGCTTGTTTTTGTCACGGCAGCGATTTCGCGGGATGTCGTTATACTTTCTCGGTCGGCGGATTTGGTATATGCGAATAGCTCGTGGGTTCACCCGTTGACCATGCCAACGAGCGTCAAACTTTTTGGTCTAGTGGACGCAATTTACAATCCTGATACGACCAGCGATGTGACTGGCAACGGAGTGCCGTGTCATCTGATAGTGGATCTCGCTGCCTCTTGTGGATTTACACTTACAGCGCGCCAACCCAGGCTTTATCCATCATCCGACCTGATCAAAAAAACCCGCATTGCATACGGATTGAATTATGAAGCGACTGGCAAGCGTCTGCTTATCGGCATCAATCCAGGTGCAAGTTGGCGTGTGAGAGAATGGGAAGCCTCCAAGTGGCAGAAACTGATAAACAAAATTCATTCAGAATACGATGCTGTCATCATACAATTCGGGATTAACACAGGTGATGGATCTTCGGAATATGATAATCTGACAGGCGTGAAATCATTGGCTGGTCGGCTAAACGGTGCGGACATCGTGGCGCTGATTGCCAGTTGTGATTTGGTTATTTCCGTTGACTCAGGCCCAGTGCATGTAGCGGGAACGGTTGGCACACCGGTCATTGGATTGTTTGGAGCAGTCGATCCGGCTTCAAGATTGCCACCGGACTCGCCGGCCCTTGGCTTGTTCAGCGATGTCCCCTGCTTGTTTTGTCACAATAGAGCGCCGATTATCCATTGGCGCGACGGATGTCCCAATGACATTGCGTGTATGAAAAAACTCGATTGTCACGCAGTTTTTGAAGCCGTGAAATCCATGCTGCCGCAGAACAAAAACTCGGAAGTTAAAGAACCGTTCGCGGTATTCGATTGAAACCCTGCAAGCTATTAGTGCTTTGACTCTACTGCACTGACTAACACTAATAATGACCTTCCACGAAGAGCTTTTGCAAAGTTACCTGCCCGTGTGCGGAACCGGGTTTGGCAAAAAGGAAGATAGCTACGACGAGCGCCTAGCCCAGGCGAGGCTCTTGTCAGAATTGATGCGCAGCCGCGGGGACGATTGTTTCTGGTGGCTTTTAGGGCCAAGGGACTGATGCGGCGCTCTCTCCCTCGGTTTTTAGCTAACGCACCGTTTTGGGAAAAGAAACGCCGTTATCCGGTGACGCTGCTGCATGACGGTTAAACGTCGTGTTCTGCTGGTCAGCATTGTGCCACCACGAAACGACTGTGGTGTGCGCATCGTCATGTACCGGCACTTTATCGAGCGAAGCCCGTTTGAATTGCACGTCGCCAGCAACGCAGATTTTGCTGAGGGGCTTGTGATTAACACACAATTGCGCCTGCCATATCTTGTTCATCGTTTG
>Ga0137363_10002845_pt1 | contig 10396 bp, 10 predicted proteins | sample MadtaG_FD_104800 | JGI IMG/M metagenome (GOLD analysis project Ga0137363, IMG submission 104800) | Vadose zone soil microbial communities from Angelo Coast Range Reserve, California, USA - Mad1_115_16 metaG | ecosystem: Environmental > Terrestrial > Soil > Vadose zone | place: USA: California...
CGCCCACTTTGGCCGCCACCCTAAGTCCTTCAATTACCAGGGTTTTAAATCCCTCTACGCAAAACATGGTGGCCGTCTTCCATTGCGCATTCGCGCCGTCAAGGAAGGCACCGTCGTCAAGAGTCACAACGCGCTCATAACCATCGAGAACACCGACCCCGAGTTCTATTGGCTCACCAACTGGGCGGAAACCGTTCTCCTGCAAGTCTGGTATCCCATCACGGTCGCAACACTTTCCCGCGCCATCAAACAAGTTATAGGCAGAGCTCTCGTCCGCACGGGCGATCCCTCGCTACTTCCTTTCAAGCTCCATGACTTCGGTTTCCGAGGCGTTTCCTCGAAAGAGTCCGCAGCCATCGGCGGCGCCGCCCATCTGCTCAATTTTCTCGGCACGGATACACTGGCCGCGATCCAGCTTCTCAATCAGTTCTATTCAGCGGACCTCACTACAAAAGATCCTCTCAACTGCGCCGCTTACAGCATCCCCGCTTCCGAGCATTCCACGATTACCGCTTGGGGCGAGGCCAACGAAGGCCAGGCCTATGCCAACATGCTCGAGAACTGCCCCGAAGGCCTGGTCGCCTGCGTCAGCGACTCCTACGATATCTACAATGCCGTCCGCAACCTATGGGGCGGCGCCCTTCGCGACAAAATTCTCCAACGCAAAGGGACTCTCGTCATCCGCCCTGACTCCGGCGATGCCGTCGCCGTCCTAGAAGAACTCTTCAAAATCGTCGCGGAAATCTTCGGCTACGAAGTGAATAAGAAAGGCTGGAAGACCACCGTCCCCAACGTGCGCTTCATTCAGGGCGACGGCGTAAATTTCTACACCATCCAAAACATCACAGCTCAGCTCACGCGCAAAGGCTGGTCCCAGGATATCTGGAGCTACGGAATGGGCGGCGCGCTCCTCCAACAAGTGAATCGTGACACGCTGAAATTCGCCTTAAAGTGTTCCGCCATCGACCGCGCCGGCAAATGGCACAACGTCTACAAAAACCCCAAAACCGATCCATCCAAAGCCAGCAAAGGCGGCCGCTTCAACCTGATCCAAAATGGCAAGGAATTCGCCACAGTCGAAGTTGCGAACGATTCGCCTAATCCCGATAGTTCCACGCTTGGCGCCAACGCGCTCGAAACCATCCTCGAAGACGGCACAATCCTCCGCAACATGACCCTCCAAGAAGTTCGCGACATCGCCGTCAAATACGACACGTACAATGAATCTGCGTAAATCTTGTCCCTCTTGCGCAAGCCTGGCCGCCCATACTGACGGCGCCTCAATCACGCGCTTTCCTGCCCAATGTAGGTGCGGGTCTTTAGAACGCTCTTCTTTTTCTGCGCGCGTTTCCCTCCGCCGTCTCGGGTTTCGCATCCACGCCGCGAGGGACGATCATTTCTTTACAAACAAAACGCAATAATCGCTCGTCGGCCAATCGTCGACAACTTTGTCGAATTGAAAACCTGCTTTGCTCAATTCGTCGATCAGAATTTTCTTCTGGATCCCATGGTCTTCGCGGTCCTTCGGCACCCCTTTCACTTTGCCGTACTCGGGGTGAGGAGGAAAATCAATAACCGCCAGCCTCCCTCCGGGCTTCAGCGAGCGAAGAATACTCGCGTCAAACTCCAGCGGTTTCGTCAGATGGTGATACACACGTCGCAGAAAAATCGCGTCGCAAGAAGAGGCGGGCAAATTCGTTTCCGCGTCGCCGCTCTCGATGACCTCGACGTTTTTCAAACTCCGTTTCGTGATCTCGTCGCGCAGCTTCGCAAGCTTTTCTTTGTCGATTTCCGTCGCAAACACTTTTCCCCTCGCGCCAACGCTTTCTACGGCTGCGAATGCGTAGCTCCCGTCTCCCGCGCCAATGTCCGCAACGACAGTTCCCTGCTTCCATTCCATGAGCGCCGCGAGCCTTGGAATTTCATCCGCGGCCGAAGCCCTCGCATGCAGCGCAAGTACAAGAGACGCTGCTGCGACACAGCTCCACGCAAATAGAAGCCATTTGGTCCTGCTGATTTTTCGTTTCATGGACAATTCACACTTTCGCTGCGGGAAAAACCGCGTTCAACAGGGCACAGCTCAGTCTTCGCCGATGTCTTCGTGCCAAAGCGCCGGATTCTCCGCGATAAATTTGCCCAGCATCTGCTCACATTCTTTAGACGCAAGATCAATCACTTTGATTCCGTTTTCCTGAAGCCAGTCTATCCCGCCGCGAAAGTTCACAGATTCTCCGACGACTACTGTTGCTATTCCAAATTGGCGAATCATTCCGCTGCAATACCAGCAAGGGGCGAGCGTCGTCACCATGATTTTGTCGCGATAACTTTTCTGGCGTCCCGCTCTGCGAAACGCATCGGTCTCTCCATGTGCCGAAGGATCGCCCTCCTGCACTCTGCGGTTGTGCCCGCGCCCCAAAAGCTTCCCAGCATTATCGAAAAGAGCCGCGCCGATCGGGATCCCGCCCTCGGCGAGCCCGCACTGCGCTTCTTCTATCGCCGTTTCAAGGAACCCCAAGTAATTTATCCGCTCCATCTAGGCCTCCTCGGTGCGTTCGCGTCGCCCATATCGTGGTGCGATGGCGTAGTACAGTTGCACCAGAACGATGAACCCAATGCTCCAATAGGTGTTGAAGATGCAGAGCAGTGCACCGAACGCATAAAACGATTGTGCAATCAAGATGCGCCTGCAAATCGCGGCCGGAACTTCTGGAGGAGTATCGCTCCTGACGAGCTCGGCATGTGTCGCGCGGCCCCAGCTCGCGTAAAGCAGAGCGCCGAGCAGCAGTATGTTGGCCCAGTACGCGACCAGCGCTGTGCGGAAGTTGATGAACTCGTTCAGGAGCCGCGTGGAAAACGGCATGAGGGTCACCAGAAAAAGAAACGCCAGGTGAATCCAAGTGAAGTGACGCTCGGAGCGCTCAAGGTGGTTGAGCTGCGTCTGTTGGCCCACCCAAAAAATACCAAGCGTCAGAAAGCTCATCAAATAGACGAGAAGCTGCGGAGCAAGAGCGGCAAGCGCGCCACGCAAATCCCCTTCGTTGTGAATCAGTTCCTTCGCGGGCACATGAAGCTCCAGCAGAAGCAAAGTCATCGCCACGCCGAAGATGCCGTCGCTCAAAGCAGCGAGTCGCTCCACGCTCTGTCCCGCAATCTGGTTGTAGGACGTGTTCATGGACGTGCCACAATATCACCCGTAGTGAAGAACGGTAAACGATGGAGTCTGTTCTTCTTCGGACGGCTTCTCGAAGGAGTCCTTTGAAGGAAGGATTCGAAGATGCAGTCGCAAAGTACGTTGACTTTCTCAAACAATGCGGGTGTCCGCAAAACAATCTGCGTTGTTCCCAAGGATGTACTGTTCACGAGAAGCTCCTGCATTTACATTAGAATGTCGGTTACCGAGGGCAATGCGGCCACCGCGCGAAAGGAACTTGCTGCTTTGTACGGTTTCCAAGAGATCGAGAGGAAACTCAACGAATGATGATGCCAGCAAACGCTGGCCGCAAAATGAGCGCGAAGAGCGATCTCACCAACATCACGAGCAAGGGCATCCGAAATTGGCTTGCTTGGGAATTGCTGAAAAGGCGATACGGGAAAAAGGGTGTCCTTTATGGTTATCCATTCGGTGAATCCAGCGCGCTTGCCGTCAAAGTAGGTTCCTAATGCAGCGAAACTGCAACTTTTGTTCCGTACTCACGGGCTTTGGCAAGGATTTCCGGCTCGTTCAGCGTCAGAAGTTTTTTTTCGCGCATGACCATGCGTCCGCCGATCACGACCGTTTCGACGTCGCTGCCCTTCAGCGCGTACGCGAGTTGCGCGTACACGTCGTACATGGGAACGGCGTTGGGTTCCTCTAGCGAGATCAAAATGATGTCGGCCTTTTTTCCAACTTCAAGTGAGCCGATTTCTTTTTCCATGTGGAGCGCTTTCGCGCCCTCGATGGTGGCCATCTCCACGACCGATTTTGCGCCGAGCACGCGCGGGTCCATCTTGGTAATTTTTTGGAGCTTGGCAGCAAGGTCCATCTCTTCCATCAAGTCGAGGTCGTTGTTGCTGCCGGCCGGACCGTCGGTTCCGAGGCCGACGGCGATGCCAGCCGCGCGCTCCTCAATCACAGGAGCTACTCCGCTAGCGAGCATCATGTTGCTCGAAGGATTGTGGACGCAGCCGACTTGGCGATCGGCAAGGATTTTGCGGTCTTTCGCGTCAACGAAAATGCAGTGCGCCGCGAGCACGTCCGGACCAAGGATGCCGAGCTTCTCGAGATACTGGACAGGTGTAAGGCCATTTTGTTTCAAACTATCGTCCAGCTCTTTTTTCATTTCGGCGACGTGAATGAGGATCGGTGCATGGTATTTGCGCGCGAGAGCGGCCGAATCCTGCAGAGTTTTTTGCGAGCAAGTGTAAATGGAATGCGGCGCGACCGCGGCGTGAATCAACAGATCGCCCTGCCAGCGTTTCAGAAATTTCTCGGTGTATTCGAGCATGGCCGCATTCGTTTTGTTGTCGGGCGCGGGAAAATCGAGAAACGTCTCGCCAAGGACGCCACGCATTCCAGCGGTTTTGGTCTCCTCAGCGACGGCGTCTTCGAAGTAATACATATCCGCGAACGTTGTGACGCCAGAGCGAATTTGTTCGGCAGCTGCGAGACGTGTGCCCCAGCGCACGAAATCTTCCGTCACGTTTTTCGCTTCGGCGGGGAAAATATATTTGCGCAGCCACTCGTCCAGCGTGACGTCATCGTGCAGGCCGCGGAGCAGCGTCATCGGAACGTGGGTGTGGCCATTGATAAATCCTGGCAAAATGAGAGCGCCTTTGGCTTCGATGGATTGCTTGGTGAAGATCGGACCATTTGGCATTCGAGGAAGACCTTCACCGATGGCGACAATGGTGTCGCCCTTGACGATCACGTACCCGTTCTCAATAACGCGGCGGTCCGCGTCCATTGTGACGACGGTGCCGCCAGTGATAAGGAGATCGACAAAATTGGCTGGCTTGCCCGGCGCCGCCCCCTGCGCGCAAATTTTCAGCTCACCAGCAGAAACAACCGCCACGCACGCAAAGATGATAGCCATCTTCCTTTTTGCAGTTTGCTTTGGATTCATTTTCCTCCCCTGGTTGTTATAAGTTGGAAGAATCGAACGGTTTCGGAAGCAGCTCGCGCATCTGGAGCGTTTCCGTTTTGCCCTTTAAATTTGACAGAATCACAGGGACATCGCCGCAAAATTCCCAGATCAACTGGCGGCATGCGCCGCAGGGCGGTGTCAGCGTATCGGTATCGGTGACGACAGCGATAGCGTCAAAATTGCGCTCGCCCTCGCTCATGGCTTTGAAAATAGCGATGCGTTCGGCGCAGACAGTCAAGCCATAGGTCGCGTTTTCCACGTTGCAGCCGCCGAAAATTCTGCCGGAAGCGGCGCGCAGCGCAGCGCCGACGCGAAAATTCGAAAACGGCGCGTGCGCATTTTCGCGCGCTTGCTGCGCGGCTTCCACGAGTGCGTCATGTTCTGTCACGCTGCGGCCCTCCGAGAGATCCTTCGCATCAGTCGAGCTCCGCTGCTATTCGCGGGATAGCGATTTTCAGCAGAGCGATGAACTGGCTCTTGACGCGTTCCGCGGTCTCGAGAACTTCTTTGTGGTCGAGCGGCTGATCGAGAATGCCAGCGGCAGCGTTGGTGACGCAAGAAATGCCGAGAACGCGCATGCCGGAGTGTCGCGCGGCAATCACTTCCGGAACGGTGGACATGCCCACAAGATCCGCGCCGATGGTGCGCAGATATCGTATCTCAGCCGGAGTTTCGTAGCTGGGACCGGGCAGCGCGGCGTAGACGCCTTCGAACAGGCCAATGCCGTTGCGGTTTCCTTCGGCGACAATCATTTCGCGAAATCTGCCGTCGTAGGCCACGGTCATGTCCGGGAAACGCGGGCCGAAGCGGTCGTCGTTGGGGCCGGTGAGAGGACTTACGCCCTGGAGATTGATGTGATCTTTGATCACGACTAGCTGGCCTTGCACGCATTCGCGTTTGATCCCGCCAGCAGCGTTAGTGAGGATGACGGCTTTGATGCCCATGCGGGCGAAGACGCGGATAGGAAAGGCGACGTCTTCGGCGGAATAGCCTTCGTAGAGATGGACGCGGCCCTGCATCCCGGCGACAGGGATTTCGCCGACTTTGCCGACGACGAGTTGGCCTGCGTGGCCGATGGCGGTGGACCGGGGGAAGTGCGGGATTTGGGTGTAAGGGACTTTGGTTGAGCGTTCGAATTCGTCGGCGAAGGCGCCTAGACCTGAGCCCAGAACTAGGGCGATCTGGGGGCGGAGTTTGCTTTTGGAAAAGACGAATTTCGCAGCGGATTCGGCGCGTTCGAATTCGGATTCGGGCTTCTTTTTTTTGGCGGTTTTTCGCAGGGGGCTCATGCTGTCGTTGGGATTTTACCTTGAGTTGGGCCGGTGTCACTAACTGCCGAACACGGCCAAGATTGGCTGTGCCACTTTCGGAATTCTTGGCACGTCCGCCGCAGAGCGGGCACGGCCCTTCGAAGCTCAGGGTAAACGTGCCGTGCCCCTACGAAAGAAAATCACGAGAGGATGCCGACTATTGAGGCGGACATGAGGTTGGCCATAGTACCGGCCAGCATGGCACGGATACCGAATTTGGCCAGTTGGCCGCGCTGTTCCGGGGCCAGCGCGCCGATGCCGCCAATTTGGATACCGATGGAGCTGAAGTTGGCGAAACCACAGAGAGCGAAGGTGGCGATGGTGAAGGTGCGCGGGTCGAGCTTGTCTTTTATTTCGCCGAGGTGTTGGAAGGCCACAACTTCATTGATGACCATGCGGGTGCCGAGGAGATTGCCCATTTCTGCACAATCCCTCCAGGGAATACCGATGAGCCAGGCTACGGGAGCGAAGATCCAGCCGAAAACTTGCGAAAGGCTTGAGGGGAACCACGTCATGTGCAGGTGGGGATGCGTGCCCAACCAGTTGTGGATACCGCCCATGACGCCGTTGACGAGATACAGGAGAGCGATGAAAGAGATGAGCATGGCGGCGACATTGAGGGCCAGATGAAGGCCGTCGACAGTACCGCGCGAAATGGCGCCGAGGAAATTGGTTTCTTTTTCCATTTCGGGCATTTCGACGCGGCCCGCGGTGAGAGGCTGTTCGGTTTCCGGCACGAGCATTTTTGCCATAAGCAGCGTACCTGGGGCAGTCATGATAACCGCGGTGAGAAGATGCTCGGCTTTGATGCCGAAGGCGATGTAGGCGGCCATGATGCCGCCGGAGACATGGGCCATGCCGCTAGTCATGACGACCATCAGCTCGGATTTTGTGAGCTTGTTCAAAAAGGGACGGATAGTGAGCGGGGCTTCGGTCTGGCCCATGAAAATACTTGCGGCGACGTTGAGCGATTCCGCGCCGCTGGCGCCCATGATGCGAGTCATGATCCAAGCGGCGATCCGAATGATAAATTGCATGACCCCTACGTGATAGAGGAGCGCGAAAAAAGCGGCGATGAAAATAATCGTAGGCAGCACCTGAAATGCAAAAATAAAATGCTGGGGGGAAGCGGCAAAACCGGGAGTCGGAGCGGCAGGCAGGCCGAGCTCGCCAAAGACAAATTGGGAGCCGTAAAAAGCGTAGCTGAGGAGCAGATTGACGTAGTAGCCGGCCTTTTCAAAAAGGTAGCGGCCGACGGGGAAACGCAGAACAAAGATGGCGAATGAGAGTTGCAGCCCGAGGCCCCAGAGAACGGTCTTGAGCTTGATGGCTTTGCGATCGGTTGAAAACAGAAACGCAAAACCCAGCATGGCGAGCAGGCCAAGCACCCCAGTAAAACGTCCCATTCGTGGACCTCTTTCTGTTTCTGCCGAGCAAGTTTCTTCCATGCAAATTTCGGCGAGATTGTTGGCCCCAGTGCTAAACCCCGATAATGCGGCGAATAAGCGGTAGGCTTTCGCTTGGCGCGACTTCGCCGATTTCGTAACTGGCGGCGATGAGGCTTTGCGCTTCGCCCAGCTTTGCGCCGCTATTGTAATGAATTGTGGCGAGAGGCTCGCCTTTTTCTACGCGGTCGCCGATTCGCTTGTGAAATTCGAGGCCGACAGCGTGGTCGATCGTGTCTTCTTTTTTTTCGCGGCCGCCGCCGAGAGTGGCAAGAGCAGTACCCAGTTGCGCGCAGTTCGTTGCAGTGATGAATCCCTCCAAGGGGCTCGCGACATCGATATGCGAGTGGGCTTGGGGGAGAAGCCGCGGCTCGTCGACAATACGTTCATTGCCCCCTTGAAGGCTTATCGCTTGCTTGAATTTTTGCTTGGCTTCGCCGGTGGCGATCATGGTTTCGGCGAGAAGGCGGCCATCATCGAGGGATTTGGTGCGGTCGCCAAGAAAAAACATCCAGGCGGAGAGCTCGATGCTCAATTCGACGAGATCGTCGGGACCGCCACCGTTGAGAACCTCGATGCATTCGGCGACTTCATGGGCGTGGCCGGCCATGCGGCCGAGCGGCTGGTTCATATCGGTGATGAGAGCGACGACTTTTTTCTCCATACGCTGGCCCGTTTCGACCATAAGTTCGGCGAGCAGGACGGAATCTTGTTCGCGTTTCATGAAGGCGCCAGAACCGGTTTTGACGTCCAGGACGAGAGCGTCGATGCCTTCCGCCAGCTTTTTGCTCATGATGGAGGCGCAGATGAGGCCGACATTTTCCACGGTGGAAGTGGCGTCGCGGAGAGCATAGATCTTTTTGTCGGCGGGAGCGATTTCCGCGGTTTGACCGATGAGGCCCATGCCGCATTCGCGAAGCACGCTGTAAAATTCCTCAAGAGAAAGATTTACATTGAAGCCAGGAATAGATTCGAGTTTATCAAGCGTGCCGCCGGTGTGGCCGAGGCCGCGGCCGCTGATCATCGGTACCGTGAGGCCACCCGCAGCAACGATGGGAGCGATAATGAGCGAGGTCTTATCGCCGACGCCTCCGGTGGAATGCTTATCCACTTTTCTGGCGTGAATGCGCGAGAGATTGAGGACTTGGCCGGAGAAAAGCATGGCTTCGGTGAGCGCGGTGAGCTCGGAACGATTTATGCCGCGAAGCCACGCGGCCATGAGCCAGGCGGCCATCTGGTAATCGGGAATTTCGCCGCTCGTATAGCCGGAGATGAGGAAGTCGATCTCCTCGCGGGAGTGCTCACCGGAATCGCGTTTTTTGCGGATGAGGTCGACGGCGCGCATGCGTCATTGGCGACTGCGGCGCGAGGGTAACATCGGCGGATGGTGGCGTCAACGCAGATGCGGCGTTGACGCCCCAATTATTTTGTAGATGTGCGCAAAAGTTGTTTCAAGTGGAGATAGGCTATTCGGGCTAGCGCTGCAGCGAATAATTCACGTCAATGGTCGTTTCTATTTCGATCGGTTCGCCGTTGAGCAATGTGGGGGTGTAGCGCCACTGGCTGACGGCCTCGACAGCGGAACGAGCGAGATCCGGATCAACTTGAGCATTCATGACGCGGAGCGAGAGAGGTTTGCCATCCTTACTGATGATGGCGTGGAGGACGACAGTGCCCTGCACGCCTGCTGACTTGGCGGACTCAGGATAGATGGGCGGGACCTTCGTAATGATTTTGGAGGCTTGTATGGTTCCGCCAATGCTGAGACGGGACGGTTTGCCTGAGGTTATCTCAACGGGAGCAAGTTTGGCCGAGTTCTCAGGGACAACCATCACGTGCTCGGTGATCGCTCCCGGTTCCAAAGTGAGCGATTCAGAGAAGTCGCGGCCGGCGTCAAGCGCGACCTGCGGCATTCGATAAGGTTTGAATCCCGGCTTCAAGACCTGCAGCTCGTAATTTCCTGCTGGCAATGGTTTGAAGGTGAAATTACCTTCGTGGTCGGAGGTCGTCATATCAATGGTCATGTCAATGGTGTTGGCCGCGTGCTTGGTCATGATGATGGTGGCGTTGGCAACACCGGCGTCGCTGATATCGTGGATAGAGCCCCTGACTTTGCCGGAAAGATTCTGCGCCGTTAGGCGGAGAGCGGCGAAGGGAGGCAGCAACGAAAAAGCGAGAAACGGAACCAGGAATTTCGTTCTCGCAGACAGAGTACGGCGATTGATGGACGGGTTCAGCATGGCGGCAAATCTCCTTTCAAGATTTGATGGACGCGCGATGGCTAGAGCGGTGGACCAGGCGCGGCCGGAGTTTTCGAGTGTCCTTGCGAGATCGAGTAGATGGCTGGCGTAGAGCGATGGCGCAATTCCGGAAAGCAGGACAGCGTCATCGGAAGCGCTTTCGCTTTCATGGCGCAGGCGTGCGGCGGCCAGCCACGCGAGAGGATGGAACCAATAGATGGCGCGGGCGAATTCCGCGCAAATCTGCAAGAGCCAGTCGTGGCGGGCGATGTGCGCGA
>Ga0137363_10002851_pt1 | contig 10389 bp, 10 predicted proteins | sample MadtaG_FD_104800 | JGI IMG/M metagenome (GOLD analysis project Ga0137363, IMG submission 104800) | Vadose zone soil microbial communities from Angelo Coast Range Reserve, California, USA - Mad1_115_16 metaG | ecosystem: Environmental > Terrestrial > Soil > Vadose zone | place: USA: California...
CATGTCGGCACCCAAGCCACCGAAAAAGTTCTCGATTTGACAGCAAACAGCGGAGTTCAGACGCGCTAGCCGCCGATTAGTTTCGATCATGAAGACAGATCAAAGGAGCTGAACCAATGAACCTCATGATTTCCGAAACTCCCTTGCAGCATGCAACCGCGGCAACGCATGCCGATATTGCCGTTGACATTCTTTCATATGCGACCGGCGAATGCGCCTTGGGCCGGGTGTTGGTCGCCCGTAGTGTCGATGGCGTCTGCGCCATTCTGATCGGGGCCGAACACGACGAGGTGGAGGCGGACCTCGCCGCCCGTTTTCCCCAAGCCACGCTCATCGCGAACGAGGCCGTCGTCCACGATGACCTGGCGAAGGTGATCCGCTTCGTGGACAACCCCGCCGCGGAACTTCATCTCACGCTCGATATGCGCGGGACGCCGCTTCACCGCCGCGTCTGGGAGAAGCTTCGCGCGATCCCCGTCGGAAGGACGGTGACCTACACGGAGCTGGCCCGTTGGATCAGCCCCCTGACCTCGGCCCGTGTGGTCGCTGGCGCCTGCGCCGCCAATCCGATCGCACTCGCTATTCCTTGCCACCGCGTCGTCCGCTCAGGTGGCGATCTAGCGGGCTACCGCTGGGGCATCGAGCGCAAGCGTGAACTGATCAGGAAGGAAGCCATGGCATAAAGCCGCCGTTCATGCTGTCATTGCCGGACAACGAACGACGGGGACGTGAGATGGCCAACCGGGATTTACGCGACTGGATCGAAGGCGTCCGCGCCGCGGGCGAGCTCAAGGTCATCACCGGCGCCGAGCCGAAGGAGGAGATCGGCGGCATCGTCGACATCTATATGCGCAAGATGGGCAATCCCGCGGTCCTGTTCGACGATGTGCCCGGCTTTCCCAAGGGCCACCGCGTCGTAGCCAACATCCTAACCTCGATTCCGCGCGTCAACCTGGCGCTGGGCCTGCCGCCGGAAACGGCGGAGATGGAGCAGATCCAGTGGTGGCGCAACTATTTCAAGCGCGCGCCGTCGCAGCCGACCAAGGCCGTCAACGGCGGGCCGCTGTTGGACAACGTGTTCGCGGGGAGCGACGTCGACATCGAAAAGATCCCCACCCCGGTCTGGCACGAGCAGGACGGCGGGCCGTATATCGGCACCGGCTGCCTCGTGGCGATGAAGGATCCCGATACCGGCTGGATCAACTACGGCACCTATCGCGTGCAGTCGCACGAGCCGAAACACCCGGCGCAGAAAAAGCGGAAGCTCACGCAACCCGGGCGGGACATGCAATCCGTAATATGCGGCGGAGGTAGCAGGTGTGATTGCAGTAGGAGAGACGCGTTGTGATCTCGCGCAGGTAGCGCTCGCCGATCGGCTCGCAGCATAATGCACAGAACGATTGCGGGCGGGGGTTCCTGTCACTTAAATTTGCATTGCACCCTGAGCCGTGGCAGGATAGCAGCGTTGCACAATAATTTCATTGCGAGGCTACCGTCTCGCGCGTCGCCCGGCCGAGTGCGGGATCTGGTCCAGTTGCTTTGGATCGGGCGCGCGAGCGTTACAAACGCCGTTGCCGGCTGCTGATTGCCGGGACGGGGCGTGCAGTACAGGACCTTTTGGTCAAGCATTGTTGGCGTTTCTGTCGGCGGTGTTTTGCCATGTTCGCGTTCCTGTTTCGTAGCTTGCCTCTCTTTCATTGTGCGCGGGTTCTGCTGCGCCTATTGTCGCCCCACGGCCTCCAATTGCACCATGTGAAATTCCGAAGACTGATCATCTGCGGTCCGTCGGGACTGCTCTGCTACTGGTGCATCTCGCAGGGCTTCGACCTCTCCGAAGAGAGCCTCATCATGGTCATCGGCACGAGCCTGGGCTTGGCGCCGCCCACTGTTCGCGTGATGATCCTAGCCGAGGTACGCCTCTACCGTGAGGGGCTTGCCCACCTGCTCGCGCGGGATCCCGGACTGACGGTGGTTGCCGCTGAACCCGTAAACGAGGCGTCGCTTCTTTGCGTCCATTCGGAGCACATCGATGTGATCCTCCTCGAGGCCGCAACGGCCTGCGAAACGCGCGTCATCGAGGAGCTGACGCGCCTGGCACCAGAAGCGAAGGTGGTTGCCTATGGGATCCTCGATGAAGAGCGGCAGGCGTTGCAGTGCGTCGAAGCCGGCGCTGCTGCCTTCGTGACGGGAGAGGCGACGGGAGAGCAGCTAGTGAGCGCTATCCTCGCCGTTGGGCGAGGCGAGCTCAACTGCTCGCCCCGGGTGGCGGGACTACTTGTCAAGCGGTTGCGGAGTCTCGCGCAAGGCATGGCGCCGATGGGGAAGCACACTCGGCTCACACCGCGGGAACGCGGGATTATCCTCTTGATGGACGAGGGTCTCTCCAACAAAGAGATCGCCGCGCGCCTCGGGATCGAAGTCTGCACCGTCAAGAACCACGTCCATCACATCCTCGAAAAACTTGAAGTCACCCGCCGGACCCAGGCCACGGCTCTTCTCCGGCAGGCACGTCTCCTCAGGTCCACCGCTTAGGATTTCCTCGGATGCAGATCTTAGGATGCATCACCGACCTGCAAATCGCGTTCTCGGCCAAGCACTTCAATTTTCGGTAGTATCGGCAGTCTAGGGAAGGTCCTTCTTGGAACCGCACCCCGTCCTCGATCCGATTTGAACCCTCCGATCTCTTGTTTGGGACACGCAAGCGTCGTCTATCTACGACCATGCGCGTCGATCGCGTCCACGGGCCGGGTGCAATCAAGGTCCTGATCGCCGAAGTGCCCGCGTTATTAGCGGCGGTCGTGCGCCAGACGGTGGACGAGCAGTCGGATATGACGGTTGTGGGTCAGGTCGAATCGCCAGAAGAGTTCCGGGACGCGCTGCAGTGGCCAGTTGACGTGGTGGTCACCTCATCGCGCGGGACAGAGCTGAAAGCTCATTTCCAGGTGCTTCTCTTCGGTCCAGCGCCGCTGCCCATCGTGACGATCAGCCTAGATGGATCGTGCATCGACGTGTACGGCCGATCAACCACCCGAGCTGTGGGGATTGGTGGCCTCACTCGCCTGATCCGCGAAGCCGTCGCGCGCGCACAACCCAGATTGGGAGCCTGACGATGCCGCAGGTTGGGGTATGGACCACCGCTAATGGCACGAGCGAGGCACGGCTGGAGCTCGGTTCCGACGACGGCGGCATCACCGCGACGGAGCTACCGAGTTGGGCCTCGGGTGCGCTCCAAGGGGCCATCGCCGGCGCCACGACGGGCGCCGCCGCCGGCCCATATGGGGCGCTGATTGGTGCCGCGGCAGGAGGAGCACTCGGGGCGAGCTCAAGTGCAGCCACGCCCGCCCCTACCGCATCCGTACCTGCCGATGCCAGCCGTGCCAGGATAATCCAGGCCCTGCAACAGTTCGCCGCCATCGTGCCGGCACTGATACAGCTCGTTTCCGCGAGCGGCCAGGGCAGAAAAGAATCCTCGATCGTCGGCGACAGTCGCGAGGCTGTCGACGGCTCAGACTGGGGTCCGGAGTCGTTCGAAGGTACCTGGACTGTGCCATGAACGCCGAAAGCACACGGACGATTGCCGGCATCCTCGCCCAGCGGCTTGGCGTCGAGCCCGATGTGATCGAGGGGACCCTGGCCGAGAAGCCCCTTGCAGCGGCGGTGGCGCTTTCTCTCTTGCAACGACCGAATCAGGAGACGTGTGATCCCGCGGAGACGGTGCGATTCGTCGCAAAGTTGGTCGGGGCGTGTCCAATTTGCCTCGGCGAAGACACGATGTGTCTCGAATGCGGCGGGAAAGGCGGGCCGGGATGGCGCGATCCCGATGCAGCCGCATTGGTGGCGTGGCTCGCGCCGACGCTGCGCCGGCTGGGTCTCTGCATAGGTAGGCCTCGCCGGGAGACCCGCCGCACACAATCACGAAGGAGGTATGAGTCATGAATGGATCTACGGAAACGTACGACGAGGTCGAGGCGATTGAGGGCTTCGATGACGTCGAGAGCATGGGTGAGGCCACACCCCTCCGGCCAGGTACGAGGGTGTTCGCGCCGGGAGGCCTCTCGACCGCAACGCTCCTCACCCCAAGAGGACCGGCCAAGCTCAACCTGCCTGCTGCGGTGCCCACGCTGGCACAGTTTCGGACTCTCGAGCGGGCCCTGAACGCGAATACGCAACGGGTGAATGCGGTTCAAACCGAGCTTGTGCGTGTGCGCCGCGAGCTTGCTCTTCGGGCGCGGGATCCACAGGGCCAGTCCACAATATTGATGCTCCTGTTGTTTAGACAGCTGTCTTCCTCACAGCTGTCTTCCACCAGCGGCAGCGGATTTTCGTCCTTCCTGCCGATCTTATTGCTGCTCCAGCCAGGCATGTTCGGCCAGTTCACAGGGGGGAGTTCATCGGGGACGCAGTCCTCGAGCACCCAGGATGCAATGTCGCCGCTGTTGATGTTGGCCATGCTGGATTTGCTCTAGGCGGCCGGGCGTTGAAGGGAGATACGACATGGATCCGATCCTGAACCCTCTCATTGCATTGCTGATCTTCGGCGGGTCTCAGCAGCGCACGGCGAATATCATCAGGCGAACATTTCCTGTCGCTTTGCCAGGTTCGTCCGGCCAGCGTTTCTTGCTGGCGGCCCTCGTCGCGGACAGGGATGTCAGACGTCAGGAGGCGGCGGACACGAAGATTATCCAGGAAGTGGTCGATAAAGACCAGATTACGGACGACCAAGCCTTAAAAGCGAAGTTTCCGCTGCTCCACGAAGTCTTTGTCAAGTTGCCGGCAGGCAGCATCGTCTTTCCGGCGGCGGCGCCGCCGTCGCCGGTAGGTACGCCATGATTACCCCGGAGCTCATTCAACAGACCGAGAGCCGCTTCGCCGAGCGACAGGCCATACGTCAGCAGCACGAGGCGAAGATTCGCGAGGGGGCCATCCTGGAGGCCGATACGCCGGAGCGTGTCAGGCAACGCCTGCGACACATTACAAGCGCAATAGTCGAGACCGAAGGCGTGGGATTGCCCACAGCCGGGCAACCAACAGGTCCCGCCGTGCCAGCTATCGAGCGCATCTTGGGGAGGAACGATCTCATGAGCGTTCGATACTTCGAGCTGGGCGTCCGCGTCGCGCGTAGCGTCGGCAGAATTCACGTGCGCACCCCGAAGGGTTCTGGATTCGGCACCGGATTTCTGGTCGCGCCGCAACTCGTGCTCACGAACAACCACGTGTTCGAGAACGCGAGTGTCGCCGGTGACAGCCGCGTGGAGTTCGATTTTCAGGAAGGCGCGGACGGCAAGCTTCGTAGCTCAATCTTCCTGAACTTTGATCCTGCGACGTTCTTCGTGACCGACAAGGCGCTCGACTTTAGTCTAGTTGCACTCAAAGGAGACGTCCGCAACCTCGCGAAGTTGGGGTTCAACGGACTGACGGCTGACGAAGGGAAGGTCATCGTTGGCGAATACGTGACCATCATCCAGCATCCGAGCGGTGAGCGGAAACAAGTCGCGCTGCGTGAAAATCAGATCGTCGATGTTCTCGACAACTTCCTGCACTACAAGACGGATACGTCTCCCGGGTCATCGGGCTCTCCTGTGTTCAATGACCAGTGGGAGATCGTGGCGCTGCACCACTCGGGCATCCCTCAGAGGGATTCGTCGGGGAACATCCTCACTCGAGACGGCAAGGTTTGGAACGCCGGCATGGGCGAGCAGGCAGTAAATTGGATTGCCAATGAAGGCGTGAGGATCAGCCGGATCCTGAAGTACTTGCAGGGACTGACTCTGTCGGGTGCGCAGGCGACGCTACGCAAACAGCTGCTCGACGCCGAGAAGGGTTGGCGTGGCGATGTATCCGCGAGCGAGCTGGCTGGTGCACCCGGCGAAGCGGCGGAGATCGGAGCTGGAGGCACGGCGTGGACGCTGCCGCTACAGCTGACGATCGAGATTGGTCAATCCGCGTCAGGCATGCAGCTCTCGGCTGCCGCCGCGCCGAGGCAGGCGGCGGCACCGATGCCGCGGGCTGGAGGAGGGGGGAACGGCCAACACGAGGCGGTGCCTGCGGAGGACGAGTTGGCCGCCTGGCGCCCGCTCGAGAGCGCTCGTGGACCGACGGCGCCCGCGGAAGTCCCAGCCCGCGAGGAGTCCGCAGTGGAATGGCTCACGCACGGGGCGACGAGCTAAGCGTGCGACCGCGGTTGTGCAGGCGATAGGAACGCCGACTGAGGGACGACATGGATGATGGTGAAGAACAGGACGTCGATGCGGTTTCCGGTAAGTCGTGGTTCGGTACATCAGGCACTGACGACACGGATTCTCTGAGCGCGGGGGCCGCCCAAGCGAAGGATGTCGATACCCCGGAGTGGCTGTCCAGGTTCTTGCTGACCGAGACGGCGGAACCCTTCAATTCAGCGTGGCTCGAGTCAGTCCAGGGCGCTGAAAGCGACTCCGAAGCGGATCTCGCACACATGGACATGGCGACATCCCGGATCGAGGACACAAGCCATCGGCCCATCCACGAACTGGAGGACGGAGAGATCGTCGCCGCCCGTGACATTGCCGGCGTGGAAGAGGTCGAGGACGACGCTCTTAAGGCGACTCCGATCCCGGCAGGCCCTCTCAACCTGAAGTGCGGCCATGTCGGGTACTACGGCATCCTCGGTCGCCGGCAGAAGGTGCCTGACTCGACCGCGATTCCCTACCGTTGGGTCTGCCAGCTCATCATCACGCGCAGGGACTCGAACGGCAAGACCACGATGGCTGTCGGAAGCGGCGTCCTTGTCTCACCCAAACACGTGCTGACCGCAGCGCACTGGATCAAGTGGGCCGAGAGGGACAATAGGAACCTGTGGGTCTCTTACGAGACGACCAGCATTCGCGTGGTGCCGGGCCGATACGACGAGGACACGCCGTTCGGATCGGCCTTCGCGAAGCTGAACATGAAAGTGGCGCCGCGCTGGGACCCGAAAGCTCCGAACCTGCAGGAGGACTACGCGCTCATCGAGCTCGATACGGCGCTCGGAGATGCGACGCCGTCGGCGCTTCGCGGCAAGAAGCTGTGCTACTGGGGCAGCCGCGATTGCCCCGGCGCCGTCGTGCGCGCCGTCAGCAACAGCGATCTGGATCAACTCCAAGGAAGCGGCGGCATCACGGCAGGGTACGCCAACGACCGGTTCGACATGCGCCAGTACATGAGCAGGGGAGGGATCACGCATGTCAACGGTGCGATCATGCACATGGCCGCGCATCCATGGGAGGGCGGATCGCCGGTCTGGATCAACGTCCGTGGCGAGAACCAGCTGGTTGGGCTGATGCTCGCGTCGAACGTCGTGCTGCGAATCACCCAACCACTCTGCGACCAGCTGCGCGCCTGGATGGGATCGCAGGTCTGTTCCACCACTCCGGCTCGCACCGCTCCGACGGAGATCGACCTGTTCGATCCGGCGCAGCGAGAAGCGATGGAGGAATATCTGTTTGGTGAGAGCGGTAACAGCGAACAGGGTCAGGAGCAGTTGGCCATCGAGGCGAGCGACGACGGTGAGATTGTCACGATCGGTCCGGAAGGCAGCGAGGACTACGAGGCGGCGCGCGAGGGCTCTAACGGGTCGACGGTGCGGGGGCGAATCCTCTGGCCGGCGCTCGGCTTCCCCGCCGTCATCGCGCCGGGCAGCAGCAGCGACGCGGAGACGACAAAGTGCATCACGCTCCTCGTCCTGTCGAATCAGCGAACGCTGACGAGTGATGCTGTCGCGCGACACCTCCGCTGCGTGCCGTGGGCCGAGCGCGGCCGAAAGCACATCGCCGAGGATTTCTTTTCCGCGAGTGATGTGACGATCCTCTCGCCGAAGATCAGCTTCACGGCCAACAACGAGTCGCAGGCCCAGCTAGTCGAGTTCGGAGGCACAGGCGCGACGGCGATCCGCGCGAGCCTTGCGACGGTGGTGAGGCAGCGCTACGCGAAGGAGCTGCCGTTCCTCCACGAGATCAGGATCAGCGAGTCGCGGTCGGCGAAGCTGACAGACGGTCTGTACCACTTGTTCTGGAACAATGCCTCCACCGCTGACGACGCGCCGTCCGATGAGATGGCATTTCTCCTTGCCAACTATGGGCGCGAGAAACGAGCGTCCCTCGGACCGCTGTGGCAGACGCACGAGCGCTACCTGATGGATGAGTTCGAGTACGAATACGGCTCGCTCCACCGGCCGTATTGCTCGACGACTGCTCCGCGCGTACGCGCCGAGATTCTGCATCCCCTCTTCGTCGACCGCAGCGGACGGCCAACGCTGAAAGTCGGTCATCTCACGGATCTGCACGTGGACGTTCGCAACGACGTCTATGAGGAAAACGTCAAGGCGAGGGAGTACCAGCTGAAAGCGAAAGCGGCGAAGCAGGCGCTCTCGAGCGACGAGCAGGCGCAGCTCAACACGCTCGCCCTCTTCAACAACTGGAACACGAGCGTCGTCGCACTCTACAACGACGCCAAGCTGGACGCGAACGCGATCCTGCTCACCGGCGACCTCATCGACTACGGCCGCGCGCATTGGGGACAGGACGCCGGCCCACACCTCCAGGACAATGACCTCTACACGGTCGACCGTAACTGGTTCCTCTTCTCCTATCTACTGTCGTCGGGAGCGGCCTATACGAAGCCGGTCTATACCATCCTTGGAAACCACGACTGGCGGATCAATCCGTATCCCCCCTTCGCGATCGGCGCCCCATCCTCGAACAACTTCTTCTACAAGGAACGGCCCTGGAAGGGCACCGTCGAGGCCGAGAAGGAATTGCGGGAGTGGGCGGGGCAGCGCGCGAACGAGGCCCTTCGGGCGGCGCACGGCGACGGTCACGCACGCAAGTTCTCGTACGCCGCGAAGGCCGAAAACGAGCTCGAACTGCTGCTCGAGAACACCGGCGACGCCGTCAAGGCGCTGCTCAGGATGATGATCCAGAGGCAGACGATGAACGTCGAGGATACGCCGGCGGAGACGACCGTCAAATCGGTGGAGTGGTACCTGCTCTCGATCAATCCGTTTCTGGATTACGCCTTCACGCTTCCGAACCAGCACCGGGTCCTCATGCTCGATTGGGCGGAAAAGGAGAACGTCCTCTTCCCAATCCTCTCCCGCGGCAAGAGCTATCCGTACCTGGTGTGGCAGGCCGGTGCCGCGGCCGATCCCGGTCCGAAGGCGAGGAGTTGCCTGACGTCACTCCAGCAGGATTTGGTGAGCGGCTTCCTCAAGCTGTCTGGGCGGTCGAAGATCGTCGGCGTGCACGCGCCGCCGATCGGCCCGTATCCGGACTGGACCGACAAGGACATGCTCGAAGGCCGGACGAAATACGGCAAGGAGAAGGTGGGGAAGGTCAGAGGTCTCACCGACTTCGTCACCAAGAATCCAGACGGGACCACGGAGCAATGGTATGGGCATCCGCTCTTCGCCACGCGACCGAAGAGCGGCATCGAGGGCGTGACCGCGGACTATGGGTCCTTCGAGAGCAAGCGGGACTGGTTCATCGAAAACGTGGGCGACGGGAAATCCAATGTCCGGGTCATCCTGTCAGGGCACATTCATCGCAATGGCGCGTACGTCGTCCACCTTGTCGGGAACGAAATGGGTCCAACGCTGGCAGGAGAACGGCTCGTCTTTCGCGTGAAAGCGTCCGATGCGTCGAACGCGGCGTACCCGGCGGTGTCGCGAACGCCGCAGGGGAAACGCGGGCCGCTCTATGTGAACACGACGTCGGCGGGCCCGAACGGCAACTACCATCCGGTGGCCGACGTGGATGCGAAGACGTATTCGGGCTACGCGCGCGTCCATTTGGCGGAGAACGGCACGATTGAGTTCGTGCAGTTTCGCAAGCTTGGCGAGCCGGTGGGCCAGCGCGTCGCCTCGCCAGGTTTCGCCGAGCTGCAGCTAAAGGCGCTGAGCCCCGCAGCGTGAAGAGAAGACGTGACTTTTTTGGAATGCAGCAGCAACTACGGTCGGGTTGTACCACTAGGGTCGCGGAACTCGTTAACCGGCCAGTTTCCGCCGTCTCGCCGCAGGAATGCTTTTCCGCAGCGACATCAACAGATGTAGGCAGCCTTCGCGCCGCGCAGGTCCAATTCGCCAATTCGTGCCGTGAACGTCAGCGTTGCGCTGCGGCGCCTGCAACGATCCCCGCCTCGCGGCGCATATCGCTGCTCTCGGGCCGCCTGCTTGCGACCGCGGTGGCACGCGCGCGCCAATCCGGACCGCACTCGTTGTCTTCGCAATTGTGCGTCTCGCAGGCGATGCCGCGAATGCGTAGCGGCTGACCGGCGGGGACGCCTTCCCAATCGATGGGGCCGAATTGCGCGCGGTGGCAAAACTCCACGAGGTGGAGGTCGCCGAAAATGTCGGCGTATGTGATGATACCCATGGCGATC